>Ga0272442_10003930_pt1 | contig 20561 bp, 17 predicted proteins | sample SSMForm2O_FD_200262 | JGI IMG/M metagenome (GOLD analysis project Ga0272442, IMG submission 200262) | Marine sediment archaeal communities from Little Sippewissett salt marsh, Falmouth, MA, United States - SSM-Form-2O | ecosystem: Environmental > Aquatic > Marine > Wetlands > Sediment ... | reverse complement strand
TACTCTAAACCACGGGAGAGGAGTCAGTTCACGTTCCGAAGACTTTTTTGACCTTGTCCAGGAAACTTTTTGAAAGCGGGCCGGTGTTCTCGCCGGAGATTTCCGCCAGTTCCCGAATCAGCTCCTTCTGGCGTTTGTCCAATTTCGTCGGCACTTCCACCACCACGCGGATCAGCAAGTCGCCTTGGCCGAAACCGCGCAGGCTGACGATGCCCTTGCCGCGAAGCCGGAAAATCTTGCCATTCTGCGTTCCGGAGGGGATTTTCAGGCGCACTTTGCCGCTCAACGTGTGAACCTGCACTTCCGAGCCGAGGGCGGCCTGGGGAAAGGATATGGGCAGATCACAAATCAGGTCGTCGCCATCCCGGGCGAAAATCGGGTGTTCCTTTACGACGATGGTGACGAACAGATCGCCGGGCGGGCCGCCGTGCAGCCCGAGATCCCCTTCGCCGGCCAGGCGCAGGCGAAGCCCGCTATCGGCTCCCGCGGGAACACCGACCCGCAGCTTGCGCGTGGTGCTGACGCGACCCCGGCCCCGGCAGTTCGCGCACGGCTGCTCAATGATAACGCCCCGTCCCTGGCACCGGTCGCACGTTCGGGAGACGCTCAAGAATCCCTGCCGGTACATGACCTGCCCGTTGCCCCGGCACTTGGCGCAGGTCGTGGGCTGGGTGCCCGGTTTCGCCCCGTTGCCGGAGCAGGTGGGGCAGGTTTCCGAGCGAGGCACTTCGATGGATTTCTCGACGCCCTTGGCGGCTTCCTCCAGTGTAATCACCATCTGGTAGGCCATGTCGGCGCCCCGCTGCATGCGCCGCCCCTGCGATCGAGCACGGCCGCCCCCCCCGCCGCCGCCGAAGAAGGACTCGAACAAGTCGCCGAAGATCGACTCGCCGAAAGCGTCAAAATCGCCCATGCCGCCCGGTCCGCCGCCGGGATGGAAACCGCCCTTGACGCCCGCCATGCCGAAGCGGTCGTAGGCCGCCCGCTTCTCGCTGTCCCGAAGCACCTCGTATGCCTCGGTCGCTTCCTTGAACCGGTCTTCCGCACTCTTATCGTCCGGATTCGCGTCCGGATGGAATTTCTTGGCCAGATTCCGGTAGGCCTTGCGGACCTCGTCCGGAGAGGCGTCTCGGGAAATCCCGAGAATCTGGTAATAATCTTTCTCTTCGACTGCCACGGCGAATGCTAACTCCTCTTGCTAGGGTTGCTCTCCAGTCGCTGACGCCGGCATCCACGCCGGATACAACGTCCGGGTTTCCCGGCGCTTATCCAGCGGATATACCATCTGCCAGGGATAATCAGACAACTGCTTGGAGAGCGTTTTTACGTTCTCAGATGTCCGCTCGATGTTGTCAAGAACTCGATCGAGCTCGTCTCGATTGTCTCCCACCGCATCGTTCAGTTGTTCAGCCAGCTGGTGCGCCCTCTCAAGCAGCGGATCGATTCGGTTCGACAGCGACTCCGCCGCCTTGCGCACGTGCTCGACGGTTTCCCGGACGTCCGGGCGATTCTCGTCCACCAGCGCGCCGGCGCTTTTCAGCGTTTCCTGGAGATCCTGCTGAATCTCCTCAACGGCTTGACTCAGCTGTTCGGTCAACTGGGTAAGATTCTGGCTGGTCACCTCGACGTTGTCAATAACCGAGTCGATCTTGCCCCGGTTGCGCTTCATCGTTTCTTCCACAAGTGTGGCAAACTCCCTCAAGTTGACCACCAGCATTTTGGCTTCTTCAAGGATCGTTTGAACGTTCTGCTTTAATTTCTCATCGGTGAGAAAGTCCCGCACGGCCTCCATTACCTGATCGGCCTTGGCAAGAATGCAGCTGACGTCCCGAGTCGGCTCGCCGTAAATCACGGCTCCCGGTCCGAGCCTTTTCCCGGTGTCGCGCGTTCCGGCGAGCAGATCCACCTGTTTTTCCGAGAGCAACGTCTCGGCGGTAATCACCGCTTGGGCATCCTGATACAACCGGGCCTGCCCGCGGTCGAGTTCGAGTTCCAGTTCGACGTTGGCTCCTTTGGGATCCTCCGGCAGGAGCTGAATTCTCTTGACGGAACCGACCCGGACGCCGTTCAGGGTGACTCGGCTCGAAGTGGAGATACCCGTGACGTTATCGAAGCGAACCCGAATCGTATAGGTCTCCCGGGTCAACGCCTCCAGTGTGCCGCTGACTCGCAGCACGATCCCCACCAGGAGGACCGTCGCAACGATGAGAAAGATTGCCGCTTTGAGTTCGTTTGAGCGTGTTTTTTTCATAGTGTCATAGCTTCCACTTTTGTTCCGGTTCGTCGAATCCGAACAGGTCCTCCAGGTAACCGCCTTTCGAGCGACTCATGGGGATCGGTCCGTCCGCCCAACCGTGAATGAACTGCTGCACGCGGGGATCCTCGCTTTGCTTCACCTGCTCGGGCGTCCCCTCGGCAATGATCGTTCCCTCGTACAACATCGCCATGTGGTCGGCGATTTTGAACGCGCTGGTCATGTCGTGCGAAATGACCACGGAAGTGATGCCGAGCTTCCGGGTCAGGTCCGACACGAGCTGATCGACGACGGCCGCGGTCACCGGATCGAGTCCGCTGGTGGGTTCATCGTAAAAAACCAGTTTCGGGTCCAGGGCGATGGCCCGGGCGAGACCCACGCGCTTCTTCATCCCGCCGGACAGCTCGCTCGGACGCAAGTCCTCGAAGCCCCGAAGCCCCACCAGTTCCAGCTTGATCTTGACGACCTTTTGGATGATGGATTCCGATAAGTTAGAATGCTCGCGAAGAGGAATCGCGACGTTTTCGCCGACGGTCATCGAGTTGAACAGCGCCGCGCCCTGAAACACCATTCCGAACTCCAGCCGAAACCGATCCCAGTCGTCATCATCGAATCCGCATAAATTCTTCTCGCCATAGAAAATGGCCCCGGCGTCCGGTTCCAGCACCCCGATGAGGTGTTTCAATAAGGTGCTTTTGCCGTGGCCGCTGGAACCCATGATGACCGTAATCTTTCCTTCGGGAATCTGCAGGGTAATGCCATTGAGGATTTGGCGCGTGCCGAATCCCTTGCACAATCCCTCGATCTTCATCAGCGGCCGGGGTTCCGACCGTGCCGGATCGTTATCCATGGCCGCCCCCCAGGTTCCACTGATCCTGGAAGAAAAACAGCATGGCGAAGAAGAGATTCGCCGCGATGACCAGGACGATGGTATTGACCACCGAGCGGGTGGTCGCCTTGCCGACCCCCTCGGCCCCGCCGGTGACCATCAGCCCTTCGCGACAGGAAACCAGTACAATAATTGCCGCAAAGAAGAGACTCTTGATCAAACCGACCATCAAATCCCGCTGGACGAGGCTGTCGAACGTCGCCGAGACATACGTACCGGCGCTCATCCCCAGGTTGATCCACCCGACGAACAAGCCCCCGGCGATTCCCACACAATTGGCGCACGTGACCAACAGCGGAAACAGGAGCACCATCGCCACCATTCGGGGAACCACCAAGTAGCGAATCGGATTGATCGCCAGAGTTTCCAACGCCATGATTTCTTCGGAAACCCGCATCGTGCCGATCTCGGCCGTATAGGAAGCGCCCACACGCGCCGCGATCACGATCGCGGTCAACAGCGGTCCGATCTCCCGCGTCATCGCTACGCCGACAATCGCCGGCACGAGCGAAACCACCCCCAGCTTCATCAGCTGGTAGGCAGCGTTGAACGCCAGGATCATCCCAACCAGAAAAAGAATCAGGAACAGAATCGGCAGCGACTCCACTCCCGCGAACACCAGATGGTGGATCGTACTGGTATAGCTGGGCCTGCGTTCTCTCTCGAACGGCGCAATCAACGCCCAATACAGGCATTGCAATCCCAACCGCGATAGCGAAAGGATATAGTCCGTCAGAGCCAGCGTCCAGCGGCCCAGAGAAAGGATGGCGTTCAAAGCAGGCTCCTTGCCCCTCAATCGACCAGCCGGCAGCGCGTCCGTTTCCTCCCCGGCGAGAGCGGATCGAATCTCTCCCGCCCGGCGGCGCGCGCTTGCCGGGACAAAAGTACAGGAAATCCGAGTATACCGAGACCTTGCAATGCGCGCAAGGCGTACTTTAAATCGATTTCCGAGTCTCCGCGGTCACGTCTTTTGGCGGAATGAGCCCTGGATCGCCGTTCGCGCAAGTCGTGGCAAAGCCTCTAATCCCGTTTTCCCGGTGCTTCCAAGTCCAGCCAAAGAATGTTCAGGAAAGGTTTGAATCCCAGCCGCTCGTAAAACTTCCGGCCCGCCTCGTTGCCGGGAGCGACGTTGAGTTGCACCACGCTAAGATTTCTTCGCTTGAACCATCGAACGGCCCGCTCGTATAAAGCCTGGCCCACCCCCGCGCCTTGCATCTGGGGATCGACGCAGATCTCGCACACGAATCCATAGCGCTTGAGCCGAAAAACCGCCGGATTCTCCATCTCGGCGACAATCGTGTAGCCGAGGACTTTCTCATCGCGCGTGGCGACGAAAACCGCGTGCAAATAATTGTCAAGAATGTCCAGCACATACTGCTTGAACTCCGCTTCAGCTTCCCGGTCCAACTCAAAGCGCGGGTCAAACGACTCGTGATAGTCCATCAAGTGCCGCCACAGGCGACAAATCACGTCCAAATCCTCGCGGCTCGCCCGCCGCGTTCGAATCCCGCCGCTCCCAGCCAACGCGATACTCCTTGCAGTGATAGTTTGAGTTTAGGAAAACCAGTGGAATTGTCAACCGGACGAGGGAAAATCGAATCCGCCTAGCGCAGTTCTTCGATCCACTGCCGCTCCAGGTCCGCGAGCGAGCGGCGATAGGCGTCCTGGGCCGCTTGTTCCAGGCTCTGGCCTTGGCCCAAGGCGAGCAGAAGCCGGCTCAGTTTGTATTTTCCGAATCCTTCCGCGAGAAACCGGGTGAAAAGTTCACTCTGAAGGTAAGCCTGTTGCGCTGTTTCAGCGTCCAATTCAACGAACGATTCGGGCAAGCGCGTGATGGGAACGTACCGTCCCTGCTCGATCCAGCGCCGCACTGTGCGTTCCTCCTGCCACGTGACCGAGGCCCCGGGCTCGACGTATTGCGCCAGCCCCTCGTTCAGCCAGGTCGGGATATTATGGCGCGTCAGGTAGAACAGCACGGCGTGGGCGTATTCGTGATAGAGCACGTCGCGCAACGCGTCGCCCCCGCGGCGGATATGATCGACGTGCACGCGAATTTTTCCGTCATAGAGCCCGGCCGCCCAGTGCGGTCCGATGCCCAAGGCGTCCCGATGCTCGTTGTTGTACACCTTGACCAGCAAGGACTCGGAAGGATAAAAATCGAACAGGCGGCCGATCTCCTTGCGCGCGTCGTGCAGGATGTCGAACACGTCTCCGGCCAGTTCGTACTCTTGCGGGCCGGAAAAGTCGACCCGGAATTTGCCCTGCTTGCGGGAGCGCAGATCGCCGTCCAAGCGGGCTTCCTGCTCGATTTGCCGCCGCTGCTCCAGCAACGACGCGTCGTTCGGTCGCAATTCGAGCGCGCGGTCGAGGGTCTGGAGGGCTTTGCGGTAATCGCCGTCGTCGAAATAGATCTTGGACAGCAATTGACAGGCGACCGCGTTGGTTTGATCGTAGCGAATGGCCTCCAGCAGTTTCACCTTTGCCGTTTCCCCCTTGCCTTGCATCAGCCAGTCCTGGGCCCAGGCCGTGAGCACCTGGGAGTAAACGGTCGCAATCTGCTTGTAGAGTTTGTCCTCGTCCAGTGCATAAGCCAGATGAGAGGCTTCATTACAGGCGCGATCGGCTTCGAGAAACGTCTCGTTTTCACACAAGACGACTCCAAAGTTGCTGTAGGTCACGGCGAGCTGCCGCCTGACGTCATTCTGGCGGGGACCGCCCAGGTTGAGAAGTGCATGAAGGAGATCGATGCCGCTCGAGAAGTCTCCCTGCGTGACGCGCCGAGCGGCGAGCGAGCGTCCGATCTCAATGCGATTGTCGCGAACGACCTCGTTGGTGCTGTCCAGATTGTAGGCTTGGGTGATTTTCTCGTAAGCGGGAACATACTGCTGCTGTTGGCTCAGCGCGATGGCTTCCTGATTGAGTTCAAAAATCCGGTTTTCGCGTTCCGACGATGCCTGTGCTGCCGCGGGAAGGGCCAGTGCCAACAGACTCCAAACGGCTGCCCGGATCGCGATCCGGCGAGGCTTACTCATGGTCATACAGATAATCATCCGGCTGCAGGCCGTATTGCTCCTCGAGAATTTGTTCGATTTGAGCGATTCGGGCGTCAATCAACATTCCTTTGACCTCAATGCGTCGCGCGAAGAACAAACCTCGCAAGTTGAACGGATCGCCTTGCGCCGTCTTCTCCTCAACACGGCGCAAGTAACGCATACGCTGGTCGCTGATCGTCCGATGGGCTTTCAGATAATGCTCGATCGCCAGCGAGTCCCTTTGCATGTCGGCATAGAGACGGGCCAGGGCAATGAAAAGATCGTGTTGCCGGCGCATCCATGAAACCAGCAGATTGACGTCTCGCAACGCCCTTTGACTGGCAAAGTTCATCGCCAACGCCGCCGCCGGGTCGCGCTTGGCTTCGAGGCGGAGCTGTTCCAAGGCATCTTCGAAGCGTTCTTCCATCGGCGGCAGCGGATCGGGCTCCTGCTGCGCTCCCGACATTTCATAATACAGTAGACTGTTCAAGTGCAGCGCCTCGGTCCAATACTTGATGGCCGAGGCTTTCTTGTCCTCGTCCAGCGCGTGAATCCCTTTGGAATAATAGGCCAGGACATATTTCGATTTCGGCACCTGCGTCTTTTCGTATTTCTCGATCAAGGCGTCCGCCTGCTCCGAGGTATAAGGCGCCGGCGGCGTGCCCAACGCGGCGATTGTCGCCGTCGGCTCGGGTCTCGGCATCCGGGTCGGCGTCGGGCTGATCGTCGGCGTCGACGTGGGCACCCGGGTGAAAGTCGGCTTGGGAGTGGGCTTGGAGGTTGGCGAGTGGGTGCTCGTTGGCGCATGTTCCACGCGGGCGATCTTCGCGCGGGGAATCTGAAACCGCCCGAAGGAAGTGACCACGGTGACCGAGTCTTCATTCTCTTCAGCGATTTTCCCCTCATAGATGCGTCCGTCGAGGGTGTGAATCAAGTCCGCTCCGCTTCCCGTTGACCAGACCAGGGCCAGCGCCAAAGCAATGACCAAACGTTGTAAGATTTTCATGAGTTTCTCCACCAGGCACGAAACCTTTGCCGCCTGCACACAGGCGGGCTTTGCTCTATGGAGTGTAGCACGAGGCCCCGGCGGCGACCACTGAAAGTGGAAGGCGGCGAAGAGCGCCCCCCGCTCGGGCCGACCGGGGGCTTACGTCTCGGCGAAAAATCGCTCCCACAGCCGCTGCGCCTGATGGCGCGCGTGGGTCAGAACGCCCGCTTCGTCAATCGTCTGAAACCGGCCGTCGCGTAGTACCCAGCGCCCGTCAATCATCACGTTGTCGATTTGCGGATGGGAAGCCAGGCCGAACAGAAAGTGGCCGACCATGTTGGTTTCATTGACCGATGTCGGAGAATCGTACTTTACGGTAATCAAGTCCGCCGCCGCGCCCGCGGCCAGCTTCCCGACGGGCAGGCCGAAGATTCGCTCGACAATCGCCGGGTTGTTCTTAAAGAGAATCTCCGCCGCCTGCCCCAGGTTGAAAGCCAGGGGGTCCTTCTTCACCGCCTTGTGAGTCAGGGCCAGGACGCCGAATTCATCGAAAAGGCTTTGGCCGTAGCCGTCCGTACCGAGGCCGACCAGGACGCCGCGCTTCAGCATCTGCGGCACGTCGGCGGTGCCCACGGCGTTGTTCATGTTCGAGCGCGGATTGTGCACCAGGACCGTCTGGCTGGTTTGCAGGATGTCCATTTCGTGCTCGTCAATATGCACGCCGTGCGCCGCCACGGTCCATTCGCCGAGCACGCCGGTGTCGTGCAAGCGCTGGACGACGCGTTTCTCATATTTCAACAACGCATCCTGAAGGTCGAAATTGTCCTCGGCGACGTGCAGGTGAAAGCCGACCAGATATTTTTCACACAATTTGCGGGCTCGTTCCAACGTCTGGTTGTTCACGGTGAACGAGGCGTGCAATCCGATCAGTCCGCGCAGGAGAGGATTGTTCTCGGCCCGCCATCGCCGGATGAATCGTTCGTTCTCCTGGAGGGCGGTCCGCGCGACAGCCTTCCCGTCGCGGTCCGAGATTTCATAGCTCAGACAGGCTCGCAGGCCGATTTTGCTGGTTGCGTGAGCGATTCGTTCCAGGCTGCCTTCAACGGCGTTCGGGCTGGCGTGGTGGTCGAACAAGGTTGTCGTGCCGCGGCGAACCGCCTCCATGGCGCCCACCTGAGCGGACACGGAAACGTCTTCGAGATCGAGCGCGCGATCCAAACGCCACCAGAGTTTCTCCAGAATCTCCACGAAATTAGCCGGCGCCGAGCCGGGCATGGCGATTCCCCGCGCCAGGGAACTATACAAATGGGTGTGGGCGTTGATCAGCCCCGGCATGACCACGCAGCCGGCGGCGGAGTGCCGCTCGGCGTCCGGGTATTTCTCGACCAGCGATTCCGTCGGGCCGACCTCGACGATTTCCGAGCCGTCAACGGCGACGGCTCCCGATGCGATGACCGGTTGTTGATCGTCCAGAGTCCAAACCGTTCCGTCGGTGATTAGAAACATGGTTTCGTTCCTTAGTTGGAGTCGACGAACAGATCCACGAACTCAAAACGCTCTACATCCACCAGGCCCATATCGGTCAGTTTCAGCCGGGGAATGACCGGCAGCGCGAGAAAACTCAACACCATCAACGGATCGCGGGGCTTGACCCCCAAGTCGTGCGCCACGGCATCGATGACTTTAGTCCGCTGGCTGACCTCGCCCACCGGCAGTCGCGACATCAAACCGGCTACGGGAAGTTCCAACGACGCTCGAACCTCGCCGTCGCAGGCAATGGCAATGCCGCCGCCCATCTTGTTGATTTGAATGACCGCTCGCATCATGTCCGCGTCGTTGGTTCCGACTGCGATAATGTTGTGGGAGTCGTGGCCGATGGAGGAGGCCATGGCGCCTTGTTTCATCCCGAAGCCCCGAACCAGGCCCCGTCCGATGTTCCCTGAGGCTTTATGCCGCTCGATTACGGCCACTTTGAGTATGTCCCGCTCGGGATCGGACTCGACTTTGCCACCGACAATCTTCGGCTCCAGGATGGCCTCGTTTGTGATAATCTGGTCGGGAATCAAGTCAATCACGCGACAGTGAGCGCTGAGGGCCGGGAGGGTGAATTCGTTGCCTTCCAGCCACTTGATGTTCACCGAGCCCCGAACGTGCGATTTCATTGGCCGCTCCGAGATTTCAAACAGAGGCTCCTGGTTCTTGGCCACCAGTTGCCCGCTTTTGAAAACCATCTTGATGAACAAGTGCTCGAAGTCATCGAAGACCACCAGATCCGCCAGGCGGCCGGGCGCGACCGCACCCAGGTGGTTGAGCTTATAGAATTCCGTGGAATTAATGGTCGCCATGCGCAAGGTCATCACCGGATCGAGTCCCAGGCGCAATGCTTTCTTGATGATGGCGTTCACGTGTCCTTCTTCGACCAGCGTCGTCGGGTGCCGGTCGTCGGAGCAGAAAAAGAACCGGCGGCTGTTAACCGGACTGACCGCTGGAAGAAGTTGCTCCAGGTTGCGCGCGGCGGTGCCCTCCCGCACGGCGATGAACATCCCAAGCCGGATTTTCTCCAGTGCCTCGTCGGCGCTGACGCTTTCATGATCGGAGTGGATGCCGGCAGCGATATAAGCGCAGAGGTCATGGCCTCGCAGTCCGGGCGCGTGGCCGTCCAGGCGCTTGTCGCTGGAGATTTTGAGTTTGTCGAGCACTTCGGGGTCGCGTTGCAGCACGCCCGGGTAGTTCATCATCTCGCCGAGTCCGAGCACCCACTTTTCCTGGAGAAACGGAAACAGGTCGAACGCTCGCAGTTCCGACCCGGCGGTTTCCATATCCGTGGCGGGCACGCACGACGGAAGCATGAAGTAAACGTTCAAGGGATTGTACTTGCTCGATTCGAGCATGTAGCGGATGCCGTCATACCCCAGGACGTTGGCGATTTCGTGGGGATCGGCGATCACGGTCGTCGTGCCCAGCGGCACGACCGCCCGGGCGAACTGGGGAATCTCCACCATCGAAGACTCGATGTGGATATGCCCATCGATAAAACCGGGCGAGAGGTAAGCGCCTTCCAAGTCGATTGTCTCCCGGGCCTCATAGCCCGGACCGACTCCGGCGATCTTGTCCTGGCAGATTGCCACGTCCTGTTCGAGGATTTCTCCGGACAGCGTGTTCACGACTTTGCCGCCGGTTAGCAGCAAGTCCGCCGGGCGCTCTCCTCGGGCTACGGCAATCAACTGTTCCAACTGTTGGGTCATACGTGCTCCGGATTGTATCAGAATCAAGAAGGAAATGGAAAACCTAAAGGTCCCGCCGCCGGCATGACTACCGAAGATCGGCTCGCTCGAACAGGGCATCCAGGGCCGGTTGAATTTTACTGTAACACGCTTCTTCGTCTAAAGTTAGGATCTTCTTTTCAGCCATCAACACGCGGCCGTCCACCAGGGTATGCGTCACGTCGCTGCTGCGGGCGCTGTAGACGATCCGGCTATAGAGATTCCGGCCCGGCAGGGTATGAGCCTGTCCCAGATTCAACACGGCCAGATCGGCTTTCTTCCCCTCCTCGATGGACCCGATGTGGTCTTCGAGGCCGAGCGCCCGGGCGCCTCCCAAGGTGGCCAGTTCGAAGACCTTTTCGGCCGACAGTGCCTGCGGACCGAGCCGAGGCTTTTGAATCAAGGCCGCCAGCCTCATCTCTTGAAACGCGTCGAGGTTGTTGTTGCAGGGCGCGCCATCGGCGCCGAGGGAAACCTGCACCCCTTGCTCCAACAGCTCGGGAATGCGCGCAATGCCCGAGCCCAATTTGAGATTGGCGCCGGGGCAGTGCAGTACGTGAACTCCATGGGTGACCATGGGTTCGATTTCGTTTTCGTTCAGCCAGATGCAATGCGCCAGGCACAAGTGGTAGTCCATGCACCCGGTTTCGGCAAAGACCTGGATGTTGTCCCGCCCTTCGAAGTAATGCCGAACGACTTCGACTTCTTTCTTATTTTCCGAGGCGTGACTGTGAACCATGATGCAGTGCTGGGCGGATAAGTTGCCCACTTCGGCCAGCAGCTCCTCGGTGCAGGACACGGCAAAGCGGGGAGCGAAGGCGTAGCCGATCCGCCCCTGCGCTGCGCCGTGCCAGTGCTCGTAAAGGCGAAGGCTGGAGTCGATTGACTCCTTCAACGTTTCGTGCAAGCCGGCCGGCACGTCATTGGGGCGGTCCATCATGCACTTGCCGGAAATCGCCCGCAGACCGCTCCGCTCGATGGATTCAAAGACGCCGTCCGTGTGGTGAACCGTGCCCATATCAAGAATCGCCGTGGTGCCGCCCCGAATCAGTTCAATCAGGCCGAGCTCCGCCGAAACGCGGATCGAGTGCTCGTCGTGAGCGGCTTCCATCGGCCAAATGCGGGTTTTCAGCCAGTCCAGCAGGGAGAGGTCATCGGCCAGATTGCGAAACAGCGTCTGGCAAAGGTGCACGTGCGATTGAATCAGGCCGGGAATCACCACACGCCCCGAGACGTCCAGGACTTCATCGTATGTCCCCTCGGCGCATTCGCCCGGTGCGGTCACGCGTTCGATGCGGTCGTCCCGGACGAGCACGTCGCCCGGCCCAATGGCTCTCTCGGCGTTCATCGTGACCAGCGTTCCGCCACGGATCAGCAACGTTGACATCGGCTCTCACCTTTCCGGTCTCGGCGCACCGGTTCCCTATTGTGTTAAATAACTTACACGGGAAACGGCGGATTGACTAGTCGGCCCTCAATCGCCGGGCGGCGGGGAAAGGACCGGCCAGTGCTTGCCCCGGAAGAGATCGCCGCTGTTTCCACCGAGCTGTCGAAGGAGCGTGACGTTCATGTGCTCGTCGCTGGCGGTGCCGCCGATGTAATAGGCGTGGGAGGGCTGGAGGTGAATCACGTGCGACCGGCGGGGGGAATCGGTCCGGTTGGGTCCGCTGCCGTGAACCGTCAGGCAATGGTGAAAACTGACTTGACCGGCTTTTAGCTCGCAAGGGACCAGATCAAACTTCCTGCCGGACTGCCCCTCGATGGACGCTTTCAAGGCTTCCAGGTCGGTGTTGAAAAAATCGCTTCCATCGAGCAGTCCCCAGCGGTGACTGCCGGGCACGACCTGCATGCAGCCGTTGTCCTGAGTGACGTCTCCCAGAGCGACCCAGGCGGTGATCAGCTCATAAACCGTGCATTGCCAGTAGTGGCTGTCTTGATGCCACCCAATATTGCCCGAGTGCGTGGCGGCGGCCTGGCCTCCTCCCGGTTTGTAGAGCAACTGGTCGTGCCAAAGGCGGACCTCCTCGGTGCGCATCAGGCGAGCGGCGATGGCTCCCAGCGTGGGATCGGTCGCCAACTGCCGAAGGGTGGCGTTGGCCCAGTGGGTATTGTTGGTTTTGCGAAGCTTCGCTGGATCGTCGCCCGGCTTCCACCCCCCGTCCCAAGGTGCGACGCCCGTTTCGAATTGCCCGGCATAGACCTGGTCCATGGCTTCTCGAAGGCGCTCCAGTCGCTCATCGTCGACCAGCTTTCCCGCCAGCCAATAGCCGTTCTTCTCAAAAAACCGAACGTCCGATTCGCTCGGTAGTAAGGACTTCTCAATCATATTCATTCGTCTCCTGAAACTTGTCTTGAAGCGGTCTTCGTAGTGCATCGAGCGAATACCGGTTGTACCGGGCGAAGTAATAGGCCGCCGCGGTTAGGAAAACATAGTTGGCGTTGTTGGAAACCGTGGCGTAGTCCTGCGCCAGCACCTTGCCGAACATCAGCGAAGTCAGAAGAAGGCCCGTGGCGAACAGCGCGGGGCGGGTCCAAAGCCCGATGAGGACCAACAGTCCCAGCGCCACCTCGGCGAAGGGCAGGGTATAGGCGTAGGGATAAAGCAGGGCCTTGGGCAGCCAGGTTTTCTCCGTCATGTCTTGAACGATCCAGCCGATGAAATTGCCATAGCCTCCGGCGAACTTGTTGATTCCGGCGAAAAGAAACAGAACACCCAACGGCAGCCGAAGGAGCAGTCCCACCACGCTATACTCCTTGACCCGCGGATCGGAATTCTGCCGCATTTTCTTCCTCCTTGCAAACCGCCTAGCGGTCGAAGTGCCCAATCAGGCGCTCTGTGAGCGGTGATAAAGCAGGGGATTCAGCGGACTGGCCGCCTTTTCGCCCGGCTTGCCTCCCATCAGCCAGCGTGCCAGATCGGCCGGCTGGTGTTCGTTCGTCGGCTCGGCGATGCGGGTGCCCTCGGCGCTAACCGCATAATCGCTCGACAGTTCCGGCAACTGCTGGACCGATTCCGTCATGGTCAATTCCTCCTTGGGAAAGGAGACCCGGAGATCCCTCTTTTTATCGAACGGGAAATCCCCTCAAAAGATTCCCTCGGGGAACGCCAAACCCCCCGGCAAAAACGCTCGCGGCGGGGGCCGCGCCTCGCTAAGCTCAGATTATCTCGCAGGGTAGAACCGCGTCAAGGGAGGGGGGGGCGATTTTTTCACTCGCCGGGTGGCAGGGCCGCTTGTCGGCCATGTTAAACAAAGGGTTGGATGAATAGGACCGGGCTTTGGCGCTTTCCGCGCGAAAAGCCCGCCACACGCCGCTTGCCGAGCGGCAAAGGGAATCTTCCCCCTTCCGTGTGTGGCAGGGTCTACTTTGCCCGGCTAGGGAGGAATTTTGACAAATTGCAGGAATCGTTTTTACGGGAGAGCGAACAAACAATTCCCAAAGCAAAGTAGGCCCTGAATCCTATATATATTCAGACTTTCAGGGCCTAACTTGTTTGCATTGACTCCCGGCTGTTGAATTAGCAGGAACGTCGACCTTTCTTGGAAGGTCCAATAAGATGACAACGCAAGTTAGACCCTGGCACACAAAGCAGGTGCGCACGGGCGCTCCCCAGCCCAAAAACAGACCTGCCCCGAGCGGATCGAGAGACCGCTGGGGCAGGATTTCCACGCTGTGGTCTGAATCGGCGGCCTATTCGCCGTTGTCGCCGATGGCCTCGACCGGACAGGCCTCCATCGCTTCGGCGCACAGCGATTTTTCTTCCTCGTTTTCCGGTTGCTTGATGACGTAGGAATAACCATTTTCCTCGCTCCGGTCAAAATTATCCGGGGCGGTCGAACGGCAAACGTCGCAGTCAATACAATTGGAGTCGACATAGTACTTGCCGGGCACACTCTCGGGAACCTTGTCATCCTTGTCCGCCATGGGGAAACCTCCTGAGAAGGATCAATCCTATCGCTCGCTTCCCGCCGCGGCGGGAGAACGTCGATTTACGGGCAAATATACTTCCCTTGGCCCGCCGATGCAACCCCTAATCCATTCAGGAGGGAAGGGGTAAATTTTCTTCAGTGGTTATGCTCGGACCTTTAAAAGCAACCCCCGCTCGCTCCCCCCGCCAAGGCGCGTCTGCGACCTTCGTAAGGGGGAGAGAAACAGACTCGCAAGGCTGTGCGGTTTGTTCGCAGAGCGCAGCGCAAAACCCTCTCCTCCCCTTTCGAAGGGGAGGCGGGGTGGGGTAATTTTTTCCAATCCTTGCTCATCAATCGGACAATCATTTTGAGAACTGCTCTAATCCTGTCAAATAGATTGAGATACAATGCCAGAGATCGAGCGGGCCTTTGGCGCTTGAAAACGAAAATCCCATTCAACCCACATCCCTCCACCCAGATCAATTTTAATCCTGTTCATCCTGTTCATCCTGTCAAAAATATTGAAAACGATATATTATCGGAATTGAAAATCGCAAAAGAGCAAGAACGGTCAAGCAAAGGTTTGTCCGATCGGGCATCTTATGAACTTGCGGAGGTTGGACCGATGAAAGAGGGAACGCGGGAATACTACGAAGAGCGCATTTTGCGCGTTCAGATGTATATCCAGAATCATCTGGACGAGCCGCTTTCACTCAACCAGTTGGCGGACGTGGCCTGCTTCTCGCCCTTTCATTTTCACCGGCTTTTTCGAGGCCTGGTCGGCGAGTCGCCGAGCGAGTACATCCGGCGGCTTCGGCTCGAGCGGGCCAAGCTGGACCTTCGATACTCCAGCCGGCCGGTCACCGAAATCGCTTTCGATTCGGGTTACGAGACGCATGAATCGTTCACCCGGGCGTTTCGGAGTGCGTACGGCGCATCGCCGAAAGAGTTTCGAGACCAACACCGCAATGAATCCCTGCTTTCGGACACCGCGCGCGAACGCCGCTTCGTCGCGACCATCATACGCCCAGGAGGAAAACCCATGGAAGTGAAAATCGAAACATTTCCGCCCTTGACCGTTGCTTTTGTCCGCCACGTCGGCCCTTACAAAGAGTGCCACGCCGCATGGGGGAAGCTGTGCTCGAACCCTGCCGTGCGAAAAAGCATGGGACGGGACACGCTGGCTATCGGCATTTGCTACGACGACCCGGACGTCACCGAGCCGGACAAGATCCGCTACGACGCTTGTGTCACGATTAGTGAGGATTTTGTTCCCGGGGCAGGCGTTGAGAAGCAGCAGATCGAAGAAGGCCCGTATGCCGTGCTGATCCACAAGGGCAGTTATGACGGTCTGCATGACACCTACCGGTGGCTGTTCGGCGAGTGGCTGCCCGGCAGCGGACGGGAGCTGAAGTCGGCGCCCTCGCTCGAAGTCTATCGCAACGATCCCAACACCACGCCGCCGGAACAGCTCGTCACGGAAATCCGCGTACCGCTGCAAGAGTGATTTCTGTCTACTGTGGCGCGGTCGCTCTCGATCATCTTTCAAAGGTCGGGTGGCCCACTCCTTGGAGTGGGAATACTTGTTGCCAACCCACCGCAAGCGGTGGGGCACCCGAGATTCTATTTGAGAGTATTGCGCCTTAGCGCCAACCTTCCCGGCGGAGGATGTCCAGGAGTCGCTGCCAGCGGTTGGCGAACGTGTGATCCTTGAGCACTCGGGCGCGGGCGCGCTCGGCGATTTCCCGCCTCTGCTCGGGGTGTTCGAGGTAGTAAAGAACTTTCTCGCGCAGCTGCTCGGGCGAGTGATAGATTACGACTTCCTTATCCGGCTCGAACACGTTCTCCAGTCCCGGCATCGCGTCGGTGATCAGCAGTCCGCCTGCGGCGGGAACGTCGAACACCCGCTGGTTGAGGCTGGTAGTGGATTGAAGGTGGTGCATGTTGACGTTGATCTGGCTGTTGCGAAACAGGCGGGGCAGATCGTGATGCGCCACGGTCTTTCCGGTAAAGCAAGATTGAAGGGGCGTGCCTGAAGTCAGCTTCGCCCAATCCGGATTGCCATAAACGCGAAGGCCGAGATCGGCCAACGCCGTCAAGGTTCGAACGCGATGGCGGCTGTTGGCCTCCCAAACCATTTCATTGTAGTAAGTCTGAAGGAACTGCTGAAGATCGTACTGCCGGCGCAGCTCGGCAAGCCGGTCCGAGTTCTGCACCAATTCATCGGGACGCTGGCCCCGTCCATCCACCATCACTTCGATGATTCGGTCAAGAATCTTGCGAACTCTTTTGGATAAATCCTTCCCTCCAAAGATCGGGCTCAAGTCGCGAACCTGGCCAACGTAGCTGACCGGGCAGCTCCAGGCTTCATCTTCGGGACCGACCTCGTCGTAGGTGGCCGCCAGCGGCAGAGCGTGCACCTGGCGTTCAGCCAGCTGCGGACATGCCTGGCGAACATCGTCGAACCAGCGGGTGTCGGTACTGGCCAGGATCTCTCCCTTTGCCAGTCCGGTTTTCTTCAAATGTTCCAGACCCAGCATCGGCGTATCCATGAACCAGATGACCTTTGGGATGTTCAGCCGGTTGGAGAAATTCTTTCCAAAGATTCCCTCGTCCGTGCTGAATGTATTGACAATCAGAGCCACGTCCGGGTCCGCTTCCATCAGGTTGTGAACGGCGTAGAAAGGAGGGTAATAGGTTTCGGGCTGATACTCCGGGCCACAGACTTCAGTGCCAGTCGCGGCAATGGCTTGGGCGAACTTGCCAGCCAAATGATGTTGCACCCGGGAGAACTCGACCGAGTCGGGGGAGCGTTCGCAAATCCAGACCTTGCGAATTCGCTCCGCAGTGACGACCCGGGGGCGGCCAAGAAACTGGACAACCTTTTGATTCAGCGCTAATTCGAGCGTTTTCTTCCGTCCGGCCAGGTCCTGTGCCCACAGGACATAGGATTGTCTCCACTGTGGATTCGGATTTGATTCCCGAAAAAGTAGGCATAACTCTTTGACAACGCATAGGTTATAATTTTCTAAAATCGCCTCGGCCTGGGCGAGAAAGTCCTTCCCCACGGCAAAAAAGAACTTTCGGCTTTCCAACACCGCTCCCAGATCTTTAAGTCTTAAAACAGCGTGAAACAGCGGGGCGTTCGCCTCCAGGACGAGAATTCCCTGGTTTTGTCCAGCCAAATCTTCCAAAAGTCCGCTCGCGATCCCTCCCGAGCCAAGCCCGGCGAGGACAAACAGCCTGGATTTGTTCTCCTTGAGGCGTTGGCAAAATCCCTCACGAACGGCATGAATCGCTCCAGACTCCTCTTCATCGTCGACCAGCCAATCGATGCCATCGGCCGCTTTTCTTCCGATTCGAACCGGGCCTCCCGGGTTTCTCTGACAGAATAAGTCCGATATATCGGCGTTTTTAACTCGATCTTCTGCCTCAGGAAATCGAAGGGCGAGATGAGCGAGGTTTGATTCCAGCAGGTCGCCCGAAAGCGATGCCACGGGTTCGATGGGAGTAGAATCCTCCCATCTCCGTTTCTTACGAGACAAAAGCCAACCTCCCAATACCGTCTGACTTACTCGAAATCCTGAGAGCGCTTGAATTCGCCATGCGCTTGGTTGCCATCGACTAAGCGGAACGGTTTTTCAACTCCGCTCCCCCCCCCCGGCTTTCGGCATGAAATAGACCCTTGTTGAATACTCCTTTTGAAGGACTTTCCAACCCCCTCTAACTTTAGCATTACTAAAGGATTAGCCAAAGCAAAAAAATAGGCCGAAACCCTAAAGATGCCCTGAGATTCGACGATACCTTAAAGAGGTTACAATCCTTTATTGTTCTCAGTCAATGGAAGGGGGGATTCGATCGGGGCAGTAGAGTGGTGAAGGCTTGCCGACCTTCAGTGAAGGGGGGACTTCACTCGAAAAGCAACCCTGGGCTATCGCCGCCGCTTGTCGCTTTGGGCAAGAAAGGCGACCCGGCAAGGATGCCGGGAGATGCGAAAATCAAGGAGGATTTTCTAGCATGGTTATTACTCGAATCAACAACAATATTACCGCTCTGAATGCGACGCGGAACTTGAACAAGTCCAGCGCCGCACTGGCGAAATCGCTGGAGCGGCTGTCGTCCGGACTTCGGATCAACCGAGCGGCGGACGACGCTTCCGGCCTGTCGATTTCAGAGCGACTGCGAAGCCAGATTCGAGGACTCGACCGGGCAATCGCGAATGCCCAGGATGCCATCAACCTGGTCAACACCGCGGAAGGGGCGCTGGATGAAACCACGTCCATCCTTCAGCGGATCCGGGAATTGGCGGTTCAGGCAGCCAACAGCGGCGGGCAGGATGCCGCAGCCATTCAATTCGCCCAGGATGAGATCGAATCCTCAATCGCAGAAATCACTCGAATCGGGGAACAAACGCAGTTTTCGACCCGATTCCTCCTCAACGGGGACAATGCCAGCGTGGTGACCGTCCAGGGGCCGACCCTGGGCACCAGTGTTGTTGGCGGCCCCGTCTCGAGCACGTTGGAAAGTGGCACCCACTTCATGGCGATCACCGAAGTGGCGGCTGCAACGGCGACCGCCTCGGCGGGATCGGACGGCGTGCTGAACTCCGGAGCCATCATCAGCAGTGCCAACCAGGCGGCCAGCACGTTTGACACCGGCACCTACACCCTGCTGGTTGGAAATGCCCAGGCCGAGGCGGCGCGCGTACTGACCACCACGGCGTTTGACGATGGGGTCGGCGGCACGGTCGCCACGGGCACCGCGTTGAACACGCTGAACTTTAACGGCTTCGGCCTCGACAACCAGGATGAGGTCGTGTTGTCCGGAACCGATGCGGCCGGAAACACCATCGCCGCCGTTACACTCACGGTCAGCGCCGCGAACACGGCCAACACAACGATCGGCAACGTCCAGGGTCTGATGTACGCCATCGGCAACTTCTTCGATCCGCAGCTTCCGGCCAACAAGATTGCCGCGCCGGATACGACCGGAACGCCGGGGACTGACGCAACCCAAGCCGTGGCGACTTTGAACGCCAGCGGACAACTGGTGATTACCGATCAAACGGCGGGCACCTCGGGCATCACGCTGACCGTTACGATCAACGATCAGAGCGCCGGTGGCGCGACCGCGGTTCAAGAACAGGTGAACGTGACCACGGCGGGCAACGCGAATCAAGCCACCGTGTCGCTGGGGGGAGGACCCGCGCAACTTGTGACGGCGGGGAACAGCTTCACCCTACGAGGCGCCGATCCGGCGGCGGGGGATCTCACGTCGCCGATTCCGACTCTGACGATGCAGTTCGGTCTGAACAGTTCCTTCGCCTTCAGCAACGGCAGCGATTCGATTATCGCAACCGCCGGTCAGTACCAGGCGGTGTTGGACAACGGCGACACGACCACGTTCCAGAACGGCGATGAGAACGTTCGGCTGTTCAGCGGCTCCGGGGGCGGCCAGTTCACTGCCGGCAACCAGGTGTTGATCAATTTTGCCTCCACCGTGACGGCGGGAACGACGACGCTTCTGACGGTCAGCGACGCGTTGAGTTTCCAGATCGGCGCGAACGCGGAACAGAACGTGTTGATCCAGATCGGCGACAACCGCGCCACCAACCTGGGCTTTGTCAATCAGTACGCCCTGGACGGTGAATTGTACGACACTTCCGGGAACCTGGTGACTTCCGCCACGACGGGCGCCGTGGAACGCACGGTTCAGGGCCTCGACGTACGCACGGTCGCCGGCGCGAACGAAGCCATTCGGATCGTGGATGAAGCGATCAGCCAAGTGTCGGCTCAGCGGTCCTCGCTCGGCGCGTTCACCAACCGACTCGAATCGACAGTGAACAACCTCGGTGTGGCATCGGAAAACCTCGCCACGTCGGAAAGCCGAATTCGAGACGTTGACTTTGCCTATGAGACCACCATTTTCACCAAGAACCAGATTCTGGTCTCGGCCGGTACATCGATTCTGGCGCAGGCCAACCTTGCGCCCCAGGCAGTTCTGCAGCTACTCGGATAAAGAGCGAATCCGGTTGGGTGAGGCGGGAGAAAGCCGCAAGGCTTTCTCCCGCCTCCCACCCTTTGTTGAGAGGAAGCCACAGCGCAGTGTTTCAGGAAAGGAAGTGGGCGACTTATGGTGATTGAAGAGATTCGGAACATCTCGGCTCAGATGACTTCGCCGGAGGTTCGGTCCCTCGACGTGCAACGCCGGAGTGCGGAGTCGCTTGC
>Ga0272442_10003929_pt1 | contig 20564 bp, 15 predicted proteins | sample SSMForm2O_FD_200262 | JGI IMG/M metagenome (GOLD analysis project Ga0272442, IMG submission 200262) | Marine sediment archaeal communities from Little Sippewissett salt marsh, Falmouth, MA, United States - SSM-Form-2O | ecosystem: Environmental > Aquatic > Marine > Wetlands > Sediment ... | reverse complement strand
GCGCGCCAACAAGCGCGATCAGTGACGCTCCGCTCCGTGCCGACCGGGCCCGATCAGTCTTCGTCGCGGAAGTGGGGCGGTCGCCGTTGCGCATGGAACTCGATGAACTCCTCCCGGGAGACACTTCCGTCGCCGTCGCTATCCATGTGATCAAAGACCTCGCCGGGGGCCGGTGGCGGCGGTGGTCCGGGCGGCCCGCCAGAGCGGCCGGGCATCCCGCGTGACGGCACGTCGCCACGGCCGCCGAAGGCGCCATGTTGACGACCGGGACCGCGTCCGCCTGTGTCATCGAACTCAGGGCGTGGCGGCCGCCGCCGGCCTTCACGGCCGTCGAAGTCGCCGGGCGAACGGTAGGGCCCTTGCTCGCGCGGCCCGTCGGAGTCTCCCCCTCGCCCGCGTGGTCCGTGTCTAGGCGGGCCGTCGAATTCGCCCCCGCGGCCATGTGGTCCGCGTCGGCCTGGCCCATCCCACTCACCATGTAACGGACCGGGGCCACGGTCGTCTCGCTCGCCGAGCTCGCCTTGCGGCGGGGGTGGACGCTGGCCCCACCGCCCGTCCAGGTGTTCCCGCCCCCCAGAAAGACGCGCGCTGGCCGCGCCCTTCCCACTAGGGAGCCCCTGCTCGGGAGGGCCCTCCGCGGCCGGCTCTGCCCACGGCTCCTCCCCGGCCTCATTCCCTGCCCTCTCGGCGTGCAACGGCCGGTCTGCCGCAGCTATCACCACGGCCACAGCCATGACCAAGACGGCCAGGACCGGCCAGCTCAGGCGGACTAAGCGTAGTGTTCTCATTGCGAGAATCTCCTTTCCATTTCGCTCGCGTTTCCGAGAGCGCTTCGCACCGTTCAACTCGCTGGCTGCACGTCACCGGTGTACACCGCCCTCGGCTACGTCGTCGGGGCGCCTTCGGGATTACCGCGAGGCGCCAGGCCACGAGGCGCAGGAGCCCCTTCCCCGTCCGGCGGCGGTGGCGGCGGATCTTCGCCATCGGGCGGTGGCGGCGGATCTTCGCCATCCGGCGGCGGTGGCGGCGGATCTTCGCCATCCGGCGGTGGCGGCGGCGGCAACTCCTCCTGGCTGAGGTAGCCATCGCCATCCACGTCCAGCTCAGCGAAGCGGTCCTCGTCGATGTGAGGGATAGCGAGCGCCTCCTCGAGCGACAGCACGCCATCGCCGTCAATATCCAGTTCCTCAAAAGCCGGCGGCCCTTCGCCGGGGGGCGCTGGCGTGACCTCGTCGTCCTCTTGCACCCCCACCGTCGGCGTGTCCTCTGTCGCGTTACGCACGCAACGCACGAAGTTGTAGATCCGCTCAGCTCCTTCACCAGCGGGACCTCCTTCTACTTTGGTGTCGAAACGCACGGCCCCGGCGCCATGCATGTCCTCCCCGGCCTCATCCACTGCGGTTCCGAAGGCCACATACCAGCCGTAGTAGTACTCCGGACTGTCCGTGCCGAAGTAGGCGCTGGTGCTCGACCAGAAGTAACCGTAATCGGGCTCGTAGTCCGAAGTGCCGGACGCAAGGGCTGTGATGTCGAACAAGCCTGTGTCGATCGCCGGCCCCTGATCGGCCGGGTCGCTCGCGTTGGGCGACCGCGAGTAATCGACGATGCTCTGAAGCTCTTTGACGCTGGGGACGCGCCAGTCATCGTATCCGGCCAGTTCCATGTCCTCGGCGTAGGACAGCGCGTCCTCCCAGTCCATGCCGCTGCCGCTGTCGGCCTGCTGCCACATCAGCCCCGTCGCCTGGTCCGTGACGGTACCGTCGCCGTTGTCGACGAGATCATTGGCGCCATAGTGCCCCCCCCGCACGGCGCGTACGTAATTCCCGAAAGGACCTCCGGCCTCGGCCGGATAGGCCTTGATATGGCCCGTACCATGGTTGACGCCGAAGGCCGAAGGCGCGCCGCCATGCGTCGTGCCAACATAGTAGTTGCTTGACCAGTACTGCTCGTCTTTGCTGACGACAGCGCCGGCCAAGTCGAAGTAGTCCGTGTCGAGATAGGGCCAGCCCTGTGAGAAGTCACTGATCGAGAACAGTTCCTTCAGGCTGGGCACACGCCAGTCAGCGTACCCGGCCAGTTCCAGGCTATCGCAGTAATCCACGGCCCCCTGCCAGCTAAACGAGGTCGAACTGGGCGTCTGCTGCCACGTCAAGCCCGTATTCAGGTCCGTAATCGTGCCGTCGCCGTTGTCTTGGAAGGTGATTTCGACGCCCATGTGCTGGGCGTCCTGGCCGTAGAAGGCCTCGCCCGGCGACGGGCACGGCGAGATGATGCTTCCTTCGTCGTCATAGCAGGCGTTCTGCCCAGTATCGACAACCACGTAGCCGAGGGGCTCGCCCTCGCCTTCGCCTTCGCCTTCGCCCTCGCCCTCGCCCTCGCCTTCGCCCTCGCCTTCGCCTTCGCCTTCGCCCTCGCCTTCGCCTTCGCCCTCGCCTTCGCCTTCACCCTCGCCTTCACCCTCGCCTTCGCCTTCACCTTCGCCCTCACCTTCGCCCTCACCTTCGCCGCCGGTAACGTCACGGACGCAGCGGACATGGTTGTAGATGCGGACGACGTCGCCCTGGGGCCCGTTGCCGTAGGGCCAATCCGCCGCGTCGCCGACCTTGGGATCGCTGCGTTGGGAACCGGCGCCGTGGACGTCCATCAGCGTGGGATCGCCGCCCCAAGGCGGCGCCATCCACCCGAGGCCCTCGCCGAAGGCTACGTACGCCGCCCAGGCACCCGGATACTGCGTCCAGTTCGCATGGGTCGTGCTGCTCCAGTAGAAGGGGTAGTTCGTCCCGCCGCTTTCATCGGTGATGGGCGTGACGTTGAAGATGGGGTCGATGGCCGCCGAGCCCGTCGTCGCCGGAGACCGCGTGTAGTCCACGATGCTCTGCAACTCCTTGGCCTCCGGCAAGCGCCAATCGTCGTGCCCGGCATACGCCAGGTTCTCCGCGTACGCGAGCGCCGCTTCCCAGGTGTAACCGGCCCCGCTGTCGTCCTGCGTCCACATCAGCCCGGTCGCCAAGTCCGTAATGGTCCCATCGCCGTTGTCGACAAAGTCGTTGACGCCGTAATGGACATTGCCCCGCACATAGCGGACGAACTGCATCATGTCGCCGCCGCCCGGGGCCTCACGGCCGTAGCCCTTGATGCGCCCGTCCGCGAAGTTGACGCCGAAGGTGGTAGCTGAGCCGCCCATGGTCGTGCTGACGTACTCCGTGCTCGACCAGTACTGCGCATCGATGATGCGCTCACCGGCGTCGGTGTCGCCGTATTCGAAATCGAAGTAGTCGGTGTCGATGAAAGGCACGAGGCCCGACGGGTCGGTGCCGTCCCACCCGCTCGGATCAATACCGTCGAAGTCGATCAGAGAGTAGAGTTCCTTGATGCTCGGCAGCCGCCAATCCGTGTATCCGGCCAAGCTGAAGGTCTCGGCGCCGGCCAGGGCCTCCTCCCACGTCACCTTCGCCCCGGGCGTCTTCTGCCACGTCAGCCCCGTCGTCGAATCCATGACGGTCCCGTCGCCCACGTCCACGTAGATCATCGCGTTGCCGAGGTGCTGCGCATCCTGGCCACAGAATGCCGCCCCCGCGCTCGGGGGCGTGATGGCCACCGCATCGTCGTAGCACTGCGTCTGGCCCGTGTCCACGACCGTGTACGGCTTCACTGGGCATCCGGCGCAGGCCATGACGATCGTCAGAACGCCCGCCAAGGCGCCCCACGTCCGGCCAATCCTGCTCGCTCCCTGTCGCATAGCGTGTCCCTCCTCGGCGTCAGTAGCCTTGTCCAACTCGCGGTCACTACCGGGAGCGTACCCGGCGAACATGAACCGAGGGTGCACCGGATCATTACGAAGTTGTAATCTGAACAAGGACATCGGTTGGGAACAACGCTGGTATACTGCCCCTGATGAAGGTGCTTGTCGTAGAAGATGAAAAACAGGTGGCCGCTTTCATCCGCAAGGGGCTCGAAGAGCAGGGATTCTGCGTGGAAGTGACCCATGACGGGGACGAGGCCTACGCTCTGGCCACGACGCAGCAGTATGACGTGGTCGTCCTCGACATCATGCTTCCGGGACGCGACGGGCTCAGCATCCTCAAGAACCTGCGCAAGCAACGCAATGCCGTGCCCGTGATCCTGCTGACCGCCCGCGCCGAACTTGATGAACGCATCGAGGGCCTCAATCTCGGCGCCGACGACTATTTGACCAAGCCGTTCTACGTCGAGGAACTCATTGCCCGCCTCCATGCACTCGCACGCCGGGCTTCCGGTACGCAGCTCTCGGTCCTCCAAGTCGGCGACCTGGTCGTCAACCTCATTACGCGCGAGGTCAAACGCGGCGACCACACCATCCGCCTCACCGCCCGAGAGTTCGGCCTGCTCGAATACCTGATGCGCTCCCCGGGAAGAGTCTACACGCGCACCCAGATCATCGAGCACGTATGGGGCTACGACTTCGATCCCGAGACCAACCTCGTGGACGTCTACATCCAGCGCCTGCGTAAGAAGATGGCTGCCGCCGGCCAGCAGCCCCTAATCGAAACCGTCCGCGGCGTGGGTTACCGGTGCACGAAGCTATGACACGCTGGAGTCTGAGAGGCACGCGATCGTTTCGGCTTCGGATCGCCCTGCTGTCCGTGGTGGTATCCGGCGTGTTGCTCGCCGCGTTCGGCGGCTGGACCTGGATCGTCTTCCAGCGCATGAACCTGCGCCGTATCGACGATGAGATCCGGCAACTCGGCCACCGCCACCTCAGCGCAAACCAAGGGCCGGAGCACTGGGAGCGTGTCGAGGAGTCATTGCAGTTCTTTCTTGGAGAAAAAGAGGAAGACGCCTTCCTGCTCCTCGTGAAGGGCCGCGACAACGTGGTCCTCCACCGCTCGGCCAACTGGCCCGAAGACCTACCGCCCGAGTCCTTCCCCGCACCCAGCGACACCGACGAATACATGCGTGTCCAGCCGCCGCCCCTCCGAGACGGCGGACCTCCGGAGCCCCCGCCTCCGGATCCCGCACAAAGTGCGGGCGAAGGCCGCAGTGACTTCGACCGTGCACCACCACCCCCGCAGCCGCAGCCGCCTCCGGGACGGCGCGCCCCGCCAAGCGCTCGCGACCACTACCGGCCTCGGGAAGACCGGGCAGGCCTCCTGCCCCTACCTGGGCAGCCGCCCCCCGCCCCGGTTCACCTGAGGGCGCCAGAGTTCTCGACCCGCAACGCAGGCGGGCAATCGTGGCGCATGGGCGTGCTCGGCAACCCAAACGTGACGTTGGCCCTGGCCTTCAGCATGAGCCGCTTCGACGCCGACATGGTCCAAGTGCGCCGGGCCTTCCTCTTGGCCATCCCTGTGGCGCTGGTGCTCATCGCCGTCGGGGGCTGGTTGATTTCGCAGCGCGCCCTGCATCCCATCAAAGCGCTTACCCGCGCCGCCGAGACCATCACGGCAAAGGGCCTCGACCAGCGCATCCCGGCCGAAAAGGAAGCGATCGAATTCACCCGGCTGACAACGGTCTTCAATGAAATGCTCGACCGCCTCGAGAAGAGCTTCAACCAAGCCGTGCGCTTCAGCGCCGATGCCGCCCACGAATTGAAGACGCCCCTGACCATACTCCAGGGCCGTTTGGAGCAGGCAATACAAGAGGCCCAACCCGACTCGGACCAGCAACGCGTCTGCAGCCAGCTTCTGGCCGAGGTCCAGCGCCTCAAGGCCATCATCCGCAAGCTGCTCCTCCTGTCCCTGGCCGATGCCGGACAACTCAAGCTCAATCGCCAACCCCTGAACCTGACCGAGACCCTCCAGGCCGTGTGCGAAGACGCCGAGGTATTGGCCCCCCACCTGACCGTCGAGAAAAAGCTCACACCGGACGTCTGGATCCATGCCGATGCCCACCTGATCCGCCAGGTCGTGCAGAACCTCACCCAGAACGCCGTCAAGTTCAACCGGCCGGGAGGGTCGGTGAAGTTCTGGCTGAAGGAGAAGCGGGGTGCCGTCAGATTCACCGTAGCCAACACCGGCCCGGGCATTCCGCCCGAAGACCGAGGCCGGATATTCGAACGATTCTACCGGGCCGACAAGGCCCGCAGCCGGCGCATCGACGGCGTGGGCCTCGGCCTGAGCCTGTCGCGCGAGATTGTCCGCGCCCACCATGGCGAGATCCGCTTGGAGGACACACCGGACGGCATCACCGCCTTCTCCATGACGCTGCCGGCAACGAAGGCATGACCAGATCCCACTGTGGCTCGCACCATACCGCGGGCCTGGTACGCGCACGGATGAGGTACACGGACGCCGCGCCGATGGCGACGGCCATCTGCTGGATGAACGCGAACGCGCCAACAAACGGCGGCGCTCCCCGAGCCACTGAACCGCGACGCGGCATGCTGTGAGACGCCCGGGCCTTTCCCGTAACGCCTGGGGCGTCAGTAGGTGGGATTTGCCAAATCCGGCCTTCTTGACCCTAGAAACGGCAGTCTGGGCATCCGATAGCATCGTAAGCCATAGACGGTGTGGACCTTATGGTCAGTGTGGACATCACCTTTTGGATGAGTCTTCCTCGTGTCCATTTTGTCCATAACGTCCACCTTGTCCATAGCTTGGAGTGGTGCCACGACCTCAAGTGCAGTTCCTAGTTTGACTGGCCTGCCTAGTCGTTAGCCCTCGAGGCCGCCTCTGGCAACGGCGGCCTACGCTGTCCCGCACAGTCACATTGCCGTATAATCCAGCCAGCGCTTGGCATGGTGCCGGGGCCAGCTACACAGGGGCAGGGAGGAGCCGCCATGACTCGCTACGGAGTTTCACGACGAGGTCTCCTGACGACGGCCGACTGTGGGGCCTTGGCGGCGGGGACGCCTCTCCCGGCGGCGAGCGAATTCCTGTTCTCTGGAAGGCCATGAAGCGGGGAAACCACGGCGTGAGTTCGGAAGAAGCGAGACGGCAGTACCGGGAGGCCGGACGGCTGTACCGGGGGGGACGGTTCGCCGAAGCGCTGTCCCTGCTGGACGCGCTCGACCAGGCCTTCCCGGGGAGCAAGGAGATCACATTCCACCGAGCCTTGTGCCTATGGCGCACAGGCCAGTTGCCCGAAGCGCAGGAACTCTTCGACGCCCTGTGCGAGAAACACGGCGACGGCCCCTGGGTGACATGGCGCGACAAGCTGGGCGAGGCCGCGCCCCCCGAGCCAGATCCCCGCGCCGCCTGGATCATGGCGGCCATTGCCCTGGTGGCGAGCATCCCTTGCGCGATGCTGTACGGTTGGGGCGCGAGTGTCGAACGCGAAGCGGCCGCGTCCCAGCCGGCCCGTGCCGCAACGGCCGCGTCCGAAGCAGCACCCGAAGCACCACATGGCTCCGCACCGGACATTGAGACGGCACAGACGCCCAGCGACCCGCCCGTGCCAGCGTCCGTGGAGCAATTGCTTCGGGACTTGCACAATCCTCTGCACACGAACGAGGCCTACGCCGAGTTGTGCCAATCGGTGACGCACGACCACCTGCCGCTCCTCCACCGCGCGCTGGAAGACAAGACCTATGGTGTGGCCCGCTCGCGCGTGGCCCGCCTCCTGGGCCACCTCAGGCACCACCGCTCCGTCGCCCCGTTGCGCAAGGCCCTCGCGAGCGATTCCTTCGCATGGGCCCGGCGCCAAGCCGCCTGGGCGCTGGGCCGAATTGGTGCCCCGCTCAGCGCAAAGGATCTCGAACGGGCCATGCGCTCCGATTCGGATCCGGGCGTCCGACTGTCTGCGGCTGCGGCCTTGCACGAAATCAAAGGCATGGCGGCGCACCCGCTGCTGCAAGAAGCGATTCAGACTGAGCCCGACCACGAGGCCGTCCTCGCGATGCGCTGGCTGCTTGACACGGAGTTCAAGGGCACACGTCCACCGCCCGTGACACCGGGCGAAATCGGCTATGCCTCCTTCAAGGGCACGCTGTACAAGCTCTACGTTCCCGGAGACTACCGTGAGGGCTCGCCCCGGCGGATTCTGGTGTCGGTCCACGGTTCGAGCGGCACGCCGGAAGTCTATCTCGACATGTTCTGCGAAGACGCCGAAAAGCGCGGCTTCGTGGTGGTGGCCCCGTTCTTCGACACCGTCGTGTTTCCTTACTACGATTGCCTCAGCTTCGACCTGGACGGCACGCGCTCCGACCTCCGCCTCTTGGAGATTCTGGATGCCGTGGCCGAGGTCGTCGACGTCCAGACCGACCGGTTCTATCTCTTCGGCAATTCCAAGGGTGGGCAGTTCGTGTCACGCTTTGTGCTCGCCCACCCGGACCGCATTCTCAGCGCCGCCGCATGCGGCTCGGGGAATTACGTGATGCCGGATCCCGCCTTCTACTTCCCCCGCGGCATCAAGCCCAATCCTCTACTGCCGGAATCCGCCTCCTTCGATTTCGGACGCCTCCTGCAGACGCCGTTCGCGGTGGTCATCGGCACACGCGATCTCCCCCGCCGCAACGCCGCCGCCGACCGCTTCATGGACGCGGTCCGCACCTACGCAAGCCAGAACGGCCTCAAGTCCCAGGTCCGGTTCATCAGCGTGCCACTAGGGGAGCACGCCGGCAAGAGCAACTACCCCGCTGCCAGCAAGTTCCTCTTCACGGGACGCCCCTGACGCCACAGGCCGAGTTGGGGCGGCGCGTAAGGCGCCGTTGGCAACGGCGGCCTACCGTGCCGTCCACGGCGAGATTGCCGTATAATCCAGCCAGCGTTTGGCATAGTGCCGGGGCCGGCTACAGAAGAACAGCGAGGAGCCGCCATGAGCCACTACGGAGTTTCCCGACGAGGTTTCTTGACGACGGCCGGATGTGGGGCCTTGGCAGCGGGGACGGCTCTCCCGGCAGCCGGGGAATCGGCGGGCAAGCCGCCGGAGCGAGGGAGTCAGCGGCTCAGCCTGGCGCAGTTGCAGGCGTGGGAAGCGCTGCAATACGGCATGTTCATCCATTACGGGATGAGCACCTACGTGGCCAATGAGCTGCCCGACGGCAAGGCGCCGCCGGCGGTCTACGCGCCGGATCGCCTCGATGTGGGGCAGTGGATCTCGGTGGCGCGCGACGCCGGCATGAAGTACGCCGTACTCACCACAAAGCACGTGGCCGGCCACTGCCTGTGGCCCACCAAGCACACCGACTACTCGGTCGTCAACAGCGCGGACACCACGGACGCCGTCGAGGCCTTCGTCACGGCGTGCCGCGATAAGGGCGTCCTGCCAGGCTTCTACTACTGCTCGTGGGACAATCACAACCGCTTCGGCAGCAAGACGCCGTCGGACGGCCGGGACGGGGGGCCTGCGTACACGACCTCGCCCTACCAGACGTTCCAGACAGCGCAGGTCACCGAACTGCTGACGCAATACGGGCCGATTGCCGAGACCTGGATCGACATCCCCGGCGTGTTGGGCCGCGGCTACCGGACCTTCCTCTACAACTACGTTGCCCAGCTTCAGCCCGAGACCGTGATCATGATGAACAGCGGCATCTCGACCGGCGAGGAGTACAACGTGGACTACGCCTGGCCCTCGGACCTCATCGCCATCGAGCGCCGCCTCCCGCCGGAAACCAGCCACCAGACATGGCGCACCATCGAGGGCCAGCAGTACTACATGCCAGGCGAGGTGTGCGATCCCATCGGAAAGAACTGGTTCTACGTCGAAGGCGACCGGCCGCGGCCCGATGAGGAGTTGGCCGGGCAGTTCGAGGCCTGCCGTGCGCGCGGCGCGAACTTCCTCCTCGACGTGCCGCCCGACAAACACGGCGTCATTCCCGACGAAACCGTCCAGGCCCTGGATCGCCTGCGCAAGAACGTGGGCATCTAGTGCGACGTCGGCCCGGCCGCGCCGAAGACGTGCACGTAGCCGTCAGCCGTCGGCGCAACGATTTCGCTTGAACCGTCGCCAGGTTTCCGCCGGTTACGCGCAGGAAATGGGCGCCGCGCAGAACGGACTGGGTGGCGTCCTCGCACGCGTTGGCCAGCACCTCGCCGGACTCGAGCACGGCCACGGCGATCAGGCCCGGCGCGCCGTACTTCAACGCGCCCGTCATCACGTCATACCCGCGGATCAGCCACTGCCCCTCGCCTTCACTGTTGAACATCGACACGACGATCTCGTATTGGCCGTCGCCGTCCAGATCGGCGTAGGGCGGCCGCGGCCACGTCGTGGCCACCTTGCCGGTTGTGACCCTCTCGGCGACTTCGGCCACGATCTGCACGGCCAGTGCGCAGTGCGCCGCCTCGTGCTTCTCGTAGAACGTCGACCACCGGATGAAGCTCCCCAGAAAGGCCTGCGCCTTCGGGCAGGTGTCCCCCGAATACGTGTACTTGCGCGACGAGGGCGGCATCGAATAGGCATAGCGCCCCTCCCGGCACAGGTCATACTGACGTCGTGTCATTGCCGACTCGCAGGCGCGCTCAAGACGCCGCCACAGCACCGAATCGCATTCCTCGCGCGAGGCCCCGACCACAGCAGCACGCTGACCGGCGAATACCTCCGGCCGTTTGCGCTATAATCGCGCCTCCGTTACGAGGGCATGAACATGGGCATACTCGACCGATACGTCCTGCGACAGGTGCTCGCACCGTGCCTGCTGGCCGTAGTGCTCGTGGCCGTGCTGGGCGTGGCCAACGAGCTTCAGGAAAGGGTCAAGCTCCTGCCTGTGGCACAGATGACCTTCGGCGACGTCGCCCGCATGTCCTTCTTCTTCCTGCCCACCCTTGTCTCCTACGTCGTCCCGGCAACCTACATGTTCGGAATCCTGTTGGCCTTCGGGCGTTTCGCACAGAATGACGAACTCATCGCCATGAAGGCCGCCGGCATTCCCCTCAAACGGATCCTGCTCCCCGTCATGGTCGTCGGTGCGCTGCTCAGCGGGGCCTGCTTCGTGATTCAGGACCGCGTACAGCCGTGGGCCATCGCTCGCATCTACCACCTGATCTTCAGCGAACTCCCACTACGCGCAAGCCTCGACGCCCTGCCCCCCGGCGTCATGCACGAGTTCGCCGACTGGCGCGTCTACTTGGGCGAACGCGACCCAGCCACTCGAGAATTGAAGGACGTCGTGGTCCTCCAGCCTCAGGACGACGGCGGCGCGGCCACCTACTACGCCGAGAACGCCCGCTTGACCCGAGACGGCGCACGCGCCTGGCTCGAGATGACCAACGTCCATTTCGTGCCCGGCCGGCCCGCGGGCCAGGCCGAGCGCCTGCCCGTCGGACGGCTCGCCTCTGCGCGGCTCGCCGTGCCGGAAGCCCGAACCATGCGCCACGTGCGCAATCGCCATGAGTTCGCATTCGCCGAACTCCTCCGCTCGCATGAAGAATTCACGCAGCAGGTGGCCGCCACCGGCGCGGAACCCAGCAAACGAGAACTGCGCAAGCTGCGTCAGGAAATGGCCGATCGGCTGACGCTCCCCTTCGCCTGCCTGGCCGTGTGTCTGGTCGCGGCCCCGCTCGGCGCCCGCGCCAAACGCTCCGGGCGTTCCTACACCTTCGCCGTCGGATTCACGATCATACTCGTCTACTACCTGCTACAAATGCTCTCCGAAACCAAATCCCTCCATCCCTTGTGGGTGGTGATGGCGCGCGCCTGGATTCCGAATCTCGCCTTTCTCGCGGCCGGAATCGCCTTGGTGTGGCGGGTGGACCGCGTATGACGATTCTCGACCGATACCTCGGCTCGCGTATTCTCTCGACGCTTGTCAAGACCATCGTCTCCTTGCTCCTGCTCTTCGTCCTGATCGACCTGCTTACCCACCGCCGGGATGATATTCTCAAGCACGAGGTCCCCTGGCACGCCGTGCTCCGCTACTACCTCGCCATGACCCCCCGCCTCCTCTACGCCTACCAGATCGCCGCACTGTCCATGCTCGTGTCCGCCCTGCTCGTCCTCGGCGCCGCCGCCCAGCGCAACGAGGTCACCGCCGCACTCGCCGGCGGCGTCGGCCTGCGACGCTTGGCGCGCACACCCATACTCATCGCCGCCGCCCTCGCCCTCGCCGTCTTCGCCATGCAGGAGACCATCGGCGTGCGCGCCAACCGCGAAGTCGAACGCCTCGACGCGCAGTACTTCCCCGAGAGCGGACGCAACAAGCGGCCGGGAGTCAGTTGGGCCGGCCTCCAGGGGGGATGGACCTGCCACGTCATGAAATTCAATCGCATCGCCCTCACCGGTGAGAACGTCTTCATGCACGCCATCCGCCCCGGAATCGTAGAACAGATCCAGGCCCACCGCATCTTCTGGGAGCCCGCCGAGGGCAAATGGCTTCTCGAGGACGGGCGCTGGTTCGTGTTCAACACCGACAAGGATTGGCAAGGCGAGGTCCAGCGAATCACCCAAAGCGCCGCGCCCATTACCCAAGCCCCCGAACTCCTCTTCGCCCTCGAGCGCATTCCAGACACCAAGACCGTCGGACAACTGGCCGCCGATATCCGCCGAGCCCACCGCCACGGCATACCCGTGCGCGGGCACTGGGCCGACCTGCACGCCAAGTTCGCCATACCCGCACTCAGCTTCGTCATGATCTGGCTGGCGATCCCCTTCGCCATGCGATTGCGCCGCGGCGGGCTCGCCATCGGATTCGGCGTCAGCATCGTCATCGCCCTCACCTATCTCATGCTCTTCCGCGTCACCATGGGCCTGGGCCATATCGAGCGCCTCTCGCCTGCCGTGGCTGCCTGGTCCGCCAATCTAGCCTTTCTTGCCTTCGGCCTCGCACTCTTCCGAAAGACGCCCACCTGAAACGCGCTTCGAGTCCCCATTCGGGGCGCGAGCGGCGGCGGCCCCGTCAACGCGCCGAAGGTCGTGCGTTCGGCGCCGCTTGATCGCCGTCCGCCGCACACGTATGATCCTACTCGCGTTAACCGGGCTCGATGCCGCTCCGTTCGCAACGTGCCGCGCCGCGGAGCCCGCCTGCGTGTCGTGCCGTTGCGGCCGTGTGGCCCTGCAATGCCCGCCCGAATGAAATGGAATGTGTATGCCCTTCGATGATTTTGACATCGACCGGCGCTGCCTCAGCGTCCTCCGCGCCCAGGACATCAGCGAACCCACCCCCGTCCAGGCGAAGGTCATCCCCGTCGCCTTGAACGGTGCCGACCTCATCGTGGTCGCCCAGACCGGGACCGGCAAAACGCTGGCCTTCGCCTTACCCTCGCTCACGCGGCTGGCCGCGGGACCCGTCAAGCACAACATGATGCTCGTGGTCACCCCGACCCGAGAACTGGCCAACCAGGTCCACTCGGTCATCCGGGAACTCGGCAAAAGCCTCCATCTTCGCTCGGTGTGTGTCTACGGAGGGGTCGGCCTCGAGAACCAAGCGCGCGCCTTGCGCCGAGGGTGCGCCGTGATCGTGGCGACTCCCGGCCGCCTGTTGGACCACATGGGCCGAGGTAATGTGCGTTTCAACGATTTGGGAATCCTCGTGCTCGACGAGGCCGACCGCATGCTCGATATGGGCTTTCTGCCCGACATCCGCCGGATCCTGCGCAAGCTGCCAGAGGACCGGCAGACCCTCATGTGTTCCGCCACCTTTCCCAGCGAGATCGCCGGCCTCGCCCGCAGCATGTTGAGGGAGCCCGAGCAGATCTCGGTCGGCGCCGTCGCCAAGCCGGTCGATAATGTGCGCCAGACCCTCTACACGGTCTTGCCGGGCGCCAAGATGGGCCTGCTCGTGAAGATCCTGAGAGAACAGCATATCCCATCCGCCCTCATCTTCCTGCGCACCAAGCGACACACCGATCGCGTGGCCAAGGCGCTGCACAAGGCGGGCTTCAAAGCCCAGGCCATACACGGCGACCGATCCCAAGCCCAACGCGAGAAGGCCCTTGAAGGATTCCGGTCGGGCCGCTACCAACTGCTCATCGCCACCGACGTGGCCGCGCGCGGCCTGGACATCGAGGGCATCAGCCACGTCATCAACTACGACATCCCCGAAAACGCCGACGACTACATCCATCGCATCGGGCGCACGGCAAGGGCCAGCGCCGACGGCGACGCCGTGACCTTTGTGTCCCCCCAGGAACACCTCGCCCTCGAGGCCGTCGAACGCGGACTCGGGCGCAACCTGCCCCGCGCCGAATGGGAAGGCGCCGCCCCCGTGCTCTCCCTCTACACGCCCCCGGACCAACTGAGCGCGGCCGCCAGACGCGCCTCCCGCCGACGCCGGCGCAGCCTCTTCCGGCGCCGGTGAGCCTAAGAACGGCACTTGAGGTCGTGGCGCCACTCTAACCTGTTGGCGAACCGGACGTTATGGACAAGATGGACACCAGGAAGACTCATTCAGAACGTGATGTCCACACTCTCCATAAGGTCCACACTGCCCATGGCTTACGATGCTATCGAATGCCCAGACTGCCGTTTCCAGGGTGAGCCATTCTGGCCCGAATGCGCGTCCTTCGCCCGTTACCGTGCGCCGAGCGCCCCCTCGGCCATCGAGCCACGCCCGTCATCCTCGAGCAACTCTCCGGTGGCCTTGTCCCAGTGCCGCGTACGATAGCCCAGACGATGCTCGCCGTGGCAGTCGGTGCAGTGGCGCTTCCTGAGCGGGGCCGTGCCCTCGAAGAGCGGCCTGTGCGGCTTCAGGTCGATCGTGTCGCGCCGGTGACACTGCATACACGAGGCGTTCAGTTCCGCCCGCGGATACATCACGTCCGGCGGCGTGATGTTGTCCTCGTCCGAGCAGTGCGCATCCGAAGCGCCGTGGCAACGCTCACAGCCAATCTGGGCCTGGGCATGCCTAACCGCAAGCTCCTCGTCTTCGTAGTTGATGTGACACACGTGGCAGCGGCTGTTGTCGGCTGCGCCTGAGCTTGCCGTCGCCCGTCCCGGCCCCGCCGCCAACCAAGGCCCACGGCCCCGCGCCCCAGGATTCTCATGCCTACAGCCCGACGCCGCAACGGCCGCGACCGGCAGCACCAACAGCCACAACACACCCCCCACGTATCGTCGCTCAGATCGTTGCACGTTGAACCTCGCCTCCCAACGCCGCGTCTTCCACCGGGAACACCCCGCCATCCACGGGCCGTCCCCTACACGTATTCCCAGTCCTTGAGCCAATGATAGTCTCCCGGCAGGTTGGCCCACGCCACCTCCATGGCCGCCTCGAGTTCCCGGGCCTCCGCCACGTCCAGTTCGCGGCGCTCCTGGACCGCCTGGACCACATTGTCCACCTGGTGCGTGTTGATCATGCCCGGAATGGGCGCCGTAATGGCCGGATGGCACAGGATATGTCGGATGGCGAGCCGCGCGAGCCGGTCGTCTTCCGCCGCATGCGGATTGCCCGGCGAGCTGTCGCCCCTGAACAGCGAGTTGCTCGCGAAAGGCTTGATGCCGAAGAAACCGGTGTCGTGTTTCACGATCGCATCGAATACACTGTCCTTGGGCAAGACCTTGCTCTTGGCCGTGTACGGCGTCACGACGACCTGAACCACGGAGGGATAAGTCTCGATCATCGACTTGATGTGCGGCCGGTCGTGCGACGACAGACCGGTGAAGCGGGCCTTCCCTTGCGCCCGGGCCTTCTCGAGCGCGCCCATCATCTCCTCGACCTCGCCCTCGGTGTGTTTGCCGCTCTGCTCGTGCATCGTGATCCGCCACAGGTCCACGTAGTCCAGCTTCGCCTCGCGCATGCCGGCCTCGAGCGTCTCGAGCAGCGCCTTGGTCGTGCGGCGCTTCTCGTTGCGCATCTCCTCCTGGTACCACGAAAAGCCAAGGTACATCGCCTCGCGCCGGCCCCGCAGCGCCTCGCTGTAGGCCATGATCTCCTGCCAGGTGCACGCGTCGATATAGTTGATCCCCGATTCGATGCAGCGGCCCACCACGTCCCGGCGGTTCTTGCGAAAGCCCGCGCTGTCCAAGTCCGCGCTCAGCCAACCCTTGCCCTTGAACACGCCCGGCGCCATCTTGTCGATGCGCTTCCAGTGTCCGCCCAGGCACACCGCCGAGACCCACAGCCCCGTCTTGCCCAGACGCCGATACTCCATGTCCGGCTGGTAGCTGCGCGTGTTCGCGGCGGCCACCTCGATCGACGACGCCCGCCGGCCCGCGGCCCCCAAACCCGTCGTGCCCAGACCCACGGCCACGCCCGCCGCGCCCATCGCGCCGTCGCGCATGAACTCACGCCGGCTCAGGCCCTCCACGTCACTTCCCTGTTCTCTCTCGCCAGACATGGCATTCTCCTTGGTTTCTCGCCATCTGTCTCTATTCCAGGTTTCGTTCACGCGCCCCGCGCCCCGCTTTCTGATAGCACCTGTTCAAATAATCGCGCGACTTGGCCAGATCGGCGGCCATGACATCGAATGCTGGATGCCCGTGCATGAAGGGATTGACGTAGCCGCGGTATCCCACGTCCGCCAGCGCATCCAGCCAAGGCGCCATATCCGTCGGGCCGATGCCCGGAAGCTGTTTGGCGCCCGCCGCGTCCTGCCAGGCGTAGAAAAAGAGAAGCTGCGTGCCGCAGATGCGGATGGCCTCCGGCACAGAGGCCCCGAGCCTCTGGAGGTGATACGGCGCCAAGGCGACGCCCAGCCTCGGCGACGTGTTGATCTCGACAAAGGCCTCGAGCGAATCCAGCGAGTCCAGCAGCGCGTTCCCATGGTTCTCGATGGCCAGGTAGGAGTCGTGTTGCCCGGCCAGGTCGACCAGCGGCTCGACGGAATCGATGAACGCGCGCATCCGGGCCGTCAGCTCCCCGGCCTCGCACGGCGCCCCACTGCCCTGAATCGCCACGCCGCCACCGGCCTTGCCCAGCAACTCCGCATAGCGCGCGTACCCGCCCCGATACACCGAGAACGCGAACAGGTCGAGGTCGTGCCTCGCCAACAGCTCGACCAGGCCGTCCGGCCCCAGGCGCTCGGCCACGTCGTCGAGGTGCGGGCAACCCTCGTGCGCCGACCAGATATCGATGGCCTCGAAACCCAGCCGCGCGATTCGTTCACACGCCTGCTCGATCGGCAACGACATGAAGTGGATCGACGACGTCGACAGCCGCACCCGCCACTCGGCCCCCGCCGCGCCCTCCTGCGCCCATGCCGGCAGGACCCGCGCCGCGATCCCGGCCGCCGCGCCCAAACCGACCTCCTTGAGAAAACGGCGTCGAGGCTGCTTCCCCTTCATGGCGGAATCCTTGTCTGGTTGACCTCAGCAGCGGCGTCAGCCCTGAAGCTCCCGCCGATCCTCCTCGACCACCTTGAAGCCCATCAGCACGCCAAGGTCCTTCATGCTCTGCAGGTGGTCGCCGAAGAACACGTCGCGGTGGAGCAAGGCCATCGTGCCGCCTTCGAGTATGCCGGCGCCCCAGTTGTGGAACATCTTGCGCGCGTCCGCCACCTCCGTGACGAACTGCGTGCGGCAACCCAGTTCGTCGTGGGTGACCTCAGTGATCTTTCCCGTCGAGATCAACATCGTGTCGAGGTTGATGAACTTGGCGCACGTAACCGGCTGCCCTATCGGCATCTCGACGTCGAGCGACACCCCTCGCTCGCTGTCGCTCTGCGTGCGGATCGTAAAGGGAAGCCGCTCGCTGCCGGAACCGGCCATCTTCGTTGCACACGTGCAGTGGAAATGGATCAGCGCATTGCGGGCCGTATCGAACACCGGGTCGCTGATGAACCCGGGTATCCCCAGCCCATACTGGAACATGAGCATGGTGAGCGTCGAGTCCATGTCGCCCTCACAGGCCCCGACCAGGCCCAGGTCGTTCAGCTTGCTGAACGTCAGGCACCCCTTGGCCGGGCCGCCCATGCAATTCGAACTCGTGATCGCCTGCGCGCGTTCCCGGATCATCAGGTCCCACATCGCCAAGTACATGCGCGCCGAGTTGATGATCTCGTCTCGCGTGGGCTCCACGATCTCCTTGGCCTGGCTCAGCCAGTACGACTCCGCCTCGGCCTCGGCCGCATCGAGAGGGACCGCCTCGTGCAGCCTAACGATCTCTTCAACGCTGATCGGGACGACCTCCGCCCCCAAACGCTCCTTGACCTGCTCGGCCGAGCAGGACGCGGCCGTCCCCTGCGGCCCGCGCACCACGATGATCCGCGTCTGCCGAAGCCGAGGCCCCACACGCATCAGCCCCACGACCCGATCGATCTCCCCCCAGTCACTGGTGGGCAGCAAGACGACCTTCTTGCCCTCCTTCTGCCACTGAGGGAAGTACATCCATCCGTGACCGCTGAACGGCTGCGAGAACACCGCCGTGGGCAGCCCCGCATCCACCAGGCGCCCCAGCGCCGGCGCGCCGCCGCCATGCCCGCAGAGATGGAACAACAGGACGCCGTCGGCATCCCCCAGCTTGGCCGCCACTTCGTCGACTTTGACCGGAGGTATCAGCTCGCCCCCCACGAACTCGACGTCCCCCAGCTTGCGCTCGACCGCGGCCAGGTACTCGTCGAATTTCGCGATCTCGTCGGTTGGCCTGGACAAGTAGATCCCCCCCGTCCGGCCCACGTAGACCTTGTGGATCTTCACGGGCGGCCGCTCGGGCCATCCCTCCGCGCCCGCGGCCACAAGCGGCCAAGCCCCGAGGCCGCCACCCAGCAATACCCCTCCCGAGGCCGCAGTACCAAGAAACTGTCGTCGGCTCAATCTGTCGCTCATGGTGCGCTCCCTCTGCCACACGGCATTGTGGCGACCGCCCGCAACCCGCCGAACACCCCATCAGCGTAACTCACCCCTGCGCGCTCTTGCAACGGCCGGGGCGGCGTGCTAGGCTCTGTGGCGGCGCAATGGTTGCACGCTATGCGGAGCCTGCAAGCTTCACACGGCATCCTGTCGTATGATTGGCTACGCGGACGTCGTGCCCGCCCAGGACACGAGACAAGCCGCCGTGTACATGCCATGACAACGGAGGCGCCGGGCGATGGTTGGCCACCTGACAAACGTCGTTCTCGTTACGACGTACCTCGCGTACGCCTGCGTTTCTTGGCCCCAACCGCAGCAGTATCCGCCTATGCTCGATGCACAGGCAGAGACAACCGCCGATCCGACACACGTTGCTGTGCCCTATCGGCCATCCTGTGAATTCCGAAAACCCGATGACCGAATCCAGGCCCAGGGGTTGGCCCTCGAGGCGGATCCGGCTGAAAAAACGCGGAAACGGGCTACAGGATACGTGATGCAAGCAATGGGTCCTCTGCCGCCGGACCTGGCGCGACTACGACAACCAGGCTCCTTTCTGTTCTCGAACGGCGGCTGGAAGTATGATGCGTATCCCGAGCTGGAATCGCTGGATGCCGGACGCACGATCACGGTGGCCGACGTTCAAGGACCAGGCGCAATCACGCACATTCATTGCACGCAGCATTTCGTTCGGGACGTCCGCCTGGACGAACAGGAAAGGCAAGCGCTGGCCGCGCGAGGCGTGGTGATCGAGATCGCCTACGACGGCGAAGATGAACCGGCCGTGCGGGCGCCCTTGGCCGATTTTTTTTGTGACGGGTGCGGCGGGCGATGCGACTACTTCACGACCTTGTTCGTCGAGAAGGCGCCCAAATCCTACAACTGCTTCCTGTGGATGCCGTTTGCCCGGCGTTGCACGGTGCGCCTGCGCAATGACACCAAGTATGACCTCGCGAATTACAGCTTCGTCGAGGTCGAGCGCCTTCACGAGTGGGACGCCTCCCTCGGATATCTCCATGCCAAGTGGGACCGGTTTGCGTTCCAGCTCGCGAGCGACACGGACCGCCCCTTCCTGCGCGTGGACGGCCGTGGACACCTGGTCGGCCACGCATGGAGTATTGCCACGGATGAGCCGCTATTCCAGGGTTTTCATTTTGTCATGGAAGGGAACAACGAGGTGCGCGTGGACGGCCAGGACAAGCCGACGGCCGACTACCTCGGCTCGGAGGACGCCTTCGGTTTCGCATGGGGCTGGCCCGACCGGTTCGTCGGCCTGCGAAACGGCATCAACTTCATCCAACATCGGGACCCCGCTCTTGTCAGCACGTTTCGGTTCCGCACCCGCAACGCGATCCCCTTCGCCCGCCAACTCGAGTGGCGCGTCAACTGGTCCCACGAGTTCAAAACCAACAGGGCCTTCCACAAGAGGCTGGCCGAACGCGTCGATGAGCAAGGCGCCTGGGTGGACTACGCGACGATGTACTACTGGTACCAAGACACACCCAGCCACGAGCAAGGGCCGCTGATGCCGCTCGATGAGCGCATCAGGACGGTGCTTCATCCAAATCCCCGGTAGCGTCGCGAGGACGTTCTCCTGGAAGCGATGCGGTCTTGAATGGTGGAAGTAAAAGTTCCGGCGAGGATGCCGTATGGGTTCCAGAGGCTGCCCACGATGAAGTCGCCGAGGATCAGGCCGACGGCGATGGGGGGCCGGGAGGCTTTGGTCCCGCCGCCACCAGGGCGGCTCATGCCTTTGGACGCGCCCAAGCGGTGGCGTACTCAGGCCTCTTGCTCAGCAACAATGGCCTGCAACTGAGCGATGAGTCCGGGAAGCTCTTCCGTGACTGTCTGCCACACGATGTCTATGTCAATGTCGAAGTAGGCGTGGATCAAACGGTTGCGGATTCCAATCATTCTGCGCAGAGGAAGGTCGGGGTGTTTTTCGCGAAAGGTCTGGCTTGTCCTACTCGCCGCTTCTCCAATTA
>Ga0272442_10003928_pt1 | contig 20569 bp, 19 predicted proteins | sample SSMForm2O_FD_200262 | JGI IMG/M metagenome (GOLD analysis project Ga0272442, IMG submission 200262) | Marine sediment archaeal communities from Little Sippewissett salt marsh, Falmouth, MA, United States - SSM-Form-2O | ecosystem: Environmental > Aquatic > Marine > Wetlands > Sediment ... | reverse complement strand
TGACGGTCCTGGGCGGCCGCATCGCGGGCGACCATCCCATCCGACGGAGGTGAACCAGGTGCGGAATGCGGAGTTCGGAGTGCGGAATGCGGCGTGAACGCCAACAAGCAACAAACCACATATTTAGCCGCCGGGCTTGCCCGGCGCGTTGCCGGAGGAGTCGACTGTGAGCGCCATCGGCATTTTCATCGCCGCGTCGGTCGGCACACTGGCGGTGGGCCTGGTGTCGAGTTGGGTCGACCGCAAGGTGACCGCCCGCGTGCAGTACCGCGTCGGGCCGCCGCTGCTCCAGCCCGTGTACGACATTCTCAAACTGATGGGCAAGGAGACGCTGGTCTCGTCACGGGCCCGCGGGCGGGGGTTCCTGATGGCCCCGGTCGTCGGGTTGGCGGCGGGGCTCGTGGCCGCCACGATCCTGTGGGCGGCGAACCTGTGGCCGGCCGAGGGGTTCCTCGGGGACCTCGTCGTCGTGATCTACGTACTGACGATTCCCGCCATTGCCGCCATCTACGGGGCCTGCGCGTCCGGGTCGCCGCACGCGGCGTTCGGGGCGAGCCGGGAGATGAAACTGCTCCTCTCCTACGAGTTGCCGCTCGTCCTGGCGGTCCTCGTGCCGGTGGTCCAGGCGGCGCGGGCCGCCGGCGAGGGCGGGGCGTCGTTCTCGATCGGGGCCCTCGTGACGTTCCAGGCGAGCCAGGGGTGGGTGCTGTTTTCCCTGAGCGGCGTCATGGCGGCGGTGGTGGCCCTGGTGGCGATGCAGGCCAAGTTGACGCTCGTCCCGTTCGACCTGCCGGAGGCCGAAACGGAACTGATGGCCGGCTCCATGCTCGAGTACTCCGGGCCGCCGCTCGCGATGATCAAACTGACGCGGGCGCTGCTGCTGGCCGTGGCCCCGGTTTTCCTCGTGACGCTGTTCGCGGGCGGGGTGAGCGATGCGGCCTCGCCCCTCGCGTGGCTGGCGTTTGCCGGCAAGTACGTGGTCGTGCTCGTGCTGGTGGTCCTGATACGGAACACGAACCCGCGGCTGCGGATCGACCAGACGGTGCGGCTGTTCTGGTTCGGCCTCGCGCCGCTGGCGGCGCTGGCGCTGGTGTTGGCGTGGTTCGGGCTCTGAGACCTCGAATCTTAAATCTCAGATGTGAGATCTCAGATTTCAGAATGCGGAATGCGGAACGAGTGGCAAAAGGGCTTCGTCGTATGCGGGGCGGCCCGTGTTCGCCGGCCCGCTTGCGGGCCGCGCGCCGTGCGTTGAGCCGAGGTTGCCGCGGCCTACGTCGTCCGCACTCTGCATGGGAGATGACGCATGAGCCTCGCGATGTTCGGCCTCAAGAAGTCCCCGTGGGTCTACCACGTCAACGTGGGGGCGTGCAACAACTGCGACATCGAGGTCCTGGAACTCCTCACGCCCCGCTACGACGTGGAGCGCCTCGGCATGGTCCTGGTGGGGACGCCGCGGCACGCGGACGCCCTGCTCGTCACGGGCATGTGCAGCCGCCAGGCCGAACCGCGCCTGCGGGAAATCTACCGCCAGACGCCCAAGCCGTGCGTCGTCTTCTGCATCGGCTCGTGCGCGTGCACGGGCGGGATCTTTCGACACGGGTACCATTTCAGCCAGCCGGTGGACCAGGTGATCCGGGACGAGGACCCGGACGCCGTTATCGCGTACGTACCCGGATGTCCGCCCAAGCCGGAAGCCATGATCGCCGGCGCCGCCACGGCCCTGGCGGCGCTGTGATGACCATGCCGCTGGAGCCGCGTGCGTAAGCACGCGGGTATTCCCGATCGGCCTTGGCCGCAAAAAGGGAAGGTGACGCATGTCGGAACTCGAAAGTGTGACCGGCGCCGAGGTCGAGAGCCCGGTCCTGGCGCGGGTGCTGACGGCCCTTGGGGGCTTGGTACTGGAGGTCGAGGAGCAGACGCCCCAGCGCGGGTGGGTCCGCGTGGACCCCGCCCGCGTCCGCGAAGCCGCCCGCATCATGTACGAGGATCTTCAGGCCCGCCTCGCCACCGTCACCGGCATCGACGTGCGCGACGGCATCGACATCCTGTACCACTGGTGCTTCGACGGCGACGCGTACGTCGTGACCCTGAAGGGCCTGGCCGAGGCGCCCGCGATGGCGATCGATTCGGTCGGCCAGGACCTGCCTGCCGCCGACTGGATCGAACGCGAGATGCACGACCTGCTGGGCGCGGAGTTCCGCGGGCACCCGGACATGCGCCGCCTCATCCTCGCCGACGACTGGCCCGAGGGCGCCTACCCCCTCCGCCGCGACTTCAAGGTGCCCAAGGTCGACGCCACCGGCAAGCGCGAGACCGACCAGTGGGCGGGCGCGGCCGACCCGGCGAAGACCCCCAAACCGTCCGCCTCCCAGCCGAAGCGGCCGAAACCCGGCCAGACGCTCATCAACGTTGGGCCGTTCCACCCCCTCCAGGAGGAGGCCGAGTTCTTCCAACTCTACTGCGAGGGCGAGACGGTCGTTGACATGGACATGCGCACGTCCTACAACCATCGGGGCATCGAGGAACTTTCGTCGCGCCTCACGTGGGACCAGGTGCCGTTCCTCGTGGAGCGTGTGTGCGGCATCTGCTCGGCGAGCCACCCCTGGGCGTACATCCGTGCGGTCGAGACGCTGTGCGGCGTCCAGGCGCCGCCGCGGGCCGAGTACCTCCGGACCATCGTCGCGGAACTCGAACGCCTCCACAGCCACATGCTCTGGATCGGCCTGGCCGGCCATTTCCTCGGCTACAACACCGTCTGGATGTGGGGCTGGAAGTACCGCGAGCCCGTCATGGACATCCTGGAACTCGTGACCGGCAGCCGCATCCACTATGCGAACAACCGTATCGGCGGGGTGCGGCGGGACGTGAGTCCGGACCTGTATCCCGAAATTCGCAAGGCGGTTGATTCACTGAAAGCCCCGCTGGAACTCATCACCAAGGCCGTCCTGGACGACCCCGTCCTGCATGCGCGCCTGAAGAACGTGGGCGTGTTGTCGGAGGAGGAGGCCCGCCGCTGGGCGGTCACCGGCCCGACGGCGCGCGGCAGCAACGTGCCCATCGACGTCCGCCGCGACGAACCGCACGGGGCGTACGACGAGGTCGAATGGGACGTCATCACCCGCCCGGAGGGCGACGTGTTCGCCAAGGCCGTCGTCCGGTGCCTGGAGTGCTTCGAGTCGATCAAGATCATCGAGCAGTGCCTCGACCAGATTCCCGACGGCCCCATCGCCGCCGAGGTGGACCACGTCCCGCGCGGTGAATCGTGCGGCCACTACGAGGCGCCGCGCGGCGAGACGTTCCACTACATCCGGAGCGACGGCGGGCCCGGACCGGTGCGGCACAAGATCCGGGCGCCCAGTTACGTGAACATCCCGTCGTTCCGGGCCTCGTGCATCGGCCAGCAGGTGGCCGACGTCACCATCATCCTGGCCTCCGTCGACCCGTGCTACTCGTGCACCGAGCGGATGGCCCGGCTGGTGGATGCCGACACGGGCAAACCGATGGGGACGTTCCAGGACATGGTCCGCGCCAGCCGCCAGCGGACGCGACGCCTGCGCGGGCAGGTGTGATAGATGTCATTTCGAGCGAGCGGAGTTTACCCGCCGGAGGCGGGCGAGTCGAGGAATCTCGTTGTTGGACCCAAGTAGCGATGCAGCGGCACGGCGAGATTTCTCCACTCGCCCCGATGCGGCTGTGCCGCATCGGGACTCGGTCGAATTGACAATCGGTGACACAGACGCGGTCATCGGCTCGTGAGGAACATCCATGGACATCCTCCGCCTTATCTCGGTGCCGCTCGTCGCCGGCGCGGTCACCTGCGTGCTGTGGCTGCTGGGGCGGTCGCGGCCGCGGGCGGTGGGCCGACTGGCGGCGGCGATTGCCGTGCTCGTGCTTGGCTGGACGGCAGCCTCGGCGGTCGCCCTGTTCGCCGCCGAGCCGGCGGCGCAGGTGGACGCGGGGTCGGCGATCGATCTCGGTCCGCTCACGTTCGCCCTTGCCTTTCGGGCGGACGGCCTGTCGAGCCTGGTGGTGCTGGCGGCGTCGGGCATCGCGCTGCTCGTGGCGTTGTACAGCGTCCGGGCGATGGCCGACCATCCGCGGGCCGCCGCCTTTTACGCCTGGGTCCTGTGGACGGTGGCAGCCGTACTGGCGGCGGCGCTGGCCGACAACCTGCTCCTGCTCGTCGTGGCATGGGAGGTGGCGACGCTCGGCCTGTACCTTCTGGTCGGCATGGGCCGGCCGGAAGGCCGGGCGGGGGCGATGAAGACGTTCGCCATCCTCGGCTTCGCCGACGTGTGCCTGCTGCTGGGCGTGGCGATCGTGGGCGCCGTCGGCGGAGAAGCGAATCCGCTGTTCCTCCTGAGTGCGGCGGGGCCGCTGGAGACGGGCCGGCCGATTATCGGCATCGCGTACCTCCTGATGGCCGCGGCGGCCTTGGCGAAGGCCGGGGCTATGCCGCTGCATACGTGGATCCCGTCGGCGAGCGAGGATGCGCCGACGCCGGTGTTCGCACTGCTGCCGGCGGCGCTCGACAAACTGCTCGGCATTTACCTCCTCGCCCGGATCACGTTCGAGGTGTTTGCCGTCTCGACGGCCCTGGCCACGGTGCTGATGGTCGTCGGGGCCGCCACCATCCTCCTCGCCGTCATGATGGCGCTGTTCCAGGACGATCTGCGGCGGCTGCTGGCCTTCGACGCCGTCAGCCAGGCCGGGTACATGGTGCTCGGGATGGGGCTGGCGGCGTGGGTGCTGGCGGCCGGCCGGACCGCCGGCGGGGCCACGCCCGCCCAGCAGGCCGTGGCGACCGTGGCGTTCTGCGGGGGGCTGTTCCACGTGCTCAACAACGCCGTCTACAAGAGTGCCTTGTTCCTGGTGACTGGGTCGGTCGAACGCGCCGCGGGGACGACGCGGCTGGACCGGCTGGGCGGACTGGCCCGGACGTTGCCGGTGGCGTTTGTCTGTTTCCTGGTGGCCGGACTGGCGATTGCCGGCGTGCCGCCCCTGAACGGGTTCGTATCGAAATGGCTGATTTACCACGGGGCCCTGGGGGCCGGGTCGGGCCTGGCCGTGATCTGCTTGGTCGTGGCCGTGCTGGGGTCGGCCCTGACGCTGGCCGTCGTGATGAAGGCAGTCCACTCGGTGTTCCTGGGGACGCGCGGGTCGGCGGTGTCGGCGGAGGCGGCGAGCCGCGAGAGCGGCTGGATGGCCGCGCCGATGGTCGTCCTGGCCGCCGCGTGCATCGGCCTCGGCGTGTGGGGCGGACCGGCGGTCGGGAGCCTCATCCTGCCGGCCGCCGAGAGCGTCGGCCTGCCTGTGGCGGGGCTCGACACCACGGGCTGGGGCATTGCCGTCCGCGGCGGGGCGGGGCTCTGGGAACCGTCCCTCGTGACGGGGCTCATCCTCATCGGCATCCTCCTTGGCACGCTACTGTACCTCTACAGCCGGGCGCTGCGGGTGCGGGTGGTCGACAACTTCGTGGCCGGCGAGGACGCGACCAGCGACGCGCTCTGGCACGTCTCCGGCACGCAGTTTTACGAGACGATCCAGCGGTTGCCGGGGCTCCGGACGCTGTTCGGCGACGCCTCCGCCGGGGCGTTCGACGTCTACCGCCTGGCGGGGCAGTACGGGCACACGCTGGTCGAGCGGCTGCGGGCGTGGCACTCCGGGCTCCTGGCGGCGTACGCGAGTTGGATCATCGTGGGCCTGGTGGTGCTCGTGACAGTGCTGGTGCTGGGGTAGCAACGAACGTATGTCGAGCCGGCTGTAAGTAGCCGGGTACTTGCGAAACGCAACGCAACACACGAGGCGCATAAAGAGGAATCGGCGACATGGACCCCATCCTCTGGATCCTGCTGGCGCTGCTGGGCTTCATGCTCATCGGGTCGCTCATCGCCATCGAGACGCGCGACCTCCTCTCCAGCGTCATTTGCGTCGGGGCGGTTGGGTTTGGCACGAGCCTGGTGTTTCTGCTGCTCGGGGCGCCGGACCTGGCGATCACGCAGGTGGTGGTTGAGATTCTGGTCCTCGTGGTCCTGGTGCGGGTCGTGATCACGCGGCGGGACGAGACCCACGCCACGAGCCGGTCCACGCTGCCCGTGGGCGCGGTGCTCCTGTCGCTGGGGGTGATGGCGGCGGTGGTGTTCGGCACGTTGGCCACGGGCGGGGCGGAGGACGACCTCCGCCTCCACCCGTTCGGGCAGCCGCGGATGACGCAGCAGGTGGAGGCGGCCGTCCTGGCCCCGGCGGGCCGGCCGGACCTCGCCCCCGCCGGCACGGAGCCGGCCAGCATCGGCGGGGCGTTCCTGAAGCACGGCCTCACGGCGGACGAGTCCTCCCGCGGCAGCGGGGCCGCTAACTACGTGATGGGCGTCCTCCTGGATTACCGGGCCTACGACACCCTCGGCGAGGCGACCGTCATCTTCGTGGCCGTCATCGGCGCCTACGCCGTCCTGCGCAAGGTAGGGAGAAGCCGTCATGCAGGGCATGAGTCCGATCGTTAAGAACATCACCCGTGTCGTGGCGGGGTTCATCGTCCTGTTCGGCGCGTACATCGTGCTGTACGGGCACGTGACGCCGGGCGGGGGGTTTACGGGCGGGGTGATCCTGGCGGGGGGCTTGGCGCTGGTGGTGCTGGCGTTCGGCGAGGAGTTCGCCCGCAAGGTCCTGACGCATGAGGTGGCGAAGACGGCGGACTCGATGGGCGCGCTGCTGTTCCTGCTGGTGGCAGTCCTCGGGTTCGCGGGCGGGGTGTTCTTCACGAACTTCCTGCCGACCGGGACGGTGGGAAGCCTCGTCTCGGCCGGAACGATTCCGATTGCGAACCTCGGCATCGGTATCAAGGTGGGGGCGGGGCTGTTCGGCGTGTTTCTGGCGCTGGCGGCGTTCCGCCGGACCACCGCCGGCGGGAAGAAAGAGGTTGACGTATTACAATCTGACATTTAGCCGCCGAGTTTACTCGGCGCGTGCCGTAAGGAGCAACCGATGACCCTGGCGATGCTGCCGTTTATGCTCGCGTTTCTCCTCCTGGTGGCGGGGCTGTATGCCATCGTCGCCAAGCGGAACCTCATCAAGGTCATCGTGGGGCTGCTGATTCTGGACTACGCGGCCAACCTGCTGCTGGTGCTGATGGGGTACCGGACGCCGCCGGCGGGCGAGGCTCCCGTGGCGCCCATCCTGACGGGCGGCCTGGCGCAGGCGGACGACCTGGCGGCGTCAGCCGTCGACCCGATTCCGCAGGCCCTCATCCTGACGAGCATCGTCATCGGCCTGAGCGTGACGGCCCTGGTGGTGGCGCTGGCGATCCGGCTGTACGAGAAGTACGGCACGTTCGACACGGACCTGATGCGGAACCTGAAAGGATAGCCCGTGGTGCACCTCGTGCCGCTGTTGGTGGTCTTGCCGCTGGCTGGCGGGTTCCTGATGCCGCTCGTCGGCCGGCTGACGGGCCGGCGCCGGGCGGCGGCTGCGCTGCCCATCCTGCTGACGGCCGGGGTGTTGGCCCTTGCCGTCTGGCTGCTGCTTGCCGCCGACGAATCCCTCACGTACTGGGTCGGCGGATGGGACTTCCCGGTTGGTATCAGCCTGGTGGCGGACGGCCTCTCGCGGCTGATGGCGGTGGTGGTGGCGACGATCAGTCTGGTGGCCCTCGTGTTCAGCATCGACTACATGGCCCGTTTCACGAGCCCCGGGCTGTACTACGGTCTCTTCATGCTGATGGTGGCGGGGATGAACGGCGTCGTCCTCAGCGGCGACCTGTTCAACATGTTTGTGTTCATCGAAGTGGCGGGCATCGCGAGTTACGCCCTGGTGGCGTTCGGCACGGAGTCCGACGAACTCGAGGCCTCCTTCAAGTACCTCGTGCTGGGGACCATGGCCAGCGCGTTCCTGCTCGTCGGCATCGCCCTGGTGTACAACGTGACGGGGCACCTGAACTGGGCGAAGGTGGGCGAGGCCATCGAGTCGGCCGGCGGGGCCACCCTGCCGATGTACGTGGCGGCCGCGTTCTTCCTGATGGGGTTCGGCCTGAAGGCGGCCATGGTGCCGTTCCACGCCTGGCTGCCGGACGCCCACCCGTCGGCGCCGGCGCCGATCTCGGCGATGCTCTCGGGCGTGTTGATCAAGGCGTCGGGGGTGTACGCGCTGGCGCGCCTCGTGTTCTCGGTCTTCAACGGCGACCCCCTGCTCGGATGGGTGCTGGTGGGGCTGGGCGTCCTGTCGATGGTCATCGGCGTCCTGATGGCCGTGGGCCAGTGGGACTTCAAGCGGCTCCTCGCCTACCACTCGATCAGCCAGATGGGGTACGTCGTGCTCGCCCTCGGGGCGGCGGCGGTGATGCAGTCCCGCGGCGTGTCGCCGGCGGTGGTCGCCTTGGCGGTGTTCGGCGGCCTGTTCCACTTGGCGAATCACGCGGTCTTCAAGTCGCTCCTGTTCCTCTGCTCCGGCAGCGTCGAGTACGCGACGGGGACGCGGCAACTGAAGGAACTGGGCGGCATCGGCGGCCGGATGCCCGTCACGGGGGCCTGCCTGCGGGTGGCGGCGCTGTCGATCTCGGGCGTCCCGCCGCTGAACGGGTTCTGGAGCAAGTTGATCATCGTCCTCGCCCTCGTGCTGGGCGGCTACTACGTGTTGGCGGCGGTGACGGTGTTCGTCTCGTTCATGACGTTGCTCTCGTTTGCGAAGGTGCAGCGGTACGTGTTGGGCGGGGAAGCGCCCGAGCGCGTCAGCCGGGCCCGCGAGGTGCCGGCGGGGATGTGCGTGGCGAGCGTGCTGCTCGCGGTGCTGTGTTTCGCGAGTTCGCTGATGGCCGTGCCCGCCGTCCGCGACCGCGTCCTCACTCCCGCCGGCGATGCCGTGACGGCCGGCGTCCGGACCGGCCGCCCGGAACCGACCATCACCGTGGACCGCGACGAGGCGGCGCCGACGGCCCCCCGCGCGGCGGCGGTTGAGCCGTTGCGCGGCGGGTCTCCGCACCCGCCGCGCGAGGCGGAATCACGTGCAGAAGCCGCGGCGGGTACGGAAACCCGCCGCGCTCACCCATTGGCCCGCCGCGCCGCACTCGACGTTGGGGAGGCCCCATGAAACAGGTCCTCTGCATCCTGTTCACGTTTGTCCTGTGGGTGCTGCTGGTGGCGCCCTGGCCGGTGGCGGACCATTGGCCCGACCTGCTGCTGGGGCTCGTGGTCTCGCTGCTGGTGGCGACGCTGTTGTCGCACATTTATCCGGACCATCCGCACAAGGCGCTGGACCCGCGGCGGTGGTTCTGGATGGCGGTGTACGTTCCGTACTTCCTGTACTACTGCGTCCGGGCGAACCTGGACGTGGCGTACCGCGTGCTGCATCCGGACGTGCCCATCCGGCCGGGCATCGTGCACGTACGGACCGGCCTCGTGAGCGAGATGGCCAAGACGTTCCTCGCCAACTCCATCACGCTGACGCCCGGCACGCTGACGGTCGACATCCAGGGCCAGGATCTGTACGTGCACTGGATTTGCGTGGAGGGGGAGGGGGTGGAGGCGCACACGGCGGTCATCGCGCGGCGGTTCGAGCGGCTTCTGAGGAGGATCTTCGAGTGAGCACCTTTCTCGTGATCGTGGCGGCCGGGCTGCTGCTGGCGGCTTTCCTGTGCCTGTTCCGCATCGGACGCGGGCCCACCGCGCCGGACCGGACGGTGGCCATCGACATCCTCGGCACGCTCGTCGTCGGGTTCTGCTGCGTGATGGCGCTGCTGACAAAACAGGATTTCTACATGAATATTGCAATCGCCTGGGCGCTGCTGTCGTTCATCGGCACGATCGCCCTGGCCAAGTACCTGGAAGGGCGGCAGTACAATGAATGAGCCGGCTGCACAAATCCTCATCGCCGTCGGCCTGGCGTTCGACCTGTTCGGCTGCATCGGCCTGGTGCGCCTGCCCGATGTCTACAACCGCGTCCAGGCCGCCACCAAGTGCGTGACGCTCGGCACGTGCCTCATCCTGGGCGGGACGGCGCTGTACGGCATGACGGGGGCGATGAGCATCAAGGCCCTGCTGTGCGCGGTCTTCCTGCTGCTCACGAGCCCCGTGGCCGCACACGCCATCGCCCGCGGGGCGTACCGCAGCGGCGTCCGCTTGTGGGAGGGCAGTGTCATTGACCGCTACGGCGCCGAGGTTCACCCCGTCGGGCCGCCCGCCGAACGCACCGAACGCGCGGGCCATCCGGACGAACCCGTCGCCGCCGGCAGGGAGTCCTCCGAATGAAGAAGCCGAAACTCCGCGAACTCGGCGAGGCCGTCAAGGCCCTCATCCGCGGGCCGTATACCACCAAGTTCCCCGCCGAACCCTACGAGCCGCCCGACGTCTTCCGCGGCAAGCCCGCCTATCACGAGGACGACTGCATCGGCTGCAAAGCCTGCGCCGAGGTCTGCCCCAGCCAGTGCATCGACGTGGTCGACGATACCGAGGCCGATCCGCCCGTCCGCCGCCTCGCCATCCATTACGATGCGTGTATCTTCTGCGGCCAGTGCGAACTCAACTGCACCACCGAGACGGGCGTGCGCCTGACCACCGAGTTCGACCTGACCACGTTCGACCGCGGCGAGTGCCTCGAGACGGTCGAGAAACCGCTCGTCCTGTGCGAGGTGTGCGGGGCGGTCATCGGCTGCCGGGACCACCTCCTTTGGCTCGCCGAGCGCCTCGGCGCCAAGCGGTATGCCAACCCCACGCTGATGCTCGTCTCCGACGGCGAACTTGGCCTTGTGGGCGAGGCGACGCCGCGCGACCCCGACCGCCCCTTGAGCCGGGCCGACACGATGCGCATCCTCTGCCCCACGTGCCGGCGGGCCACCGTCCTTCGCGAGGTCTGGGGACCGTGAGCGGTATCCGTTTCTGCGACTCCGACGACGACTTGGCCCAAGCCCTGCGGGAGACCGTGCCCCGTCCGACGGCGGTCGTGGGCGTCGGCAACCCGCTCAGCGGGGACGACGGTTTCGGCCCGGCCGTGGTCGACCGCCTGCCGGCCCCCGGAGTGCTCCACCCGTTCGACGTGCGCGGCGTGCCGGAGAGTTTTCTCGGGCCGATCGTGGCGTCGGGGTGCCCGGGGGTCCTGTTCGTCGACGCGGCGGATCTCGGGGCCGACCCGGGCCGCCTTGCCCTCGTGGACGCCGGGTGCTTGGCGGAAATCGACGTCTCGACGCACGTGGTGTCCCTGTCTCTGATGGCCGAGGCCGTCCGGCGGCTTGCGGGGGAGGGGCCCGAGGGACGCGAGGTCCGCTGTGCGCTGCTCGCCGCCCAACCCGAGCATCTCGCCGAGGCCGACCGGCTGAGCGCCGCCGCCGCCGCCGCCGTCGACAGGGCCGTCGCGGCCCTGGAAGCCTTCGCCGCCGCCCCGTGAACGAATAACGCCGCGCTGCGAGTGTCGGCGGCTGTCGCTTCGCGCGAAGCGGTTTGTGTTCGCCGGCTCGCTTGCGAGCCGCGTGCGGCGGGTGCCACCGATTGCTTGTCAATCGGTGCTCCAGAAGCGGCAGCACGGTTTGACAGGCAAACCGTGGCACCTGCGGTTCGGCGCGGCGTGTGCGGAGACCCGCCGCGCTTCGCCCGCCGTATGCCCGGGAGAGACCATGTCCTCCGACGCCCAGTCTGCTCCCCCCAGCGCCGATGGCCAGAACCTGACGCTGACCGAGCGGGTGCTGTTCGAGCGGCTCGGATGGTTCGTGGAGGTCCGCTGGGCGGCGGGCGTGTGCGCGCTGGTGTTTATGGCGCTCGGTTGGTACGTGTTCGACGTCCGGTTCCAGGCGTTGCCGGCCGTGCTCGTCCTGTTCGGGTTGTTTCTGTACAACGCGTTCTTCTCGCTGTGCGCGCGGGAGATTTACCAGGCCGGGCGCATCAGCCAGCGGTGGCTGCTGGCGCTGGCCCATGCGATGGTGGTCTGCGACCTGCTGGCCGTCGCCGCCCTCGTCCATTTCATCGGCGGCGTGGAGAACCACTTCATCGTTCTGTTCGTCTTCCCGATGATCGTGGCGAGCGAGTTCTTCTCGAAGGCGACCGCGTACGCGTACGCGACGGCGGCGGCCGGTCTGATTCACGCCATCGGCTGGGGCGAGTACGTGCTGCGCGACGGCGTCCACCATCCGCTGCGCGTGCTCGTGGCCGAGGATCCCGAACGCTTCGAGCCGCTCGTAGCGCCGGGGGCGGGCCAGCATGGGGTTTTCGTGTTCCAGGTCTGCTTCGTGATGACGTTTGCGGTGTTCGCGACGGTGTTCATCGCCTCGAGCATCGCCACGCGGCTGCGGCAGCGGGAGGAGGAGCTGGAGGGGGCGTATCACCGGCTCCAGTCGCTGGAGCAGATCAAGTCCTCCTTCATGCGCAAGACGAGCCACGAACTCCGCGCCCCCCTCGGGGCGCTCCAGAGCCTGCTGACGGCCGCGAAGCGGCAGATGCCGGACGGCGCGGCCGGGCGAGACCTCGTCGCCCGCGCCGCGAGGCGGACCGAGCATATGCTCGACCTCATCGACGATCTCCTCCGATACAGCCGCCTGCGTGCCGCAGCGCAAACCGTCGGCCGCCAGCGCGTGGAACTGGCCGAGGTGGTCCGCGGGGCGGCCGAGATGCTCCGCCCCCGTGCGGAGGAGAAGGGCCTGCACCTGGATGTCCAGGCGGCGCCGGCCGAACTCGTCGGCGTCCGCGACAGCCTGACCGACCTCGTGAACAACCTCGTCTCTAACGCCATCCGGTACACGCCCGAGAGCGGCCGGGTGACCGTCTGCGTCGGCGTGGAGGGAGGCCGGGCGCGCCTCGCCGTCGCCGACACCGGCATCGGCATCCCCGACGACGAACTGCCGCACATCTTCGACGAGTTCTTCCGCGGCCGCCAGGCCAAGGAAACGTTCGCCCACGGGACGGGCCTCGGCATGACGATCATCCGCCGGGTCGTCGAGATGCACGGCGGCGAGATCGACGTGTCGAGCGCCCCGGGGAAAGGGACGGAGTTCGTCGTCACGTTCCCGCCGGCCTCCTCGCTGAGCGTGGCGCCCGAAGCCGAGCGCCGGCATCGGCGGTGACGGTTCCGGCGGACGGGTGCCCCGGGGCCGGACGGCGCCTGTGCGGGGAACCCTTCGGCCGACGGGATGAAGCCGCGGGCGTATTCTTGACAGTTGTTTGAGGAGGGAGGATAATCCCAAACCGAGATAGAAAATCGGGCGAGACGCCGCACGGGCGACTGGCGATGGGTTCCAGCGGTGCCGGACAGAGTTTGCGAGAACGATGGCGGAGCGCCAGCGCAACGACGCGGACGGCCGGAACGACCCCGGTGCCGAGGAAGTCGTCATCGCGGCCGGGGAAGCGCCCCTGTCCGTCGATGCGGCGGACATCTCCGACGCCGACCTGCGGTCATCATTCAAGCGACTGATTCATCTCTATAATCTTGCCCATGATATTTATGCGGTCACGGACCCCGGCCGCGTCTTCGACGCGGTGCTCGAGGCCGTCTCGAAGTTGCTGAACGTCGAGCGGGCGTTTATCGCCGTGGTTGAGAACGGCCGCCTCGAGCCGCGCGCCGCCCACCACATCGATCTCCAGGGCGAGCCGAGCGATTGGCCCGTCAGCACGACGATGCTGCGCCGGGTGCTCGCCGAGGGCGTGTCGCTCCTGGCGACCGATGCGTTCCACGACGCGCAGTACGGCAAGGCGCCGAGCGTGGACCTGCACAGCATCCGGTCGGTGATCTGCTGTCCGCTGGGGGTTCGGCAGGAGCCGCAGGGGCTGATCTACGTGGACAACCGGCTCTTGGCGGGGGCGTTCGCGCGGGCGGACCTGGAGTACCTGCACGCCCTGTCGCATTACGCGTTCCTGGCGGTGGAGAACGCGCAGGCCCGGCGCCGGATCGCGGCCGAGAAGGAACTGGCCGAGGCACGGCTGGCGGCGCTCGGCGAGGAGATCGCTTCGGATCAGCAGATCGTCGCCACCAGCCGGAAGATGGTGGATCTGTACGGGACGGCGAAGAAGGCCGCCCGCAAGGACGTGCCGGTCCTGCTCAGCGGCGAAACGGGCACGGGCAAGGAGGTGTTTGCCCGGCTGATCCACGCGTCCTCGCCGCGGTCGGACGGACCGTTCGTCGCGGTACACACCAGCGCGCTGCCGCACACCCTGGTCGAGTCGGAACTCTTCGGCCACGAGAAGGGGGCGTTCACGGGAGCCGACGAGCGGCGAATCGGGCGATTCGAACTGGCCCAGGGGGGGACCCTGTTCCTGGACGAGATCCAGGATATCCCGCCCCAGGTCCAGCCGAAGTTGCTGCGCGTGCTGGAGGAGCGGCGGTTCGAACGCCTGGGCAGCAACGAGCCGATCGAGGCGGATATCCGCGTCGTCTGCGCCTGCAGCCGCGACCCGGCCCGGGCCGTTGAGGAGGGGGTTCTCCGTGCGGAACTGTATTACCGGCTGGCGGGGGTCACGATCGAGATTCCCCCGCTGCGCGACCGGCGGGAGGATGTCGTTCCGCTACTCCTGCACTTCCTGACGCGGTGCGGGTCGGACAAGACCTTCGACGACCGAACCCTGGCCCGCCTGGCGTCCTATGACTGGCCCGGCAACGTCCGCGAGTTGAAGCAGTGCGTCGAAGCGCTGGACGCGCTCGTCGAGGAACCGACCATCCGCGAGAGCGATCTGCCGGACCGGATGAGGCCGGCGCCGGGGGAAGCCGTGGGCGGGCGGACGCTCCAGCCGCTTCCGGAGGCCGTCGCCCGTCTTGAAGAAGCGCACATCCGCCGGGCACTGGAATTGGCCGACGGGAAGAACGAGGAGGCCATCCGGCTTCTGGGAATCTCGCGGGCCACCTTCTTCAAGCGGAAAAAGAAATACGGATTATAGGTGGCGCGCAGCAAGAATGATTGACGCCTCCCGGCCGGGTGCGGTATGCAAAGCATACGTCGGTTCGAAACGCATACGGATTCCGGGATGAGGACGTGCCGGCGCGGGCGACGGACGGCTCTGCGCCGCGTGGGGGCGGATTCGCTCCCGCCGGCCGGCTGGCACGGGCTTTGCACCAACCCGGGCCGTGGAGGAGGCTATCACCGGAGACGGTACGGACGAGAGGCCGAATGCGATGACGCACGATGAGGTGTTTGAACTGAAGGAGCACCTTGGCAGCGGGGGGTTTGCCCATACGTACCGCGCCGCCATCGTGGACCCGGACCTCGTGGAGGACTTCGGCACCGACGAGGTGGCCCTCAAGATCCCGCTGAACCGGAAGAAGGAGCGCATCCTCCGCCGGGAACTCGAAACCAATATCTTCCTGTGGCTTCGCCTCAAGGACGTCGACAGCACGCACCTGGTGCGGTACCTGGGTTTCGCCGATTTCCGGGGCCAGATCGTCATGGCGATGGAGTACATCTCCGGCGGCAACCTGCGCAAGGTGCTCGACAGCGTCGGCCGGCCGAAGCGGATGCCGATCGAGCGAGCCGTCAAGATCGCCATCGGCGTCGCCCGGGGATTGCAGGCCATTCACCACGAGAACGTGTTCCACCGGGACATCAAGCCCGAGAATATCCTCCTGATCGACGATGCGCCGAAGATCAGCGATCTCGGCATTGCCCGGATGCTCAAGTCCAACGAACTGGCCTCCACCACCACCGGCACCATCTACTACATGTCGCCGGAAATCCTGTGCGAGGAAGGCGCGTCGTTCCCGGCGGACGTCTGGTCGCTCGGCGTCACGCTGTACGAGATGCTGACCGGCCGCCTGCCGTTCGGCACGTTCGAGACGCCCATCGGCACGATGGTGGACCTGATCCGGCAGGAGGAGCCCAAGCCGGCGTGCAAGGTGTGCGACGAGGTGCCGGAACCCCTGAGCGACCTCGTTCAGCGTTCGCTTCAGAAGGATCCGCGCGACCGCTTCGAGAGCGCCGCCGAGATGCACGACGCGCTCGTGGCCTTTTCGCGCGGCGAGCGGGACGAGATCGAACGCGACATCATGGCCCTCCGCGAGGCCACCACGGGCGACGAGAACCCACGCATCGAGGCGAAGGCCAAGAAACTCATCACCAAGTATCCCCACGATCCCCGCGCCTATCAGTACCTGGGCGAGTTTTACAACCTCTGCCAGCGCTACGGCGAGGCGGTCCGGACCTTCAAGCAGGGCCTGAAGACCGCCGGCGACAACACCCTCCTGCACTGGGACCTCGCGCTGGCGTATCAGAAGCAGGGCAAACGCCTGGCCGCCATCCAGCATCTTCAGAAGGCGATGGCCATGGACCTGGACCCGAGTCTCCGTCAGTATGCGACGGCGCTGCTGCGCACGCTTCGGGGAACCGTCTGACCCCGCGTTCCGGGGCCCGCTGCCGCCGCAGCGGAGCCGGCACGGGGCCGCCCGGGAGCTGCACCATGATACCGTGGGATGCGTTCGCCGTGTCCGAGCAGGGCCGCAGCCCGGACGGCAACGAGGATTACGCCGTCGTCGCCCCCGAGGACGGCGTCTTCATCGTGGCCGACGGGATGGGCGGCCGGCCGGGCGGCGACCGGGCCAGCCGCGTGGGTGCCGAGGCGTTCCTCGACCAGGTGCGACGCCTGGCGCCCGACGAGCGCCTCGACGACCGCTGCCTCCGCGGGGCACTCTCGGAGGCCAACGACGCCGTCCGGGCCTTGGCCCGAGGCGACCCGACCTTGACGGGCCTCGGAACGACGCTGTCGGCCATCGTCTGGGCCGGCGGCGAGGGCCGCATCGTCCACGTGGGGGACAGCCGCGTGTATCGGTGCCGGCAGGGGAACCTGGAGCAGTTGACGGCCGACCACACGCTGGTGGCCGAACTGGTGGCCCGGCACCATCTCAGCACGGAGGCCGCCCGCCGCTATCCGTTGAAGAACGTGCTGTCGCGTTCGTTGGGCCCGCGCGGGTCGGTCCAGCCCGACATCGCCCCGCTCGTCCTTGCCCCCGGCGACTGGCTTCTCCTGGCGACCGACGGTCTGGCCCAGGCGATGCCGGCCCGGCGGTTGGCCTCCGTGATTGGCGAGGCCGGGACGGACGGGGCCGAGGTCCTTTGCCGCGCCGTCATGGCGGCCGCCCTCGACGGCCCGACGGAGGACAACATCACGGTCCTGGCGGCACGGCTCCGGGCGCCGGAGCCGGAAGGTGCCCGCGAGGCGTGGAGCGCGGTTCGCCGCGGCGAAGCCGCTACGGAAGGGGCGTCGCATTCGAAACGCCTTGAGGCCGCGCAGAATGACGGTGCGTAGGCGCTAACGGCAGAGGAAAACGTGGTCATGCCAACAGGCAGACGCATCGGTATCGATCTGGGAATGACCAACAGCGTGGTCGCGGTGGTCGACGACTTGTACCCCCGGGTTCTTGAGAGCCCTGAGGGCCGGCCGCAGGTGCCTTCCGTAGTCGGCCTCCGGTGTCGCAGGAAGGGCAGGAAGGGGGGCGGCGGGGAGGGTGAAATCCTCGTCGGCAGCGTCGCCTATGACAACTGGCCCATGGCCCCGAAGGACACCATCGTTTGCATAAGGCGCCTCATGGGCCGACGCATGGCCGACCCCGAGGTCCAGAAGGTCCGCGAGAGTTTCCAGTACGAGGTGGTGGAGCCCTCCGACGGCACGAAGGACAGCGTCCGCGTGGTCATGGGCGGCGAAGAGCATTCGCCGGTCGACATCTCCGCCCGGATCCTTCGCAAGATGAAAGAGGTTGCCGAGTTCCGCTTGAACGAGCCGGTCACGCACGCCGTTATCACCGTGCCGGCCTACTTCAGCCAGCGGCAGAAGGGCGCCACGCGCGAGGCCGGACGCCGGGCCGGACTGCACGTCATGAAGGTCCTGGAGGAGCCGACGGCCGCCGCCGTTTTTTACGGCGTGGAACCGCTCGACGAAAGCGAGCCCAGGCACGTTGTGATCTACGACCTCGGCGGCGGGACGTTCGACATCTCTATCCTCATGTGGGCCGGCAACGTCTTCGCTCCGATCAACCTCCAGGGCGACATGTGGCTGGGCGGCGACAACTTCGACCAGGTCCTCGTCGACCACGCCCTCGCCTACGTACGCGAAGAGTTCGAGATGGACCCGACCGGCGACGAACGCTTCATGGTGGCCCTGCGGAAGGCGGCACGGGAGACCAAGGAACGCCTCACGTCGTCCATGAGCGCGGACCTGATCGTCTCGGGCGTGCTTCGCGACAAGGACGGCGACCTCATCGACGTGGACCTGGAGGTCACCCGGCAGGAATGCGAACGGATGATCCGTCCCCTGGTGGACCGCACCGTCTCTATGGTCGAGGAGGCCCTGGAGAACGCCGGGCTTTCGATCGAACAGATCGACTACGTCCTGATGACCGGCAACGGGACGCGCGTTCCGATGGTGCAGCAGGTGATGGAGACGATGTTCGGAAAGGATAGGGTTCTGCGGAGCGAGAGTCCGAATCATACTGTGGCGCTCGGGGCGGCCATCGTGGCGGAACGGCTCAAGGGCATTCGCTGCCACGCCCCACGGCCCGGTGACGAGGAGAACGAGTGCGGACACTGGAACACGCTGGACGCGGCTAGGTGCGAGGAGTGCGGAGCCCCACTCGCGCCGCCCGACGAGGCGAGAGGCCCCGAGGCAGATGACCTCCAGATCGGCGGCATCGCGGGTTTGCATTTTGGCATCGAGGCCGCCGACGGTGGGTTCCATACCTTGATCCAGAAGGGCGATCCGTATCCCACGGATAATCCCAAGACCCTCACGTTATACACCCAGGCGCCGAACCAGCGGATGATCAGCATACCGGTGTACGGCGGCGAGCAACTCGAAAAGGCCAGCCTCAACGAGAAGCAGGGCGAGGCGTTCGCCGTTCTTCCGCCCGGCTTGCCCAAGGGCACCGCCGTCCGCATTAGCATCTGGCTGGACGGCGACGGCGTGTTCGACCTCTCGGCCCAACTGGAGGACGGCCGGGACCTCGAACCCCTCATCCTGGCGGGTGAGAAGGACCAGAAGGCCGTCGAAGCCATTGAGCAGGTCGAACAGATCCTGGACGAGAAGGCCGCCGCGCTGCTTGCCGCCCAAATGCCGGAACTGGAACAGGCTTGGCGCGAGGCCTACGAGGCACTCAGAAGACGCGATTTCGATGAGGCGATCCGCCTGGCGCAGGACGCCCTGCGCCGGCTGCACGAGCCGGTGGGAGACGCAGAATGACTCGCCCGGCCGACGGCGACAACCCGTTCGAGATCACCGAGCGGTCGCTGCCCGTCCACACCTGGGGCGAGGATGACGGGCCGGACCGCCTGGGCGTCATCACCCGTGACGTCGGCGACCTGCTGCGGCGCCTGGGCGAGGCCACCTGCCGGGCCGAGGAACTCCGCACCGACAGCCACAACCATCTGCGCAAGCATCTCCTGGCGATGCTTGACGTGAAGGATGACTTCGAGCGCATTTTCACCAACATCGAGGGCAAACGCGACCAGGTCACCAGGCAGATGAAGAAGTGGATCGCCAACTTTCGAACCGTATCCCGCAAGTTCAAGCAGGTGCTGGAGGATGAAGGCGTGGTGCCGATCGAGAACCTCGACGCCGGCTTCGATCCGCGGTGGCACAAGGTTGCCGAGACGGTCTGCGACCTCTCCAAGCGCGAGGGGACCATCGTGGAGGTGGTCCGGCCGGGGTACATGTGGCGCGGCGAGGTCCTCCGAAAAACGGAGGTCGTCGTGGTCCGCAACGAACAGGACGATGAGTAACCGCTGAGGGCAAAAAGGAGAGCAGGGCCATGGCAACGGGCAGACGCATTGGAATCGATCTGGGTACGACCAACAGCGTGGTGGCGGTCCTCGACGGGCCCCAGCCGCGCGTCCTGGAGAGCCGCGAGGGACGCCCGCAGGTGCCGTCGGTGGTTGGCCTCCGGCGCCGCAAGAAGGGCAAGAAGGGGGGCGGTGGGGACGGCGAGGTCCTCGTCGGCAGCGTCGCCTACGACAACTGGCCCATGGCCCCGAAGGACACCATCGTCTCCGTCAAGCGCCTCATGGGCCGCCGCGTGGCCGATGCCGACGTGCAAAAAGTCCGCGAGACTTTTCAGTACGAGGTGGTGGAGCCCTCCGACGGCACGAAGGACAGCGTCCGCGTCGTCATGGGTGGCGAGGAGTATTCGCCGGTCGACATCTCCGCCCGGATCCTCCGCAAGATGAAAGAGGACGCCGAGTTCCGCCTGAACGAGCCGGTCACGCACGCCGTCATCACCGTGCCGGCCTATTTCAACCAGCGGCAGAAGGGCGCCACGCGCGAGGCCGGACGCCGGGCCGGGCTGCACGTCATGAAGGTCCTGGAGGAGCCGACGGCCGCCGCCGTCGCCTACGGCATCGAGCAGACCGAATCGAGCGACCCGAAGTATATCCTCGTCTACGACCTCGGCGGCGGGACGTTCGACATCTCCATCCTCATGTGGGCCGGCAACGTCTTCGCCCCGATCAACCTCCAGGGCGACATGTGGCTGGGCGGCGACAACTTCGACCAGATCCTCGTCGACCACGCCCTCGCCTATGTCCGCGAAGAGTTCGAGATGGACCCGACCGGCGACGAACGGTTCATGGTGGCCCTGCGGAAGGCGGCACGGGAGACCAAGGAACGCCTCACGTCGTCCATGAGCGCGGACC
>Ga0272442_10003927_pt1 | contig 20570 bp, 12 predicted proteins | sample SSMForm2O_FD_200262 | JGI IMG/M metagenome (GOLD analysis project Ga0272442, IMG submission 200262) | Marine sediment archaeal communities from Little Sippewissett salt marsh, Falmouth, MA, United States - SSM-Form-2O | ecosystem: Environmental > Aquatic > Marine > Wetlands > Sediment ... | reverse complement strand
TTCCCCGATTTTCAAAGAAAAATCAAGCTCCTCCAGGGTAAGTGGCCGGAAAAATGTGACATGCAAAACGAGGCTTTGCATCATGTCACAGGTGACTACGTCTGGCTTATAGATTCAGACGAGGTGTATAAAAGAGAATATCTGGATAAGATCAAGAACATTCTCACAAACGATCCTTCCATTACCCAGATCAATTTCATTCCGGATAATTTCTGGAAAGGGCTGGACCACATTTTTGTCTCGCCCCGGTTCTTTGAGCTGGCGTGTCACTACCGTCGTCTATTCAAGTATATCCCCGGCGCGGTATTCACCTCACATCGCCCTCCTACGATGATATGGCCCGATTCAGAACGTACTACCGAACAGATGCATCTTCTGGATGGACAAACGACAAGAGAGATGGGAATTATCCCCTTCCACTACAGCTATGTGCTGGATCAGCAGGTCCGACAGAAAATCGAGCTTTATCATCGGTACGGCTGGGGCAAAGATTGGAATATAGATCTGCTCGAATGGTACAAGGAATGTTTCTTGAAATGGACGCCGGAAAATAGGCATGCGATAGAAAAGCAATACCCCGTTTGGACCGGAGATCAAGAATCTCATACACAGCCCTTTACCGGCACTCATCCGGAAGTGATGGAAAATTTCAGAACCAAATCAGCCCCGAACAAGCATTGGATGGAAGAGCAAATCCTACCTGTGATTGGCCATCCCCATTACCAAAAAAAGGTCGTGCAAGCCTGGAGCTTCATAGAGATCGATGCGCCCGTCCAGAAAAGAAAAGATTTGATGGCCCGGAATATCGAAGGCGGCGAGTTCTTCTGGAATATCCATGTCGCTCTCGCCTTCCTGGCGGATAGGCTCCAACCGAAGACCTACCTGGAAATTGGTGTTCGTACCGGTTGTTCCCTCGTACCCGTCTTGCACAATTCAGAGATTCAAGAGGTTGTGGCAATCGACATGTGGGAAGGAAGCTACGCCGGCATTCCTAACACCAAAGAATATGCTGAAGAACAGATTAACACGTACAAAGCCCGGACAAATAAACAATTCAGGTTAGACACTATTCAGGGAGATAGTCATAGACATTTGAAGGGATTCATAACGTCGGGTAAAAAGTTCGATTTAATAACCGTTGACGGTGACCATACGGAAGACGGCGCATGGGAAGATCTTGAGGATGCGGCGAAGCTTCTTGCGAACAGGGGCGCAATCGTTTTTGATGATATCATTCATCCTTCCCACTCATATCTCAGGAAGCTCGTCGGCAGATTCCAGAGGAAGCACACGAATTATACCGTTCTGATGAATAGCAGGCAGGATCATTGCTGTGTCATCTTTCTTAAGAACATTGATGCCACCAAACTCCTGAGTGAAGCGCCCTCTGAGGTTCCACATGGAAAAAACAAACGTGCAAGGGTCGCTGCCGACTACGTCCCGGCGGGAACAGGCATTGGAGCCGATTCCGCGTTTGGAGCAGAAATCCGAAACCTGTTCGCCACGATCAGACCGCGTAAGATCATCGAGACGGGCACATACCACGGGACGGGGACCACGACGATTATTGCCGAAGCGTTAAAGGCTCTCGATATACATGATGCGATATTCTATACCATCGAAGTCAATCCGCAGAATTATGCCCGCGCTCAAAAATACTTTGCGGCGAACAACATGAACGTTCAAGCGCTTAATGGTCTGTCCGTGCCACGATCCATGCTGCCGGACAAAGACCAGATCGCCCGAAGGACCATCACAGAGGTTGACTATGACGGTATCTTCGTAGACCACAGGGAAAACGACCGAGTGCAGCTTTATTACAACGAGACTGATTTCCCACAGGTCGAAGATGATCTTCTCTACAAATGTCTCGAAAGGTTCGATTTCAGGCCCGACTTCGTCCTGCTCGACAGCGCCGGGCACATGGGGAGTATCGAATTTGACTACCTCATTGATCATCTGCTGGGCGAATGCTATATCGCCCTCGACGATATTCACCATATCAAACATCATCACAGTTTTCTTCGAATAGAAAGTGATCCACGATTTGAAATCCTTACGACCTCGAAAGAGAAGTTCGGATTTTGCATCGCTCGTTTCACTCCAAGGCCGGTTATTAAGGAGCAACCTGTAAACCATCTGTTATGGGTACGAACGGATTCCATCGGTGACGCCGTCCTTGCCTCTTCCATGCTGTCGTCCATTCGTAATACATTCAGCAACGCGAAAATCACCGTTGTGTGTCGAGAGCATATCGCCGAATTGTATGAGAGTTGTCCGCACGTGGAAACCGTGCTGACATTCGAGGAAAAACGCATTCTCAGTGATCCAACTTATGCCTCCGAGATACTCCAAAGTGTCCGAAATTTAAGAGTGGACTGCACATTCAACACAGTCTATTCACGGGACATTATTTGCGACCGCATGGTTGCCGCCAGTGGCGCCGGATTGCGTGTCGGGATGCATGGCAACCTTTGCAACATTTCCGAAGAGCTCCGGGCGCAACATAATCAATGGTACACTCACCTTCTGTCCAGTCCCGGGCAGCGTAAATCCGAACTGGAACGACACATTGATTTTTTACATGGTATCGGCTGTGATGTTGATGAATTGAAGCCGCACATATGGCTGACTCCTGAGGACGAAGCGTTTGCTGATGAGTGGTTTGAGCAACACGGCTTACATCCACAAGAAACGATCGCCTTGTTTGCCGGCGTGCAAAGCCCCGAGCGGATATACACTCACTACGGCGAGGCAATTGCCGGAATATGCAAGGAGAACGGTTTTTCCGTGGTTGCCCTTGGAGCCGGCAGCGACCGTGAACTGAATCGGCATAATTTGAGCGACATCGAGAATGCCGGCGTGAGAGTCTTTGATCTATCAGGCAAGCTCACACTGCGTCAGTCTGCTGCGATTATCAAACGCTGCCGACTGGCCGTCGGCGCCGAAACCGGATTGGCGCATATTGCCGCGACCGTGGGAACACGACACGTGATCGTTATTGGGGGCGGCCAATTCGGACGTTTTATGCCCTATTCCCCTCTGACGTCGCTTGTGTGTCTGCCGTTGGAGTGTTATGGATGCGGCTGGAAATGTGCGTATCGACAATCACAGATATATTGCATCGCTTCCATATCACCGGCTGTCATTGAACGGGCCGTTCGACAAACACTCCTGACCTCGTCGAGCACGCCGCGTTTATTTGTTCAGGAACAATCGCTGTGGAATCCCCAGCCGGGAGAGCCCCGGTGGAAACCATTTGATGAGATGCTGGATATCGAAAGCGTCGAGGTAATTCCAGTCGGTCATCCTACTGAAAGAGATTACACCCCTGAAATAATCCCGTCAATTGACGCTAGTATCGTTGTCGCAACAAAAGATCGGGGTGAGTTATTAGATGATATGCTCACCAGTCTCAAGGAGGCGACGGAGGGTATAAACTATGAGGTGATCGTTATCGATGGCGGCTCTTCCGATAGCACGCACGAGGTCTTGCACAAGCATGGGATCACACAAATCTACGACGAGTCGGAATACCTGGGACCAGGGCGGCATTCATGGTCCCAGTGGTACAACTTCGGTTTCTCCCGAGCGCGGGGGACGTGGGCGATGTATGCCAGCGATGATCTCGTCTTTGAAAAGGGATCGGTTGCCAAAGCGGTCAAGCTGCTACGAAGCCAGAAATCACAATCCGTCGCCGGCGGCGTCTTTTTCTATAAAGAAGTAATCCCTGAATATCCCGGATGGGAGAGGCAGGGTATCTGTTTTGCGCTCGGGCACAAGCTACTGATGAACTTCGGACTGATCCGGCTCGACGTGTTTCGGGAGCTGGATGGTTTTGACGAAGACTATGTGTTTCGTTGCCCGGATATCGATCTTTCTTTCAAGGTCTATGAAAGTGGACGGCAACTCATCCCACTGGCGGATTGCCTGCTGATACACAATAACGAGCTGGACGAGCTGAAAAAGAAAAATCTTCAAACCGCAGATACCGATTATGAACACCTACTCAAGAAGTGGAAGGATTTTGTCCCCTCCAGTCTGGATCCGCCCAAGCGTTTATTCTGGGAACCCTCCTACGCCGCGGCTTTTAAAATGCCGCGCGAATTGAAAGACGTCGATGCCGGGATCGAGCATGTCTGGCATGGTCTTGCATGCCTGCAGATCGGCCGGTCCCAGGAGGCGATACAATGGCTTTCACGGGCATTGAATGCTTCATGCCAACACTGGACGGTGTTTTGGCTGACAGCCGAAGCGCTCTACAATATGGATTTCCACGAGCAAGCACAAAAGACAGCAGACTTTGTTGCACGAATCAATCCCGGCTGCGTCGAGATACTATCCCTGCTGAATCGTCTGGAAAAACATCGCACACAACCAAAAGGCGATACCATCCGGAACACCGGAAGCGGGCCCGTGATTCATTCACCCCGCTCACATTTTGTCATCGAAGCCAAGTATGGCGGCGTTGGGGATCACCTGTTTTACAGTCACCTGCCTCGCATCGCCAAACAAAGCGGTAAATACGATCGGGTTTATGTTTCCAATCATTCCACATTCCGAAATTTGGAATATCGCAAACTAATTTGGGAGTGCAATCCTTATGTGGATGGATTTTGCGACGAAAACGGCAATTATCCGCTGTTCGATTCCGTGGAGGAAGGCATGAACATCCTGGATAAGATTATGCTGATGCAGGGTTTGGATGATGGAAAGCGGTTTCATGAACCTGAGCTGTATCTAAGGTGTGAGCCCCGGCCGGACTTGTCCGACTCGGTGGTTTACGATCCGAACTACGTATCGTATGTGGGTGATATATCGACCGAGGAGATTGAAGGCTTCCTGAAAAACAATCACATCCATGCCACACACCAGATGACATTGTGGGAAAAACACTTTGCCATCGAGCCATACGGCACGATACTTCAGACGGATACGTTGGAGGCATTCTGTCGGGTTATTGTTTCATGCAGACAATTATTATGTTTGTCCTCGGGAACCGCAACACTTGCCGCGGCGCTGGACAAGCCCGCCATCGTCTTCTATGGGAACGGTCAAAAACCAATGTTCCATCACTCTCGTCTGCATCGGTATGTCAACTGTTCCGCCCAAAAATCAGATATGCTTAACAACATAAGACGGATACAAACTCAGCCAATAGGGTCGCCACTTCAAATCGACTTTGTAAATACGCACCCATGATCGAATAACAAACAACATAGCAAACAGAGAATTAAAAGCGGATTTAGAGAACATGGTGATAGTAAAGTTATACGGCGGATTGGGCAATCAGCTTTTCCAATATGCAATGGCCCGCAGGATGGCCGTCGAAAGTCGCTCTCTGCTCAAACTCGATACCTCGACGGGATTTGAGAACGATTTCTATAAACGCCGATATGGTTTACATCCTTTCAACATCGTGGAAAATATCGCCACCCCTGAAGACATTGCAGCATCATTGTCTGTCAAAGAGAAACACTTTCATTTTGATCCGGAGGTTCTGAATCCGCGTGATGATGTGTACCTGGATGGGTATTGGCAGAGTGAGAAGTATTTCAAATCCGTTGAAGATATCATTCGTGACGAACTCGCTGTAAAAGAACCACTCAAAGACGCCAACCAGAGAATTGCCGACGAAATGGCCGAGACCCATTCCGTATCCGTCCATTTCAGAAGACTCTACGGTGTTTCCTGCGGCAAAGTAGATACTCAAGGGTTCAACATACACGGTACGATTCCGCTTGATTACTATTACCGCTGTATCGAGCAGCTTACACAAGCGGTCAAAGATCCTCGCTTCTTTGTGTTCAGCGACGACCCAGGCTGGGTCCGAGATCATTTAAAGTTGCCCTATCCGATGATCGTTATCGCCAACAACGGGGAGGGTAAAGAGCACGAAGACTTGCGCCTGATGAGTCTCTGCAAGCATCATATCATCGCCAACAGCACGTTTTCATGGTGGGGAGCATGGCTGAATCCCGGAAAAGATAAAATGGTGTTCGCTCCCGACCCTTGGTTCAACGAAGCCGAACATGACACCAGGGATCTCATCCCCGATCAATGGAAAAAAATTTCTGTACCGAAACCCCCGACGGCCGATCTCTGCAAGCATGGTCGTTTCATAAGCTACGGATTATACCAGGAAATCCAGACGAATTTTAGCGAGACCTCCGACTGTCCAACAACGATTTCGGTGATTATCCCTTGTTATAACCAGGCCTGTTATCTCCCTGAGGCAGTGGAATCTTTAGTCCGGCAAACATATCCAAACTGGGAATGTATCATTATCAATGACGGCAGCACCGATAACACGGTAGAAGTGGCCCATCAGTTGATCGCAAAATACCCCGACAGACACATCCGATTCATTGATAAGCCGCACAGCGGTGTTTCCGACACCCGGAACACGGGCATCGAGGTCGCCACCGGTGAGTGGATATTGCCGTTCGATAGTGACGATCTGTTTGATCCGAGTTTCATGCAAAGGGCGATAGAGATTGTAAATCCCGAACCTAAGGTGGATATCGTTTTCTCAAACATGCAGGAATTCGGCGCATCGAACGGACAGTGGATACCCGATGAGTACTCCCGCGAAAACGTATTAGTGACAGACACCATGCCCTATGCGAGTTTGTACCGTAAGGAACTCTGGCATAAGGTCGGCGGATATGACAGACCGCTGAGTATCATAAGGCAGCCTGAAGACTGGAGTTTCTGGATAAGCTGCTCGAAACATAACGTGGTCGTCAGACGAATAAAAGAGAAGCTCTTTCGATACCGCGTACATCCGAAAAGCACCTACCTGACAAAGATTAAACCCAATCGCCGGCTCGCATGGGCATTCGTTGCGACCTGTCATCCCGATCTGTACTCGCCCCAAGCCCTCGTCGAGGCCTGGCGACTGATATCGGCTTGCTCCGATGATGTTTACCATAGAATCATTGAAGCCGTTGAAAGCTGCCCTGAATCCGGCTTGCCCTACTTTTGGCAAGCTCTCGTAGAAAGAAAACACGGCCAACACGACGAAGCCACGACACATTGTCTGAGGGCGATAGAAAAGGCCAGAAAAAACGACTGGCAAGGCACCTTTGTTTTGATGAACTGGCAGAAAGGCGGCGGCAACTATACTTGTGCAGCAGATAATTTCCACCGACTCCTCAATACCAGACCTGATTTTACCTGGGCACAAGATATGTTGCCGACCGCCTTTCAAAAAAGGAGTACCCACAAACCAACAATTCCAGGCGATACACGAAAAGTGCTGTTTTATTTCGATAGAATCGGCAATCTCGATGAAACGAGTCCCGCCGGCACGGTCATCTCCGTGTTCAACCTTGCAAAAATGTTGCAGGCTCATTGGCCCGATGTTGAAATTCATATAACGGGCGACCTTGTGCGCCGACCCGAGCCGTTCGAGTCTTTTACGATTCTCCCGCTACCGTCAGTCGATTCAAGGCGTCATTTCCTTGCGGAATATGATACAGTGTTTTTCGCAACGCACATCAGATCGTTCAGGCAAATACCCAAGCGCCCCGGGCAGATCTGGATCATCCACCAGCACTGCTGGGATTTCGACGCCCAATCAAGACCTCGCATCGACGACGTGGACATCGTGCTTTGCCTTTCTGAATATCACAAAACATTTTTACAAAGCAGGAATATCGCCGCCGAGAAGCTCTTGATTCTTCCCAATCTTATCGACACAGATATGTATCGGCCCGGGAATGTCACTCGAGACGAACACGCGATCATGTTTGCCGGCGGGATTCATCCGCATAAGTGTGTACATATCCTGCTCGATGCGTTTCAATTGATTCACCAACACCTACCGGAGGCCACGTTGCATCTTTATGGGGACGGGGCTATGTGGAGAGGTGGAGATGAGTACGGCAACACCCTTAAAAGCATGAAACCGGAGGGCGTTTATTTCCACGGTTATGTCGATCGCAACATGATGCCTGAGATTTACTCACGGCACGGGATACTCTGTTTGCCTTCCGTGCTGGAGAGTTTCGGCCTCGTGACGGTGGAAGCACAAGCGTGCGGTTGTATCCCGGTCGTCCATAAGGTGGGCGGTGTGGCCGCTACACTGGATGATGGCAAGACGGGTTTCTTGTATGAGCCGAATACGCCTCAAAAGCTGGCTGAGACGATACTCAAGACAATGAAAAGAGTGAACGCGGATCCATCAATCCGTCAAAGAGCGGTGAATTTCGTACGCGATAACCTCAGTTTGTCAAAGGCGGCTCGATACATTTCTATACTCGAGAATAAAATCGACATCATCAGACAGAAAAATGAGGAAAAGAAATCAGAAACAACAAATCCTACTTTTCAGAATCTTCCAGACAGCCGGAATATCAGGGACGTTCAGGGCCATCAGATAGAAAAGCCATTGGTGAGCGTGATCATGCCCGTTTACAACAGTGACAACTATATCGGCCAGGCCATTGAGAGCGTTCTCTCACAGGACTATCCGAACTTTGAGTTCATCATTATTGATGATGGTTCTACGGATAAAACGAGGGAGGTCATACAGCGCTACACCGACAGCCGGATTAAATATTTACATCAGGAAAACAAGGGCGTCTCCAGTGCACGAAACATGGGGATCCGCCATGCTCATGGCCGGTATATCATGCCGCTGGACGCAGACGATATGATGGCGTCCGCTTCGATGACCAAACACCTGGAAAAATTCGAAAAACATCCCGAAGCCGGTCTTGTCTATTCGGATGTCCTGCTCATCGACGAAAGTTGCAATCCCCTTCGGGTCATGACGAAACCCGAGTATCAGGACCGAAAGTCTTTGATCAGAGACCTGTTTCGGGCAGGACATCCGATCGTGCCGTTCAGACTCGGGATCAGACGAAGTGTCTTCGAGAAGATCGGTTTCTACGATGAGCATCTGCTGGTTGGCGAGGATTACGATATGATGCGGCGCTTCGTCAAGGCCGGGCTCAAGGCCCATCATCTGGGTGAAGCCATGCATTTACGAAGAGTGCAGTCGAACAGTCTGACGAGGACCTACTCGACGGAGAAGGCAAGATGCCATTTTGATGTTGTCAAGCGATTTGTTGATACCTTCACCTATCATGAGTTGTTCCCGGACGTGAGGTGGGACGCGATACCTTCACATCGCCGACAAGTCCACGCAAAGTGTCTCATCGTCTCAACCTATCTGGCGATGGGAGAGGACTTTGTCAAATCGAATTCGCCGCGTGTCTATGTCAAGATGGCTTTCGAGGAAGCTTGTGTGCAGTTGCACGAATGTCTGGATATCGATCCGGACAACCGGCAGATCCGGCACCTTTTACATAAATGTGAACTCGGAAGGCACCAATATGACGACGAAGGACAACGAATCATCCCGTCATCTCGACTTATTGCGCCGCGACGCACCGCCGGCAATACGCCGCTATCGACGGTCATTGAAGGGGGCCCGGCTGGTATAAAGATATAATGTTAAAAAGTAAAGAAGAACGACTTCCCAACGATAAAAAAGATAGTACGGAAATGTAATTTGACCGAATATGAAGATTCTCGGTAAAGCAAACTGATATAAAAGGATAGAACAGAATGGCGACGTTACGTCTTCCCGGCGTCTCAACAGGAATTGATACGAACCAGCTTATCCAGCAACTGATGGCGGTGGAACGCCGATCGCTCAACGTGTACGAAGAACGCAAGAGCACGTGGAACGAGAGAAAAAAGGCCCTGAACGAGCTGGAAACCAAGCTGAGCACCTTGAGAAGCTCCGCTCGCGCTCTCTCGGACGCCGATGAACTTCGCGCCTTCAAAACCGCCTCGAGCGACACCGACAAATTGACGGCTGAAGCATCCTATAATGCTTTCGAAGGCAATCACACCGTGGTTATCAATCAATTGGCAACCGCCGAGCGCTGGGTGCAAACCTCCGGCTCTAAATACGCCGAGGATTATGTCGGCGCCGGCACATTTATTTACTCCTACAATCACAAGGAAACCACTATAACGACCACGGAAACGACAACCCTTGAAGACTTGGTGGGCCTGATCAACAATGATGCCTATAATCCCGGCGTGACGGCAAGCTTGCTGTATTATAATGATGCTTATCATTTGGTCCTCAACGCTAACGACGCGGGCGAGGATTACGCCATTCATGTCAACTCCGGCAGCACGGAAGTCTGGCAATCCGACAGCGAGCTAACGGAAAACAGCGACAATGCCACACTTACGACAAAAATCATCGAGCTGGACGGATTCAGCGGCACGCGTGACGATGATGACGTTATTGAAATCACGGGGACGGACCATTTCGGCGTGGCGATTACTCAAGTCAACCTCAGCATAACCGACCATACCACCATCGGCCATCTTATTTCGGAAATAAATGACGCCTTCGACGGACGGGCCAGGGCCGTTTTTGAGGATGGAAAGATCATCTTGACGGACAGCACGAGCGGCGCGAGCAGTCTTTCCGTTAATCTAAACTATAACAACAATGGTTCCGGCGGATCTTTGAGTCTGCCCATGAGTGTGACCACGGAAGGGAATGCAACAACGGCGTCTCTGTCCGGTTATACGACGTCGGATTTTACGAAGACTCAGTCGGCTCAAAATTCAAAAATCCAAGTGGATGGATTCCCATCGACTTCGCTGGTTTCCGAAGTGCAAACGGTGACTTTGGGTACCGCCCCCGATAACGATCCCGACGGCGGAACGTTTACTCTGACATACCGCGGCGAGACGACAGCGGAGATCGCCTGGGATGCCACGGCCGCCGAGATTCAAGCCGCTCTCGAAGCGCTGTCAACGGTAAATTCTGGTGATATCACCGTGTCCTCATCGATCGACGACGGGGTGACTTTTACATTTGCAGATACTTTGGGTGACGTGGATCTGCTCATGATCGACTCTTCGCTGACAGATGGAGGGATCTCGGTAACAGCCAATATCTCTGAAACCACAACAGGCCGCGACGGCTACATCAGCCGGAGCTCCAACACCGTGGACGATGTGATTCACGGCGTCACATTGCACCTGCACGATACCACGGATGCCTCCGGCGAAGAAATCACGCTGACCAGAGATATCCAAATGGTCAAAGAACTCATGACCTCCATGGTGGATGCCTATAACCTGGCCGTTAGCAACATGCAGGAAACAACCGGGTATGACGCGGATACAGAGACGGCCGGCATATTAATAGGCGACTACGTTGTTCGAACGATCAAGTCCGAGATGCGCAGCCCGCTTATTGACCAAACCAGCGGATTCATCGAGGATATCGACACCTTCCTGATGCCCGGCCAGATCGGGCTCGAACTCGACAGGGACGGGCTTCTGACTCTGGACACAAACGTCTTTGATGAAGCAATCGCCGAAGATTACATGGACGTCCTGGCCCTCATCGGAGCAGACAAGACCGGAAGCAGTGACAGCAATACGATCAAATTTTATGGCGCCAGCAGCACTTATACCACGCCGGGCACCTACGACGTCGAAGTGGTCATCAGCGACGGAGCCATCACCAGCGCAAAAATAAAGCTCTCAACCGAGTCCACCTGGCGCGATGCAACGTACAGTGATAATATCATCACGGGGGCCAGCACGTTCGACGATTACGGCGATCCACTCTGTGCTGAGAACGGCCTTCAACTCAGTATCGACCTGAGTCAGGATGGCACCTTTGAGGCGACGGTCCGAGTCAAACAAGGCTTTACCGGGGCATTAGAGGATACTCTGGACAATACGCTCAAAGCAACAACCGGCTGGATTCAAATCGACCAGGAACATGTGGACGATCAAATAGAAGAACTTCAGGAAAAAATCGAGCTGGAAGAATATCGCCTGACAAAAAGAGAAGCAAGACTGATCGCCCAATATTCTCATCTCGAAAAAATCTTAACCCTCTTGCAAAGCCAAATGGCGGCCTTAACCTTTGGTAACAATTAAAAACGACATCTTCTCCAACCCGTTATTAACACGACTCTCAATGTCCTTATCTTAGATTATATCCATGAACTTGCTTTTTACGACGCAAACGGTAAATCATTGCCAGCACCTCTGCGACAGCCATATACAAATCCTCCGGTATCGGACCGCCGGATTCGACGGTCGAATAGATGGTTCTGGCAAGTTCCGGTCTTCTCATGACAGGTACACCGTACGCCCGTGCAATTTCTTTGATCTTCTCGGCTAAATGATCGGCCCCTTTCGCCACCAACACCGGCGCCTCCATTGTCTTGCCGTCATACTTCAGCGCCACGGCTACATGGGTCGGATTGACGAGAACCACGTCGGCCTTGGGCACTTCCTTCAGCATCCTCTTGGCAGCCAATCCAAACTGGATTTTCCGAATTCGCCCTTTGACCTCCGGAGATCCTTCTGTATCTTTGCGCTCCTGTTTCACCTCCTGCTTCGTCATCATCAATTCCTGCTTGTATTTCCATTTCTGATAGAGGGTGTCCGCAATGCCCAAAACAAACAATGCAATACCCACACGAATGACAAGGCCCAGGATAATCTCGGCGATAGACACGAGCATCTGCCCGGACCAGGTCCATCGAAGCTTGGCAAACACATCGAGCCGGCTATGCAGATAAAACCACACGATGAGTGAGACAAGTAATAGTTTGAGTATGGACATCAGGAGTTTGACGATGGACCGAGCGTTCACCAGCCTGGCGAAACCCGATACCGGATTAAGCCTGCTGAATTTAAATTTTATGGCTGAAGGCGCAAAATTAAAGCCCCCGACCGCAATACCGGCCGCCGTCGCGCCTACAAAAAGCACGGCAAGAATAGGACTGATTATGAGCCCCAAACCGATGATTTTCCTATGAACAAACTCCAGAAATGCTTTCGAGTCGGAGAAAAATCCAACCTGACATGACATCCCCTCCTTAACTTCCATCTGCATCCAATGCAAAAGGTCCGAACGGAACAAAACCACCATGGAGACGAGGACTAAAAGCGTTACTATCGACGTGAGTTCCTGACTCTGCGGCACTTGCCCCTTGGACTTGGCTTCCTCCAGCCGTTTTTGCGTCGGCTGTTCTGTTTTATCCGCGGCCGGACCATCCGCCATAGTGTATCCTCCGGTTCCGATTCAAAAACGAGATTTTCCGGAGCCTGTGTGTCAGACCTCCGGCCGTTGATTTCATAAGGGCAAAAGTTTTCCCATCAGGTCGGCGAATTCAGACACGAACGTGCTCATAAGCGGTAGGAAGACGACCACCATCAATAATCCCAGGCCCACACGCAACGGCAAACTAATAAATAGAATATTCATTTCCGGGACCATACGCGCCAGGATGGCCAACACAACTAACAACAACAAAAACGCCGCCAACATCGATGCGGCCAATTTAAGGCCGGCGATTAACATCGTCGAACCCGCACGAATCACGCCACCGGCCAGGATCGGTATGGACGGGATGCTGCCTGCGGGAAAGGCTTCATAACTCTTTGAAAGCGTCCATAAGAACCAATGGTGACCGTTAGCACTGAGAAACATCAGGACAAACATCATCTCCAATAAACTGCCCAGCGGCTGCGTTCTTTCGCCGGTCAACGGATCTAAAATCGAAGCCATGGCTAATCCCATTTGCCGTTCTACAATGCGTCCAGAGAATTTGATGGCCGCAAACAAGAGCGCCGCCACCAATCCCAGCGCCAATCCATACGTCCCCTCGTTGACAATCAGGAGAACGGCCTCAAGAACAGAAGCTTGCTGAGCCCGAACCGGCGGAGGAATGATCATCGAGAAAAAAATCGCCAGTAATATCGCAAGTGACATCTTGATCCGGACCGGGATGCTTTTCCATCCGAAAACGGGAATGACCATAAAAAAGGCCGAAATTCTCGTGAGCACCATGAAAAAACCAAGGAATCGTCCGATCATGAACGGCATTGATTAATGTCCAATATTTTGGATATGGCCAAAGATTTCATTCGTGAAACGAAGAACCACATCCAGAATCCAGCCGCCGCATAGTAATACGACGATCCCCACGGATAACAGTTTAGGGACGATGGATAAGGTCATATCGCGGATGGACGTCACGGCCTGAAGCAACGTTACTACAACGCCCACGATGATACACGTTAGTAAGATCGGAGCCGACAAAAGAAAAACCGTTTCGAGTGTGCGCCGGCTCAAATAAAGAACATAATTACTGTCCATAACTTATATCTCACATCCTCTGAATCGTATTTCCTACGCGCGGTCATGCTAATGAAAACTCAGACTGAGGTTCTTCGCCAGGAGCCCCCACCCATCCACGAGAATAAACAACATGAGCTTAAACGGCAGTGAAATCATGGCCGGGGGCAACATCATCATACCGGCACTCAACAGGACACTTGCGATAACCATGTCGACCAGCAGAAAGGGAATGAACAAAAGGCAACCGATCTCAAATGCCGTCCGGAACTCACTAATGATGAACGCGGGTATGACGATATACAAATTGATCTCTCTGTAGCTTTTCGGAGGTTCGATCTTGGCCATCTCCACAAAAAGAGCCAAATCGGCTTGCCGGCTTTGCCGAAGCATAAATTCCTTGAGACAGTCACTCGCGCGGGTTCCCGCTTCCTGAAAGTCGATCTCATCCGCAAGATAAGGCTGGATCGCACCGGCATTGATTTTCGCAAATGTCGGCGCCATGGTGAACATCATCAAAAACAGGGCCAGGCCAATGATGGCAATGGTCGGTGGGATCGTCTGGGTGGTCAGCGCACGGCGAATAAAAGCCAGAACAATGACGATTCTCGTAAAAGACGTCATCATCACCATAAGGGTTGGCAACATCGCCAGGCCCGTGAAGACAATAACGAGTTTGACGGGGGTCGACCAATCCCTGCTTTTTGCCTTTTCTTTCGTTGCCTTATCCACGACGGTCAACAAATCCCCAATATTCGGAACACCGTTTGTCGTCTTATTGGTGCTCGACGTATCCGCAGCCACACTCGATAGGGCTTGTTGTCTGAATGTATTCCCCTCCTGGCCAAAGGCCCCTCCCCCCGTTATCAAGGCAACGGTTATCCCGAAAAAGATTCTGACCAACCTGGGTTTCATGTGTATTCTCAATTTGCCTCCTGCTCAGAAAAACCGGTACGCCCTTCGGTCATATCGGCCAGTCTTGTGACATTTTCATTTGTACTGCCGATAAGAAAGCGTCGATGACCTATATCGATCAGATGCACGGCTCGACGAGGGCCGAGGTGGACGGTTTCAACAATGCGAATCTCCTTTCCCGGCACCCTGGCGATCTGGGGCAGGAGTTTCTTTGAAACGTAAATGGCCGCCGCACCGAGAACGACAACGAAGACAATCGCAAGCATCGTTCTTAAGAAAAATGCTCCCTGGCCCGAAGCGTAATTCGATCCGTCGGTAAAGCCGGAGTCTCTCTCGAACAATCCTCCGTTGTCGGCACCGATCTCCAACTGGGACGGATCGGATTCGTGGATCGACTTTTGCAATGCCGGATCCTTCGCGTTCGTTTGAACTGAATGGACGATGACGGCGCCGTTACTCAGAGCAGCAATTATCACAACAACAATGAATGTTTTTTTCAATCCAGTCACACCGCAACACATCACATGTCAAATGATTAGATATAAGTCACCATATTTCGACGCAAAACAAGCGTCCGTATCAGGTGTGCAAATAGCGTGCCGAAATGTCGAAAACGTTGATTGAAGTGCCCTAACCTTCGTTTCTCAGGCAGCAATCAGAGATGTGTTCTAAAAAGTTGTCGAAAAAATTGACAAGTGCAACAATTAGTCGGTCCGTCTCAATACTGCAATGAGAATCTGCGACCGCTTGGAAAACGGGCTATCCCGATCCACCCAACCGCCTCCCGAGCCCGCCCCCCAGGAATAAATGGAATATTTCGACGGGCTATCCAGCGCATCCCGCTGTCTGTGCAAATCTGTTTCGGCCGTCGAAGACAACGTGTCTCTCAGGAAATCCGCCACGGTCCTGGCGCGCCTTGCCGAGATCAGCCATCGCTCTTTCTCCGTCCTTTCTTCGGAGGCCAATCCCAACACATATAAGATCACCTGTCTGCGACTGACTTCCTGTTGTAAATCGCGGCAAAATCCCGTCAGGAACTTTCTCGATGGTCCATTCAAGTCATCGCGGCCGGGCGGGAAATGAACATTAGTAATCGAATAATCCGTCTTTTCCGCGACGACCGGCGACGGTATGATCGTCGTGAGTGTTTCGAGCTTCTCACGAATCCGGCGAAGCTCTTCAGCACTGGCATCGATCGTCCTGCTTTCGGCTGACTCATCGGGATTTTCGGTGGAATATTTGATTTTGCGATTGCCTAAATGAGGCACATGTGATCGTCCGAAAAGCATTCCGAGTCCGACATATCGAAGTGATTCGATGAAGGAGTCTCTCCCCTTCTCGAAAAGGATCGGATCCCGGGTCTCGGCAATGGTGAGCAGCAAGACAAAAAAAGTCAACAAAAGTGTGACCATATCCGAAAACGTCACGATATACCCCGGAACCTTGGGGCCGTGCTCTGCAGATGTCAATCGCCGGCGACTCAATTGTACGTATTCCCTTCCAATAAGGTTATTTCAACTGTACGTTCGTCGGTTCGGTGTTCCCGTTTCTCGGTTTTACGCTCTGAGCTGTCGCGAGTCACAATGCCTGTTGCCGAGATACTACAGCGATCTCTGTTGAGACTCTGTTTTGTTGTGAGATATTCCATCACAACCCATGCGCGGGGCAGGCCAAAGTTCCGATTGTCCTGAGCCTCCGCCGGTCCGGTCTCGCTGACAACAACTCGACCCGACACTCCTTTTAAGAATGACGCGGTCAGATCCATGATATAGCGCCCTTCGCGCGATAAAGTTTTCCCTTTACCCCAAAAGACCTTTTTCGACGGGATCAGGAAGACCATCCCCCCCTGGAGATCGCCGAAGCCTGTTTCCTCCATCAAAGCCTCTTTCAATTCCTGAGCTGAAGTGGGCATCTCACTGCCTTTTTCGGGCCGGGCAAGCTTACGCATGAGAGGGATATGCGATAATGCGTCCCTCGGACTATTTTGGGGCGCGGGAGTGATACGGGTTAACGCCTGGGAATAAATGACCTTCAGGTCCTGAAAAACGTTGATATCAAAAGAGGCGAAGCTCAGAAGAAGCACAAAGAACGTTAACAACAGCGTCATACAATCACTAAAGGTAACCATCCATTGCGGCGCTCCCGGGGGACCATCGGATTCAGCCTGCTTCTTCATACGGTTCATTAAATATTTGCCTTGATTTCCTCGCGCCTGCTCTGGGAGATATACGCCTGCATCTTTTCTCGAATCGTCGTTGGATTGTCGCCTTGCGCGATGGCGCAAACCCCTTCGACAATCATTTCCATCGCCGTCGTTTCCGCTTTGGAATAAATCCCCAATTTCCCCGCTAACGGGATAAAGATCAAGTTGGCGGAAAACGCTCCATAGAACGTGGTGAGCAGCGCCACCGCCATCCCAGATCCAATTTGGTCTGGTGAAGACAGGTTTTTAAGCATCTGAACCAGCCCGATGAGTGTCCCTATCATTCCAAAGGCGGGTGCCGCCGCACCCATGAATTCCAGGATCTTTTTCCCCCCGGAATGGCGGTCCTGAAGGTTTTCGATCTCCAGGATCATCAGACCCCGGATGACCTCGGGGTCCTGTCCGTCCACAAGCATCTGTAAACCTTTGATGAAAAACAAATCGCTTACCTTGGGAATCTCCTGTTCCAAGGCCAAGGCGCCGTCACGCCGGTTAATAACGGCAAAATTGACCATATTCTGTATAAGTTCAGTAGGTGAGGGGATTTTCGTGATAATCGTTTTCTTGACGACTGAAAAGATTCCTAAAAACTGAGGGAGCGAAAAATGGATGAGCGTCGCGCACAACATCCCCCCAATGGTGATCGCCAACGAGGGAATGTGCACGAACGACTGCCAGCCGCCGCCGACGACAATGGCACTCACGACAACCATAAATCCTAATACCACACCGACGATAGTCGCAATATCCATAGGACTACTCTCTTTCAACGATTTGTTTGAGCCTGTTGCACAATGATGCCGCCAGCGCAGGTTCAGACGTTGCCAATTCCGCCAGTAGTTTGGCCTTGGTCCTATCGGTCATATAGTGCAGAATCATGACTGCATCATCAAAGCTACTGGACGCTTTGCCCTCCTTAACATTTTGCGCCTGCTCGGCTCGACACATATTCGTCAGGATGGTGCTGGCGCTGGTCGCTTCCATCTTGTCATACGTCGCCGCGATGGATACCAGATTCACCTTCTGGGATGCACCGATCTCCAACCTGCTTTTATGCAGCCTGTCCTGTTCGGTTTTCAGCCTGGCGATGGTCGAAGCAAGTTCGATGCGCAGATTATTGAGGTTTTCGACGTCCTCCTTGAGCCCCTGTTGAGCCACTTGCAGCCTCCGTTCCTTGACGGCAAGGCCCTCGAATTTGTTGTCATAATCCCGCATTTTCCCCCGAATACTCCGAATAAGATCTTTCAGTTGCTGCTCGGTCATACTTTTTGTCGCCGGAGCAGAGGCTTGAATCCCAGCCCCTTCCTCTGCGATTTCAAACTGTGGAGGTTTCGGCTCAACTTGTCGGTCAGCAACGACCACCTCTTCAGGCGGGTCGGGTGGAGATGCAGGTGGAGAATGAGTGAGCCACGCGTAGATGAAGGCACCGGCAAAGCTGACCAATCCCGCGGCCATTGTGATGATTACTTTTTTGATCATCGGCTTTCTCCTAATGTTGCGCCTTTCGAACAAATGAAACACCGGCCCTCTCATCGGATTCTTTTTGCTCAAGTTTCTCTTGTTCGGCGATGAATTGTCTCTTTGTTTCTTCGCGCAATCTTTCCAAACCTTGTTTAAACCTTCTGACCTTTAGAACCTCAGCGACTTTTTCTCTCTGTTGCAATTCCAGCAAGCGTATTTTTTTCCTGAGTTTTTCAATCTGTTCATCGCTTGTCGCCGAAAACTTCATAAAGAATTCCTGTTTGCCTAATCGAGCTTTAGGATTCTCTTCAACCAAGCCGTTGATTATGTCTTGTAACAACTTCTGTTGGGTCAGCAGTTCTCCTCGTGTTTCGGCCAGCTTTTCGACCAGTTCAAACAATTCCGTTCTGGTTTTTTGTTCTTCCTTTTCTTTGATGTCAAGGACACGTTGTAATCGCCACACGAACCGTCTCATTCCATCTCCAAAGCTTTACTCTTAATACGTGAGCAACGCACTGGATGACATTTATTGCGCTCGAGATCCCAATAATCTGTCCCATGACTGGCTAATCGAAGTCAAACGTTGGACGGTCTCGGAAAAATCCGTCTTATCCCGAACGGGTTGAACGAGGAAGTCCCGGATCTCATCGATCAGGGCAACGGCGCCATCAATCCGCGGATTGCTTCCCGGGGAAAACGCGCCAATATTGATCAGGTCTTCCGCATCACGATAGATGGCATATATCTCTTTCAACCGCTGAGCGGCGTGCTTATGCTCCCTGCTGGTTATGGCCGGCATTAATCGGCTGATGCTCTGGAGGATATCCACGGCCGGATAATGGCTCCGCTCCGCTAACTTTCTCGACAAAACAATATGTCCATCCAGAAGACTTCGAGCGCTATCGGCCACGGGATCCGTCAAATCATCATTCTCAACCAAAACGGTTAAAATCCCCGTGATACTGCCACTCTCGGCGCAACCTAAACGCTCGATGAGTCTGGGCATCAGCGAAAAGACGCTGGGGCAATACCCCTTAGTCGCAGGGGGCTCGCCGGCAGCCAGACCGATTTCCCGCTGAGCCTGGGCAAAGCGCGTGAGGGAATCCATCATAAAGAGAACGTTTCTCCCTTTGTCCCTGAAATATTCCGCAACAGTAACAGCTACAAACGCGGCTTTGACGCGCTGAATCGGTGGAGAATCCGACGCGGCGACAACGACAACGCTACGCGCCAGTCCCTCCGCCCCAAGATCAGACTCGAGAAATTCCCGGACCTCTCGCCCGCGCTCACCAATCAGGGCGACAACGTTAACATCCGCTTCGCTCGAATTGGCGATATCGCCAAGCAGAACGCTCTTCCCGACGCCGCTGCCTGAGAAAATGCCCACCCTCTGGCCCTTGCCACAGGTCAATACGCTGTCGATGGATCGAATCCCCAGGGCCAAAGGACTCGTGATCTTTTCCCGACTCAAGGGCGCCGGACTGCTCGCATCCAGGGATTTATTCTCCGTACCGCTCAAAGGTCCCTTCCCATCCATGGGTTCTCCAAGTCCATTGAGCACCCGCCCCAAAATCCTGCCGCTCAGTGTAATATGGCGCGGCGTGGTTCGGGCAGTCACTGTATCGCCCAGTGAAATGCCTTCGATATGCTCCAGCGGTAAGAGGATTAAATGATTATTTTTGAAACCCACGACCTCTGCCAGCACGCGGCGACCATCACGAATCCGGATGCCACAGAGTTCTCCCAGTCCCAGTGTTGGGCCGGAAGACTCAACGGACTGACCGGAAACACGAACCACAAAACCCTGACAATCCAAGAGATTCACGTTGCGTAGCGCTG
>Ga0272442_10003925_pt1 | contig 20585 bp, 19 predicted proteins | sample SSMForm2O_FD_200262 | JGI IMG/M metagenome (GOLD analysis project Ga0272442, IMG submission 200262) | Marine sediment archaeal communities from Little Sippewissett salt marsh, Falmouth, MA, United States - SSM-Form-2O | ecosystem: Environmental > Aquatic > Marine > Wetlands > Sediment ... | reverse complement strand
CTTCCAGCTCTGCCAGTGCCAGCAGTTCCTCGGTGGAGTTGTCTCCTCCCTGGTTTCCATTCAGCCTTTTGAAACCTTCTATGTATCCCTTGTTCACTATTTTTACCTGAAGGCCTGCGGTTTCCCCTCTCTTGAATTCGGGGTCTCCGACAATAGATGCCTGTATGACCGGTTCCCCGTAGCTCCGGTAGTAGTCCACGGTATACCCGTGCTCCGGTATAATGAAGTTCACTTCTTCATCATTATCATTCCCGTTTGCAAGGGCAGGAGCTGTGGTTATTGAGATTACTGCAAAGAGCACTGCGACTGCAGCGAATGTTTTTATTATCTTCTGTATATCTTGTTTTCCGGGCTCTTTCATTAGATATCAGCCCCTTGGACTTGTTTTTCGGGTTGTTTTTGTATTGTTTGTGCGCCTCTTCTTTTATCCCGCCAGGTGTCAAGGACAACGATCAGGGGCGGGAATACTACAAATGTAGCAACCAGGGCAAGCAGGACATCGATGACCGTCACTACCCCGAAGTCGCTTATCATGCCAAACGGGGACGCCATCAGGGCCGAGAACCCGAAAACCGTTGTGGCTCCCGAGGCAACAATTGCAGTCCCTATTTTTGTGCTTGCCTTATGGATAGCTTCCATCGGGCTTGCTCCTGCTTCTTTTTCTTCGAAGTAGCGCTCCATCATAAGAATTGCGTACTCGGACCCGACCCCCAGGATCAGGGCTCCGAGGGTTGCGGTCATGGGGTTGTAGTCAAGGTTCAGGTAGTCCATTACCCCTCCGGACCAGCCGATTACGATAAACATGGGAATTACCGGAGTCAGGGCTTTTAGCCAGTCCCTATAGACTATGAAAAGCCCGGCAAGGACAAGGGTAAGTCCGAGGAAAGTCATCTGCACCCTGCCGCTGGTAAGTGCGGTTATGACCTCTATGAAGACCACGTTGTTCCCGGTAATCGTGACAGATGTGCCGGGGGGTGCCTGCATCCACCGGATGTCCTCTCTTACGATGTTGGTAAGCTCTTTGATCCCGGTTACTTTTATGTCAGAAACGGCGTTTCCGATGTTAAAGTTCAGGAGAAGCATGTTTTTCCCGTACATGTAGCGGTCTTTCTGGTAGTCCGGGATTTCTTCGTAGATTGCTTCGATTTCCTGGGAACTGTCCGGAATCGTCCCTCCGTTTAGTTCTTTTACGAGCGGCACGATGCTTGATGCACTGTAAATATGTCCTCTGCCGCTGACCTCATGTTCGCTGAACTCATCGATCCACTTCAGGACTTCTGGATCTGCAGTGTCTTTTACCTTTATGATGATGTTCAGCTGGTCGTCCCCGCCAAGTATGTCGCCCATGTGTTGCAGGTCGACAAGTGCGGGCATGTCCTGAGGGACAAAGGTTGTAACATCAGTCTGGATGCCTACGGACTGGTCGGCATAAATGCCCCCTAGGCAGAGAAGGACTGCAATCCCGAGCACGATAACGTCGTATTTTATTGTAAAATCGGTAAGGCTCTTAAGGAAATTTTCAAGTTTCTGGGTTTTGGCATGGCCTTCCGCGTGCTCTTTGCTGCTTCCCTCTGTTTTTTTCCGGCCATTTTTTATCCTGCTCTTCACTTTCCCGAAAAGGTTCTTTTCCGAGACTCCGTCAAAGAGGGATATTGTGATGACTCCCACAAATATGGCCGCGATATAGCACATGATTATTCCTATCAGGAGGAGTTTTCCAAAATCCCTTATCATGGGGACCGAGGAGGTGAACAGGGATACAAAGCCGAGAGCTGTCATCCCGAGGGCGACAAGGACTGCAGGGCCCGTATTTTTAACGGTAGCCACAATTGCGTGGGTTTTGTTTTTGTTTTCCTGCAGTTCTTCTTCTATCCGGTTATGGAACTGGATTGCATAATCTATGCCAAGTCCTATCAACACCGGGAAAGCTGCCATGGAAACCATGGAGAGGGGAATTCCAAGGTATCCCATTGCTCCGAATGTGAATATTATTCCAATCAGGACAACAGGCAAAGGCAAAAGTTTCCAGCGGACGTGCCGGAAGACGAGGTTCAGCACAATCAGCATAAAGAACGCGGAAATCCCGAGAAGAGGACCCATACTTGAATTCATTTCATCATTCATTGAGATCTGGAAAGCCGGGTCACCTGTTACTATGATACTGTATGAGGGGGGAAAATCCGAAAATGAGATGGCTTCTTCGGTTGCGTACAGGATCTCCTCCTGTTTCGTCTCCGTGGTTGAGCCTGCCATTACCACCGAGATAATCATGTGCGTTTCGTCAGGGGTAAGTGTCTCAAAAGTGTCCGGGTTGCTGTCGATTATGGCTTTGATCTCTTCATCTGTGTCCGGGATCGCGTATCTGCCGGTCATCTGGTAATTCATGCCTTTGATGATCGATGCCGGACTTGTGGTCTCGATAACGCCTTCAGTGGACTGGAGCTGGTGTTCTAGTCGGTCCACGGCTTTCATAAGTTCCGACGTTTTTACATCATTTCCCTCTACCATTACCACAATAGACTCTGTCTGGAAAATGTTCAGGAAAAGGTGATCGTAGTCCTGGTACATCCGTGAGTCTTTCCCGACAAAGGTTTCGGTGCCTGAAGCCATCTCTATTTTTTGTGCGCCCTGCATTGCTATGATTATGAGAAGTAAAAAGACCAGGAGTATGGTCAGGCGGTTATTCTGGATAAAAATTCCTAGTTTTTCAAAAATGTTCTTAATGGCGAATTCCCCTCATTTCGATTGTCTCGAGCATAATCAAGTTTTGAAGCTGGATCTCGCTTTTCCAAGGCTCAGGAGCCAGTGCCGTAAATCCTCTTTGTAACCTTGGATCTATAATCATCCGGATCTGTAAGCATTTATTTCCAGTTTATTTATATAATTTATTAATAATGTGTTCTCCACATTGAGGGTATATTGAAAGAAAAGATTTAAATCTATTGTTACTTTAGGGGTAACAAATGTATCCTGCGATAAATCCGGGGCTGATCCGTAATCTTGTAAAGCTGGGGCTTACCGAAAATGAGGGCAAGGCCTATGCCGGGCTTGTAAGCCTGAAAGAAGCCACGGCACGGGAGGTCCATGAACTAACAGGAGTGCCCAGGGCCAAGGTTTATGATATCCTCAAAACTCTATCCAAAAAAGGTTTTGTGGAAGTTCGACAGGGTTCGCCTGTTTATTTTCGGGCTGTCGATCCCAAACATGTGATTGGCAGGATCAAGGACGAATTTTTCACCTGTGCCATTGAGGCCCTGGACCAGCTTAACGAGTTGAGTTATGAAATTCCCAGGTCTTCTCCTGTCTGGTGCATCCAGAGCGAATGGGGTATCAGGAACAGGGTCCGTGAGATCCTTGGTAAAGTCCGGGAGGAGCTAATCGTTTTTTCGACAAACCCTGAATTTCTTGCTGAATTCGAATCCGACCTGAAAAAACTGGAAAAAAAATGCCGGGTTGTTCTTATTGTGGATAAACTGGATAAATTTGAAGGCTTGCCTTTCAATTTCAAGGAAACAGGAGTGGAATTCGGGGATTTCATCCGGAATCTTGTCATTGACGGTGTACAATATAAAGAAGACTGTTTCATGATAGCAGATGGAAATGAGTCTATTGCTGTCCACAGGGTCGGGGATAATATGGAGGCTGTGGTCATCAGGCTGCCTGTTGTCTGCCATCTGCAGAAATTAGTCTATAACTGGCTGGTCGAGGGTGGTTTTATAGTGGATGACGATCTGTGAACCTGGGAACTTGATCCGTAATTACCTGTGTAATATATTAATCGGCCTTTCAGGTTAAAGACTTATTCGACCAAATACCATTTTCATTACACGTTTCTATTTATACATCATATCTGCCGGAGATTTATTATGAAAAGTGCAACTATCGGAGGCTTGAAAATCAGCTGGCTTGGCCATGCTGGCTTTTTACTGGAAGGAGAAGGCAAAAGGATTTACATAGATCCTTTTGAGCTCCCTGAAGAGCCTGACTTTGACGAGAAGGCTGACATTCTCCTGATTACCCATGAACATCTGGACCACTGCAGTCCTGACGATATCCGAAAGGTCCGGAGGTCTGATTCCACGACCCTGTTTCCTGAAGCCTGTTCCCTGAACTTTAAAGGGGATGCCCGGAGGATTGCCGAAGGTGACATTCTGGCTGACGGGCTTGAGATCAAGGGGACGAGAATCGACGTTGTGCCCGCCTACAATCTTGATAAGCCTTACCACCCCCGGGGATTCGGGGTGGGCTACATAATCGAACTCGAAGGCCTGCGTATCTACCATGCCGGAGACTGCGACTTTTTCCCGGAAATGGGGGATATCAGGGCTGACGTTGTCCTGCTGCCTATAGGAGGGACCTATACCATGGACGAAGAGGAAGCTGCAAGGGCAGTTGAGGTCATCTCCCCGAAAGTTGCAATCCCCATGCACTACGGAAAGGTTGAAGGGACAGACGGGGACCCTGAAAAGTTTAAAGCTCTTGTTAAAGAAAAGAATCCCGACGTCGAGGTAATCATTCTCGATCCCTGAGTTGCCCTGTTTCCTGCAACGGATCACAGGCTACAGATTGCAGAAACCTTAAGAGATTCCTGCTAAAAGATCCCTGCTAAAAGATCCCTGCTAAAAGATCCCTGCTAAAAGAGAAGGGTTATAAGAGAAATTGCCGAATCTATCCCACCATGTCACGAATTGCCCGGAAAAAACAAAAAAATCTGCTCCGAAGCGTTGCAACCCAACGTATGTGGCGGCTCTTTGAGCTTGCGGAAAAGGAGTTCGAGGAACATCCCGAGCGAAGTGAGCGCTACGTTCAGCTTATACGGAACATATCTATGCGAAATCGCATGAGGGTACCGCGGGAAATAAAAAAGCGCATCTGCAAACACTGCTATGCTTTCCTGGTCCCCGGTGTAAATGCTCGCTACCGGTTGAAAGACAGCTACGTTGTGGTCTCCTGCGAGCGTTGCGGAGGGGAAATGCGCTATCCATATAAAGGGGTGAAACCTTCCCGAAAAAAAGGCAACTGCAGTCAGGGCCGGGAATAATGCATGACCTGAGGGGGAAGGTGCCGGTAAAGCTTAACTTAAGCCTGCGGTAAGTACGGTTAAAATTTTCTGCATCGCTAAAGTCCCGAGAATAATTGCAACCGCAACTGAGAGGTATATGGCAACGTTCCGGTATACGACGTCTTTTTCGGATCCTGCCTTTATTCCCAGTGCTCCTCCGCAGCCCTCGCAGGGCGTAGAGCAGCACCCGCACCCAAGCTGGATTTCATGGTTCGGGTTTGAGCTGTTTTTTCTGGCCGCAGGGGGCTGGTTTGAACCGGAAGTGGGGTTTATTACAGGCAGTATTTTTTTATTGGTTTCGGACATAACTGTTTTTTTCACTCCTAACTGATATAAACATTGTTTTTCCTTCCGGCAACTTTACAAGGTCCTTTCAAGTCTGGCCGTTTCCGGTAATGTGAAATGTTTAATAATATGAAAATTCTGCTAAAGTAATAAGTCTGGATTGGATGGCAGTATTGTGTCCCTGAACTTTTGAGCTTTATTTGGCTCGGATCTTTTTTATGCCTGCCGAGATTTGTTTTGCAATCACGGATTTGGGACCTTTGTTGTCCACCAGTACCCTGCCGCTCACTTCCCACCAGGCCTTTGGATATGCTTTTTCAGGTTCAACTTCGGGGTTAAGGCCCAGTTCTAGGGCTGCCTCTTTTATTTCATTGAGATGAGGCTCTTTTACCGAACTTTTCCGGGAGATGATTCTCCCGTTGCTTCTGGACCTTGTCTGGTCTATATATGCAGGCCAGATTACCAGTTTTCCCTTGTCTTTCATCATCATATGCTATCTATTTTCTAGATTGTTTTCATGAAATTTAAAACTGCCCCGGGAAGTTCTTCAGGGTAACTGGACCCGGCGGGATCTACTTCGGGAAGAAGCACAACCTTCAGTTATTTATATTTTTCAGTCAATCTCTGCTCGGTGTTTTAAATGATTCCGGGATTTGCAATTGATGAAAAAGTCAGGGCGTATGTCCGGAAAAGCGGACAGGACTTCAGGCTTTCAACTTCTCCTGAGGGGCCGGTGTTGATGCCGCTAGGATCTGCTTCTCCAAAGCCTTCTGACCTTAAAATTCTTATAGGAGGCAATGTCCTGTATGTCTCAAAGCTTCAGGCCAAATACATTAAAAAGATAGACTGGCCCATGGTGGAAAGATACCTGGATTCCGGAGGAGATGCCGGAGCCTGAGTTTGATTGATTTTTCCCTACCTTGATTGATTTTTTCCCGGCTTTGATTGATTTTCCCGGGTCTTTCTGCTTCGAAGCCAGGCATGCCGGACCGGGATTTTTCGGATAGGCGTTCCGGACTTTTATTTCGGGATCCCATATTTCCGGCCGGGTATCCGTTTTGTTTATTAAGATGAGGGCGTATAGGATAAAAGCTTACATTGCCCTGGCCCTGCAAAGTCCTCCTTTCCGGGAAAACGGGGACTTCTGCAGGTTGAAAACATATGAATTCTAAGCTGAATGGGAGAAGTTGTCCGTGAAAATAAGAACTATAGCTTTGTTTGCGCTCCTGGCCCTTCTGGTGGTCTTCGTATCGGGCTGTATCGAAGAGACGGAAGAAATTGTCCTTGATGAGCCGGGGAATGCTTCTTCCTATGAATTTGAAGTTTTTGTGGATGAAGGCGGAACCGGAATTCCTGCAAATTCAAGCACGTACTATCTCCAGGGAAACACTACGAAAGTTCGGGTAGTCCATATGGTAATAAGCGTTGGCAATCTGGAGATCTTCCCCACCGAATCCTTTGGCGGAAGCCCCGATGAAGTGCCCATCGAAAACCTCGTACTTCTCGTAGAACCTGCGGATACAACGGAGGCAGACTTTGAGACCTTCCTTGAACTTTCCGAAATGGAGGAACTTTCGTACATCAATTATACCCTGACAAAGGAAACCCGCCGTAATATGAGGGTAATAAACCTGAGTTTCGAGGAAAATGTAACGGGTTTCGTTGCTTATACCCTTAAAATGCCGGGGACCCAGAATTTCGCTATCATGAGGCCGGATTCGGAGTTCATCCGTGTGGTCATTCCGGAGGGTTATTCTACGGGCAACCGCGTTTTCGGGATCCCGAGGCCTGAGCCCTATTCCACGGAGGAAGATGACGTGGGCAGGCAGACCCTTCTCTGGATTGCCTCGGAAATGGATGAAAGGGAGCAGACCATCCAGGTGAAATATTACCGTGATTCATCTCCACTGTACTTCTTTGCTGCAATAGTTGCCCTTCTTTTCGGGGTTGTGATGGTTTTCGTGCACTACTCAAGAAGCAAGAAGGAACTCATGCAGGTCAGGGAAATTTTTGAACTTGAAAAGGAATATGAGGAAAAAGAAAAGCGTAAAAGAAAATAAACTTCTTTCTTCTGAAATTCATAAGTTCCTAATTATTTTTTTGTAAATCCTTACTTATTTATGGCAGTTGGTCCATAATTTCTTTTTGATGAGGGCATGGGGAAAAATTCACTTTAAGTCATTGTTTAGTTCAAAATCCGCATCAAAAGCTTCAGTTCCTTTAATAGGTTCCCTTCTTCTTTTGCTGATTTTGTTCGTTCTTGTAGGGGCAGCTTTTGCCAGTTATTTTAATGGCTCAGGGGGTTACATGAATTTTCAGCCTTATGTGGTAAATATTGAAATTAAATCCTGTGAGGGTGGTCTTTATTGGGTCGGCCCGGAGGCTGAACGGGCAAGCCTTGAAGAAAACTTTATTGTTCTTGATCATAAAGGAGGAAACTCTCTACCTCTGAAAACTACATCTATTCGGATCAATGGTTACGGTAATTCTTACCATGGCATCCCAGGACATGAGGGGAGTGGTAGGGTAGAAGGGAACACAATTGTCTATTACAGCGACTTGAGTTCGAATGGTAAGAATCTCGATTTTTACCCAAAACATAACGAAAAAACTATTAAAGATGGATACTGGGATGTGGGAGAAAAATTAATTCTCTGTGGATATGACAGCGCTAAGGGTGACTCGTATTCCAGTGTTAAAGTAAGTGTAGGGGGAGGGAAGAACACCTCTGATAACTACGGCTTCAAGGCCGGGTCTGAAATAAGAGTCTCTATTATTGATGTCCAGGGCCGGAATCTGCTTGCGGACAGAACGGCTGTTGTAGAGTGTGTAAAAGACTGACCTGCGGGAAGTGATGAGGAAGTTTTCTAAGTCCCTTTAAGGTGCCTTTTTGTTTCTTCTCCTCTCTTTTTCCGTTTTTACCTGGTATCAATTTCCTATCGATAATTTTATAATTGATCCGTTTATATTATTCTCAAGGTTTAATGGAGATTTTTGCCTCTACCGATATGTTTATTGAAACATATCGGGGTACATCAATTTGATGTTCGGGGTTTGTCCGGCCTTCTGGAAGGCTTGCAACAAATCCTGCGGGTGAATTCCCGGTCTCCAATCCTTTAGTGCTGTGAATGAATGTTCACTACGTTTATTTCGAAAAATGATCTATGTGACATAGCATATTTTTTTGTGTTATGTCGAAATTAACATAATGGTTGTTTGTAAAATAATTTCTTGTTCCGGACTTTCCTTTGCCGGCAGCAGGTTTGTGTGATTGTTCAATCGAACCGGGCATCCTCATGGACTCCTGATATGTTAATATTAACATATTGGCGATTACAAGGAAGTTGCCCTCTAAAAAATTCATCGGCTAAAAAATAAATCGGATTTGAATTCCGGATTCAGATCCTGTGAGGTGTCCCATGGAAACGATTATAGAACAGATAAAGGACCCCGAACTGCTTTCCCAGATCGATAAGCTCGTCCCCTTTCACGGCTACCTGACTGCAGGGGCTTTCATCGGCCTCCAGATGCTCAATATTGCAAGGAAGGTGCTCGATGTGAGGGACGGGGAGCGTATCTACGTGACCTGTGAAACCCGAAACTGCGTTCCGGACCCCTTCCAGATCCTGGGTGGGGCAACCAGCGGGAATAACGGGCTTAAAATCAAAGACCTGGGGAAAATGGCAGTAACCGTGAACAAGCGAGTTCCTGACGGTGTAGATGCTGCAAAGGGGGTCCGCATTATTCTCGACCCTGAAAAAACAGAGGCGTATCCGAAGCTTCACGCCTGGTACCTGAACACCGCGAAACTTCCCCATAACGAAGTCCTTCCGGACCTTCTGGCTGCCGGGGAAAAGGTGTACACATGGAACTTCGTGGATGTCAAAGTTCCGGTCAAGGGTAAAAAACGGATACAGCGCTGTGAAAAATGCGGTGAGATGTTCATTCGGTATAATGATGAGCTGCTGTGCGGCGAATGCACAGAATAACGGTTTAGAGGTAAATAAAATGCAAGATGACAGAAGATTGTCGGTCTTTTCCGAAAAAAAAGACAAGCAACTGGTCTACCTGCCTGAGAAATGCATAGGCTGCGGGACCTGTGTGCAGGCCTGCCCGAAAGGGAGCCTTGCAATCGGGGCCGTGGGTGCCGTTGCAAGAGGTCTGCTTGATGCGGATTTCCTTGAAACTAAGGGCGAAGACTGCATTGTCTGCGGGATCTGTGCCAGGGTTTGCCCCACAGGTGCCCTGGAACTGAGGCAGGAAGGAAAGTCCCTGAAAGATGCTTCTTACCTTTCAGGAGCCCTGAAACCCACTTCCGTGAACGAAAACTGTGTCCACTGCGGGCTCTGTGCTGAAGTCTGCCCGCAAGACTGCATTACGGTTACAAAAGAACTTGCAGAGGACGGAAGCCTGAAGCTTGTCGGAAAGACCAGCATTGATACGGAAAGCTGCGTGCACTGCGGCTGGTGTGCGGCGGTCTGTCCGGTGGACGCTATTTCCGTGGAAAAGCCCTTCGAAGGGCGTTGGGAATGGGACGAGAACACCTGCCAGACCTGCCACACCTGTGTGGAAGTCTGCCCCGCAAATGCCCTTCTCAATAAAGAGTGGGCTGCCGGGGAAAGGGTTGAAAAGATTACTCACCGGCCGGATGCCTGCATTTACTGCGGGGCCTGTGCCGTGTCCTGTCCCGTGAATGCCATTGACGTCAGGAAGACAGCTATCCTGCCGGAAATGGAGAAGAAAGGAGCCCTCGAGAAAAAGCTGGTTGATGCTCCGGTCCCGGAAGCCCTGCTCCGCACCCGCCTGGAAACAGACGACTTAGCCTGTCTGGGCTGTGGAAACTGCGTGATTGTCTGTCCCGTAAATGCCCTGGGTGACAGGGAACTTGCCGCAGGGCACCTGAATAACCTGGACGAGAAGGCTATCCTTGAGGTGAAAGACGGAAAGGTAGGAGTCGTGGACCAGGAACTCTGCGGAGGAGACGGTACATGTGCCCTTATCTGTCCCGTAGACGCGATCAGGCTTGTAAAAAGGGAGGTGGAATAAAATGGCAGGAACCATTGCCATCAAGAACGGGTATGTCTTTGACCCCCTGAACGAGATCAACGGGGACGTCATGGACATCTTTATCAGGGACGGAAAAGTCGTAAGGGAACTTTCCGCTGCTGAGATGCAGGACGCAAAAGTAATCGATGCCGCAGGCATGACGGTCATGGCGGGGGGGGTTGACTCCCACTCCCACGTAGCAGGGGCAAAGGTCAATGCCGGAAGGCAGATGCGCCCCGAGGACCATTACAAAACCAACCTTACGAAGACCGAGCTTACACATTCGGGCTCAGGCTACACTGTCCCCTCGGTCTACAAGCAGGGCTACGATTATGCAGCAATGGGTTACACCACGGTCTTTGAAGCCGCTGTCCCCCCGCTTGAAGCCAGGCATACCCATGAGGAAATGCGTGCCACTCCCATGCTTGACATGGGCGGCTACCTGGTGCTCGGGAACAACTGGTTTTTGATGCGCTACCTGAGGGACGGCGAATTCGACAGGGCAGCAGCCTATGTTGCCTGGATGATGAAAACCCACAAGACCTACGGGATCAAGTGTGTCAACCCCGCAGGGGTCGAGAACTGGGGCTGGGGAGACAACGTAAACAACCTGGACCAGGCAAACATCCATTTCGAAATGACTCCCAGGGAAATGATCAGGGGCCTGACTGAGGTTAACGAAATGCTGGGAATGCCCATGCCCATGCACCTGCACGCCAATAACCTCGGGCATCCGGGCTGCTACGAAATCACAAAGGATTCCCTGAAAATCCCGGACGGGATAAAGGCTAAACAGAAAATGGACGTGGAATGGGCCGAGACAAAAATGGACCCTTCCCGGGACCGTTCTGTCTACCTCACCCACCTGATGTTCAACAGTTTTGCGGGCACAAGCTGGGGAGACTGTGAGTCCGGAGTAAAGGATGTTGCGGATTACATTAACAATAAGGACCATGTGGTTATCGACAGCGGCTGTACTCCTTTCGGGGAAGCCACGGTCATGACCGGAGACGGGCCTGCAATCCACGACCTCTACACCCTCACAGGCAACAAGTGGTCTAACGCCGACATAGAGCTCGAATGCGGATCCGGGGTTCTGCCTTTCACCTACCTCAAGGCCAACCCGGTGCACAGTTTGCAGTGGGCAATGGGGCTTGAGACTCTTCTCCTTATCAAGGATCCCTGGAAGACCATCATGACCACGGACAGCCCGAACGGCGGGCCGTTTACGAAGTATCCTACAGTCATGGCCTGGCTCATGTCCGAGGCTTCCAGGAAACAGACCTTTTCGGAATGCCACAAATGGGCAAACGACAGGAGCGAACTCGGCGGCGTGAACCGGGAACTTTCCCTCTACGACATTGCAATCCTGACCAGGGCCAATACTTCCCGGACCATAGGTATGGCGCACAGGAAAGGGTCCCTCGGTCTCGGGGCGGACGGGGACGTTACGGTCTACAACCTCAACCCGCAGAAGCTTGATTCGAACAACTACGAGGAACTCACCCGGGCCTTTGCACGTGCCGAATACACCATCAAGGAGGGAGAAATCGTGGCAAAGAACGGGGAAATCGTATCCGTGCCCGAAAAGCGGACTTATTATTCCGAGGTGCACGTGGAAGACGAAAAGGAAAAAGAGATGCTGGTTGACGTGAAGGAGTGGTTCAGGTACTACACTCTAGGCTTTGCCAACTACCCGACTCCTGAAAAGTACCTTGCAAACCCGACCCCGATACAGATAAACAAAGAGAGGTGAGTCAATGGCAGAAGTAGTGCTTATACCGAAAAAGGAAATCGATATCAAACTTGAGGCAGAGGCCATCACCCCTGACGCTTTTGCCGGCAAGAGCGCCGAGGAAATCGGAAAGCTGGAAATCTGGCAGGGACCGAAGACCTATCCCCTTGCCGAGTTTTTCGACGTGGAAAGAAATGAAGAGGAATTTGCCGGAGAAACTGCCGAAGATACCCTTATTCGCATAAAAGGGGACATGCTCCGGGTCAAAAAGATCGGGGAAGGCATGACCGCAGGCAAGATCGAGATCGAAGGTTCTGCAGGCATGCATGTAGGCGCCGGGATGAAAGGAGGCGAAATCCTTGTTTCCGGTGACGCGGACTCCTGGGCAGGCATGGAAATGGAAGGCGGGCTTTTGCAGATCAAAGGCAACGCCGGAGACCACGTTGGCTGCGCTTACCGCGGTTCCTGGCATGGGATGAAAGGCGGGCGCATTGTCATAGAAGGCTCGGCGCGGCACCAGCTCGGAGGCGGCATGGACGGCGGGGAAATCTTCGTGGAAGGAAATGTGGAAGGTTTCTGCGGGATTCGCCAGACAGGCGGGCTTATTGCTGTCCGTGGCGGCGCCCTTCGCACGGTCGGAGTTGAAATGAGTGGGGGAACCCTGCTCATCGGAGGCCGGATCGAGCGCTTTTCCCCGGGCTTCGAATGCGTAGGGTCGGAAACAGGCCCCGCTTTCGGAGACTTCGTGTATGCGGGCGAGTTCAAGAAATTTACAGGGGACTTTGCGATCAGCAAGCGGGCAAAAGGAGTTCTCTATGTGGCTGCGGACGCAAACCCGGGGCTCTGAGGTGAGAGGAATGGAAGTATTACTCATTACCGGAAGTACGATTGAGGAAGGCAAACTTGCCAAGGGAGGAGACAAAATGACCGCCGAATACCAGGCGGAATGTGCGGTCTGCTGGATTTCCCCCGAAGATTTTGAAGCGCTCGGCTCTCCCGAAAAGGTGAAGGTCACAAGCAGGAACGGCAAACACACCGTTGCAGTTAACACGAAATGCACGGATGCGGTCCGGGAAGGGCATGTGTTTATGCCAAGAGCCATCTGGTCCAATGTGGTTATTGACCCCGATACCCTTTCCACGGGCTCTCCCCTCTATAAGGGTGCCCCGGTAAACATCGAGCCCACGGAAGACGAGGTCCTGAGCGCCGAAGACGTTGTTTTGAAAGTTTATGTCGGAGGGCGGTGAATATGGTTTTCAAAAACATAATATGTCCTGTCTGCGGGGCAGCCTGTGATGATATCCAGGTCGAGCTCGGGGACGGAACGATTGAAGTCAGAAACGCATGCAAAATGGGAAGCGCCAAGTTCAGGGAAGTTGTAAGCTCCCACAGGCTCAGGGAGCCCCTCATTAAAAAGGAAGGGGACAGCAAACCCACGCCCGCAGCCTGGGACGCTGCCCTTGAAAAGGCTGCCGACATCCTGGTTTCGGCAAAGCGCCCCCTGCTCTTCCTTGGAAGCGAGACATCCTGTGAAGCCCACGAAGTAGGGCTCCATATCGGGGAATACCTGGGGGCGGCTGTTGACTCCAACGCCACGATCTGCCACGGCCCAACAGCCATGGGAATCCAGGAAGCAGGAAAAGTCGGAGCAACCGAAGGGCAGAAGAAGAACAGGGCTGACCTTGTGGTATACTGGGGTACCAACCCTCTCGAGTCCATGCCGCGGCAGATGTCCAGGTACGGGGTCTTCCCCAGAGGCTACTGGACAAAGCGCGGGCGTTTTGACCGGACGATAATCACCATCGACCCGAGAAAGACTCCCACCGCAGAAGCTTCGGACCTGCACATCCAGCTCAAACCCAATTCCGACTACGAACTGGGAAGCGCCCTCCTGACAATCCTGCACGGAAAAGAGCCCCATCCCTCCGTAGAAGAAATCACAGGGGTCCCCATCTCCACCATGAAAGAAATGGTCGAGATGATGAAGAACTGCAAGTTCGGAGCCGTTTCCGTTGGCCTTGGCCTTTCCTCCTCCATAGGCAAACACAGGAACGCCGAAATTGCCATGAACCTTGTCAAGGAGCTGAACAGCTACACCAAGTTCACCCTGGGCGCTCTTCGCGGCCACTGCAACGTAGCAGGTTTCAACCAGATTGCCTCCTACCTATACGGCTACCCCTTCGGGCTTGACTTCATGAGGGGTCACCCTCGCTACAACCCCGGAGAATTCACAACCGTAGACCTCCTGAGGGAAAAAGACGTGGACGCAGCCCTAGTTATGTGTGCCGACCTTGTCTGCCACATCCCAGCCGACTGTGCCTCCTACCTTGCCGAAATCCCCATGGTCTGCCTGGACATCGCCCCCTGCCCGACCACAGTAGCATCCGACGTAGTACTCCCCGGAGTTATCGATGCCATGGAATGCGACGGGACCTTCTACAGGCTGGACGACGTTGCCGTGCACTTCGAACCCTTCACAACTTCCCCCTTCGAGTTCACGCAGAGCAACGAAGACACCCTGAAGCAGCTCTTTGCCAAGATCAAGGAAAGGGTTTAAGAGAGCTTTTCTTTCCCGCGGGTTCTCAGGTAGAAATAGTTGGAAATAAAGTGATGAAATGATAAAATGAGGGTTATTAAAGCCCTCTACTTCTTCTTTTTAGCTTTTCAGCTTTATTGGAAATGTAATTTTTTCTAATTTTTCAGTTTTCCTGTGATTCAATTTTTTGGGTTTTCAGTTCCCTGCGACATTATACAATTTTCTAGTTTTTCAATTTCCAGTGCCGCAATGCAATTTTTCTAGCTTTTCAGTTCCCAGCGCAGCAGTTGTCTTTATAGAGATCGAACCCCGGGAACTCACCGGTTGCGTAAGCAACCGGCCTTTCCTGAATAAAAGTATAAATGAATGAAAATAAGCAGAGTATTACAGAGTATTATATGGAACGCTGGAAAAATCGATTCTAATATGAAAGGCAGTTCTTGATATTACAGATGAGGAACCAATCATCGAAGACATTTTTTCTGGTTTTTACAGGATTTCTTTTTCAATTTACGTATGGAAAAGCCGGTCGTCTTAGACGACCGGTGAGAGCGTGGGGATCAGAAATCTATATGATTTAACTTTCCCGGGGACTGAAATTCTGTGTCAATAAACGGCTAAGCTGTTATTTTTTCCTGAAAGCCACCTTCTCTCCACAGCACCTGTGCAGCTTTTTGGTTCCCCCTGCCTCGCTAAGCACGGTAAGCATATTCTTCGAATCCGTAATTTTTGTCCCCATTACTGCCGTAACCCCGCGTTCAAAGAAAGGCTTCGGGTACAGGGGTGCACTCGGTCCAAGCAGTATAACTTCTCTTGCCTCCCCGGAGGTTGCAAAGTTCAGGAGCTCGTCCAGTGTGCCGTTGGCAAGGGTGCTGGCGCTGAGGATGATTGCGTCGGATGCGGGAAGGACTTCCTCTGCCTTTTCCGAGGGCAGGGTTTTTACTTTCGGGGATTCGATTTCACGCTTTTCAAGGACGGTCAGGCTCCCGGCTTTTTTCGAAATACTCGGGACCATGGGGGCGAAGTACCCCACCATTGCAACCCTGTCTCCGGGGTTTATGAGGTCAAGGACGTCAAGTTCCGTGTCAGGTCCCGAAGCCGGGAAGTTTTCGGGCTTTCGGTCCATGAGCATATGGGATAGGGCGTTTGAGGCTGCGATTCCTACGGCTGCTTCAATGTGGTTTTTTGAGAGGGCAAGTTCGAGCAGGGTGTCTGCGGAGCTTCCTTTCAGCCTGCCTGCAAAACCCAGGGCAGGACAGCCGGAAAAATCAAAAATTGGGGTGCAGGCCACGCCCCCGTAGCCGTCCGAGAGCATGACTCCGGTGTAGGCAAGACCTATGCGGACGTCTTCTGCTTTTATTTCTTCAAGGGCAGGCCCGAAGTTCTCCCTGAGTTCGTTTACAAGGGCGGGTACGGCCCCGGTTTCATAGTTTTTTTCGTTGCCTGTCATGAGGTCACCTTCATTTGTTGGCTTTTCCTTTAAGAAATGGTGAAAATATAACTTCAGATTTTTCTGATCGGGAATTGCTCTATTAAATGAGTTTCCCATTAAAGAACCACGGATGGACACGGATAGACACAGATTTAAACCATCCGTGTTCATCTGTGTTCATCCGTGGTTTATTCTCAAATTTTGGAATCCTTGATTTTATATTTGACTCATTCCTATCTTTAGTTCCCTATTCTCTCGATCTTCGTAGTAAAGTCAAGGGGCTGTGCATAATAAGGGGCACTTGAGACTATGATATCCACGAAAGGCGCGTATTCGGGAATCTTGTCTGCCTTTATGCCTCCCACGGCGAGTTCGAGTTTCGGGTTGAGTTTCTTGAGTTCGGGTCCCAGTTCCCTTAGCTCTTCGGGGGAAAGGTGGTCAAGGAGCATGATATCGGACATTTCGGCGAATTTGAAGGCTTCTTCCCGGGACCTGGGTTCGATTTCTATCTTTTTCAGGGTGCGGCGTTTTCTCAGTTCTCCTGCCACTTCCAGGTGGTTCTGGCTGAGCTGGATGGAATCGCTCAGGGAGTTCCTGTGGACGTCTCCTCCTCCTGCCCTTATGGCTTTTGTCTCGAACCTGCGGGCTCCGGGGTGGGTTTTCCTGCTTGCTGCGATTATTACATCCGGGTTTTCTTTTCTGGCTGCGTTTACAAAAGTTGAGGTTTTGCCTGCTATGGCACACATGACGGTGAGGAAGGTCTGGGAAACCCTCCAGAATTTGAAAAGGGTTCTGAGCTCTCCTTCGGCTTCGAATATGCTGTCCTGGGGTTCGAATTTTTCCCCGTCCTTCAGGTATTTCAGGACCTTCAGGCCCTTTTTTTCGTAGTACTCAGCCAGGTCGTCCGCACAGGCGCAGATTCCGGCTTCCCTGGTCCGGATTTTGAGAGTTCCTTTTCCTTCAAGCTTTAGCAGTTCCGCGCTTTCATCCTGATAGGGGCAGTCCTCAAAAAAGTACAGTTCAAAAAGATCGATCATAGTCTGGCTCCTTGCTCCTTTGTTCTTGACATTTTATTTTTGCTTCTTAATTCCTTCTGGCTTGTTCTGGAATTTCCGGTTAGAGTATTCTTGAATTCCGATTAGCGTATTATTCTGGCATTTGCGGCTTTGAATACGGCATAAATTTCCTTTCCGATCCCCAGGTCCAGCAGTTCGCATGATGTAGGGGTTACCACGGCTTTTAACTCTGAAATCCCTGTTTCGGAATTCCCCTGCCCCGTATTTCCTGAACTAGAATCTTCTGATCCGGAATTTCCTATTTCCATTTCGACCAGGACAAGGTGCTCCTTTTTGGAAATTCCAGTAACGATGCCCTTCAATGTGTTTCGGGCAGAACTTTCCACGGCTCCCCTGGCGAGGATTATTTCCTCCGGGCGGATGGAAATACTTACTTCCTCCCCGGGTTCGGCGGGGTCTGCGGAATAGATCTCAAAGCTCTGGCTCTGGGTCTGTTTCTGGCTTTGGTTCAAGTTCCTGTCCTTACTCTCGTCCTGTTCCAGATTACTGTCTCTCTTCCGGTCCAGAATTTCAAGCACCGTGAGTTTTCCTTCGAGAGCCCTGACTTTTCCCTTCAGAACGTTGGTGCCCAGGAAATCCGCAACGAAGTCCGGGGACGGCTGCCTGAATACGGATTCGGGGTCCCCTTCCTGCATTACTTCTCCCTGCCTTATGATGACCACCCTGTTTGCGAGGCTCCAGATGTCGTCAAAGTCGTGGGTCACCTGGAGGACGGTGGTGCGGTATTCGCGGATGGCTTTTTTCAGGACTTCCCTCATGTTTTCCCTGTTTCTCATGTCAAGGGCGCTGAAGGGTTCGTCAAGGAGGAGGAGTTTCGGGCGGACTACCAGGCTCCTTGCAAGGGCTGCTCTTTGCTTTTCCCCCCCGCTCAGGGTGGTGGGTTTCCTGTGGAGAAGGCCGTCAATTCCCAGGATTCCAGCTATTTGCTGGACTTCGCTTTCTATCTGTTTTTTGTCCCTGAGCTTTTTCCGGAGGGCGTATGCGATATTTTCAAAAACGTCCATGTGGGGGAAAAGCATGTGGTCCTGGTAGACGATGCTGATCTGCCTTTTGTCGGGAGGAAGCGCAGTAATATCCCTGCCTTCCAGGAATATGCTGCCTTTTTTCGGGGCATAAAATCCTATTACGGTTTCGAGCAGGAGGGATTTTCCGCTTCCCGAGGGGCCTGTCAGAGCCACGTAGTCTCCTTTTTCGGCATTAAGGCCCATTCCGGTCAGTTCGAAGCCTCCCACATCAAGGTGGAGGTCCCGGACTTCAAGGAAACTCACAGTCTGCCTCCTTCGAAGCGTTCAAAGCTCAGGATTGCCAGGAAAGCGATCAACATCAGCAGGACTCCGCTGGTGATTGCCATTTCCAGGTTCCCATAGGAGATGTTCAGGTAAAGGGTCACGGGGAGGACCTCGGTGTGCATGTACGAGCCTCCTGCAAGGATAAGTACGGCTCCGAAAGCCCCTATGCAGCGGGCAAAGGTGATCACCGCAGAGGCAAAAAGCCCGCTCCGGGCCATCGGGAGGGTTACGTTCCTGAAGGTCTCAAATTCCCCGTAGCCGAAACTCCTGGAAACCTGCTCGTATCTGGGGTTTATGTCCTCGAACGTGGAGTAGATAACCCTGACCGCATAGGGAAAAGCTATGAAAAACTGGGCAACCACTATCCCGAGCTTGCTGAAGGGCACCCTTATCCCAAATGTCTCGAGGAACGGTCCCAGAAAGCCCTGTCCGAAGAGGAGGAGCAGGGCAAGCCCGAGCACGAGTTCCGGAAATGCCATGGGAAGCCCTAGAATAGTCTTTACAAGGCTTTTTCCCGGAAAGGAAAAGCGGGACAGGGCATAGGCTGTAGGGATGGAACAGCACATAACCGAAAATGTCGAAATTGAGGCTGTGAGTACCGAAAGCTCCATGGAGTAAAGCATCTCTTCCGACATGAGAGCCGAGAAGAGTTCGGAAGGCTTCAGGACGAAAAGCAGGGTCCCCACTGCCAGGAAAAGCAAAAAGGTGAAGAAACAGGAAATGCCTATGGTCGCATTCCTGAACCAGGAATTCCTTACGCAGGAATTCCTTACGTATGAATTATTTGTGCAGGAATCCCTTATGCAATTCTTTTCGCGGGGTTTTCCTGTGCAGCTTTCTTTTGTCCAAAATTTTCTTACGGACTGCATGGCTCAAAGCCCCATTTTTCCCAGGTCCCTTCAGCTTCTTCTCCTGCTATATAATTGTTAAAAGCCTCTGCAAGTTCGGGTTCTTTCGTGTAAACGGAAACCGCCGTGGGTATGGTCTTTATGGCATTCTGGTCTTCAGGGATCGGGACCAGTTCCAGTTTCCCGTTTGCTTCGCCCCAGCTTCCCATATCTTCCCAGATTAAGGTTGCATCGACTTCTCCGGTAACGACATAGATCAGGAGCTGGTTTACCGTTGTAGTTCTGACAATCGTGTTCTTTTCAACTTTCGGGAGAATGCCTGCCTGTGAACATATTTTTTTTGCAACCTTTCCTATGGCAGGCCCATTCGGGTCTCCGAGTGCCAGTTCAATTCCGGGTTTTGCAAAGTCTTCAATCCCTGAAATGTTCCCGGGGTTCCCGGAAGGAACTGCAATCACAGGGACATGCAGGGTTACGTTCTGGACACTATCGTTGAAAACATAATGCTTGCCCATTGCCTGTTCCGTATAGTAGTAAGCCCCCGGGATAAAAACGTCGCATTCCTGTGCAGCCAGGATCCCGAAGATTTCGGCACTTCCGCCGTAATGGACCTGAATCTCGGCTCCGGTTTCGTTTTCAAAGTTCCAGACCAGCTCGTTCATGGGTTTGATAAGGCCAGCTCCAGAGCAGACTGTCAGGCTTTTTCCTTCAAACGGCATGTCAGGGTTTTCTGCAGTTGCACCCGTAGCATCCACAGCATCCACAGCATCCATGGAATCTGTTGCATCTGCTGCACCCTCTGCACCTGCTGCTTTCTTCTCGCTGCATCCGGATACCGCTGCTGCCAGGACCAGAACCAGAATTAAAATAAATGTACAAACCTTTTTCATCCGGGAACCTCTTACCAGTGTATATATTTTTTGTTCAGAGACCTTAATTGAATGAATTTTCAGTATAGAGTTCAGCTGATATGTTCCATCATACATAACGGTTAATAAAGGTTTTCATTAAAACATAAGGTCCTAAATTCTTTCATCTAATTTTTATAAAAATTTGCAGCGACTCTGTTTTGATTCGAATGAAAGAAACGATGGTCAATTTGTATTTGATTGATATTATATATTAGTAATTATATATTCAATGCTTATGGGAAAAAGAGGTCCAAAACCACAGTTTATTGACGTTGCCTGTCCGAATGAAGAGTGTGATCTCTATGGCCAAACTGGTCAGGAGAACGTTGTTGGAAATGGGACTTACATAAGCCGTGGAGAAAAAA
>Ga0272442_10003924_pt1 | contig 20585 bp, 17 predicted proteins | sample SSMForm2O_FD_200262 | JGI IMG/M metagenome (GOLD analysis project Ga0272442, IMG submission 200262) | Marine sediment archaeal communities from Little Sippewissett salt marsh, Falmouth, MA, United States - SSM-Form-2O | ecosystem: Environmental > Aquatic > Marine > Wetlands > Sediment ... | reverse complement strand
CTCGGTCCAGGCGGTGATGGCCGACTATTTCCGGGCCAAGCCCCAGGTGGTGGACATCAACAGCCGGGCCCTGCTGGCCGGGATGGCCCATTAGGGAAGAGAAGCGTGGGGAAAAAGTAGTTCAATTTAAAACGTAAAGATATTAAACATAAGCAAAAGGAGAATGGTTGTGACTGAAAAGAAATGTATAAAAATTGGCTTTTCTTCCGCATTGAGCGGAGTGGAAAAAAATCATGGCAAGGCACAAGTAGAAGCTGTAAAAATTGCAATAAAAGAAGCAAAGGAAGAAAAATTAGATTTTGATTTGCAGCTTGTTATTGGCGATGACGGGGCAGATGCTAATAAAGCGGTTAATGTGGCCAAGGAATTTTCATCAGATCCTTTGATTGTTGGAGTTCTTGGTCCAAACGGAAGTGATGCAACAAAAGCTGGAGCGCCAATATACTACCATGCTGGTTTGCCAGCAATTACATTTTCGGGTTCTGTAACTGATATTTCTAAAGAAGGATATTCAACATTTTTTCGTGTCATTCCCAATGATGATTCCCAGGCTGAGATTGTCATTCGTTTTCTGGAACAGCATTTAAAAGTAAAGGAACTTTTGTTAATAAATGATAATACCAAATTTGCAATAGGCTTAAATGATCTGATTGAGAAATATGCTTTAGATAAAAACATCAAAATTCTTGATAAAATCCAAATTGAGGATGATAAACAAAAAATGGAAATCATTGCAGATAAAGTTGCAAAAATCAATCCGGCATACATATTTTTTGCCGGAATGGAGCCAGTTTGTCATTTAGCAGCATTAAAATTAAGAGAAAAAGGACTTAAAAGTATTTATTTGGGAACTGACGCTATTAAACCATCGAAATTTTTAGTAACACCCGGATATGATGTTGATGGTCCTTATCAAAGTAATGTATGTGTTGATTTGTTTCGAAATGAATTGTCTCGGGATTTTGCCCAAAAATTTAAAGAAAGCTTTGGCGAAATATATTCAGTGTATACGGCTGAAGCCTATGTTACTGCTAAATTACTGATTTGTGCAATAAAACAATGTGGATTAAATATTACAAGAGAAAACGTACTGAAAAATATTAAAACCATAAAAATGGATTCAATTATTGGTTATATTTCTTTTCAGGACAACGGTGAGCTGAATCAATCCAAAATAGGATTCTACCGGTTTATAAATCAGCAAGATTTAGAATTTATTGGTTTTTCTACTGAATTATTGAAGTAATTTAAAAATGTTAAAAGGATTGTTTTTCGGATTCAAACCGAAAAACAATCCGGAGAATAAAGGAATTGAATTTGAAAAAAATAAAGAATGATAAAAAATGGCTTTGGATAATTTTGATAAGCGGATTACTGTGGGTTTGTACTTCTGCTAATAGAGCTGTTCTTGCTCCTTTAATGGGATATTTTCAGGATAGATGGTTGCTCAGTGGTGCAGAAATTGGTATCCTGGGAAGTGTCATTTATTTCTCTTATTTTATATTTCAAATTCCAGCTGGTATTATTGCTGATAATTGGGATCGTAGAAAGATGATGATTTTAAGTGGATTTTTACAAGGAATAGCCATACTTGGATGTGGGTATTTTAAACATATTTATGGGTTAATATTTTTTAGGATTTTGGCTGGTATTTTTTCTGCAGCTATATTCAGTAGCGGTTTTGGCTATCTGGCATCCATTCTTCCTTCAAAAAGGAAAGTTCTTGGTATAGCGATCGTTCAATCTTTTATGCCATTAGGTATCGTTATTGGAACAATATTAACCAGTCAAATTGTGTTTCGATATAACTTGAATTGGGGCACACCTTTTATTATCTTTGGTTTTGTAATGATTCTTTCTTCTTTTGTTTTCTATCTATTAACACCGGGAAGAAAAGATTGCTCTCCTGGTGAAAAGGAAAAAAATAGGGAATCGTTTATTAGGAAAAAAGGTTGGTTAGATATCAATGAACTCTTTAAAAATAAAAATCTTTTCAATCTTTCGCTGATAGCCTTCATCCAATGTTACTCACTTTTCGTAATGATAAACTGGTTACCGTATTTTTTCCGTCAAAACGGTTTTAATACTTTGGAAGCGGGAAATCTTTCATCCTTTGCCTACATCTTAGCTATACCTGCAACCATAATTATCGCTATGGTGATGAGTAAATTATCGACAGTAACACAATTGAAAAAGCCCTTGATGGCAATCATGAGCGTTAACATATTAAGTACACTCATTATATTAAATAGCACAAACACAACCATTCTTATTTTAGCTTTAACCATTTATGGCTTGACCAGCAGGTTAAGCACAGCTCCCCTTCACATTCACTTAGTTACCAGTTTCTCAAAAATAAAAAATTACAGCAAGAACTTATCTATCTTTAATTCATTTGCCTGTCTATCCATGTTTATCGCACCGGTCGTTACCGGTTTTCTATTTGACTTGACCGGTATGCTTGATATTGGCTTTTATATTGCAATTTTCATGGAAATCATTGCGCTTTTATTGATGAATTTTAGAATTAATGTTGCGAAGGAGAGCAAAGTTCAATATAATTATTCAATATAATAGGAGGATTTATGAAAAAATGGATTTATTAAAAGAAAAAGTTGCCATTATAACCGGTGCTGCACAAGGAATCGGAAAAGGCATAGCTACAAAATTTGCACAAGAAGGAGCAAAGGTTATCATTGCAGATATTAATGAAGAAAAAGCTCAAATAACAGCAGATGAAATCGATAAATCTATCAATAGTTGTGTGGCAATGCAATTAGATGTTACTGATGAAACGGCTATTAAAAAAGTATTTGAGCAAGTGGTTGAGGATTACGGAAAAATTGATATACTTGTCAATAATGCCGGAATCCAACCCCCCAAACAACCGTTTCATGAAATTGAAGGTAATCACTGGGATCGAGCGATGGAAGTCAACTTAAAAAGCGTTTTTTTATGTAGTAAAACAGCAATCCCCATTTTTATTAAGCAGGGATTTGGGAATATTGTCAATACTGCTTCAGTAGTCGGTCCTTTTCTATGGGAAGGTAGCATGTCATACATTGCTTCCAAGGCTGCGGTGTCTACTATGACCAGAGCGATGGCTTTGGAACTGGCTCCATACAATATTAGAGTAAATGCCGTCGGACCCGGACATGTTGATACTGAGTTAAATAAGGCAACATTTTCCGAGCCTGGAGCTCGGGAAGCTGCCTGTAATAGCATTCCTATTAGAAGGATATCTTTACCGGAAGATCTTGCAGGAGCATTTGCATTTTTAGCATCAGATAAAGCTGATTACATCACAGGTCACATTCTCTATGTTGATGGCGGCTTGAGTCAAAACAAATAAGTATTTAGAAAGGAGGAATTCAGCTAATGGAATTTAAAGAAAAAGTAGTAATTATAACTGGAAGCGCACAAGGAATAGGAAAGGAAATGGCAATAAATTTTTCTAAAGCAGGTGCAAAAGTAGTTATTGCAGATTTAAATCTGGAAAAAGCTTTGGAAACTGTAAAGGAAATTAATAATGAAGGTGGAACGAGTGTAGCCATAAAGACGGATATTACTCAAATGGACAGTATCAAGAATTTAGTCTCCGAAACACAAAAGAATTTTGGTGAAAAAATCGATATTTTAGCTAATGTAGCAGGGGTATGTATCCAAGAAGACATCTTCGAAAGCACTGAAAAATCTTGGGATTTAACCATGAACATCAACTTAAAAGGTATGTTTTTTTTATCAAAAGAAGTTGCGAAAGTCATGGCGAAACATAAGGAAGGCAAAATCATCAATATCTCTTCAACCTCGGGATATATTACTTCTACCAGGTGTAGTATGGCATATGATGTTTCAAAAGCAGCAGTGCGCATGCTTACGACCGGATTAGCTGAGTGGTTGGGTCCGCACAATATTAATGTCAATGGAATTGCGCCTGCTACCACTAAAACCCAAATGATTACTGATTTGTTTGGTGATGACTATTTTAAAGGCGATTGGGTGAGAACATCTTATCCTTTGGGAAGAATAGCAGAACCTGTGGACATAGCTAATGCAGCCATGTTCCTATGCTCAGAAGATGCTAAAAATATCAATGGGCATACCTTGCTGGTAGATGGTGGTTGTCTATTAGCATATAGAAGAAAATAACCTAAAATACTAAATTAATATAAGGAGTTTATAATGACAAAAAAATACGAAAAACTATTATCTCCAATCACTATTGGAAAAATGAAATTAAAGAATAGAATGGTACTGGCACCAATGTCTGTACATATTACCCCTCCGGATGGTTCGATTACAGATAGAGAAATTCAATTTTACAAAAGAAAAGCAGAAGGCGGTACAGGATTGATTACGATTGGTTCAGTTCTTGTTCGCGCAGATGGTAATTTTGGTGGCCAGATATTTATAGATAATGATAGCCGGATTCCCGGATTAAAAAGAATGGTCGACGCCATTCATGAAGCTGGGGCAAAAATTTCGGCTCAAATTCACCATTCCGGACGTGAAACGAATATTGCAACTTGCGGTTATCAGCCGGTTTCTGCTTCAGTGTTCGAACCGGAAACAGAAGAATACGACTTACCCAGGGCGCTTACAACCCGGGAAGTGGGAGATTATGTTGAATATTATGCTCAGGGAATCAGAAGAGCTAAAGAGGCAGGATTTGATGCTGTCGAATTACATTGTGCACACGGATATTTGATTGCTCAATTTATGTCTCCTTTAACCAATTTCAGAACTGACCAATACGGAGGTTCTTTTTTAGGAAGAATGCGATTTATCAAAGAGATATTTGAAAGAGCACGTGAATTGGTTGGAAATGATTTTACTATCACTGCAAGAATTTCAGGAGATGAATTAAGACCTAACGGAATAGACATGCATCTCTCACGGGAAATTGCCAAATACCTGGAAAAATTAGGGGCAGCAGCCATTAGTGTTTCTGCACAAATGTTCCCTTATGTACGTACATGTCCAAACATGTATCATAAACCCGGTATCAATGTTTACCTTGCTGAAAATATCAAAGAAGTTGTCAGTGTGCCGGTTATGACTGCTGGAAGAATCAATACTCCGGAATTTGCCGAAGAAATATTAACCAGCGGGAAAGCTGATCTGGTCAATATGGGAAGAGTTTTGCTTGCAGATCCTGATTTTGCGAATAAGGCAGCAGAAGGCAAAGCGGATGAAATTATTCCTTGTATTGCTTGTAATAAGGGTTGTCATGATAGAAATGCAGAAGACAGAGCAGTAAAATGTACCATGAATCCGGAAACCGGAAGAGAGGGAACCTTTAAGATTGTTCCTGCAGAAAAATCTAAGAAAGTGATTGTTGTCGGCGGTGGCGTTGCTGGTATGGAAGCTGCAAAAATCGCTACCTTAAGAGGCCATGACGTTGAATTATATGATAGGAATGAAGAATTGGGAGGACGATTGCTCCTGGCAACCGTTCCACCTAACAAGACAGGTTACCTGGAAGGCATTGAATTCCTTAAGAAAGAAATGAAACGTTTAAAGATCAAGGTTAATCTTGGTGTATCCGTAAACAAAGAAGAAATTGCAAAGAAAAATCCTGATGCAGTTATCCTTGCAACCGGTGCAAGAACCATGATTCCCGGTATTGAAGGTATTGATAGGGATTTTGTCATCGACAGTGATGATATTTTAGCCGGGAATAAAGTTGCTGGAGAGAAAGTTGTTGTTATTGGTGGCGGTTCTGTCGGTGCCGAAACAGCCCACTACTTAATGGAATCAGCCCAGAGAAAAGTCTTCGTATTGGAGATGTTACCAGCTATAGCAACCGATATGCCTCAGGATGCACAGATTGTTTTTGCTAAAGAGGTAAAACAAATGCCTGATCTTAAAATTCACACCAATACCAAAGTAGTAAAAATCAAAGAAAATTCGGTTATTGTGGAAAAGAATAACGAAGAAGAGGAACTAAAGGATATCGATACAGTGGTCATAGCTTGTGGAGCAGTTCCAAACAATGCATTGGTTCAAGAGCTAAAAGATTTGGATGTAGCCGTGTATACTGTTGGCGATGCTTTACAGCCAAAGGATGCAACAAAAGCGATTTATGAAGGTGCAATTGCGGCTACGGAAATATAGGCAACGAGGCACTTTAAATATATTACTTTGTGAAATCGTGAAAATTGACAGATGTGCAAATATATGTTATATATGATGTCACATATATTTGCACATAATAAAAAATTAGTACTAAAAAAATGATAGGCAACTTTATATTTAACGCTCTCCGAAAATTAATATTTTAATTTATAGTGTTAAATGTGTTTGTGCCAATGAATAAAAATTAATTCTAAAAAAAATGATAGGCAATTTTATATTTAACGTTCTTCAGTTAATCAGCCTCTGATTTTGGAAGTAAATATATCAATGCTATAATAAAAAATTAATTCTAAAAAAAATGATAGGCAACTTTATATTTCAAATATTTATATGCATGATTCTTTGACATATAAATGATCAGTAGGTTTTCTCTTGTTTCTGCAGATTAATTGAAGCAGGCATAAGGAGGTGTAGGCCTATAAGTAAATAAAAAGTTAAGTAAAAAAATTATTGCTAACGAAACTAGAAAATGAACAAAAAACAAAAAAACGGAGGAATAAAATGAAAAAAATAATCATCGTTTTAGCAGCGATTATGATATTAGGTCTTTTTGTTGTGAGTGGTACTCAAGCAGCAGCACAAAACACTTATAACTGGAAAATGAGTCAACCTTATCCTGAAGGGACAATGTTGTATAATGTCACTGAAGCATTTATAGACCGTGTAGAAAAAGCTTCTAACGGTCGTATCAAGATTACTCATTACCCCAGTGACCTTTTGGGAGATTATGTAACCCAGCAAGAGGGTGTTCAGTCCGGAGGACAGGAATTAGCTTACACCTGGCCAGTAACCAAAATGAGTCCTAAATGGGATATTATGGGTATCGGTTACACCGGTTGGAATTCCCAGCACGGTTTGGATACTTGGGGACCAAACGGCTGGCTTTTACCAGTTGTTGACGAAATTGCTAAAGAAGTGAACTGGAAAGTTTTGGGAATAGCTCCAAGCGGAAGTACAACAACCGGAGATATCGTTATTTCGAATCAGTCTTTTGATCCGGATAGCCCGGAAGGAAGAAAAATCAGAGTCCAAGGTTCAAAGAACTACACCGTTCGTTATGGCACTTTAGGATTTAATCCTATTACTATGCCAATGTCTGAAGTATCATCTGCCTTAGCATTGGGAACCATTGATGCATCAGCTGGTTGTGTTCCAACTGAGTTTACCATCTATGGAGATGCATTTACTTATGGATATTTGTATGCCGATACATTATTCCCGGCACTGTTAATCCTTAACCGCGACGTATGGGATTCCCTTTCACCTATAGATCAGGAAATACTCGTAAAGGCCGGAGATATGTCAAATCATCCTAATTTTGGTTGGGAAATATGGGAAAAAGACGTCATAAGAAACTATGAAGAGGATTTACTCCCTTGGCAGGTAATAGTAACTCCGGATGGAGATTCATGGGCTAGAAGAGCTGAAAAAGCACGTAACGAAGAATGGGCCTACCTGGAATCAGTTATTGGAAAAGACTTGATGGATATCGTCAGAGAAAATGCAGTAGATCTCCCTTGGGGCTTATCTGTAGATGAAATGGATTATGGTTATGGGGAAGTTCTTACTACTGAATGGCTGACTGAACGTCAGGGTGGCGTATTTACAAAGAATCCACCAAAAGTCGAAAGATAATATTGAACATTAGAATGCATAACTTAAAAATTAAAATCACATAATAAAAAGGCCGGGATAACTTTTTATAAAAGGAGACAAAAATTGAAAGTATTAAAAAACAATAATAATAAAATATTAAGTTTCATTATTTTTGCAGAAAGCGCTATCCCGGCCATTGGAATGGTCGGGATAGTGTTACTCGTTGCCTTAGGTACCATACTTCGATATTTTTTTGATACGGGTATCTTGGGAATGGAAGAAACGGCAATTCAGCTGGGTTTATATAGCTATTTAATTGGGGCTAGCGCTGCTAGTTTTGAACATAAAGAAATTAAAGTCAATATATTGGATGAAATCCAAATGTCTGAAAACAAACAATTTATCATCGACATAATAAAAACGCTAGTATCTTTGCTTGTGACAGCATTTTTTGCCTATGTTTCTTTTCAATATGGCATATATGCCATTGAAAAAAAACTGATGATTACACCCATAAATATTTCTAAATTATTTTCAATATTGCCGCTTATAATAGGTTTTTCACTAATGTTTTTACATGAATTATATAGGCTTATTATTTTAATTAGTAAAAAGAAACCTTTAACAATAGCCTTGGACATCGCGCCTGAGGATATAAAATTGGAAGCAGAAGGAGAGAATTAAATGGTCACAATATTTTTTATTTTTTTATTAATCATTACATTAATGATTTTGGGCGTACCGATTGCCTATGCTTTTGGTGGTGGAGGGATACTATTACTGCTTATTTTTGATATACAGCCACTATGGGCTATGAACCAGTCACTACAATTGATAAGCGCCTATACTCTCCTAGCTGCACCATTATATGTTTTGTTGGGTACTGTTATTAATCATGGCGGGATGGCCCACAGAATTATCGATGTAGCAGACTCTTTTCTTGGAAGAATCAAAGGAGGAGCTGGAATTGCAGTGATCGTAGCGAATGCTTTTTTTGGAGCCATGTCCGGCTCAGCTATGGCAGCTTTGGGGGGAATTGGAAGAGCTTTTTTACCGGTTATGGAAAAAAGAGGTTATCCGGCATCCTATGCCATTTCAATATTAATACCCTCATCAGTCCTTTCTTTGCTCATACCTCCCAGTATGAATATGATCATGTTTGGATTTTTAGGTAGAATGTCTATTGCCAGGTGTTTTTTGGCAGGTATTGTCCCAGGACTCTTATTAATGACATTTTTCTCAATAACTCATCTTATTATTGCTCGAAAATATGCGCCAAATATGGATTCTGCAATGGAGATGTCAGCGAAAACACAATTCAAGCAAATCGGTAAATCAATTTGGAAGAATGGCTTGACCTTGCTAATTCCTGTGGTTGTTCTGGGAGTTATTTATGGAGGAATTGCCACACCGACAGAATCAGCATCTCTTGGCGTGATTTATAGCTTGATATTGGCCATGTTTGTTTACAAAACCATAAAAGTCAATGATTTAGGTAAAATATTCATTGATTCATCCAAGCTTACCGGTAGTTTAATCCTGCTGGTATTTGCATTTATTGTTTTGAGCAGAGTCTTAATTATTGAACAACTTTCTCAACAGCTTTTAATGGTTATGATGCAGATAACGACCAATAAATATGGAATTATGGGCATGTTATGTGTGTTTATTTTTTTCCTGGGAATGATTGTTGATGACGGTTCTGTAGTTGTTGTTTCTTCAATTTTATTGTTACCTATTGCCAAAAAGATAGGGTTTGATCAATATCATTTTATGGTCATTGCTGTTTTATTGTCCGGAGCAGGTTTAATCACTCCCCCGGTAGCCCCTCTTCTGTATTTAGGGGGTCATATCGCAGGTGATATATCTTTACGTACTTATGCGATGCCTGTTATTTGGTTCTTGATTGGTGGATTCTTACCGGTAACCATATTGCTTATTTATTTCCCGAAACTCGCTACATTCCTTCCCTATCTGTTTATGGGATAGCTATTTTGGGATTGAGATTTTCAATAAATTGAGAAATAACACATATTCAGCGGATAATCCTGAACGATAAAAATGAGGGGATTCATCCGCAAATCATAAAGCGAAAATGAAATACCGATAATAGGATTTTATAGGATAAGACTTCTTCTGTATAAAACTTATTATCGGTATTTACTGGAAAAAAACATTCAGGAAACGAATAAAAAGTTATACGCGTGTTTTGCCAGGGAAAAAAGACAATGTAAAAAAAGAAGTCTAAACGGTGAAACAACCTGGTAATTAATCATCTTGTTTCGCAAAAATACTTTTTAAGACTGAATACCATGGAAAGAGGTTTAAAAAATGTCGAATTTATATAAACAGTTATTATCTCCCATTCGATATGGGAATGTGACATTAAAAAATAGAATGGTCATGGCCCCGATGGCAGTTCATATGTCTGCCAAACCGTCCGGATTTGGATTTGTCAATGATCGTGAAATAGCTATGTTTGAAAGAAGGGCACAGGGTGGTGTTGGACTTATTACGGTTGGTTCTCTCTTGATCAAGACCGATGGTGATTTCGGTTATCAGATTTATATCGACAATGATAATAAGATTCCCGGTTTAAAGAAACTGGTTGATGCAGTTCATCAGCATGGTACTAAGATTGCTGCACAGATCCATCATGCAGGAAGAGCAACCAATCCTAAAATAACCGGTTACCCCACCGTTTCTGCCTCGGTTTTACCGGAAACTCCGGAATACCCGGTTCCACGTGAACTGACGACTTGCGAAGTTGAAGATTATATTGAATATTATGCTCAAGCAGCAAGAAGGGCAAAAGAAGCCGGATTTGATTCCGTAGAATTTCATGGGGCACATGGATATCTGATTGCCCAGTTCATGTCTCCACTAACAAATTTTAGGACAGATCGTTTTGGCGGTTCTTTCTTGGGGAGAATGCGCTTTATTACTGAAATATTTAAGCGTACCAGGGAATTGGTCGGTGAGGATTATACCCTGACTATCCGAATATCAGGTGACGAGATCATTCCTGGAGGGATCGATATGCATTTGTCAAGGGAAATTGCAAAGTACCTGGAAAAAATTGGGGCTGCAGCTATCAGCGTTTCGGTTCATACATATCCCTATTACCGCATTGTTCCACCCATGTATTATCAGCCCGGAGTCAATGTTTATCTGGCTGAAAACATTAAGGAAGTAGTCAATATTCCGGTGATGACTGTAGGTAGAATTAATACCCCGGAGTTAGCGGAAGAAATTTTATCCCGCGGAAAAGCCGATATGATTTGTCTGGGTCGTGTTTTGTTGGCAGATCCGGATTTTCCAAAAAAAGCACAAGAAGGAAGAGCGGAAGAGATTATACCTTGTATTGCCTGCAACAAAGGTTGCCATAACAGAAAAGCAGAGGACCGTTCTGTAAAGTGTACCATGAACACGGAAACTGGACGCGAAACAACTTTTAAAATAATACCGGCGAAGAAAAAAAAGAAAGTCATTATTGTCGGAGGTGGTCCGTCAGGCATGGAAGCAGCCAGAATAGCTACACTCAGAGGACATGATGTTGAATTATATGAAAAAAATGACATATTAGGTGGACGCTTAATCTTAGCTTCAATACCCCCATATAAGACAGGATACTTGGAGGGTGTGGAATTTCTTAAAAAAGAACTTGCCCGCTTGAAAGTCAAAGTTCATCTTGGGGTTGAAGTAAATAGAGAAATGATTATGCAGAAGAAGCCTGATGCCGTAATTGTTGCAACTGGTGCAAAACCAATAATACCCAAAATCCCTGGAATGGAACATGCGGAAATCATTAATAGCGATGATTTACTGGCTGGAAAGGGAAAAGCTGGTAATCGTGTTGTTGTTATTGGGGGAGGTTCAGTAGGTGCCGAAACAGCTCATTATTTAATGGAAACTTCACAAAGAGAAGTGTTTTTGATTGAAATGCTTCCAGATATTGCTTTGGATATGTCTACTGAAGTTCGCGTTATTTTCATGAAAGACATCAAGAACTATACAAAACTTCATATACTTACTAGCACAAAAGTCATTGCATTGGAAAAAAACAAAGTGATTATAGAGCAGGAAAAGGAGCAGAAGAAATTAGAAGGAATTGATACAGTCGTGCTTGCGGTTGGTGCCCGATCTAACGCCCAATTAAAAAAAGATTTGGAATCGCTGAATTGCGAAGTCTATGTAATTGGTGATGCCCAACAACCTGATGATGCTACAGAAGCTATTTATGAGGGATCAAAGATAGCTCGGGAAATTTAGCCCTCTTTTGTGTAAATAATTTTTGTTCTATTGAATATACGAAATATACATTCAATAGTAGCAATAAAAAAATAAGTAACCAGAAAGGAATTATTAAATGAGCAAGAAACCATTATTTATTGTAAGGTATAATGTCAATCCGGAACATGACAAAGAGTTTAATGAATATTATAATAAAAAAATACCCAGAATATTAGAGGCAGTTCCGGAAATGATTTCAGGAAAAAGACTGGTCATGGAGCGAAAAGGAATTAAGGAATATTACACCATTTACGAAATTGAAAGCGAAGATAAAATTGAAGCCTGTCTGGCAAATATCCCTGATACTCAGGAATGGAAAGATTGGGCAGAATCTTCAGTTGCTCATCTGGATAACGGCGTATTTAAGGTAATATGTTCCTATAAAAAAGAAAATGGACAGGTTGTCACAGACGAAGAAGAATAGAATATGTCTTAAAATGAGGGCGCGATGTGAGAGGTAAATCGAAAAGATGCGCATAGCAGCACAGTCCTTATTCTTTTTATAGAGGAAATAATAGCTTGGAAGAAAAATGAAATTTTTTTAAGCTATGTAAAATATATTTTTGACTTTAAGAGGGTCGAAAACTATAATAATAACCATAAAACAATATAATATCGAAGTGAGATATAAGAGGGAAAAGTAAGAAGGTGATTTAAATTTAGAGAGCTGATGTTTGGTGAAAATCAGCAATTACCTTACCGAATTCCACCCTTTTAATATTTTCGGTGAACGATATCAGTATCCGAAAACACACTAACGTGTGATAAAAATGAAGCCAACAAAGGATAGGAATTTCCTATTGAATTAGGGTGGCACCACGTGAGCAAGCTCTCGTCCCTGGTAATGGATGTATTACTGAGTGACGGGAGCTTTTTTATGATAAAGGAACACTTTAATGAATAAATATAAAATAATTGAGCATACTGCAGATATTGGCATTCATGTTACCGGAAAAAATCTGAAGGATATTTTTGTCAATTCTGCTGAAGGAATGTTCAAGATTATAATTGGAGAATGTCAATACCTGAATAAGGAAGATTTTATTTATAAAATATTATTGACTGCAGAAAATCGTGAAGCATTACTTTTTGCCTGGCTTAATGAACTTTTATTTCTAAGTGAAACGCAATTGGTCATTATCAATCAGTTTAAATTGATTAAATTAACTGATTATTATCTGGAAGCGGAAGTCCGGGGCGTGAAGATGAACCGACTCAAACACAGGATAGAAAAGGAAATCAAAGCAGTCACCTATCATTGTCTGGAAATCAGAAAAGATAAAAAAGAAGACGTTTTAACTGCTCGTGTTATATTTGATATTTAAAAGGAAAAATCATGAAAAAGACTTGGAATGGACCATTAAATAAAATTGACGATTACCGTTGGGAGATTCCACAAAACTATTCTTCAGGCATGCGCGTCCCAGGAATGATTTATGCCTCTAAGGAATTATTGGATAAAATTCGCCTTGACCAGGCACCGGAACAGGTTGCCAATGTTGCATTTTTGCCCGGTATCGTGAAGCGTTCTTTTGCCATGCCGGATATACATTGGGGATATGGTTTTCCGATTGGGGGTGTAGCTGCTACTTCTGTAGACGAAGGTGTTATTTCCCCCGGTGGCGTGGGATTTGATATTAATTGCGGCGTTCGATTGATAAGGACTGATTTGACTGTAGATGAAGTAAAGCCAAAAATCAATATTTTAATAAATGAACTGTTCAGGGTAATTCCTTCCGGTGTGGGCTCAACAGGAAAAATAAGGATTAGTTTTAGTGAGCTAAGGAAATTATTGAAAAGAGGAGCACAATGGGCTGTTGAAAAAGGTTTTGGATGGGAAGATGATATTATCTTTTCCGAAGAAGAAGGATGCATGGAAGGTGCAAATCCTGAATTGGTAAGTCAAAGAGCCCTGGAAAGAGGAAAACCACAATTGGGAACACTTGGCTCAGGCAACCATTTTTTAGAGATCCAGGAAATAGACAAGGTATATCATCAGAACATTGCTGATAAATTGGGATTGAAAAAAGGTAATATTTCCATCATGATTCATACTGGATCAAGAGGCTTCGGACACCAGGTTTGCACGGATTATTTATTATCCATGCAAAAAGCAGTTGCCAAGTACGCCATTCATCTTCCTGATCGACAATTGGCATGTGCACCGGTTAAATCATCGGAGGGCAAGAATTATTATGCTGCAATGGCTTGTGCAGCCAACTATGCATGGGCAAATCGGCAATGTATTATGCATTGGACGAGAGAAGCTTTTGCTAAAACATTTAAAGCTAATTCTCATGAATTGGGTATGAGATTGGTATACGATGTGGCCCATAATATGGCAAAAATCGAAGAGCATCAATATCTTGGAAAAAAAACAACGCTTTGTGTCCATAGAAAAGGGGCAACTCGTGCTTTTTCACCAAGACACCCTGATATTCCCAAGAGATACCAGGAAATTGGGCAGCCTGTCTTGATTCCCGGAGATATGGGAAGATGCTCCTATTGTCTCGTGGGAACAGATAAGGCAATGAAGGAGACTTTTGGTTCCACCTGTCACGGTGCTGGAAGAATGATGAGCAGGACTTTTGCCAGAAAACAGGCAAGAGGACGAAATATTCAAAAAGAATTACTTGAAAAGGGCATCGTTGTTAAAGCAGGAAGCAGTGGAGTATTGGATGAGGAGATGTCAGATGCCTATAAGGATGTCAATGAAATTGTGGAAGTGATGCATCAAACGGGAATTTCTCAGAAAGTTGTGAGGATGAAACCGCTGGGCGTAATTAAAGGTTAAATGCTAGTTGTTAGTGAATAATCGCTGGCTGATTTAGCACAAGATATAATGATTAAAAAAGGTCAGCTTATTGCCCTGATAAAAACAACCAATGGAAAATACGGGCTTACTTAGTAGCAATGCATACTGGTATTTTGTTAAGGGATTAGATGAAATTTTAGTAAAGTTGTTTGATTGATTTTGCTGAATCAATGACTAAGTTAAATGGTAAATCGTAGCATGAATTTAAAAAGGGGGAAAAATGTTAGATTTAAAAATGATTCGAACGAATCCTGAAATCATCAATGATGCTTTGAATAAACGTAATTCCAAGATTAATGTTGGTGAAATTATTAAGCTTGATCAGGATAGAAGAGAATTGGTGTCTAGAGTCAATCTATTAAAAGAAGAGAGGAATAAAGTTAGTGGAGAAATTGGGCGATTAAAAAAAGAGAAAAAGGATGCCAAGGAAATCATTTTAGAAATGAAAAAAGTTTCTCAGGAAATCAAAGGATTAGATATCCAAATCAAAGAGATGGAAGAGTCAATGGAGAGCATATTACTGGAAATACCTAATTTACCTCATCAGAGTGTTCCTCATGGAAAAGATGAAAATAGTAATTCCCAAATCAGAAAATGGGGTGAACCGCGAAAGTTTGATTTCATACCCTCTCCCCATTGGGATATTGGGGAAGCTTTAGACATACTTGATTTTGAACAAGGAGCTAAGATTTCTGCAGCCCGCTTTACGGTTTTAAAAGGTATGGGGGCAAGACTGGAACGGGCTTTAATTAATTTTATGCTTGATCTTCATACCAGTAAACATGGTTATTTGGAAATATTCCCTCCTTTTTTAGTTAACAAAGATACCATGACCGGAACCGGTCAACTACCAAAATTTGAAGATGATTTATTCAAAACCAATAATGGATTTTACCTGGTTCCGACTGCGGAAGTACCCTTAACCAATCTTCACCGGGGAGAAATTTTAAAGGAGGAAGAGTTGCCTCTTTATTTTACCGCCTACACAGCTTGTTTTAGAAAAGAAGCTGGTTCTTACGGAAAGGATGTAAGGGGATTAATCAGGCAACATCAATTCAATAAGGTAGAATTAGTAAAAATATGTAAGCCGGAAAATTCCTATCAGGAATTGGAATTATTGACCTCAAATGCTGAGGAAGTATTAAAACAGCTGGGATTACCTTATCGGGTTATGTTGCTCTGCGCTGGAGATATGGGTTTTTCAGCTGCTAAGACCTATGACCTGGAAGTATGGATTCCTTCACAAAAAAAATATCGGGAAATATCTTCATGTAGCAATTGTGAAGATTTTCAGGCACGCAGAGGAGTGATTAGATTTCGCTCAACAAAAACCGAAAAAGTAAATTTTGTTCACACGCTAAATGGTTCAGGTCTGGCAGTAGGTAGAACGCTTGTGGCGATATTGGAGAATTATCAAGAGGAAGATGGTTCTGTTATTATTCCTGATGCCCTTCGGCCTTACATGGGAGGGGTTGAAAAAATTACGAAAAACCGATAAAATATCATGGTAATATTTATTTAAGAAAGTGAGATAAGCTTCATGATTGAAAATGATTTTGAAAATATTAAAAATGCCATAGAAGATATACGTAACGGAGAAATGGTTGTTATTGTTGATGATGAGAATAGGGAAAACGAGGGAGATTTAGCGATAGCTGCTGAAAAAATTACATCCGAAAAAATAAATTTTATGGCAAGTTATTGCCGGGGATTGATTTGCACGCCGGTTTGTGAAGATGTTATTAGGAGATTAAATCTTTATCCCATGGTTCTTCGTAATCCGGATCCGGATGCAGCAGCCTTCACTGTATCAATTGATGCGAAAACAACGACAACTGGTATATCAGTTTCAGATAGGGCAGACACGATTATTAATTTGATTAATCCGGATTCAAAACCGGATGATTTTAAAAAACCCGGGCATGTCTTTCCTTTGAAGGCGAGAAAAGGTGGGGTTCTAAAAAGAGCGGGTCATACTGAGGCAGCAGTTGATTTAGCAAGATTGGCAGGGCTTTATCCTGCTGGGGTCATTTGCGAAATACTCAATGAGGATGGTTCTACTGCAAAAATGCCTGATCTACTTTCTTTTATTAAAATTCATGGTTTAAGAATGGTTACTATTGAAGAATTGATCGCCTATCGAAAAAGTATTAATAATATATTAGTATAAGCGGCATTCCTTTGCTTAAAAAATTAAATTTACTTAGTGCTTATTCATGTTTTTTGCTTTTTTATTTTGGGTAAATAATTTGAATATAACGCTTGCACAATCATTGCTTAGAGTGTACAATATATTGTCATATAATGAATGATGGAGGGGTGGCAGAGCGGCTGAATGCACCGGTCTTGAAAACCGGCGATACGAGAGTATCCGTGGGTTCAAATCCCACCCCCTCCGCCATTAATTATCCGATATACAAACTTTTCCGTTTATTGCCTTTCCTTCTTTTGAAAAAACTTAAAAAACTATTCCTCAAAAATAAAAAATTTTCGAAACTGTTTTTCGGACCATTTAGATCTTCATATAGAATATGGATTTAGCTAATTTATATTCATAATCAGATAGAAAATATCGGATTTGTTGCTTGCTTTAATTGCTTTATTTAAAACAACCAAGCAATAATTACCATATTAAGGGTATTATTATTTATCATAAAAGAAGCAGGAATTTTAAAAAATAAATAGAATGTATAATCATAGGAATTAATTTTTGCTTGAATATTATTTTTACAAAGATGTTCTGTGGCGTTTTTCAAATCGTACATGTCTATAAGGACTTTTATATCTGTCTTAAACCATAGTATTGGAAAACGTAAAATAAAGGAGGCAATCTTATGAAAATAAGAGAGCGTCGCAGCGAAAAAGAACGGAGATCTGGAGAGGAACGCAGAAAAGAGAATGATCCCAATTATAAAGGCCCTGAACGAAGAATAGGGCCGGATCGAAGATTTAAAAATACTCGAAGAAAATAAATTTAATTAATTTACTTCTGTAGAGATTGCCCGGAATACTAATTTAGCTATAGGTTTGTTCGTCAGGTGTTCCTTCCTATAAATAGATTTTCAATACACAACAATTAAATCGATTAAAACCATCAACATATTTAATATCAAAATGGTTTTTAACCAAGTAGTGCATTCTGTATTCATTCCAAGATACAATAGCAACAGCATCTCAATTATTTTACCTGCTGATATTTTCTTTCCTTTTCATATGTACAAAAAAAAGATATAAAAAATCAGGATTTGGGTATTGCTTCATAACCTATCAATTATCAAAAAAACGTAGCTCTTGCCATGATAACTGCAAATGAGCATTTACATTCAAAAAATTAGTTTGAATTTTTTATAAGTAAAGCCGCATACATATTCTTTTTGTGAGCCAGGAACATAATCCCATTAAATTTTCATATTATTAGAGGTATTAAAAAAAGATATTCCTGTCTTTAATTATTCTTATTGAAGCAGTTCTTTTTAGAAAAAATGAAAAATTGATTGGCTTGAAAATTGATCCAATGTTTCATTTCGATATTAGCGATAGAAGTTATTAACTAAAAGTTGTTAGTGAATAGATGGTATTTTAAATGTGGTTCTTTTTATTTGTAGTTTCCCTTTTACTAGCTTATTAACAGTAACATTTTATATGAAAAGGTAGTTGCTTGCCTTATTTGAAAAGTAAAATGATGAATGATTAAATCTATATTAAATTTAAGAAAAAATTGTTAAGATCTTTTCAAGCCATCTAATCAGAGGAAGTAGAAATGTTATGAAATTTTTATTTCTCGATGACAGTAAACAAAAAGTGAAAAACAAATTTTGGGAGTATGTTGGATATGGGGGATTTTGCATTGATTCTAAAAACATACAAAAAATGGAATTTGATTTTTACCATATTAGAAAGCAATACAAAATACCACAACACATTGAATTAAAATGGTCTCCCAACAAACTGCATTTCTTAAATAAGGAATTTTGCGGAAATAGAACTGATCTTTTTAAAGAAATAATCAGTTTGTTAGGGAAATATAACTCAAAAGTACTCTGTGCCGTTCATGACATCAATGAATGCAAGATCGTTTCAGAAAAAAAATGGTCTATGGAACAAGCCTATTTATGGGCAGCCAATGAACAACTAAAATTCCTAATTAGCCGGTATTGTAATCCATATCTTGAGAAAAAGAATGATATTGGATTAATCATTGCTGACCATTATGGAGACAAAAAAGGGGAAAATGATTTAATTTTTCAAAGTAAAAAATATATCAACGAAGGGAAAATCTTTAAAAAATTCAATAGAATATGTTTGCCCCCTCTTACAGTTTCTTCAAAAGATTTACCGTTCATACAGCTTGCAGATTTAATCATTGGAATAACTGTAGGTGCTCTTGTAAAAAACAGATATGCCGAAAAACTTTTTCACAAATTTAAACGATTATTTCTAAATAAATCTCTTGATAATTCGGGATATCCTCATGATTTGAACCCTGAATTGATTTTCGATTATGGGCTAAAATTATTTCCTAATCATTTCAAGAAGAGAATAGGAAATATTTTTAAATAAGTCGATGGTTATAGATTCAATCATTATTAATAAAATGGAGGATGATAAAATGAAGATGGTTGATGGAAAAGACGAAAGGCGATTATATGGCTTTCTTGCCTGGACATGGCCTATCATTAGCCCGGTAGGTGAATATATAAAAGAAACCGAGTTTTTTAGTAAATTGATTTTAAAACATGCAAAAATCAAAGTAAAGAAATTACTACATCTTGGTTGTGGTGGAGGCCATCATGATTATACCTTCAAGCGTTTTTTTAAAATCACTTCAGTTGATATAAGCGAAGAGATGTTGAAAATTGCTAAAAAACTGAATCCGGAAGTCAATCACCAATATGGAGATATGAGAACGATGCGAATGAGAGAGTATTTTGATGCAGTTACCATTCTTGATTCCATATCCTATATGAAAACCATCGAGGATCTTCAAAAAGCATTTTCAACAGCATATTATCATTTAAAACCCGGCGGAGTATTTCTAACATTGGCCGAGAAATTGACCGGTCAATTTAAACAAAATGAATCTATTATTACGACCCATTCCAGAGGAAACACTGATGTTACCTTCATTGAAAACTATTATGATCCGGATACTGCTGATACGAGTTACGAAGCTACATTTGTCTATTTAATTCGAGTGAATGGTCGGCTAGAAATCTACACTGATCCTCATCTTTGTGGTATTTTCAAGTTGGAAACGTGGATTGAACTTCTTAAGAAAACAGGATTCGAAGTGATTCAAAGAGATTTTACATCTGCAATTGCAGAAAAGAAAGAAATTTTCCCACTGTTTATTTGCATTAAGCCTTTGTAGTTTTTATAGGCATAGATTGAATTTGAAATATTTTATTGTTTAGGGAAATTGATTCATTAGGAAAATGCTTAATACCAGTGCAATGAGCTTAAAGTGTTTTATATTATTGTACTTAACCAATGTCATCATTTTTGATTATTTGATGTAAATTAAGATATTTAAAAATTAGCAATTTCTATTATAAATAAATAGAATACGCTTTTTTATTAGAATTAGCGTATTCTATTTATCTTTATTCAGAAGAATTATTATTCTCCCACCCCTCCCCCTACCGCTTGTTATAGGGAGGCAGGAAGGGAATGTCACAGACGGTGGCTGCCACCTTGCGGTTGCGGATGGCCACTTCCACTTGGGTCCCGCTGGCGGTATGCG
>Ga0272442_10003923_pt1 | contig 20588 bp, 12 predicted proteins | sample SSMForm2O_FD_200262 | JGI IMG/M metagenome (GOLD analysis project Ga0272442, IMG submission 200262) | Marine sediment archaeal communities from Little Sippewissett salt marsh, Falmouth, MA, United States - SSM-Form-2O | ecosystem: Environmental > Aquatic > Marine > Wetlands > Sediment ... | reverse complement strand
CCGGCCTCCAGCTACGAGGGGGTCAACGTCGAAGTCGTCAGGGAAAGATGCGGCCGGTATCTCGCCCGGCGTGACGGAGACATCCGGGTCGACCTGGTCTCGGGAGTGCCCGACTCAGGATTCGCCCACGGATTGGGCTATGCCATAGAATCGGGTAAGCCGTTCCGACGGCCGCTCGTCAAATACACGCCGGGATACGGACGCAGCTACACGCCCCCTTCACAACAAACGCGCGATCTGATTGCCAGGATGAAGCTTATCCCTATCCAGGAGGTCATCGAGGGCAACAGCATCGTCATCTGCGAAGATTCCATCGTGCGGGGAACGCAACTGAAGAATTATACGATCAAGAAGTTGTGGGACTGCGGGGCGAAAGAGATTCACGTACGACCGGCCTGCCCGCCCCTGATGTTTCCCTGCGTGTTCAACCTCTCCACACGTTCCATCGACGAGCTGGCCGCCCGCAAAGCGATTCGCGACCTCGAAGGCCACGATCTGGTAGACGTCTCGGAGTACAACGATCACAATTCCGAGAAATACAAGAAGATGGTGGACTGGATTGCCCGAGACCTGGGCGTCACGACGCTGCGTTACCAGACGGTGGACGACATGGTCGAGGCGATAGGCCTGCCCCGGGACAAGCTGTGCATGTATTGCTGGACGGGACAGTGCCCCAAGGGCGCCTGTCCCAAGGCCGCCATCGATATTGTGGAAGCCGCAAAGCGCTCCGGCCGCAAAAAACCGGTGAAAGAAGACGCCGATCAGCAGAAGCTCTGGTAGTACGCATCGGCTCAGGAGGGCAGTGCCAGTCTGTTGCGCGCAGATCCAGCACCGGCGTCCCGGGCCAGTTCATAGTTCCCTTCTCAGGAGCCGAAAGATGAGATCAAGAATTCCACTGCCGCTCGGCGCCGCCTTATTCCTGTGGGTCGGCGCGATGGTCCTGCCTGTCTCCGCACGCCCCGCGAAGCCCCGGCTGATCGTCTTCAACGGCAAAATTGTCACGGTGGATTCGCAGTTTTCCGTCGGCGAGGCTATGGCCGTCGAAGGCGAGCGGATCGTCGCCGTCGGCAGCGATCGGGACGTCCTGCGACTCAAGACCGACGAAACCGAGCTGCTCGACCTCAAGGGCAAAATGGTCCTGCCGGGCCTGATCGACTCGCACCTGCATCCCTGCGGGGCCTGCCTGACGGAGTTCGACCATCCGATCCCCCAGATGGATTCCGTGCCCGACGTGCTGGACTACATCCAATCCCGGGCCGACGTGTTGGAAGACGGCGATTGGATTGTCGTACAGCAGGTCTTCATCACCAGGCTCCGCGAACAACGGTATCCCAGGCGAGAGGAACTCGACCGGGTCGCTCCCGACAACCCGACCGTCTTTCGGACCGGTCCCGACGCGTCCTTGAACACGCTGGCGCTGCGCCTGAGCGGCATCGACAGGGATTTTCAAGTCACCGACGGCGGCCCGGGCTACGCGGACAAGGACCCCCAAACAGGCGAGCCCACCGGCATCCTGCGCGGCTGCAACCGCTACATCAAGAGCCGCCCCTCAGGCCGAAAACCGGCGCAGCGCGACCGCTATCAGAGACTGCTTGCCCTGTTCAAAGATTACACCGCCGTCGGCATCACCGCCATCTGCGATGGCGCGGCCAGCCCGGCGAACCTTCAGCTTTACCAACAGATGCTCGACAACGGGGACCTGCCCTTGCGCATCTCAGCCCAGCACTACGTCGATACCATCGGTCCGATCGAGCAGGTGCAGCAGCGCATTCGCCAGGTCGCGCAACACTCGCTGTGCCAGGGCGGGCCGATGCTGCGCGTCACCGGCGTTAAGACCTTCCTCGACGGAGGCATGCTCACCGGCAGCGCCTACATGCGCCAGCCCTGGGGCGTGAGCAAACTCTACGCCATCGACGATCCCAACTATCGCGGCGTCCTGTTCATTCCCAAGGACCGGCTGCTGGCGCTGGTGCGCACGGCCACCGAGTGCGGCCTCCAATTCACCGCGCACTCGGTCGGAGACGGCGCCGTCCACACGCTGCTCGAGGTCTACGAAGAGCTGGCCGGGGAGATGCCAATTCGCAAGATGCGGCATTGCATCACGCACTCCAACTTCATGAGCGCGGAAGCCGTGGAGACGGCCGCGCGGCTGGGGGTCATACCGCTGGTCCAGCCGGCGTGGCTGTACCTCGACACCCGCACGCTGGCGGGACATTTCGGGTACGAGCGCCTGCGGTACTTTCAGCCGCTGCGAAGCATCGTTGAGGCCGGCGGCCTCGCCGCCGGCGGCTCGGACCACATGCAGAAAATCGGCTCGCTGCGCTCGATCAATCCCTACGACCCCTTCCTGGGAATGTGGACCGCCATCACCCGCCGGGCAAAGTGGTACGACGGACAACTGCATCCGCAAGAGGCCCTCAGCCGCCAACAGGCCATCCGGTTCTACACCATCAACTGCGCCTACGCTTTGTTTCAAGAGAAGTCCGTGGGCTCGCTGGAAAAAGGCAAATTGGCCGACTTCATCGTCGTCGACACGAATCTGCTCACCTGCCCGGTGGATGCCATCAGGGCAGCCAAGGTCTTGCGCACCTACGTCAACGGGCAGCTCGTGTTCCAGCGCTGAAAGCGCGGTGCTTGCGCCGGGTCAGAGAAATCCGGATGATCCCGTTCGCGGGCCGGATCCTCCACGCCGCGCCGCTGCGCTGAGGTTGACCGTTCCGTGCCGCCTCAGGCTGTATCCCGATCGTAGTGCTTGCGTCCTTGGCGAAGCGATTGTGTTCTCTGCCCGGCTTTGGTACCCTACGTGCGGGCACACCGACCCGTGCGTGTGCCGAACGTGGAAGGCCCTTCGAGGAAATAGGCATGAATCAGAGAAGAAACGCGTTTCTGTGGCCGGCAGTGACTCTATGTGTGGCGGTGCTCTTCCTGAGCGCTTGCGCCGTTTCGAATGAAGCGGAGGTGCGCCGGGTCGTGATCGTCACCGGCATCGACTATCCGGGACACAAATGGCAACAGACCGCGCCGGCCCTGGCCCGGGTGCTGCGCGCCGATGCCCGACTGAAAGTGGACGTGGTCGAGACGCCGAGCTTTCTGGCGTCACCGAAACTGCACGAGTACGATACGGTGGTGCTGCATTTCATGAACTGGGAGAGTCCCGATCCCGGCGCGCGGGCGCGGGAGAACCTCTGTCGTTTCGTCAGCGATGGCGGCGGCCTGGTAGCCGTTCATTTCGCCTGCGGGGCCTTCCAGGGCTGGGGCGAGTTTGCCCGGTTGGCCGGACGCGCGTGGGACCCGAACATGCGGCCGCACGACCCGCGCGGACCTTTCCAGGTCACCATGACCGACGTGGACCACCCCATCACGCGCGGGCTGGAAGCCTTTGAAACCGACGATGAACTCTACACTTGCCTGGCCGGCGACACGCCCATCACGGTCCTGGCCCAGGCCAAATCCAAAGTGGACGCCAAGAACTACGCCATGGCATTCATCCTGAACTACGGCAAAGGCCGCGTCTTCCACAGCCCGCTGGGTCACGACGTCGGCGCGATTGTGAATCCCGGGGTGGCCGAACTGCTGCGCCGGGGCTGCGCCTGGAGCGCCGGATTACCGCCGGTGGCGCCGGCAGCACGGCCGGCGCCCAGGAAGATCGCCTTCATCGCCGGCGCGCCCAGCCACGGCGAGGGCTGTCACGAATGGGACAAAGACGCGCAGTTTCTCAGGCAGTGCCTCGAACAGGCCACCAACGTCGAGCCGGTGCACATTGACATCCACTACAACGGCTGGCCCGAAGATCCGGCGTCGCTGGACGACGTCGACGCGGTCGTCTTTCTGGCGGACGGGCGCGAACATCACCCGCTCGGCAAACCCGGCCGGATCGAGAAGATTCGCGAACTGGCCAAGCGTGGGACGGGACTGGCATTCCTTCACTACTGCGTGGACCCGCCCGCGGGAGCTCAAGAAGATTTCCTGAACTGGATCGGGGGCTGCTACGATCCCAACCGCTCGCAGAACCCCATCAACGTGGTGCAGGTCGCTCCCGTGCAGAACGGTCATCCGATCAGCCGGGGTTGCCGCGGATACGTGGCCGAAGACGAGTGGTACTTTGACTTCGGCTTCTGTCCCGACCGCCGGCGCATCACTCCCATCATGACCGGGAAGCTGCCGCCGCGCAAGCCCGAGGACAAGGTTCTCGCCTGGGCCTGCACGCGTCCGGACGGGGGCCGGGGCTTCGGCTTCTCCGGCGGCCATTACCACAAGAACTGGCACATGGAACCGTTCCGCAAGCTGGTGCTCAACGCGATCCTGTGGGTCGCCAAGGCCGAGGTCCCCGAGGGCGGCGTCGCGTCCGTGCAGCCCTGGCGTTTCGTGAGCATCCCCGATTTCGTGAACGTGGACCTGACGTACCCGCAGCCGAGCTGGGAAGAGACGCTGGACTACGTCCTCAAGGCGGTCAAGGCCGAGAACCCGCAGTTCGTCCTGGTGGCGGGCGATCTGGTCATGGGCCGCTGGCCGGATAAGGAGAGCATCGAGAAATACGCCGCCATCTACTATCCCGCCTGGATCAAGCGGATGCAGGACCACGGCCTGAAGTTCTACACCGCCGTCGGCGACCACGAGATCGGCGACAACCCCTGGCGCGGGGACAAGGCCAAGCTCGTCCGCACCTTCAAACGGCAATTCCAGAAGTACCTCAAGATGCCGCTCAACGGCCCGCTTCGCATGAAGGGCACGGCCTTCTGGTTCCTCCACGAAAACACGCTGTTCATCGCGGTGGACGTCTTCGAGAAAGGCGACGGCCCGCAAGGCGGCATCGTGCCCAAGGTCACCGGCGAGCAACTCGAATGGGTCGAGAAAGTCGTCGCCCAGAACTCCGGCGTCGAACACGTCGTCGTCATGGGCCACACGCCGATCCTCGGACCCGTCGCCAAAGAAAGCTCCAGCGGCCTGATGCTGGAGGGCGGCGCCGCCTCGCCCCTCTGGCAGACGCTCGCAAAGCACCACGTCGATCTATACCTGTGCGGCGAGGTCCACGCCATCACCTGCACGGAGTCCGACGGAGTTCTCCAGATCGCTCACGGCGGCCTGTTCGGCTACAACCCGAAAGTCAACTACCTGGTGGCCACCGTCTGGCCCGACCGCATCGAACTGGAGCTCAAGGAAATCGCTATCAGCAACGAAGGCGACCGTCTCTGGCAGGTAGGCGAGAACCGGCCGCACGAGCGCGTTTCGATCTCCGATGACAACAAGCGCAAGGGCTTTGTCACGGTCGGCACAACTATCCTCAACACCGAGGAAAACGCCGAACCCGTCGAGCACGCCACCGGGTGCTTCGCCCCCGCCGGTTCGTCATCGACGAAGCCGTAGCGGCCCCCGCCGTACTGCTGCAAGGCAAACGAGGCAAACTGTCCCAAGCGAAGCCAATCGGGACAATGTGGGCGATGAGCCCGTTTTGAAGGGCGGCTTCCGTGCGTTCCAGACGCCGGCCATGTGGGAAGAAACCTGGCGCTGGCTGGACATACACGTGTGAAGACTGATGCGCGCGGCGCGCAAAAAAAGCGGCCGGGAAGCGCTGGTGACGCTCCCGGCCTGGCCCTTGCTTGGGTACGTTGCTGCGATGTATATGCCTGATCAGTAAGGTCCGCCGGCGGAGCCCTGTGGACTGTCCTTCAATACGTCTCTTCGATGAACGCCCTCATCAACGGTTGCTCGTAGAATTGGGCAAGGTCTTTTCGAATCGATCGTGCGTACGCCGCAGCCAGACCGAGCGGCGAGCCCTGGCCCAGCCACACTTGCAGAATCTGCTGCGTATACGTTCGGATCCACTGTTCTCTGGTTACGGCCGGCACACAGCGCGACATGCCACACCGCCGCGTGCCGGTGACACCGTCGCTCGGAATCGCTCGTGCTGTGCCTGCCGTCTTCATCGTATCACCCGGAGTAATCGACTTTCCTATGGTCGCGTCAAAGACCTTGTCGCTGCTCTTGTGCAGCGTCCTTTCACAGGTATAAGTGCCGCAAGTCGGCCTGGAGTAACAACGTTTTTCCGAAATTCTCAGGCCCCTTGTGTCACCTTGTTTTGGACCTATTGAGATAGTCGCGAAAGGCGGGCCTCTATTGCCCAAGAAAACACCGCTGTCGCGCCGGGAACTGCCCGACGGCAACAATTGCAGGTGAGAAAACCGGTGTTGCGGCGCCGTCAAAAAGTTGGGGCGTTAAGCAGGCAATTTGGACAACCGGGGGACCGCGCGGAATCGGATCGAATCTCGCGCAGCGTGTCCTGCAGATGAGGGTGACTCGTGTGCGACAAGACTTCATGAACGGGGTTATTCACAGTTGCGCCGGTGTAGCGGCGATAGCTCAGAATCATGGCTCGGCGACGGAATAGCTGCCCTCGATCTCGGCATAGATGTCCCACTTGGCGGGCATCCACGAGGAGATGGTCCCCCGGCCCGTGATCCCCTGAAAACGTCCGGTGCCCGACAGGAATACGATGCTCCCGATCTGTTTGCCCTGCGGCTCGCCCGACACGTCCACTTTCGCCAGGATGCTGGACCCGTCGTCGAAATCGTACATGACAAAGCCCTGATAGAACTCCTTGTCTTCCGGCGAGCGCGTATGCACCACCGAACTCGATAACTGGGCGAACCGGCCGTCACCGAGCACGATGTAGCCCGTCCGGGTGATCGCATCGAGAGCGGCCATCCTGCCGCCGACCTGGTTGCCCTGCTTGGCGTGGGAGTACTCCTTCCAGCGTATGAACTCCATGGTTGTCTGCGCGGGCGTAAAGCTGCTCGTATACCCCAGCAGCAAGACCATGCCCACCAGCAGAACCGGCGTTAGCAGCCTCTTCGATCCGGCCCTGCGCCGGCGTCGCTCCTCGTCGTTGAGAACCAGCCTTCTTCGGTCGTCCATAATCATCCCCTTGATCTGCAAACGCCTCGACGTTTGTCGCCGGGTGCGATTGCAAAACGTGGCCGCACCCTCTTGCTGTATCGGCTACCTCTCGCTCCTAAATGAGCACAACTTGCCGGCCAAACACGAAAACACCGTCCGAAAAAGAACGACCCCGATCGGTCACGAAAGCGCCGTCGTATCCCAGCATCGGGGCCGGCGGAAAAACGCTTGCGGCCGACTGCGACGGCGGATTATGCTGAGTGCCTTTTCCGCGGCAAACTCATTGAATGGAAAGGATGTGTACCATGAACCTGCGTTGTCCAGCGGTGTTATCCTGGCTTACCGTTTTCGTCATTTCGACCTGCGCCGGGGCGCGGGTCGGAAATTCCGGCCCTGCCACCGTACGACTCTCGGATCTGGATGTCGGCAAAACGCAGCAGGCGTGGGGCTCGCCCCGGAAAGACCAATCCGTGGACGGCAATCCGCTCCGTATCGCGGGGCACACCTTCGAGCACGGCTTGGGCACACACGCCGACAGCGCCTTGCACATCGCGCTGCACGGGGGGAGCTCCCGCTTGACCGCGTGGGTAGGCGTGGATGACGAATCCGGCGGGCGGGGCAGCGTCGAGTTCCGCATTCTGGCCGACGGCCGGGAAGTCTACAAAAGCGGTGTCATGCGCGGCGGGGACACAGCCAGGGAGGTGGACGTGGATCTTTCCGGCGTCGAGACCCTGGTGCTGACCGTCAATTCCGGCTACGACGACATCAACTATGACCACGCCGATTGGGCCAACGCGGTATTGGAGGTGACCGGCGCCCGGCCGCAGACGATAGACGCTCCCAAAGAAGAGCCGGTCATCCTTACGCCCAAGCCTTCGCCCCAACCGCGAATCAACGGCGCGCGCATCTTCGGCGTCAGACCGGGCTCGCCCGTACTGTACACCATCGCCGCCACGGGAAAACGACCCATCCGCTTCGCTGCGGAGAACCTGCCCGACGGTCTGGAGCTCAGTCCCCCGTCCGGCCGCATTACCGGTCGCGTGGAGAAACCCGGGGAATATGAGATTACGCTCATCGCGCAAAACGAACTGGGCCAGGCCCGCCGCGCCCTGCGCCTGGTCGTCGGCGACACCATCGCGCTGACTCCGCCGATGGGATGGAACAGTTGGAACTGCTGGGGCTGCGCCGTGGACGAAGAAAAGATCCGCCAGGCCGCCGACGCCATGGTCGAAAGCGGCCTGGCCGACCACGGCTGGCAGTACATCAACATCGACGACTGCTGGATGATCAAGCTCGATTCGGACGATCCCGTGGTCGGCGGCCCGACCCGCGACGAGTGCGGCCGGATACTCACCAACGAGCGTTTCCCCGACATGAAAGCCCTCACCGACTACATCCACGCCCGCGGGCTCAAAATCGGAACCTATATCTCACCCGGCCCCTGGACGTGCCAGCGTTTCGAAGGGAGCTGGCGCCACGAGCAGCTCGACGCCCAGCGCTTCGCCGAATGAGGCTTCGACTACTTGAAATACGACTGGTGCGGCTACGGCTCCATCGTTCGGCGCCCGACGCTCGAACAGATGAAAGAGCCCTACGTCTTCATGCGCATGTGCCTGGACCGCGTCGACCGCGACATCGTCTACAGCCTCTGCCAGTACGGAATGGGCGAAGTCTGGAAATGGGGCGCCGAGGTCGGCGGCAATTGCTGGCGAAGCACCGGCGACATCGTCGACACCTGGGGCAGCATGAGCGGTATCGGATTCGCCCAAGACGAGATGGCCCCCTATGCCAGCCCCGGACACTGGAACGATCCCGACATGCTCGTGGTCGGCAAGGTCGGCTGGGGCCCCAACCTGCGGGACTCGCGCCTGACGCCGAACGAGCAGTACACGCACATCAGCCTGTGGTGTCTGCTCTGCTCACCTCTGCTGATCGGCTGCGACCTGACCCAGCTCGATGAGTTCACGCTCAACCTGCTGACGAACGACGAGGTGCTCGAGGTCAGCCAGGACCCCCTGGGACAGCAGGCGCGTTGCGTGGCCCGCGACGGCTATCTCGAAGTGTGGGCCAAGAAGATGGAGGACGGCTCCACCGCCGTCGGTCTGTTCAACCGGGACGAGCTGCCGCAGACCGTCACGACCCGGTGGTCCGACCTCGGCATAAGCGGCCCGATGCGGGTCAGAGACCTCTGGCGTCAGAAAGACATAGGCACCTTCGACGATACCTTCGAGACCGAGGTGCCCCGCCACGGCGTGACGCTTGTGCGACTGTTCTCCCGAAAATGAGGACGCCTACGGGAGAACCCTGCCCCCTGCGGGCGGGCTACGCGGCCACGTCCACAGAGCCGGCTCTTCACCGGCCTCTGCGCCGGTGGCACACAGGCGCTCACAACTCGACTTCACGGCCGAATTCGAGTGCCTGTTGACCTGTTCGCCCGATTGCATTAGTATGCGCCCGGCGGGCCGGCTGTCGACCGACAGGGTGCCGGGTTCGCAGTAAGGGGAAATGCCATGTACAAAATCATCATGATTGTCGGCGTCGTGGCTGTCGCCGTGGGGTGGATCGCCTACGCCATCTGGGACTACAGGTTGCGCCAGGAAGAGAAGAAGCAGCCGCCCAAGCGGTCCGCACGCCTCCGCAAGACGCAAAGCGAAGTGTCGGACTGGGCCCAGAAAATGGCGGCATACCAAAAGCCCAAGGCCAAGCGACAGGCGCGAGGCAAACAGGATAAGCCGCAATAGGCACCCGCTGCAATGCAACTGAGGAACGAAATGGCCAGCCACTTCCTGACAGACGATTTCCTTTTAGAGACCCAAACGGCGCGCACGCTGTACCACGAACACGCGGCGAAGATGCCGATCTACGACTACCACTGCCACCTGCCGGCCCACCAGATTGCGGCCGACCACCGGTTCGAGAACCTCACGCAGGCGTGGCTCTACGGCGACCACTACAAATGGCGGGCGATGCGTACCAACGGCATCGACGAACGGTACGTCACCGGCGACGCCGCCGACTACGAGAAGTTCGAAAAATGGGCCCAGACCGTGCCGTTCTGCCTGGGCAACCCTCTGTATCACTGGACCCACCTGGAACTGAAGAACCCGTTCGGCATTCGAGACAAGCTGCTCAACGGCGACACCGCCAAGGAGATCTACCATACGTGCAGCGAGATGCTGCGGTCCCCCGAGTTCAGCGTTCGCAACATCATGCGCCAGATGAACGTCAAGCTCGTGTGCACCACCGAGGGCCCCCTCGATTCGCTCGAACACCACGAGAAGATCCGACGGGACGGCTTCGAGATCAAGGTTCATACTGCCTGGCGTCCGGACCAGGCGATGGCCGTGGAGGACAGCCAGAGGGTCAACGCCTTCATCGACAAGCTCGAAGAGCTGTGCGACATGGAGATTACGAATTACCACGACTACATCATTGCGCTTCGCAAGCGACACGACTACTTCCACGACCACGGCTGTCGGCTCTCCGATCACGGGCTCGACACCGCTTACGCCGAGGACTATACCGAGCAGGAAATCCGAACGTTCTTCGCCAGGATACGATCGGGCAAACCCTTCAATCCGAAGGAAGCCCTGCAATTCAAGTCGGCCATGATGGTCGAGTTCGGCCTGATGGACGCCGACCGCGGCTGGGTGCAGCAGCTCCACATCGGGGCGCTGCGGAACAACTGCACGCGGCTCTTTCAACGGCTGGGTCCGGACATCGGCTGCGATTCCATCGGTGATCTGGAAATCGCCCGGCCCCTGTCCAGATTCCTCGACCGCCTGGACGCCCAGGGCAAGCTGCCCAGGACGATCCTCTACAACCTGAACCCGCGCGATAACGCGTTGTTCGCCACGATGATCGGCAACTTCCAGGACGGCTCGGTCCCCGGCAAGATGCAGTACGGCTCGGGCTGGTGGTTCCTCGATCAGAAGGACGGCATGGAAGAGCAGATGCGCATCCTGGCCAACATGGGGCTGCTGAGCCGGTTCGTCGGCATGCTCACCGATTCCCGCAGCTTCCTTTCGTACCCCAGGCACGAGTACTTCCGCCGCACGCTGTGCAACATGCTGGGCAACGACGTCGAAGCCGGACTGCTACCCAACGACCTCGACTTGCTCGGAAAAATGGTCGAAGACATCGCCTATAACAACGCCAGGAACTATTTCCCCATGGACCTGGATTAGCCGCCGGCCGCCGCGACCCCGCAGAGGCAAACCACGGCGCCCGCCCGAAGAATTCCCGGCTGCCGGGCCGCGACCCTTGAGGCAACGCAGCAATGCCGCGCGCGAAGTGAGCATCATTCCTACCATTGAGGCCGCCCCAGAGCGGCACGGCCCGACCGGCTTATACGGATTCGGAAGAATTCTCGCGCGGTCTGTCATCCTGAACGAGACGCAGTGAAGTGAAGGACCTGGGCCTCGCAAGGGAGAGACTGCCCATTCTCAGGCCAGATCCTTCGCCGTCGGCTCAGGATGACAACATGCTACTGCACGAGAAATTTTCGTAATGCGTATTATTTCTTCCTTGACGCCGCGTGCTGTAGTAGTATGATACGTAATAAACAAATATTCTCAGGCTATCATGAGGAAGTGAAGAACCGCGAACTGCAATGGCATATCACAAGTCCATATCGGCGCGGCCCCCTGGACCGTGGAAGACCGGCAAGTCAGGACCCCATAGCGACAAACGAAGCCAATCTGCCAGGCTGCGACCTGCTCGCCACAACAACGCAAAACCACGCCCCAGCGACACCAACACCCCGCCCGACGAATGTCGCCAGCCAATCGCGCCAAACGAAGCCAATCCGCCCAGAGCCGGGGCGAGCGTATCTCTTTATTCGAAAAGGAATTACGCCACTACGCATGTTTTGTGAACCCAGGAAAACAAAGCCAATCGCGTCAGGTCAGGCCCACACTGCGGCGACGGCGGCCGTCGGAAGACACCGGCCGCAAGAAAATGAGCCTGGGCAGTTGACAAGAACCCGGTTTTGCCGTCTAATAGGACCGTTACGCCGAACGCAGGAGCAACGGCGAACGAATGGGTCGGTGCCCGAGTGGCTAAAGGGAACGGGCTGTAAACCCGTTGGCGTGAGCCTACGCTGGTTCGAATCCAGCCCGGCCCATTTCTTTGCGAGCGGGGTCTGGCGGCACGTTTTTTCTCAGCCTGTGCGGCTCTGGGTTCGGGTACCCGGCTGCCCCGGCAGGTCGGAGGCGTGGAGGCGGGAACCGCAACACACCTGCCCGGACGGAGGCTCAATACCCTTCGGTCATGATAATCGCCTTGTAGGCGGCCTGGCGAACCTCCCGGACGAAATCCTCGGCGTAGGCGCGTTTCAGGGCGGGCAGGGCTCGGCTGTCATTCCTTTTGGCGAGCGATTCGGCGGCCGCCTGACGCACCAGGGGCTCGCGGTCGGACAGGAGAGCCCGCTCCAAAGCGTCCCTGGTCCCGGCGTCACCGGCACATCCGGCCAGTCGGCGGGCGGCTTCGAGCCGGCCCTCGGAGCCTCCGATGCGCAATCTCTTGAGCAGCTCATCTCGCCGGCGTTTCTCCGCCTCGGACACGATACTTGTGTTGCGGCCCTCGGCAGGCGGACAGTCCACCACGCGCTTCTCCACAACCACGTGCCTCTCGGTTGTGACAACGGGCCCGGGGCCCAGCCAGACGCCGACCGTCGGGCGACACCAGGGTCGGTATGAGTAGCAGTCCCAATGCCGCCACGCATGCGGGTAGCGATGCCAATGCCAATCCCCGCACCATCCGTAGTAAGGATGCGGGCAGCCAAAGGTCGTACCGACGCCGATGCTGAAATGGACCCGCGCCGGCGCCGTGGCCGGCGTGAGGATGACAACGCAGGCCGACGCGAGAATGAAAATCGAAGCCGCTCTCGTGTTCATGGGTGCTTTCCTATGCTCATCTGCCGCCGCTATTGACCGGCGAAGAAATATGGATTCAGGAACATGAGAATCCCATATCCCTCATCATTATACCAACTTCCCGGCGTGAATCCAGCCGCCCGGCCGGATGCTTTGGCATGTCTGGCCCGATTCGCTATGCTTTATTGGGGTCGGTAGTAAGCAGTACAGGCTATTTCTACGTCGCAATGAGCATACTCGAACGCATACTCGGACCACGTTCGCAGATCGATCGTGACCTGGGCTACTTTGGCCTGGGCACGTGGTGGCTGTCGGCTTTCTCCAAGGCCGAGCGACAGCACCTGGAGGAGGTCTTCGAGCCGGTTCGGTCCGCCGGCTCGGGCCCCTCGACGCCGGAGGCCGATGGCCCGGCCTTTGCCACCGCTGCCGGCTTTCTGGTAGCGTTAGCCGGCGGCCTGGGCGAAAAGCCCGAGGACCGGAATCTGGCCGCACGAGTGCTGGCCAGGGCCGAGGAACGGGCGCTGGCCGAGAACGACCTCGTCGGCCTACACTTCGTCTACCAGGAGACAATCCGCCTGCATTACAAATGGCGTGACCAGTTTCGCGACGCCGTGGACCTGGCCTTCGCCGCGTGTCACAAGCAGATGCAGATCGCCGCAGAAACCGCCCAGGCTCTGCGAGAGAAATTCGGCGACAGGCCCCTGCCCCCGCACTTCGGCTTTCAGCGAGCGGCCTCCATCCTGGAGAAACGAGCCGCCTACGAACAGGCCTTGGAGATATGCCGGCGGGCCCGGCAGCAGGGGTGGGAAGGCAACTGGACGTGGCGCGTGCAGCGCATCACCCGCAAGCTGCACGAAAGAGGATACCCCGTGGTGTCCGTCTCGTCGTCGGGCATGTCACAGATATGACCGCGACGAGCGATGCAGGCGAACCCGCTGCCGCGAGCCGGTTTGACTGTGGCCGGGCAACGTGCTCGGTCGATATAGGAAATATGAAGGAATGGAGCATGCGTCATCGAAAGCCACCGTCCCGACACACCGTTGCCGGAAACGATCGCGCCCGACGGGGCGGTGAAACCATGAAATCACACAGTATGGCAGCAACATCATGTCGAAATCGGTCTTCTGGTTCCTGGTAGTCGTGACGGCGTTTGCCGTCCCGGCATTGATTCTATGGCGTATGGTCGGCGCGATGGGCGGCACGGCGCAGCCGGTGACGCCGGCAGCGCCCGCACCGCAACCCACAAAATCAGACCCTCGCCAGGCCGACCCGCTCCAGGCGGACGAACAAGCCCAACCTGAGAACCTTCCGCCTGCGCCGCTGCCGATGGCAAATTGGACGGACTGGCGCGGGCCTGCTCGAAAGGCGTACAGTCCGTCTGTGCCCGCGACGCTGCCGGCCAAACCCAGGTTCCTGTGGAGACGTTCGCTGACAGGAGCCGGTCTGTCGGGCGTTGCGGCCACCACGCAATACGTGGTCGTCGCCGACAAGAACGAGCGCCAGGACCAGGACGTCTTCCGCTGCCTGGACGCCAACACGGGCGAGCAGCTCTGGTCGGTAGCGTATGCCACGCCCACCGAGATGGACTTCACCAACGCCCCGCGGGCCACACCGGTCATTCACGCCGGCTTCGTCTACCTGCTCGGCGCCTTCGGCGATCTGCACTGCGTGAGCCTCGAGCACAGCCAGGTCATCTGGCGCCGCAACATCATCGAGGACTTCGACGCCGAGCTGCCGGCCTGGGGGACGTGCTCCACGCCGCTGATTGTGGACGACAAGCTGATCGTCAACCCGGGAGCGCCGGACGCGGCGCTGGTGGCACTGGGGCTCTACGCAGGCGAAGTCATCTGGAAAACGCCCGGCAAACCGGCCGCGTACGGCTCTCTGATTCTCGGAACCTTCGGCGGCAAGCGCCAGATCGTCGGACACGACGCCGTCTCATTAGGCGGCTGGGACCCCAACGACGGGACAAGACTCTGGACGCTGATGCCCGAGGTGAAGGGCGAGTACAACGTACCCACACCCCTCGACGTCGGCGGGCGGCTCCTCGTGGCAACGGAGAAGAACGGCACCCGCCTGTACGGCTTCGACGACACGGGCCGCATCCGCAGCACACCGGCGGCTCGCAATCGCGACCTCGCGCCCGACACGTCAACGCCGGTAATGGCCAACGGCCTGATATTCGGCTGCGCCGCCGGGTTGTTCTGCCTGGATCCCGCCAAGGATCTCACCACGCGCTACGCGGTAACGGGAACGAAGATATTTGAACAGTACGCCGCGCTCATCGCAGGCAACGATCGCGTATTGGCCGTGACCGCCGACGGAACGCTGATTCTGTTCGAGGCCGCCCCGGACCGCTTCACGCCCGCCGCGCGCTTGCAGCTTTTCGAGAGCGCCGAGGTCTGGTCGCATCCGGCCCTGGTCGGAAACCGCCTGTACCTGCGCACCATGAAAGAAATCACCTGCGTCCTCCTGACCGGCTCGTGACAACGCAGATTGTCGGAAGATATGGTCGGTGGCTATTCCCCTCCTCGCGCGTCGTCCGGGTGTTATGCGAATTCTGATTCGCTCTTACGCGGCACGTCATACGCACTACGAAAATTACTCGCGCAGTAGCATGTCGTCATCCTGAGCCGAAGGCGAAGCCCGGCGCGCCGGGATGGTCTGAGAACGGGCAGTTCCTCCCTTGCAAGGTCCGGATCCTTCACTCCGCTGTGCTTTGTTCAGAGCCCGTCCTGAACTCTCCGAACGGGACAGGCTTTGAGCCGATCATCATCCGTATCATAAGCGGTGCACTGGGCCGGGCGCTTACGATGAGTTCCGGCTCTGAGAGCTACTGGGTCTTTCGCCTTTTGCCGCGGCGGCCGCCGGGGCGCCGATGATTTGCGTGGTGCAGGAGGGGATGGCGGCGAGGAAGCGCTGGCCGTAGCGTTTGTGGATGATGCGACTGTCGAGAACGACGACGATGCCGCTGTCGGCCCTGCTGCGGACGAGCCGGCCGAAGCCCTGCTTGAACTTGAGGATGGCAGACGGGAGCTGGTAGTCGAAGAACGGGTTGCCCCCCTGCTGCCTGATCTGTTCGAGCCGCCCGGCCAACAGCGGCTGGTCCGGTACGGCAAACGGCAGCCGCATGATGATCACGTTGGACAGCGCCGCGCCGGGGACGTCCACCCCCTGCCAGAAGCTGTCGGTCCCGAAAAGCACGCAGCCGCCCTCGGCCTTGAAGTACTTCAGCAGCATCTGCCGGTCGAGCTCGGCCCCCTGCTCCAGCAGTCGCAGATCGTTTTCCTTAAGCCAGTCTCGCAACGTATCGGCCATCGTGCGCAGCATCTTGTAGCTGGTGAAAAGGACGAAGGCCCTGCCGGCCGTCTTGAGCAGATACTTCTTCAGCGTTTCGCCGGCGGTCTCGGCGAACGCCTCGGCGTTCGGGTCGGGCATGTCCTTCTCGATGTAGAGCGTGACCTGCTTGCGGTAGTCGAAGGGCGAATCGAGGCGCAGGCCGTCGAAGTCGGTCAAGCCGCTGCGGCCGGCAAAGAAATCGAAACCCGCGCCGCTGCGGTCGCCTGTGCTGAGCGTCGCGCTGGTCAGGATCACCGGCTCGTAGTTGTCGAAGAGACAGCGTCGCACGTCCGGGCCCACGTTCACCGGCGCGGCGCGCAGGCGTATCACGCTGCGGGCCTTCGCGCCGGCCTCGACCCAGTACACGCGGTCGCTCTGCTCCTGGACGAAGAAGGCCTGCACGTCATCGGCGAAGGCGCGACAGTGATCGGCCGCGCGACGCAGCTCGAATTTCTCATCTTCGTCCTCGCTGCCCTCGGCCAGGCCGCCCAGGGCCTTGCGCAAATCGCCCAGATACGACGACAACGTATCGTCCACGAAGTGGCGGTGACAGCGCCCGTTGGTTTCGTCCTTATGGGCCTCGTACCAGGCGCGCACGCGTCGAAAGAAGGCGGCCGACTCCTTGCCGGTGCGCGTCACGAGATCGATCACCTTGCCCGCCTGGCCGCGGGCGAGCAGGCCCCGGTGCGTGCGCGCGTTGTACAGGTTGTCGAGCAGGAACTTGATCTGGTAACTGCTGATATGGATGCCGAAGTGTTCTTCCGCGACGCGCTCGATGTTGTGGGCTTCGTCGACGACCACGTAACGATACGCCGGTAGAAAACCGATGCGCTGATCCTTAAGCACGAGGTCGCTGAACAGCAAGGCATGGTTGGCGACGATCAGATCGGCTTCCTTCCAGCGGCGGCGGGCCTGGCGGTAGTGGCACTTGCCGAAGTGGTGGCACTTGCGGCCGCGACAGTTGCCGTGCTCGCTCCTGACGGCGTCCCACGTCTGACGGCTGGGTAAGAACGGCAGATCGCTGAGCGAGCCGTCCTTGGTCTGGGCCGCCCACTCGCGGATGCGGTCCAGCTCCTGCCCCGTGGGCCCGAAGAGCCAGCGCTGCCGGCGCACGGCGAAATCGAGCCGGCGATGGCAGAGGTAGTTGCCCCGGCCTTTGGTCAGAACCACTTTGAACGACTGCGGCAGGCAGCGCTGCAGAAACGGGATATCCTTGTGCGCCAACTGCTCCTGGAGCGTGATGGTAAACGTGCTGACGAGGGCCTTCTCGCCCGTTTCGGCGATCTGCTGCACGAGCGGAACGAGGTACGCGAAGCTCTTGCCGACGCCGGTGCCGGCCTCCACGGCCAGATGCCGACCCTTGGCGAAGGCCTGCTGGATGGCCGAGGCCATCTCCATCTGCTGCGAACGGACCTCATAGCCCGACAGGGAGCGGGCGATGGGGCCGTTTTGACCCAAGACCTTCCCGGCATCAATACGCGAACCTTCCTGTATCACCGTCGTCGAGCTCCTTGCGAAAGACAAGCTCATGGTACGGCAAGTTCGCGCGACGTTCAAGACAGAATCAGGCGCACGGTCGGGCCGCGGTGCGGTCGGAAAAGGGTGGCGGATGCTGACAGGTCGGTGGCCTTCATCATTTCGTCGCAACACCGTAGGGGCAACCCCCCGTGGTTGCCCTTCTGCGACGGGGCAGCGCCCGGCGTTGTCGAATCATCCGGGCAGGCACCCCGGCGCGCCGGGGCCCCTACAGACATGACGACGCGGGAGCCGGCCGTGCGTTCGACACGACGCAACGTACGAGACTATGGTGAGTCCGGCAGGATGGATTTGAGCAATGTGAATTGCAGCTCGAAGACGTTGCGAAGCTGCTCGTTGGGAGTTACGTCGCCGGTGACGCCCATGCGTGCGTCGGCGAAACGCGCGCCGAAGCCGAGAACCGTGACCGTGCCGTCGCCATGCTGCAAGCGGGTCGCTACCGGTGTCTCGCCGATCGATATCAGAGGCGTTCCGCCCTTGACGGCGCAGGCCGAATCGACAGCGACCGCCGGCCAATCCTGCGGCGCCGACAGAACGCCGCTCGTCTGCACGGTGCGTTCGACGCCCAAACCGAAGGGATGCAGCAGCGTGTTCGCCGTTGACTCGGCGTTCGCCGGCGAATCGAGCACGAGCACGTGGCCGCCGGAAGTGACATACGTGTCGAGCGCCTGGCGAAACGCCTTACTTACCGGGGCGCTTGGGTACATGAACACAACGAGGTCGCCGTCAAAAACGTCCGGACCCTGGCGACGGGCGGTGAACCAACCGAGCCGCAGAATCCACCGCTCGAAGATCCCGAAGCCGTCTTGCCGGCCGGCAATGAAACCGCCCTTGGAAAGCGGCCCGTCGCACACGGTGCGATCGATGACAACCTGCGTGAACGGCCTGGAAGCTTGCGGCACCGGCACGGTCCTTCTATGGACTGCGCGAACCGTCACGACCGCCGCGCTCCAGCCGCACAGCGCGACGCTCAGGAGAACCAGCCAGGAGCCGGGCCATTTCCTCCGCAGCACCAGAGCGGCCCCGGCCAGGAGCACGCCCACGACGATGAGCGCCGCCCGCACATCCAGCGAGCCGTTACGATGATTGAGCCATTCGAGCATGCCCAGCATCAGCTCGGCCTTGCCCGGCTCGAAGGTCGAGAAGTTCGAGAAAATCGTCGAATCCGTAAAGGCTGCGACCCGACCGGCGCCGCAACGCATCGCCCAGAGCTGGACGAACGCGCCGTACCGCGCCTCGGCGCGATCCTCGACCTGGGGATAGAAATTGCTGGCATGATAATCCGCCGGCAGGCTTCGCAGACCCGTCCCGCGTATGGCGGCCCGGCCGGCGCTGGTGCCCGGATCGAGCGAGCAGGACACGGCGAAATCCATCGCCGGCATGTGCTGGACCATCGGATGCGGCACCAAAGGCAGCTCGTACAACTGCGTGAAAACGGTGTCGATATCGAAGAGACAATCGTAGCGGAAACACAGGCCGAAGCGCCGAGCGATATCGTTGAGGTACGTCCCGGTGTTGAAAACGTTCGTGTGCTCGCCGACGAGAAGCAGCCCCCCGCCGTCGTCGACGAAACGCTCGATCTCGGCGATCTCATCGGCGTCGTAGCGCGAGGTCGGCACCTTTACCACCAGCACGTCGCAGTCGGCCAGCGCGTGGGCGTCGATGGCGGTGTTGAGCCGGCCCATGCCGTAGAAATGCGAGCAGTAATCGTAGATGCACGCGTAGTTGTAGCCCGATTCGTGGCCGTACCAGTTTGGGTCATAGGGACGGTCGGTGCGTTCCCAGGTGGAACGATGCTCGTCGACCAGGACCCGGCCTCCCTTGCGCCGGCCCGGCGGGTCCCACAAAACTCCCACCGTCACCAGCAGCGCGGCCGCAAAGACCAGGACGACCGAAGCGACTTGCCGGGAGGGTTTGAGAATCGGCGTGACGCCGCGCTCAAACCTCAGTCTCGCAGGACCGCGTATGAATCGCACCGCCAGCAGCATCGCCCCGGCCAGCAAAAGCAGATGCACCCACGGATTCCAGAACTGGCCCATCAGGTTCAGCGTCTCGTCGTATCCCGTTCGCAAGGCCCGATGCATGAACGCGCCCATGAGAATCGCCACGCGCAGCGGCAGCCAGACAGCCACCGACAGCAACAACGCCGCGAGGGACTTGGGCAAACCATCGCAGCGCTCCGGCCCGTGCCGTCTCGCAGACAGGCACAGCAGCGCAACGCCGCCTGTCAGGAAGCACCACGTAACCGGGTCCAGCAACAGCTCCCAGGTGGCGCCGAGAGGATGCACCCGCCGCATCGTATGCAAGGCGAGGGTCGAGCCGTGCAAAGCGGCATCGATCCCCAGGAAACGCGCTACGCCGCACACGGCGCGGGCCAAAGGCCCGGGCAATTCGTGCGATCTGGCGGTCAAGCTTTCGTAGACCAACAGCCCCAGCGACTGCGCGAGAAGAATCGTGCCCGCAGCGATAGCTCCGCTGCCCAGCCTGGCGGGCCAGCGGCGCGGAATCGGAGCGGCCAGGAGCAACGCTCCGGCAAAGACAAGCAAAACGGCGGCGCGATAAGGCCACGGCGCTGCCAAAAGCGCGGGAACAGCCAGAACCGCAGCGACGACCAACCCTCGCCTCGACGGTCTGGGGACATGAATTCCGCCGAGAAGAAGCATGCCGGCGGCGACCAGCACGACCCACGCCAGGACGTTGGCGTCGTGGTAGTAGCCCAGTCCAAAGAGCCACGAGGCGCTGAGCAAGGCCAGTCCTATCCACGCTCGCTTCACGATGGCGCCTCCTCGGCGGACGAGCTTCCACCGGCGGCGCCGCCGGTTCCAGCGCCGGCATCCTCCTGCAGCGCCGGCGGCACCCAGGCCTCGTCGTCCCGCACCAGGGTAAGCAGCCAGCGCCAGAAATCGGCGTTCTCGCGCAGACCCTCGAAGGCCGCACCGCTCT
>Ga0272442_10003920_pt1 | contig 20601 bp, 5 predicted proteins | sample SSMForm2O_FD_200262 | JGI IMG/M metagenome (GOLD analysis project Ga0272442, IMG submission 200262) | Marine sediment archaeal communities from Little Sippewissett salt marsh, Falmouth, MA, United States - SSM-Form-2O | ecosystem: Environmental > Aquatic > Marine > Wetlands > Sediment ... | reverse complement strand
TGGGAGCCGGTATTCAGTGAAGGAGCTATTGTTCCCGGGTATGAACTTGTTATCGTGCCGGTTCATTCAGGCCAGTCTGCACTGGATGCGGTATCAGTAAATCCGCCGTGGCACATCAGTAGTTTGCCTCTTGAAGAAACAGTATATGCGTATCCGGAAACTGCGCCTGTACTGGAGAAGGGGGGCACGTATGCATGGCAGGTGAGATGGTATGATGACGCTGCATCTCATCAGGGGGCCGAACAGGTATCCAGTGAAGTGTGGATGTTCCAGGTGTCGGATGAGGCTGTATTCGATTCAGAGCGCATCCCTGAAAAACTGCCGGTTCTTGCAGAATCAGCAGCCTACCTGCTTCTAAAAAGGGGCGGCCAGGTACTGGTGTCCTGGTCAGCGTCGGCAGATTCATCATTGATTACGCTGCAGGGCCCCATGGAACTTGTCGTTCCTGCGTGTGGCCCCGCAGACCCTCTGCACCTACAGGTACAGGGGCAGCTGACGTATGACTCCAGAACCCTGGATATTACCGCAGGATCATTTCAGGGTAGTGTGGCTGAGCCGGTACAAGGTCCTGGGGATTTGACCGATGCAGGGGCGCCACTGGTACTGAAAAGCGTCAGTTTTGATTCATACCGTACCAGGAGCCTGGAATTCAAATCGGTTCCCCGCGTGTTTGATACGGATATTTCAGATGTTGTATGTACCCTTGTAATGGATTATGACGGAAACCTGTCAGGGAACATACAGAATCAGTGCAGTACAAATATACCATTGGATGAAGGTGCCGGTAAATTACAATACAGCATGACCGGGCTGACAGGCTCTGTAACAGGGAATATGCTGTACGGCATGCTTGACTCGGATTTCCGTGCATCGGGGTCACTTGTTATAGCCGGTTCAAAGAATAGAGTACGCCTGCCGGCAGAACTTGCAATAACAGAAAACGGGGCCAGCTCCGTCAGTACAGGCCGGGATGGAACAGGAGACCTTGTGCTGGATCTGGAAACCTATTCTCTTGAACTGCATGATATTATGTGCCGCAGTCTGTCATACGAAAACACAGGCAGCACCTGGTCTTACGATTTGAGTTTTGACATGTCCCTGCAGTTCCGGGATCCTCCGGTCAATATACCGGGCATCAGAGATGTGCATATGAGCCGGTTCGGCATAGAGATCCCCGATGTCAGTGTAACAGACCTGGGAACAGAGGATTTTGCTCCCTATCACGGGGTGGAGACGCGGCTTTCTGCATTCAGGATGCATTCTTATGTGTTTGACTGGCTGCACTATACAGGCGGAGATCCTGGTGACTGGGGATTCTTTTTTGATGTGGACGTACGGCTTCCCGGACTGCCGAAGCGTATGTCGGAACTGGGTGCCGTTCCGTTCCGGGCTGTCAATGTCACGTTCAGCCGGGGGCGGTTCAACGGATCCTGGAATACCAGGACCTTTGCACCGGCTGTGTTTGCCGGTCTCACAGATACGTCCGGGGCAGGTTTTTCTGTCCACACCATTACAGGAGCATTCTCGGCTGTACAGGGGAAACCGCCTGTTACCATGGGTGCCGGCGGGGAATTTATTCCAGGTGATGCTCTTGGTATACATTACACAGATCCGCTCATGATGACACCCGGCGGACTTGCTTTGTCTCCTGACGGATTGTTTTTCGGAGCACTTTCAGAACTGCCTGCAGGAGTATCTGTGCAGTGGAGCAGTACGCTGACGATAAATACAGACAGGGCCGGCATACGGTTCAGCGGCGACGGGGGTGTGCAGCAGGCTCTGATGGATATAGAAGGAAGCGTTACCATTCCTGATGTAAGCGGCAATAGTGTGCGGGCCCTGGGATCGGGTGTGTTCAATCTTATAACCAGGCATATGGATGAGGGCGAATTTATTATTCAGGATGGATTCATGCTGGGCCTTCCGCCCAGAAATCCTCTGTTCGGTGTGTCCTGCGAGCCCGGAGCAGTGATCGATGACTCGGGGCTTCATGTATCACAGCAGGACGGTGATGTATGGCTGAGCAGCGGCCATACTGTTTCATGTGCATTCAGCCGGGGAATCGATATATCCCTGCCGCAATGGAAAATATCAGCAGGCACAATCCTTTTTCAGAACACATTCGCCCTGGAACTGCGAAATTTCAGCGGGAGTGTTTCTGACTATATCTGGTCAACCGGCAGTGCTCAGGGAAGCATATCCGCAGAAGATGACGCCCTGCGTATGGTACTGCCTTCATTCCCGCGTATAAACGGCGGAGGCCTTGTTGGTTCCGGTCAGGCTGCTGCGGAGCTCCGGTACGATGGTGTGACATACGGCCTTGATGCTGAATACAGTAGTGATTTTGAGTTTTCAGTATCTTCGGCCTCGGTATCCCGAGGTACTGTTACATTTTACCGGTCAGGAGAAAGAGCCGCGCTTCTCGATAAAGACGGCCTGCACCTGGGTGCTCTGTTGGGAAGAGACCTGGCGGAAATGAAGATAGGCCTTCCCGATATTGCCACCGCCTATATTGACATGAAAGACAATCCACATCTTTTTGTTGAAACTGACAATGGAATGCTTCACGTGTCAAGCCCGTCAGACAAACCTGCAACAATATGTTTTCCATCGCTGCAGTACAATGCAGCACAGCCGCCTTCATGTACAGGCAGTGTCGACCTTCTGATTGATCCGTCGACCATGACAGTAAAAAACAGCACAATTGATATGTCGGGCACACCGCTTTTTTCTCTTATGCCGGGCAAGGTCCCTGTTGCTGTAACAAAACTCACTTTTGAGTCAGGTTCATGGAAGGCCGGCATAGAGCCGGTGCTTCCTCCTGCACTGCAGGGCGGTACAGTTACTGCTCACAATATACCCTTTACATCATCGGGGCTGGGAAACCTCGATTACGGATTCAGCCAGGCCTATGTGTCACCGGCCAAGAGTGTCGTACTGGGAACCTTTCTCACTACAGGTATCGAGGGGTTCCGTATAGTTGCAGGAGGGGCACTTCCAAAAGTGTCATTCTCAGGGAGTCTGTCAAGCCCGGTGTTCGGCACCGATCATATACATTTTACAGCTGAACTCGCCCATGACAGTGCACGGTTTGCCATTGAAACCATTGACAAAACTCTGCCTGCGGGGTGTGCTGTATTCCAGTTAAAAGATATGGGCGGTCTTCCGCGGATTGAAGCTCCCATGAACAGCACAGATTTTACAGTATTCTTAAGCGGCCGCCTTAAACTCGGAAGCCTTTCTACGGGATTTTCACTCAGCCTGCCGCGTATTGAGTGGAAGGCAGGCAGCATGAAAGTCAGGAAGACCAATACTGCTGATCAGTCCCTCAGGCTTTTTGGCACGGATATAGAATTCAGTGATTTTACTATGAAATTTCTTCCATCCAAAGGATTCGACCTTGTGTTGAACGGAACAATGGACCTGCTGGGAGGGCGCATCCCGTTTACTGGGCTTCATGTAAAAGGCGACTGCACCATTGCTGATACAGTTCTGGCTGCTCCGCAAAAACCTGTCTCAGTAAACCGGCTGCTTTCAGTCGAAGGGTTACAAATCTTACACGGTAACCTCAAGGTACAGGGAAAGGCCTCACTGCCTGATCCCTTTTCTTCGAATCAGCATGAAACATTCGCGCTGATGATAGCTCCTTCAGGGGCGTGGCTCGATGATACAGGCAGCGAGCTTGCCCAGCGTATATGGAAGAGCGAACATGATAAAAATTCAGGCGCGCCCAGGGCGCAGCTTGGAGATGATAATTTTTCCGCCAGTGCAGGCCTTGCTGCATTGGTCCTGTCTATGGATGGGGATGACAACAGCGGGGCAGGCGGGAGTGTAGAGTTTCAGGTCGATATTATGTGGCCGAAGAAAACGGTTCTTGCGAAAGGAGATTCGGCAAACATCCAAACTACAGGAACCATGTCTCTGCAGGACAGCACTTCCGGCGTACAATGGGCGGTTTCCGGCGAATCTCCGGCTGATACAATTACAACGCTCCTTGATACCGACCTTTTTATGCATGCGTCAACATTCAGCATGGCCGCTACCAATGCGTTTCAAATGAGTTTTAACGCGGAGCTGCAGCTTCCGGTGCCCCCGGATCTTATGAACGGTCAGATAGAGCTGATTGGAAATTCAATCAGCCGGGAACAATTTGAATTCGGGCAGCTGCATGCGGGAGAAGTGTCAATCGGCGGGATCACGCTGACACTGAGCGATTTTTATTTTGTACGGGACGACACCATCAATACAAGTGAAATCTCGTTCAGTGAAACCAATGCCGATGTCCGGCCCGAGACGGTGCACGCTGACCTCTACTTCAGCTTCGGAGCGTCAATAAGCGCAGACCTGCCGGGATTCAGCGCAGGTGTAGACCGTTTTGTCATATTCAAGAACCAGGAGCAATTTCATCTGCTTATCGATAATGCGCACATTTTTGTCAGGGAGATCATTGACGGTTCCCTGGACCTGGTCGGGTCTATAGACAAAAGTGACGGCACGCAGTTCCAATGGCTGTTGGGCGGGCACCTGAACATGAAGATGGGTGACATCAAAGGTGTATCAGCAGTGGGCCAGATAGGATATACTGATGTAATGGGTGTTGACGGGAAATACCATTCTCATCCCGGTTTCGGGCTTTTCCTTTCGGTTAATACCGATATTGATTTGACACCGCTGCCCATAAAAGTTAAAGGAGCCGGTGCAGGCTTTTTCTGGAATCCCTCAAAAAAGGTCCGCGATATGGTACGCAGCCACCTTGGGTTTACCGAGGAGGTGAGCACTCAATTCCAGGCTCTGATGGATGCCAGTGAAACTGATATGATGACATTATGGGAATTTTATCTGTACGGTGCCGCAGCAGTGCCTGATGAGAAGACCCTGGATGTAAAAGCATTGCTCACTCTGGCAACGGACCGTATACGTCTGGACGGGAAAGCGGCCCCGGCCGATGAAAATTCGCTGAAAAAGGTTGTGGATCTCACAGGATGGCTGACTGCAGAGTGCGCATGGCAGCAGGATTTCAGCGCGTTCAGGCATTTGGCCGGCCACATTAAAATCGGCGGATCACCGGCAGTAGATAAGAAATACATATTAAAATTGCCGGAAACGACTCAGGCAACAATGGATTTTATCATCACTGGAGAAGGCCAGTTTGCCATGTCGGGCCATATATTAATACGGCCGTTGAGTTGTTCATACCTGGCAACCGATTATAAATTTACATTCGGCAACCCGGGGCTCGTGGTGAGCGGCAGCGTCAGTTACGGATTCGATATCATGATCCTGTCGGTTGAGGCCGGATTAGACCTGACCTGTTTTGTTACATGGGAAGAACCGAAAAAAATCGGCGCGTATATGGCATGCTGGATTGAAGGAGCGTTTATCGATGACTGGCTGGCCGGGTTCAGGGGAGAGATGGGCGCCGCTCTCATGGCAGTGCCGGATTTTTATCTTTACGGGTATGCCGAACTTGAAGGAACAATTCTTGGAGTGTCAAAAACAGTCAGGGCATGGGCCAAGTGGGAGATGGATGGTGGTATGTCAGCGGGAACCGGTGCTGACCCGACATTGGCGGCTATTGTGAAAGAGGCACAGGATGCAGCAGATCAGATAATGGGTGCGGTAGAGACTCTGCAGGCCGAGATGGGGATGGATGACCTGCTCCAGTCAGGGGGGCTGACAGAACAAGAGGTCAAATCACTGATTGACAGTTTTGACTGGGGAATGGGTGACGCCTATTACGACATTTGGAAGCAGGAAGTCAGGTCCATAAATGAGGCAGCCGTTGGAATTGTCAACAAGGCTGCCAGGAATGAAAAAGAGACGATTCAGTCAACACTGAGCGAGTTCATTAACGCACTGAACGGAAGGCTTAATCCGACGAATTATCTCAGCGATATAGCGTCCATGAAAAACGAAATCAATGCACTGAAACCGATCATGGAACAGATTAAAAATGATATTCAAACCCGTAATACCCGATTCGGTCAGCAGTGTTCAAACCTGGTCTCGCAGCTCAATCAAATTGATTTTGAGCTTGACACACTTCTGGCTTTGACAGAAGGGCTGGAGAATCCCATCAGGGATCCTCTCAATCTTTCCTATGGAAGCATCGAAGGTGTACCGTATCCGAACCCCGGACTTGATAATGAGGTGTTTGAACAAAACGAAGAAAACAGTGCGGCTTTGCAGAAAACATTTGATTCATGGCTTTCGCGGACCGAACAGAACATTATGAAGATACGAAAAGCCCGAAAGGGGGTTTTTAAGAATATAGGGCCGGGAGGAGAAACGGGAAAACTGTATGAAATTATAACAGATCCGGTGCTTGTAGGAAATGAAGATTATACAAAAGCTGTTTTTGAATTGAACGAAGATTTTAAATCGGTGTATGCTGATTATGACAGAATTGCAGGTATGTGGGCAATTGATGATGCCCTTACAATTCTTGCCGGAGATGAACAGCACCGCACTATTGCCAATGCAAGAAGAGCAGCCGCTCTGGCAATGCTCAACATATCATTACAGGATCTGCCTTCCAATCCCATAGACAGATACAGGGTCATCGGCCGAAGATTTTTTCAGGTGATACCCCAGGTAATGTTAAAATACTATATCCAGGACGCCGACAGTTTACTGCTGAAGTTCGGCAGGTATATAAACACTCTTCAGAATGGATTGGACAGACAGCACAGATTAATGACCAGCAAAACTGATGTCCTGTGGGACAAGTATGCGGCGCTGTCTCAGCAGATGTATGCTGTATTCGATTTATATGCCTATTACATGAAACATATGGGAAAAGAAGGACAGGCCTTCGCTCTTGCAGATTCGGCTGAATATCTCCGTGATGAACTGGAAAAAGAGTTCATGTTTCCAACGGTTACACCGAAAGTCGATGTCAGCAGCACCAAGGGTTTTCTGCCCCTGACCATTACCATGGATTTCAAATCCGATGATCCCGGTGCCATACCGGAATACAGTGCTGTATTTAATGGCAAACCGCCTCAGTCATTCGGCGACAGCAGATATATTATCAGAGAATATATTGTTAGGCACGGAATATCATACTGGTATGAAACCAGTAACCGGGAAGTGTACTATCCTATGACCAATGTTCAGAGTAAAACAGTCACCATTACGCCGCGGTTCAGAAATAGGGCCGGTTTGGCGGCTTTTACACCTCCCCATACAGTTGAGCTCCACGGTAAGGACTGGAAATATTCAACCAGAAAGAATTCTGTTAAACAAAACATAAAACCCGACTCGGCTTTTTTCCGGATCCTTGTCTCCTGGCCATACCCGGGACAGGATGAAACCAGTGTTTTGTCAGACGACGGCAGCCTGGTTACACGGCCGGCATTCAGGTATACCAGCAATACAACTGAACTCGACATGAAATGGAAACTGGAAAACAGGATCACCTATACCGGGTATGATCCGTTACCGGCAAAACACAGAATAGAACTGTACCAGGGAGAGAACCTTGTGTATGGTCCCAGGGAAGTTCCTGTCACACATGGTTCCATGCCGGAAAATTTCTCCTATCACATGGAAGGACTGAACCTAAAGGCTGATACTGGACTTCCTGTGTACGCCAAAATCACTGCTCTTGACGCAGCAAACTCGGTTATCGGCATTTCCGAGGGTACATGGACAAGACACGCGATAGCAGCTGACGGAACGGTACATGAATATGACGAGTCATGGTCATGTACCCGGCTCTATATCGACACATCGCCGCCTGTTATTCAGGGTAAGGCAATACTCGCTGGCAGACCCGGCAGTGAAGGGTATACTATGCAGTATAAAATTCCTATCGCCCACGATATTGTGACACTGGCCAACAGGAAACACTTTGTGGCGCTTATACATCCCGGGCAGTATGAATATCAGTTAAAGACAGCCGGAACCGCTGCTGATACAGGCATATGGAAGCCTCTGAAAGATTCAGGCTTGGTTGACTCGCCGGGAGGGTCGGGGTATTTCTACATTGTCAACGGTCCTGGAATGTATGCGGATTCACTGGTTCTGATGCTCCGTGCCATAAACAAGTCACCGGGCTGGATTACTGGTACGTCAGCGCCCCGAACCTTCATCCTTCCGGGGATTGATGAAACAGAAAAGCCCGCACCTGCTCTGTTCGATATTGCAGGCCTTGATGAAAACAAGAATATTTTGATCAAAATAACCCGGGCAGGATCAGATTCTCTCAGCGGGATTTCCAGGTATCCCTGGAGGCTGTCTCAGGACCTGCCTTCTTCAGGCAGTCAGAGTGCCGATATTTGGAATCCGGATTCGCTGTTTTTCACGCCGGACCAGGTCACGCAGGACGCGGTGCTGACCATTCCTGTGCCCCATGAAAAAATAGATGTGGGAAATGTTCTGGATGTCGGGTTGTATACTCTCGACGGTTGTGACAATCGTTCCGAAAGCGAAAAGGTGTTCAATCCGGGGCCGATTACGCCGGTATGCAGCGCATATATTAAACCGGGCATGCCTCCGTTTTCCCTGGTTATCGAAGGTGATATGGACCGGCTTACCAACAACGGTGTGGAATCAGTGCTGCTTAAAGTCGGGTCAGTACCCGACTCTTCAGATATTTTAAGAGAAGTAAAATCGATATGGCAGCTGCGGCGCGGATCCTACAAGAATTCACAGGCGCCGGATGCAGGATTCGTTTTCTCGTGGGACGGGGTTATTCCGTCCGACGTGGGCCATGGTGAAACGCTGTATATCTCCCTGGTCTCCATCAGAGATTCGGAACAGTCAGAACCCTGGAGGCAGGCAGTAAAGATATATGACACTATGTTCGAGACAGCAGAGACAGCAGAGAACGGAAATATCATACTGCCGATTACGCATGCCGCATTTGACGGCGCGGGGGATGCCGGGGATGCGGTGTTCACGTTTGGTGCCGGATATTACAGGCCTGGTGAACAAGGTCAGAGCAGATTTTATTTCGGCATTGCTTCAATGAATTCGCTGCCGGGAATATTAGGTGCTGATGTAAAAAGGGGGAGCAGGATAACACTGCCTCTCAAGGCTGCAGACCTGCCTCCCAAGACGCTTATCGGACTGGTTGCAACCGCACCGAACGGCGAGAGGTGTTTCACATATAAAGAAATTGAGATCGTACCGCCGAAGCCTGAAATGCGGGGGAGCCTGGACATACGGTTAGGATCACATGAAGCATTTTCATATGAGCTGCTCCTAGATATCAAAATGGGTGAAAACATTCAGCGGAGCATGGGGACACAGGGCCGTGCCGAGGCGATAATATATGTAGGCTCCAAACCGGGAGTGTACGATGTGGAACAGCGTACTGTAACCCTGTCTACCTTAACTGGATCGCCATGGACCCGGGTACAGATGATACTGGACGATTCTATCGCGGTATTTCCAAAGATATATGTTGCAGTCCGGGGTAAAACCGCCGTTGGTAAAATATCGGCAGATACCACGCACATGGCATTTGATGTTCCCTGGCCGGAGCAGTTCTGCAGAGATGCAGAACTTTCTATCGAGCAGAAACCCATGTGTACTGCAGTGCGGCATGCGGATCTTGATCTTTCTGCGATTGAGGGATATATGTTTGCGGCGGGCAGCAGCGGGGCAGACGGTTTTGATGTCAGGCCGTACCCTGATGAAGTTGACATTACAGCCGCTGACTGGAAGCCCGGACAAAAGGTAACAGCACCGTTTTCTCTGGCTGAGTATGACTATTCTGCCTATCGGATAGGTGTGCGTGCAAAACTGAAAGACGGGACTTTCAAGGAAAATGTGCTGGACCTTACCGTGTTCAGCAAGGCGGAGATAACCCTTGAATTCATCGGCTCAACATATGGTGACAAACTCCGGATACAGGGTTCTTTTAGCCCGGAAACAGCAGCAGTCATGGCAGGAAATGAGCTTGTCGTTTTACTTGGATGTGAAGGTGAGGTCAAGTTTTCAAAAACTATTACCGTGCCTGCCAGCGGTACTGTCGACAGGACATTCAACCTGAGCGATAACCTGCCCCGTGCCAAGATCTATAGAGTCCGTTCGGTATACAGACATAACACTGCGTACCAGGATGTGGCCTGGGAAACCATTTATTTTATGCCGGGGAAACCCTTGTTCTATACAGTCGATGCCGACAGCCAGGACTGTGTCTATGTAAAAATAGTACGGGAAGGTTTTAACGGCGACCCACAGGTTATAGGATATCAGTACGCGCTGGGAACAGAAAAAGGCAAGGATGATATAAGGCAGTTTCCTCCTTATGGTTCGAGAGATTTCTATCCAGATGCTGTTACGCCGGGAGCAGACCTGGTATTCCCCCATACTATTGCAGGCCTTCCCGGCTGTGTATACGTGACGCTGCGCGCAATGCATCCAAACGGGTATTTTCACACTACATCAGTGGAGTACAGGCCCCGGCCTGCTATGCCGAAAGTGCGTTCGTTACGCATGGATCAAAATGGCAGATTCTACGCGGTATTCGATCCATCGAGTTTTGATGAAAAAACAACATATATGGATCTCTGGATCAGGCGGGGTTCTGAAGAAACCGGACATACCATAGCGTTCGAAGAATTCAGAGTGTCGGAAGTCGAATCAGGTGAGATTTCTTTTCCATCGACATTTACAGAAAGCGTCCTCGGAGAAAACTTTGTTTTTCGAGGACTTAATTTGGGACATTCCGAAAATTCAAATACATTTACGTACAGATTCATTATAAATAAGTCGGGCGATGAGTACCAGATTACTCCTGTTAATTAAGAGTGAAAAATAAAGGAAATCTAATGAATGTGAAGTTTAGGTGTATATCTCTTTTTGTTTTGCTGTTGTCCACAGGTGTGTTTGCGCAGCACCAAAACCTCGGTTTTTATACTGCGGTTAAGCAGGATTCGGTTTTTTTGTATTTGAACAAGACACCTGAGCCGGGACAGGCATTCATTGTTGAACGCAAACAGGGCGGGGGTGAATATGTACGTCTCACCAGAACATCGGTGCGGGCAATATATGACGGGGCGCATGCAGTCCGGGTGCTGGGCGCCTGTTACGGGCCATTGCAAAAAGCATTGAAAGTAGAATCCGAGGAACAGCTTCTGGTTAAACTGAGAACAGATCCGTATTACGGGCAGGTTGCAATGTTCATGTACCGGCAGGCAGCCCGGGTGCTGGGCAGGCTGTTTATAGCAGGGGGGAATAGTCCGGGGTCAGTTTATACATTCCGGATAACCCTTACTGAAAGCGATGGAACAGTAATAGATTCTGCTGAACGCCGGGTCACTGTTGTTGAAAAGAAACCCAATGGTGTTAACGGGTTTACGTGCGCCCAAAAGGGTGAAGCCATATTGCTCAGCTGGAAATACCCAAGGTGGAAGGGAAATATGGATGACCTGGCTTTTCAGTATATGATATTCCGTAAACAGGGCGCAGGCCCGTTTACCCGTATTCATGACATTCCTCTTCTCAGAATAGAGGGGTTTCCGCTTCGGTATGAAGACAGGAATATCATACCGGGCAATACATATGCCTACAGGATTGTCGTGGTAGATGTAACAGGCGCTTTGAGCGATGCCAGGGAATGTATTGTACATACTGAAGACGTGCGGGCGCCGGCACGGCCCGGAGAAATTGAAACACATGAGTCAGGCAGCAGCATAATTGTATCATGGAACAGACATCCGGAGGATGATGTAACAGGATATCATGTTTTCCGCTGGGCTGCGGGGGCCAAGGATTCACTCAGGCTGACCAATAAGCCTCTTCCATGCAGTTCTTTGTCGTATCGCGATTCAACAGCAGATGTGGGGACCAGTTATTTTTACGCGATTTCAGCTGTTGACAGTGCAGGGAATCAGAGCCCGTGTTCCAACCGCATAGACGCCCTTCTCACAGATAAGACGCCGCCGGGCAGTCCGGCATCATTTTCAGCCCGGCTGAAACAGGGCGCAGTATATGTTGAGTGGAGCCCGCCCGGGGATCCTGATGTGGCTGGATATAAAGTACGGCGGGGTTTTACCAGGGAGCATCCTTTTGATCTTCATGCTGCAGTTATCACATCAACCTGTTTTACAGACAGCGGCACATCTGATTTCCCTCTGAAACCGGGAGTCAGTTATTTTTACAGTGCTGCAGCCATCGATACAATGGGATATGAAGGTGAAGCTGCCGGAGCCTGGGTTACTATTCCTGATAACGAGGCGCCCGCGGTTCCGGGCCGGGTGATTGCAGCCAATAACCGGGGCAGGGGTATGACAATAAAATGGAATCCCAGCCTGGCAGGAGATATAGCCGCCTATGTTGTGTTCCGTATTACTGATTCAGATACAGCTGCTTTTGATACAGTGGAAAGCAGGATTCTGTTTTCCGCAGACCGCTATGTGGAAAAAGGGAAGATATATGCCTATGCAGTTGCAGGTATAGACACAGCCGGCAATATTGGTGAAAAATCATTTTCACATCCAGTCATGTGCAGAGATTTTGACCCTCCCACATCACCGGCGTATGTATCTGCGCTGGCAACACAGGAAGGCGTTAAAATCTGCTGGGAACCTGTCGGTGATTTTGATCTGGCCGGATATAAGATTTTCCGGGGAAGACTCCCGACTGCAACAGGTGAATTATGCTTTTTTGTCACTGCCGGGACACACTGCTGGATTCATGCACAAGGAATAGCGGGATACTGGTATTGGATACGGGCTGTGGATACATCGGGGAATATGGGGGCTTCAAGCCCTGCTGCAGAGGTAAAGAACCGCCCGTAGCCACCTAAAAATCATAAAATAGGGCCCACAGGTGTAACTATTGAGTAAAAAAAACCGTATGTATATAGGAACGTGTTCAAACCGGAGGTTGACATGCATATAAAAAGATACGGGCTGCTGTTTCTGGCACTGTTGTTTGCAGGGTGCAATTTCAAGATAAACAGCAGTATCAGAATCAGGGACAACAGTGTAGTAAAATCAGGCGCAAGTACAATTAACGGATCGGTGTATATTGGCGATAACTGTACTGTTACCGGAAAATGCAGGACAATTAACGGGATTGTCCGGGTAGGGGACAATTCCAGAGTAAAAAGCCTGCAAAGTGTAAATGGAAATATAGGTATTGGAAGAGGGTGCACTGTCAGGGGTTCGGCAGAATCGGTCAACGGCGGTGTTGAATGCGATCCCGGAACAGAGATTATGAGGAAAATCCGTACAGTAAATGGTGATGTGCTCATTGACAGTACAAAAGTACGGGGGTCGGTGGAAACGTATAATGGAGATGTGACTCTTAAGAACCACAGTGTTGTGGAAAGGGATATACGGATTAAAAGCGGAAAAGGCAAACGGTCCAGTGTTCAGCATATAGTCATCTCTTTGATGAACGGATCGGTTGTTGAAGGGGATATAGAAGTGGAAGAAGATCCCATGCTTGAAGTAAAAGTTCATCTGGATGATTCTTCTCAGATAAAGGGTGAAGTGAGGAACGCTGAAGTTATAAAAAAATAGTCCTGTATACATAACAGGCAAAGCAGGAATGAACTGATGAGTAAGTTCATTCTTGCTTTTTTTTTGATATCTGCGTATTATATGAATACCTGGCTTCAATACAGGGAGAACAGAATTACGCAAACAGAAAAAACATGGCGCCTGATCGATGTGCTTTCATCGGCATCAGAATTTTTATCAGACCAGGGCATAGAAAATCCCAGGCTTGAAGCGGAGCGGATCCTGGGTGCTGTCCTGGATCTTGAACGTATTGACCTGTATGTCAAATTTGACCAGCCCCTTGATCATGAAGAGCGGCAGAAGTACAAAGGGTTATTGAGGCGGCGGGCGGCACGTGAACCGCTTCAGTATATTATCGGAACTGCAGAATTTATGTCTCTGCCCTTTTCTGTGAACAGGCACGTTCTTATACCGCGGCCTGAAACAGAAATTCTTGTAGAATCGGTTATTGCGCAATACAGAGAGTCCAGTCCTGATATCCTTGATATCGGAAGCGGCTCCGGTGCTGTTGGTGTTTCGCTGGCCTATTATATCAGCAATGCCAGGGTGACGGGCATAGATATTTCACAGGAAGCCCTGGAAGTATCGGAGAAAAATGCATGTGTCAATAATGTGCAGGGCCGTACGGTGTTCTCAAAAGGCGATATCTTCAATCTAGATGCCTTTAATGCAGCACCCGGTGCTTTCGACGCGATTGTTTCAAATCCTCCCTATGTAAGCAATGCTGAGTGGCCGACCCTGCAAAGAGAAATTACAGAACATGAACCGCGAAACGCACTTGTTGCAGATAAAGAAGGCCTTGCCTGTTATCCCTATATTGTACGGTATGCGGCAAAGAAATTAAAAGGAGGCGGCATGCTGGCAGTGGAAGTGGGATGCGGACAGGCTGACCGGGTGGCTGAGTTGTTCAGAAAGCATGGTTTCCGCGGTCTGTCGCTGCATAATGACTACAACAGTATTCCGCGGGTTGTAAGCGGGTATACAGGGCAGTCCTGATTCGGGTAATTCAGGATACGGAGATGGAAAAAAAGAAAGGTGACAGCATAATGAATACAGAAATATTCAGAGCATACGATATACGCGGTATTGCCGATACAGACCTCAATTCTGACACAGTACGGAATATCGGCAGAGCCTATGGAACCTATATGAAACGCGGGAACAAACAGGTTGTGTCAGTGGGCAGAGATGTGAGGCTGACGTCGGAACGGATCCGCAATGACCTTGTTGAGGGAATTCTTTCAACCGGTATAGATGTTATAGATGTCGGTGTTGTTCCCACACCCCTGGTCTATTTTTCCATTGTCCATTTTGAAACTGACGGGAGTGTCATGGTTACGGGCAGCCACAATCCCATTGAGTTCAATGGATTAAAGATGAACAGCGGCATGCTTTCTCTGTACGGGGAGCAGATACAGTCGCTGAAAACATTGATAGAAAACGAGGATTTCGAAGCCGGACAGGGTGCGGTTACTGAAAAAGATGTTGTCACACCGTATAAAGAAATGCTGTTTGAAAGAATTGACATTAAACGGCCTTTCAAGATAGTTATTGACGCGGGCAATGCAACAGCCGGCCCGATCGCCCCCGGTGTTTTCAGAGAAATGGGTAATGAAGTAACATGCCTCTATTGTGAACCTGACGGACATTTCCCCAATCATCTGCCTGACCCTACCGTGATGAAGTATATAGAAGATCTGCGTAATACTGTTGTTGAACAGGGAGCCGACCTGGGCCTTGGGTATGACGGTGATTCAGACCGTGTCGGGCTTGTGGATGAAAAGGGCAGAGTTGTCTTCGCCGACCAGATACTGACGCTGCTGGCTATGGAAGTTTTGGAAAAGAACCAGGGTGCAACAATTATTTTTGATGTAAAGTGTTCACAGCTTGTGGAAGAGATGGTCAAAAAGGCCGGAGGCAGGCCTTTAATGTGGAAAACCGGCCATTCACTCATCAAGAAGAAGATGCATGAAGAGGGATCGCCCCTTGCCGGAGAGATGTCAGGCCATATTTTTTTCAAAGACGGATTTTTCGGATTTGATGACGGCATCTATGTCTCTTTTCGGCTTGTCCAGCTGCTGTCACGGCAGAACAAGCCACTTTCTGAATTGGTAGATGCACTGCCGTCTTTTGTGTCCACACCTGAAATACGAATAGACTGTCCCGATGATAAGAAATTCGGTGTTGTTGACGAGCTTGTCAAAGCATTCAAAAAAGAATATGATGTTATTGATATAGACGGCGCAAGAGTTCTGTTCGGCGACGGCTGGGGACTGGTCCGGGTGTCGAATACACAGCCGATTCTGGTGCTGCGGTTTGAAGCGCGCACAGAGACGCGTCTTCAGGAAATCAAGAATGTGTTTAAAGAGAAACTGTCGAACTATCCATTTGTCGATGTTGATGAAATTGACCAGTAAACGTCTTTGATAAAGGGGTCGGTATGTTCAAGGCCATGCTCCGCCTGATCAAGCACTCGGCAGTATATGGTACAGGCTATGTGCTGAGCAGGGCCTTGATGTTTTTTCTGCTTCCGGTTCACACAAATTTTTTGTCCAAAGCAGAATACGGAGTTGTAACACAGCTGTACGCGTTTATCGGTATTGGCGCAATTCTGTATTCTTTGGGTCTTAATACCGCGGAAATTCAGTTTTATATACGCGAGCAGGACGGGAAAAAGCGTAAAGAGCTCTTCAGTACGGCATTTTATACGACATTGGTGTGGAGCCTGTGTTTATCAGCGCTGCTTGTGGTATTCCGCATGAAATTGTCGGTGCTGTTTTTTCACGACGGGCTTTACAGGAATCTGCTGCCTTTAGCAGCCTGTATACTCTGCTTTGATGTCATGGCTCTTCTGGGATACAATGTGCAGCGGGCCGAAGAAAAATCTTCGGCCTATGCATTGATCCATATCCTTCACGTTGCTGTTAATGTGGCATGTACTTTTTTGTTTGTTGTCAAACATACCATGGGGCCGGAAGGCGTCTTCCTGGCAAATTGTATAGCTTCAGCTGCCGCATTTATCTCTCTCAGCCCTGTCATTCGACGGCTGCTTGTTAAGATGTTCAGCCCGTCGGTGCTTAAGCGGATGCTTTTGTTCGGGCTCCCATTTGTTCCGTCGATTCTCTGCCTTGTGTTAATAAATGTTATTGACCGGTTTTTTATAACACATATGCTGGGGCTTGAGGCTGCCGGTATATATGGAGCCGGATACAAACTCGGCATGATCATCAACCTCATAGTTGTCGGCTTCAGCTACGCGTGGCATCCATTCTATCTGTCTATGGCAGATGATCCGAAAGCAAAGAAACTTTTCGGCACAGTGCTGACCAGTTTTCTGCTGCTGTGCACAGTGGTTTTTCTGCTGGTCACGTTTAATCTGAACAGCATTATACGGTTTTCCATAGGGGGGATTACGTTTTTCGGTAAAGAATTCTGGGATGCCTCAGCAGTCGTTCCGGTCATTCTGCTGTCGTATATTGTATACGGATCAGTGCTGATTTTTCAAACAGGCATCTATTTAAAAGAGAAGACAACCTGTCTGATGCTGATATCCGGTTCCGGTGCTGTAATCAATATAGCAGGAAATGCTGTGTTAATAGGGCGGCTCGGAATAATGGGCGCGGCAGTTTCAACTTTTTTTTCCTTTGCCACAATGGCTGTTATGAGTTATATTATAGCACAAAGGTATCTGCGAGTTGTATATAATTTCCCCCGTATTGTCCACATGGCTGTGCCGGCAGCGGCACTGTATGGGCTGTATGCTGCTGACCTGGTGCATGTGGGCCCATGGTACGGTATTGTACTGGTGGCCGGGTATCTTTTGATTCTTTTGATTACCGGGTTCTTTTCCAGAGAAGAAATTCGAAGTATACAAATGGTTTTGGCACGTTTATGGCAAAGATACCATTGATGTGCAGTGCAATAGATGTTTTGTAGGTATATACCATCCAGAACAGGTGACAGTATGGAGTATATTCGGCCACGTGTAAAAAAGTCATGCAATGATACGCCGATGAAACAGATTCACTATTTATTTCTCGCGGTATGTATTCTTCTTGTATCCCTCTATGCAGAAGCACAGGAGTGGTCTGAACCAATAAATGTGGCCAAGGGTCATGCGCCAGCTGTTGCCATTGACCGCAAGACCGGAATAATCCATATTGTTTCAATTACAAACGAGAAAACCGGCGGTGTGCTGTACGCGGCTCTGGATTCCCTGGGAAACATTGTGACAAGTCCCTATATGGTACAGAATACTGTCGGAGACAGCGGTACGTATACATTCGGGCCTGCCATTGACATTGATCAGTACGGAAACCCCAACATCCTTTTCAGGCAACATCCACAGGAGTATCAAAAATATTTTTACGATGTGTACTATGCCCGCCTTAAGGACGGTATATGGCAGGATTACACCCGTGTATCAGTGAATCAGCGCCGGGGATATATGTCCCGGCTGGCGGTGGATTACAACAACCGGGTGCATACGGCCACAGGATATCAGCGTGAAGATTATTTCTGGGGAGGCGTTAATTACAACCAGGTGTATGACGGAGACCTGGTTGCCGGTGTGTTCAACGAGATTACAACACTGGAAAGGGATGAGTGGCGGCCTGATGACCGATTGGCCATGGCCATTACGCCCAACAACAACATACATCTTGTTTTAGGCTGTCCCGGACTTTTCGGGAATCAGGAAGGGCCTGTAACCTATTACCGGTCGGAGAACGGCGGCGAATCCTTCAAATGGATTGCAGACATCCATACATCGGACTGTTATTACAGGAACGGCGCTCCTGATGTGTTTGCAGATAAGGCGGGCAACGTCCATTTCTGCTTCGGAGCCATGAATGACCTGGCCGTGAACGACAAGACATCAATACGCTATGTGCGCTACGACAGCCAGGGTGTGCAGCGGATAAACAAACCGGTAACACGGCCCGGAGATATAGAAGGGTGGAAATGGGGAATATCATCAGTAGCGGCAAGCGATGACGGACAACACGTTGTAATCGTGTATGTAAAGGCTCCCGGCCAGGATCTGTACGCTGTTGTTTCCCATGATGCAGGAAATACATGGTCTGATCCTGTATACCTCGATAATGACTGCGGCGGCCCCTGGTATGGATATGACGGACGTGACCTGCCAATGGTCCGGGCCTACAGGAACCATTTTTACGTAGTGTATCCCCAGTATGACCGATACGGATACCGCGGTGTCCGGATGATAACCTTCCGCAATGTTGGTGATGAACACCCTGTTGCCGATGCAGGCGGACCTTATTCATCGGTGGAGGGGGAAGAGATTACTTTTGATGCTTCGGCTTCGGCAGACCAGGGACAGAACAGCGGTATTGTGTCATACCAGTGGGATATGGACGGTGACGGGACCTTTGACGCGTTGACGGCCCAGCCGGTTTTTACAACAGCTTTTTCCGATGACTATTCAGGAACCATTACATTGCGGGTGACTGACCGGATTGGTCAGACCAGTGATGCAGAGGCCTCGGCTTTTATAGAGAATGTGGCGCCTGTGCTTGAAATAGGCGGTGATATAACCTGCGATGAAGGAGATACTCTTCGGTTTTCCGCACAAGTCACAGATCCTGGTGTAAATGATACCTTTGAGTATACATGGGATTTGGGGGACGGCAGTACCGCGTACACAGCAGCAGTGACTCATGTTTACGGAGATAATGGTGTGTATGAAGTGGCAGGTTCTGTGCAGGATGATGACGGGGGAGCTGACTCGGACAATCTGACTGTGACTGTACGAAATGTAACGCCCGAGGCTGATCCCGGAGGGCCGTATACCGGATCGCTGGGCAGAGAAATCACCTTTGAAGCCAATGCGTACGATCCCGGCGCCGATGAGAATCTGCATTATAATTGGGACCTTGATGGTGACGGCACATTCGAATCAGTCGGAGAAGTGGTTGCCTATACATATATGCAGACAGGAGTTTATACAATAAGCCTGGAAGTCACTGATAAAGATGATGCATCAGACACAACAAGTACAACGGTTACTGTTTCCAATGAACCTCCGCAGGTTAGTGAAATACCGCAGCAGACCATATACGAAAAACAGGAGTTTCAGCCAATTCAGCTCGACCTGTATGTGTCAGATCCTGATCACAATCCCGATGAACTGACCTGGGAATTCCGGTCATCGGGAGAAATGAATTTTTCAATTACAGACAGAATGCTGTACGCGGCTCCGCCGGATTCCGAATGGAGCGGTACAGACACTCTTTTCCTTAAGGTGAAAGACCCGGGGAACCTTTCAGACAGCACAACTGCCCTGTTTACCGTGCTTCCTGTCAATGATCCTCCTATGTGGAAAACAGGCATAGATACAACAATGGCTGAAGACGATACACTTGTTCTTTCTTTTTCATTACTCCAGACATTTGTTGATGATATTGACAGTGATCCTGAGACATTCCGTTTCTGGGCATCGGAAGGCGTTAATGTCAACTGGGATACTGCGGGGGCTCCGGCAATCCTTTTCTGGGGTAGTACTGACTGGTGGGGAGAGGAGACCCTGAAGCTCTATGTTGCTGACAACCATCAGGCCCTTGATTCAACAGCCATATATTTTGATGTGACGGCAAAACCTGACCCGCCCCTTCCGTTCAATCTTGCAGAACCATTGTACGCAACCTATACAGAACAGCCCGACAGTATAAAATTTGTCTGGCATACTACTACCGACCCTGATTCAGGCAGCAGTGTATACTATGAATGGAGGCTGAGAAAGCAGGGCACAAGCTCAACATCATCGCTGTATACAAAGATTGTACAGGATACTGTGTATGTATTTCACGAAAGCAGTCAGCTTCAGCACGGCATCTATATCTGGCAGGTTACGGCAAGGGATGAGACAGGAAAATGGCGCAACAGCGATGATATCGGCATTATTGATCTGGATATCGAGAGCAGTGTAAAAGATTCTGTTACTGCCGTGCCTGAAAAATATATGCTTTTACAGAATTACCCCAACCCGTTCAATGGCGAGACAAAGATAAGTTTTTATCTGCCGGAACAGGGAAATGCAAGGCTGGTTATTTATAACCAGATCGGACAGGTAGTATGCACCCTGGCCGAAGGGCTT
>Ga0272442_10003918_pt1 | contig 20606 bp, 18 predicted proteins | sample SSMForm2O_FD_200262 | JGI IMG/M metagenome (GOLD analysis project Ga0272442, IMG submission 200262) | Marine sediment archaeal communities from Little Sippewissett salt marsh, Falmouth, MA, United States - SSM-Form-2O | ecosystem: Environmental > Aquatic > Marine > Wetlands > Sediment ... | reverse complement strand
CTCATCCGGTATCCCGAAAAGAATGACCGCGGGGATCCCTAGTTGAAAGGTCTCTGCGGCCTCTTTAAGCAGCTCATCAATTGAAAGCTGGTAGTTGCCAGGCATCGAGCCGATTTCCCGCCTGACTTTTCTGCCGTTTACAACGAATAACGGGAAAACAAAATCGCCTGGATTAAGCTTTGTCTCCCGCACCAGCGCTCTCACTGCTTCGGTGCGCCTGAGCCTTCGGCCGCGATGTACCGGAAACGCCATCCATTCCCCCCGGTGCAGGTTATAAAGTTTATCTGCGAATCAATCTATTTCAAATAGGGTTCGATAATCTGAGCAAAACGGGCTCTCGCACGGTTTAAACGGCTTTTTACCGTACCGATATTGCACCCCAGAACCTCGGCTATTTCCTCGTAGCTTTTGCCCTCGGTCTCTCTCAGGGTGAACACCAGCTTGTGCCGGGCCGGCAATTTCTCCACTGCCTTGGCCACCAGGTCGCTGAGCTGCTTGCGGTAAAGGTTGTCGTCCGGCCGTCCCTCCTTGTCAGCAGCTTCGAACATCTGCTGATCGTCCTTGCGGAAAAAGAAGTTCTGGAAATAGAGCAAAGGACTGCGACCGGCATTGCGCAGCTCGTTCTTGGCCAGGTTGGTGGCGATAGTATACAGCCACGTGGAAAATTTCCGGCTCTGGTCAAAACGGTCTATATTCCGGTAAACCCGAATAAAAGTATCCTGGAGCAGGTCTTCAGCGCGGTCACGGTCCCCGATAATCCGGTAGATATAGTTAATAATTCGGCGCTCGTACCTATTCATCAATTCGTTAAACGCCCGTTCCTTGCCTTCAATAAATTGCTGAACCAGCTCTTCGTCGGATAACTGGTTTAAAACCTTTTCTTTGGAAATGGCGTAAGTTCCCTATAAAAAGTGATTACAGATCGTACGATTCTAATATTGCCAACCACAGTCCTGCAATAAGCACAGCACTATGCTCGCTTTTACAAACTTAATATATTTTATCCGAATCTTCAAACATTTGGCTCCAGAATCGCTTTCAGACAGATTTCCGCCATTGAGAAATCCCGGTTCACCGGCAGGTCATTCAATTACGTGATATTCTGTTTTTCAACCGGTTTGCACATGAAATTCTCCTGCTGAAATTATCGGTCAGGCCGGCTACATAAACATGGTAATTATTTTTGGCAGGTTTCTCTTGACATCCACTATTCGATTTATAATAAATAACCTGATAAGGTTTTTTTGTCGCCCTCGAATCGCTGTAAAGATTGCCAGACAGAGAGTGAATGTTGTCCTCCGGCTATTTTGCCGTTCTCTTGACCGGGAAGCGTTATGCCAGATCGTTACTTTAGCTGTAAATTGCCGGTTTCGCTGATTCCGCTCCTTTTTTTTCTCGCGGCTTTCAGTATCCCAAAAGCTTATCCGGCTGATCTTCGAATAGAGGTCGTCCAGGGGATCGAGCTGGTCACTGTGCCTGCCGGTGTTTTTCTGATGGGCACCGACGATACGGATCACGAATGGTTCTCTCATTCCAGGCCGGTGCACGAGGTCAGGCTGGACAGCTTCCAGTTGAGTGTCTATGAGATAACCCAGGCGCAGTTCGAGAAAGTGACGGGTTATAATCCATCGCTGATGAAAGGAGACGACAGCCGCCCTGTGGATCAGGTGAGCTGGTTCGACGCCGCAGCTTTTTGCAACAAGTTGAGCGAGCTGGCCGGTCTGATGCCCTGTTACGACATTCTCAACCGGACCTGTATATTTTCCAGGAACGGTTTCAGGCTGCCCACCGAGGCCGAATGGGAATACGCCTGCCGGGCGGGTACGAACACGAAATATCACACGGGAAACAGCGAGAGCGGCCTGGCCCTGGCCGGCTGGTATCGTTCCAACAGTGAAGGCACCACACACCCGGTGGGCCGGAAAGTGCCGAACGCCTGGGGTTTATTCGACATGCACGGCAATGTCTGGGAATGGTGCAACGATTGGCAAAGAAGTTACGAGAACTGCAAGAATGAAAATCCCAGCGGTCCAAGCTGGGGTCATTCCAGAGTGCTGCGTGGAGGCGGCTGGCATTTCCCGGCGGTGGGATGCAGTTCGGCTTATCGGCACCGTGCAAAGCCGGAATACAGGCTGAGTGCTGTTGGATTCAGGATTGCGCGAAGTTTCAACAAGCCGTCCGGGGTTTTCAGGAAAAGGCCCTCAGCACCAGGCCAGTCAGAGTGAAATCCCCTGTGCCTGCTGTTCCCCCCAGCCTAGATTTCTTCCAGGGTATCTCCTTTTAGCCACCCGCTGCGCCCGCTCGGCAGGCTGGCCAGCACCCATCCGCCCCGTTGCTGGCGTATGCGCAGCAGAGTGCCCTCGGGCAGCACCAGCACCCTGGTATTGTCTTCTCCAGGGCCGCTGAGCGCCTGGGCATTGGCCTGGATCACCACTGCCTGGCGAACGTAATTGTTACGATAAATGTGAATTCCGAGCAGAACGCTGTTCAGCAGGAGAAATACAAGAGCGGTCCCTGCAGCGGCGAGGACCGTTTTTCGCAGGGCGCCAGACAGGCCGATTGCCAGCAATGTCGCAGCAGCGGCAAAAACCAGCATGAAAACGATCTGCATCACGGCAATTTCGCTTTCGGTGAGCAGCAAGACCCAGCGGATCAGGAAACTGAACAACAGGTTCTCCTCGCCGGGCTCCTCTTCGTTTTCAGGCGTTGTCAGCGCCTCGACAAACCTGAGGTTGGCCTTGATATCCCCGTCCCTGGGCCGCAGGCGTGCCGCGCGGTGAAAATCGGCCACCGCACTGCCCAGGCGGCCCGCCTTGAGCGCAGCACAACCCAGATTATAGTAAAGATCGGCGCTGGGCCCGGCTATTTTCAGAAGTTCCTCATAGCCGTCGATTGCCTTTTCATACTCTCCGTGGCTGTAGAGCTCGTTGGCCTGTCGAAATTTTCTTTCCAGAGTCGTCCCTTCCGCCTGCTCTGCGCTCAGCAGGGCAACTCCCATTATCAGCAGACTGAGGACGAAAAGAATTAACGCCTTAATTTTTCTTTCAGTTTGCAGCAACACCTGTTCCCTCACTATTCAAACCGGAAATATCTCTCACAGCGCCCGGTCGAGCTGGTTAACGAGCTTCTTTACCTTTTTATGGTATTTCCCTGCGGTTTCAGCGTCCGCGCCGGTTTGCGGGGCGAACCGCACGAAACTGAAATGCTCCAGGCACTCCCTCACCCCGTGGCGAATATCATCCGGAAGCTGCTTTTGACTTAGAAGGTCCTCTATATTCCCGGTCAGCATTCCTGTGGTTTCCACGTTCAGCTTGTCGCTGATAAAATGGTTCAGCGCACGGTCCAGGGCGACGTAGCATGCGGCATAGTCCCCGTCTTTGGCGGCTTTGGCAGCCAGTTTCATGCTTTTTTCGAGCCGTTTTCCAGCTCCCCTGAGCCTGGCATAGGCCTTATCGCTCATCAGGCGACCCTTGTGGCGGCGGTACAGAAGCGCGCCCCCCACGCTGAACACCGGCAGGAAGTGAAGGAGCCAGAACAGCGGTCTCCTGCTGATGGGCCGGCCGGCCCTGTCGATAGCCTGCGCATCTTCCTTGATGTAGCGGATATCCTCGCCCACAGCCACCACGCTCTCCGGCGAGAGGCGGTAGGTCACCGCCTCCTGCTCCTCCTCGGAGGGCTGCACAGTGAAAGCAATCTCGCCTGTGCCGATGCTGCTGTATTTTTTCAGCTCCGGGTCAAAATAGGAAAAAGCCACACCCGGAAGGCGGTAGTCACCCGCTTTTCGCGAAACGATGACATATTTGAAAATCTTCCTTCCCTTGACCCTGGCTGCGCTTTTGTCGATTTTCTCCTCGCTTCTAGATTCATAGATGTCGAAATCATCCAGGCCCCCGAGCACTGGTTCTTCGATAGTCTTGATATTGCCGGTGCCGGAAATTGTAAATTCCAGGGTTAGGGCTTCGCCCTGCTTGACTGTAGTTTTATCCAATTTGCAGGAAACAGAGTATTTGCCGACCGCGCCGTTAAAATTCTCCGGACGCCCGCTGACCGGAAGGGGTTTCACTTTCACAGTGACCGGCTTGGTGACTAGTGTCAATCTCTTGCCCCGGTCGAAAAAGTCCCAGATATCCCTGACATGATAGGCAAGCTTCGCCTCGCTGATAGCGGCCTCGCCCTCCATTGTAGGAAAAAGTGCGTAACTCAACTCCTGTATCCGGTAGGCGATATTTCTGACCTGTCTGGTGGAAACCCTGGCCTGCTTGTCCAGCTCCTCGACCCAGAAACCGTTGAAAGTGGGAGGACTGTACTCCGGGTTCTCCACCAGGTTCAGGCGGTTGTAAAATGCGAAAGTGTAGGTCACCTGCTCGCCGGGATAAGCCTCCCTTTTGTCCACGTTTCCGGTGATAAATATGTTGCGGTCTCCTGAAGAGGGAGCTGGCGCGGGGACCGTCTGCCTGGCAGGGGCCTGCTGTGAAGGCTGCGCAGCGGCTGCTCCGGGCGCAGGCGGCTGTCTCCCCGGCGCTGCCCCGCCTGAGGTGACCTCCACCGTTACAGTGTTCGAGGTGTATTTCTTCCCCTTTATCTCCACCACTGCCGGGCCGATTGTAACCGCCCCCTCCGTATTCGGCATAAGAGTGAATTCAAAAGATTTGGACGTTGATATCCGGCCGTTCCTTATCGAAAACTGGCTCGAAGTACTCGTGCTGAGTACCTGGAACTTCTCGATATTCTGTACCTGCGGCTCCGGCACGCTGCGCACTGTACCGGAGACTGTTACGGTAAGCTGAATGCGGCTGTTGATATCCACCTGCTGAGTGCTGACACCAAGCTGCACGGTAACGTCCTGTGCGCCTGCGCCCAACGGAAAGCACGCGGGTATTATCAATGAAACAATAACCAGCCGGAGATATTTCAGAGACCCGGTCTTGTCTGCAAAAAAACTCACCAGTCAGGCCCCCTGGAACGGGTTACCGCCCTCTTTTTGTCTTTTTCCTTCTGCTGCATTTCCTTTTCCATTTGCATCAATGCATTGAGAATCCGTTCGGCTTCCTCCTTGCTCATCTTCGCAGGCTGCTGCTGGACCTGTTGTTGCTGTTCCTTTTCCTGCTGCTGCTGCTGTTCTTGCTGCTGCTGCTGACTCTCTTTCTTTTTTTTCTGATCCTGCTGTGCCTGCTGCTGCTTGTCCTGCTGCTGCTTGTCGTCCTTTTTCTCTTTTTCCCCATCCTGCTGTTGCTGCTGCTGTTGCTGTTCCTTGAGCAGGCGCCTTGTCAGCTCGTAGTTGTACTTCGAGTCTTCATCCTCCGGAGCATGAACGATAGACTGCTTGTAGGCCTCGAGCGCCTGTTTCAGATATTCCTGGTTCTGTGCCTGGCTGCCCATCTGGAACAGGGTGTTCCCCATATTGTATATCGCCCTGGGAGTCAGCGCCGGGGACTCCTTGTCCAGGATCTTGCCGTACTGGCCCGCGGTTTCTTCGAACCGGCCCAGCTTGTAGAGAGTGTTGCCGAGGTTGTAGGCCAGGGTATCGGAGTCCGGGTTGCCGGTCTGAGCCTCCTGATAGAGCTCGAGCGCTTTTTCGTATTGCTCTGCCGTGTAAGCCTTCTCAGCCTGTTCAGGCACGCTGCGGAAAATATCGGTCCAGGAGCCTGCAAAAAAGACGAGAAAAAGGCCCGCGCAGAGCGCAAGCGAAACAAGTTTTCGGACTGACCGTGCCATAAAACGCCCCTCTCCTTGGTCTTTCAAGCTTTAGTTTCCCCAGCCCCGCCACCCGGCTCTTTTTTCCTGCGGGTCTCCACCAGGAGCGGCTCGAAAAACAGCAGCAGCAGCGCCGCGCCGAGGAACCACTGGAAGCGGTCGTGGTAAAGGCTGAACTCGCGTGATTCCAGCTCTCTTTTCTCGAGCTTTTTAATATCCTCGAAAATACGGTCAAGCTCGATTGCGTTTCTGCCCGCACGGTAATATTCGCCCCCGCCGGCATGTGCCAGATCAACGAGCAGCGGCTCGACCAGCCGGCTCATCACCACCCCGCCCCGGGAATCCCTCTTGTAATCGGTTACTGAACCCCCGGCATCCACCACCGGGATCGGCACCCCGTCCGGAGTACCGATGCCGATCGTGTAAATCCTGATCCCCTGCTGCCGGATTTTGCGCGCTATCTCCAGAGCGTCCCCCTCCAGCTGCTCTCCGTCCGTGATCAGGATCATCACCCTGTATTTTCTCTCTTTTTTATCGAAAGCCTCGGCGCCCGCCTCCAGGGCTCCCGCGATATTCGTTCCCGGCTGGGAGATAATATCCGTATCCACGCCTTCCATGAAAAGGGCCAGGGCCGAGTAATCGGTAGTGAGCGGACAGAGCACGAAAGCGTCGCCGGCAAAGGGGACCAGGCTCACGCGGTCGCCTTCGAGCCGGCTCAGCAGGCTGGTGATCTCGAATCTCGCCCTGGACAGCCGGTTCGGCTTGATATCATCGGCAAGCATGCTCAGCGAGGTATCAAGCAGGAAAACCACATCCCGGCCTTCCCGCTTCAGGATTACCGCCTGCTTGCCGTACTGGGGACGCGCCAGGGCGATGACAAGCAGGGTAAAAGCTGCGAGCAAAGCAGCGGTGCGCAATCCTCTCACCCCGGGCAGAAAGGGCGCGGCCAGCCGCCGGGTCAGCTCCGGAGCGGCGAAACGGGAAACCAGCATACGCCTGCGCCTGGCTGCCGTCCAGAGAAGAAGCCCGAGGGCGGGCACAAGCCACAAAAGATGGAAATACTGTGGATCGCTGAAACGCATGATTCGCCCTTTACGGAATGGTCCTGAACCGGGTGCAGGCCAGAAGCAGCTCGAGAACGAAAAGGCCGAGGGCCGGGAAAAGAAAAAAGGCGAAAAGCTCTCTGAAACGCTTGTATTCCCGCACTTCGACTTTAGTCTTTTCCAGTGTATCTATCTGCTGGTAAATGTCCTGGAGCTCCTGTGCATCAGTCGCCCTGTAGTACTTCCCTGCTGTCATCGAGGCAATCTCCCTGAGAACTTTCTCGTCAATTTGCACCTGCATCTGCTGGTAGCGGGTGCGTCCGAACGGGTCTTTCACAGGCACCGGAGCCATTCCCCGGGTGCCCACGCCGATAGTATAGACTTTCAGCCCCTGCGCCTCGGCCACCCTGGCGGCGGTTAGCGGGTCGATCTCCCCGCGGTTGTTCATCCCGTCGGTGAGCAGAACGATCACGCGGCTCTTGGCTTTCGAGTTGCGCAGACGGTTGGCGCTGCTGGCCAGGGCTACTCCGATCGCCGTGCCGTCCTCGATCGAGCCGATCTGAAGCTGCTCCAGTTGAGAGTCGAGTATTCGGTAATCCAGCGTAGGGGGGCAGCGGGTGATCGCCTTGGCCGCAAAAGCGACAAGACCGACCCGGTCGTGCCTGCGGCGCGAGATAAAATCCGCGACCACCTCCCTGGCCACCTCCAGCCTGCTGCTTCCACGCTTGAGATCCTCGGCCAGCATGCTCGAAGACACATCCACTGTGAGGACGATATCTATCCCTTCGCTCGAGATATCCTCGTAAGTAACCCCGCTACGCGGCCTGGCCATGGCCGCTATCAGAAACGCCAGCGCCAGAAAGCGCAAGGCGAGCGGAACGTGCGCCTGGTAGCGCGCCCAGCGGCTGTTGACTTTCACTGCCGTGCCGAGATCGGAAAATCTGATCGACCTGCGCCGTTTCCAGACCCAGCGCCCGTAGGCCCAGGCAAGAGGAGCGAGAAGGATCAGCAAAAGAAGAATATATTTGTTCGCAAACTCGAAGTTCAACTTTCCTCCTCCGCACCGCGCTGCTGAGCAAGGCCTGCCGCGGGCGGACTGTCCGGGCCGGTGGGCGCTTTCAGTTCCCCGGGCTGCTCTTGCTCCGGATGGCGAACCACGCGCGGCCGGCTTTTTTCGACAATCTCGTAGGCTTTGTTGAAAGTGGCGTTGATTTCCACGATCTGCGGCCTGTACTTGGCGAACTTGACCAGATCGCAGCCCTGGAGGAACTCGCCGGTCAATGTCCTCCAGTGCTGGTCGAGATTTTTTTCCTCCAGGGCCAGAGCCAGCTCCCAGGTAGTCATCTCCAGGACATCCAGGCTGAACCGCCTGGCGATATAATGGCGGATCGTCTCCGAAACCAGTATGTGAAACAGCTTGGTCTGCCCTTTCTCGATCAGGCCCAGAGATTTTATCCGGTCAAGTTCATCGAACGCCTCCAGATGAGGCGGTTTTGAAGGTTTTACCGGCCTGAATTGCTCCAGAAGCCTGGCTTGCCGGCGCGCCAGATAGCGGCGCCACGCGTAAATCAGCACCCCCAGCAGCACCAGCGCCGCCACGCCCCAGGCCGCCAGCTTGTGCCAGAGCTTCGGCACACCGATCAACCCTTTCAGAGGCCTGACCTCCGCTGCAGTGGTGTCTTTGACCAGCGCGGCAACACTGACCTGTAATTCAGGCGTATAAAGGGTATCAACAGAGCCATCGGCGCTCATAACCACAAACGGCAATCCCGGCAAAGTCTGCTCTCCGGTCTCGAAAGTGGTCACCTTATAGCTCTGCTGTTCCAGCGCAGCGCCCTGCTCTTCTTCATACTTTTGCGTAGGAAGGCTGGAGAGAACCTCGAACTCGCCGAGTGAGGATGTCATCTCAGGGAAACGCACCGATTCCCCAGGATCGGTGCGCACGCTCAGGGTAAGGGTAAGCGGGTCACCGATACGCAGCCGGGTGGTGTCCAGATGGGCATCGACCTGGGTTGCCGCTCTTAATGCGCCAGTGGCGGTAAAAGCAGTCCAGGCCCAGAGGATAAAAAAGAAAAGCTCGATTTTATGATGAAGATGTTCAAATATTCCTCGAAACATGGTACCCTGCACATCATCTCTTGATCCACGGTTACTTGACCACATGTCTTACCGGTATGTCGGCCAGATCTTTGAATGTATAGCTCAGGCGCTCGATCTGCGCCGCCCTGGTTAAATAAACCGTACCGCGCAGCCTGTCCCGCATGTATATCCCCCCCTCTGCCGCATAATCACCGGCCTGAAGGCTGACCAGGGCACTGTCTCCGGCAAAAAGATTCAACTCGAACTGCGGCTGATCGAACCCTGTACCGGCAGAGGAAGGCAGTATATCAAAGGCTCCCATCGTATCAGCCTGGATCAGGAGCCTTTCCACCTCCCAAAGCCTGCAGCCGATCTCCTCCGGCTTGATAATCCTCCACAGCGTATCGCTGTCGGCCACTATGACAATTGAATCCATCGGCGAGAAAAGCTCGATCCGGTCCACTTCGCCTTTCTGGAAATCGGTCATCCTCAGATTGCGCACGTATGGAATATTGAAATCGTCCAGTCTGGAAACCAGACTGGAATCGACCAGGAGCAGGTTGTCCGGGTAAAGCGTTGAGCTGGCCCAGCGTAAATATTTTTTTTCGCCCAGCAGGCGCCCGAAAGCTATCGCTGTGGTGTCCCTGTTTTCACCAACCAGCCGGAGGCTGCGCAGAGGCCGGTCAAGTCCGGTGCTGCCCGGCCGGGCATCATCGAGAGAGCGAAACTCGCGCACCTGGTTGCCGTAAATATCGGACAGGAGTCCGTTAATAAGCCTTGTATCAGCCAAAATTCTTTCGCCGCCGCTTTCGGCCCACCATTTTCCGGTGCGCCGCGAGAAGAAGGCTTTAAAAGTTTTCCTTCCCGGAGAGCTATAGGCGATTTCCCGCACCCGGAACGGATGCAGCGCGCTCAGCCCTTTGCCCCGGATTATGAAACTGTTGAAAGCAAGCATCGGCCCGACATCACGCCCGATCAGCCAAACCTTGTCTAAATTGTTGCTACGCACGTAAATAGTTTCGGTCGTGGGATTCAGCACCCCGAAACCGAGGAAAGTACTGTCTCCGTCCGAGGTGTAGACAGTAAAGGATACAGCCGGCGGATCCAGCATCATCAGCGCCTGGTCGATCGAGTCTGCAGGCACGTTGCCGAGTGTGATGGTTTCGTTCAGTACCCGAAGAATGTGGTGAAGCGACAGCGTGTCTGCCAACTGGCCCTCGCGGGGCTGGCGCATAACCCATTCTGCAAATCTCTTTTCTATCAGGAACGTCGTATCAAAAATCGTAGCGCGTACGGCTGTGATATCATCCAGCTCGGCATTCAGCAGGTAATTCCTCGGCGGTGCGATGTCAGCCGGCTTTTTTTTGATCTCTATGAAAAGGTAAGAGCCAAGTCCCAGGCATAGTAAAAGAAGGGCAAGCATCGTTTTCCAGTTCATAATATGAATCCTTTTAATGTTTCCGGATTATTTACCGGCAGTTTTCCCGGCTATCGTAACCGTCTGATGATCATCACCCAGCCGCCGAAAAGAAATACCACGGCGGGTACGACTATCTTAACCACCAGGGCCATCCTCTTGGACTGCCGCTGGGTTATGTATATTGTTTGATCCTCGGGGTCCTTGGGCCTGATAGTAATCAGCCGTTCATCACCGATCAGCCAGTTGACGGTATTCATGAAAAAGTCCCAGTTGCCGCCGTAACGCAGGTAAGCGTTGGAAGCGAACTGGCTGTCACCGAACACTACGAGTTGGGCCCTGACAGTGGACCTTTCGAGCCGTATTTTCTGAAGTTCTTCCTGGGAGGGCATCTTTGTTCCGGGCCCGGTAAAGACTTCCTCTACCCCCGGTTTTCGCTCCTGAAGTTTCTTTATCATGGCCACCACCACCGCTACCGGGCCGCTCAGATCATTCGGATCGAAAGTGGGATTTTTAACTGCCAGGGAGCCGCGCTCTCTCTCGCCCCAGCTATTGTCGCTGGTTTTGGCCAGGACAGTCAGCTCGAGGTCTTCCGGCGCAATATCCACAATCCGGACCGAACGAACCGTGGGCATTGTAGTAAAGGCTTTCATCAAGTCCCGGGTGACCGGGTGCTCTTTGTCATAGCTGTAAAGAAGAGGCTCCGTGGGGCCTGCGCCCTGCCGCACTCCTGCAGCGGAGTTGTCCACCACAATATCATCCCCCACACGGATGCCCCAGTTGAGCACCCATTCATTGACACTCGTATCGTATTCCGGGTCCACACAGACCAGCACTCTTCCGCCCTTTCCGAGATAATCCTCGATCAGGGCGATCTCCTCTGACATAATCTCCTTGCGTGCGCCCGGCATCACCAGCGCACACGCATTTTCCGGCACACCGCCTGCCTCGATGACATTCAGCCGCTCGACTTCATAGGACTGGTCGCGGATCGCCGAGGCTGCCATCATGTAACCATTCGGGCTGCCGTCATCGATATCCCTCTCCTGGTGGCCCTCGAGGAAATAAACCACTCTCTTTTCGCTGCTCAGCACTTTTATCAGCGAGTTAGTCATATGCTCCTCTGTTTCCATACCCGCCACCATCTCTTGATTCTCACCGGACTCGATTATCGTCACGTTGCCCCGGTAGCGCTGGATTTTGTACTGGCCCGCCAGCATCAGTTCCTTGTTCGGATCGAGAAATCTGTACTGAATATAAGGACTCACTCCGCTGTAAACCTTGAGCAGGTCTCTAAGCTTTCTCTCCCGTTCCCTGTTCTGAATGATTAGGGCCCTGTTCTGGTCCTGACTCAGGGAGCGGTCGATATAAGTCCAGAAGAATGAAGTGATATAGACGTCCTGCTTCTTCTGTTCGATCTCTTTGATAATTTGCATTGTCAGGGGGCTCAGCTCGAACTTTCCGGCAATCGTGATGTCTTTCCAGATAAAATGCCTGTAGCCAATCATGTTGACGATTACCAGCAGGCTCAGCACCAGGCAGACTATCAGCAATGTATTGGTCCCGGAGCGGAAACTTCTTGCACTGAACACATCGCGGATGTCATCGAAGCAGACAACCAGATATAGCAGGCCGGAGGCCATCCCGAGCGCGGCCAGGCCAATCGAGTAAATGTCCCACATGCCGTTGATGTAGAAAAGTCCCAGGCCGAGAAAAAAGATTACCGGGCTTACGTAGCCTGCCGTTCTTATTTTCTGTTTCATATTATTTTTCACCTCCACCGCAGGGAATATATCGCCTGATATGTCAAAAACAGCCCGATAAAGGCCAGAGAGAGATAAAAAACAACATCTCTGGAGTCGATTATCCCCATGGCGAACTTCTCGAAATGAGCGGTGATCGACAGATAATTGGCCAGTTTACCCCAGATAGTGACAGTGGTCTCCCCTACCCGGCCGACTATCCAGAGAAATAGAAAAGCACCGAAAGTAAGCGCCCCGGCGATAATCTGGTTCTCAGTCAGCGAACTGATCAGCAGGCCCACCGAGATCACCGCGATACCGTAAAATATTATACCTGCATAACTTGTCAGGATCGGTCCCAGGTCAGGGTTGCCGTACTGGAAAAGGTAAAACGAAAAGGAAACCGTCGGTAAGACCATGGTCAGGAAAAGAGCGAAAGCTGCCAGGAATTTACCTAAAATAAGCTGAAGGATAGTCAGCGGGGACGTCAACAGCAGCTCCAGAGTGCCGACCCTGCGCTCCTCGGCAAACAGGCGCATGGTGATCATCGGCAGCAGAAACAGGCTGACATTGCGGATATTCTGAAAGACATAGCGGATCACCGAATCGTTAATGCTGAATTTCGGGATCAAGCCCTGTGTGTTGACAGCCTGGGCTGTGGACATGAAAGACATCTGGACGAAATCATTGAACTTGTAAATGAATCGGTTGGAGACGAGTATCAGGAAAACACCGATCACCACATAGGCGATCGGGCTGACAAAATAGGACTTATATTCCCGCCAGAATATTGCGATTATGTTGCGCATGAGTTCTGCCTTCTATTTTAATTTGTATCCGGTGCCGCCGCTTTCGAACGCCAGTGAAAAATCAGGCGGATTCTTTCGAAGTTATCTTGATAAAGATCTCCTCAAGGGTCATCGCCTGGGGTCTCAGCTCCAGCAGTTCTGCGCCGGTTTCCACCAGAGCGCGGGAAAGCTCGCCGCGGCGGTCCTTGCCCAGTTCATAGGATATATCGAACTGCCGCAACTGGTCCTTGCTGCGGCCCTCGCTTTTCTGTTCTCTCACCTCGAGAACCCCGGCGAGAGACTTTATCCGTTGAAGAAGGTCCTCTGGCCCTCCGCGCAGAAAGACTCTTACCGTGTCGCTGCCTTTGAGCTTGCCTGTAAGTTTCTCGGTAGTATCCTCGGCCAGGATCTTGCCCCTGCCGATAATCAGCACCCTGTCGCAGGTAAGGCTTGCCTCCGGTAAAATGTGCGTGCTGAGAAGGATACTGTGCTCGCCGGCGAGCTGGCGGATTAACTGCCTGACCCCGATTATCTGGTGCGGGTCCAGACCTGCCGAGGGCTCGTCCAGGATCAGGATCGGCGGGTTATGGATCAGCGCCTGCGCCAGGCCCACCCGCTGGCGGTATCCCTTGCTCAGCTTATGAATATGAAGGTTCTGCACCTCTTCCAGCGAGCAGCGCTCAATCACGTACCGAAGTCTCTTGCTTCGCTCGCGGCCCCTTTTCAACCCCTTGATCTTGCCGCAAAAATTAATGTAGTCCCGTACCCGCATATCGTGATACAGCGGCGGAAGCTCCGGAAGGTAGCCGATATTGCTCTTGACTTTCTGCGGCTGGTCGAAAATGTCGTAACCCGAGACTTTGACATTGCCCTGGGTGGCCGAAAGATAGCCGGCAATGATCCGCATGGTGGTCGTTTTTCCGGCGCCGTTGGGCCCGAGAAATCCGAGGATCTCTCCCTTTCGCAAGTTGAAAGAAATGTCATCCACAGCCGTGAAATTACCGTAGCGCTTGCTTAAGTTGCTGACCTGTATCAATCAAAGCCTCCTGCAAAAGGATGGCCATGGGCCTGGTTCTTTCCTGTAGAAATCCCGAATCACCTGAGCTTTTTCTCGCGCATGCGGAAAAAACCGATCAAAGGTTCAATATACGAACTTCCCACACTGAGGTCTATAAAATCTACCCCTGCAGCAGCAAAAAGCTCCTGTTGCCGCTTTCTCCGCTCGGAGACCAGCTTCTTGAAACCCTCCCGCACCTGCCTGGATGATCCGTCCACCACTTCCTGCGCGCCTGTTTCGGCATCCTCGAAACTTATCAGGCCCACTTTCGGAAGCTCCAGCTCGCGCGGGTCGCCGATCCGCATCAGGATCAAGTCATGCCGTTGCGCGAGAACCTTGAGCGGCTTTGCAAAGCCTTCGTCCAGGAAATCGCTCACCACGAAGATCACGCTCTTGTGGTTGAGCACGTGCAGAAGGTGTTCAAGCCCCTCGCGAAGCGAGGTTCCCTTGTGCTGCGGCTGAAAAAATAACAGCTCGCGGATGACCCGCAGCACGTGCTTGCGCCCCTTCTTGGGCACGACGACTTTCTCGACCTGGTCGGTGACTATCACCATTCCCACGCGGTCATTGTTCTTGATCGCACTGAAAGCGAGCACCGCGCAGATTTCCGCTGCATATTCGTTTTTCAGCCTGTCAACCGACCCGAAAAGCCCGCTTCCCGAGGCATCCACCAGGAACACCACGGTCAGTTCCCGCTCCTCGACATACTTTTTGATATAAGGGTGGCCCATCCGCGCGGTAACGTTCCAGTCGATGGAGCGGATGTCATCCCCCGGCTGGTATTCCCGGACCTCGGAAAACTCCATCCCGAGACCCTTGAAAATGCTGTGATACTCTCCGGAAAAGACATCCTCGACCAGGCTGCGGGTCATTATTTCAATATGGCGCACCTTTTTCAGTATTTCCTGGGGAATCAAGCTTAAGGAACCTCCACCCGGTCAAATACTTTCCTGACAATGTCCTCTGAGGTCAGCTCCTGCGCCTCGGCCTCATAGGTGAGAATCACCCGGTGTCTCAGCACATCCAGGCCCACCACTTTCACGTCCTCGGGAGTGACATAGCCGCGCCGCCGCATGAAGGCGTTCGCCCTGGCCGCCTGGGCCAGATAAATCGAGGCCCGCGGGCTGGCCCCGTATTCGATCAAGCCCTCCAGCTCGGCCAGTCCGTGCTCTGCCGGCTGGCGGGTTGCCAGAACCAGGGAAACTATATAATCCTTGATCTTTTCGTCAATATAAACCTCACGTACCACCTTCCGGCAGCGCAGGATGTCCTCGGTCGAGATCCGTTTCTCCACTTCCGGTATCTCCCCGCCGGACATGCGCTCCAGAATCCGGCGCTCTTCATCCTTGTTAGGATAGCTCACCTTGAGCTTGAACATGAAACGGTCCACCTGCGCCTCGGGCAGCGGGTAGGTGCCCTCCTGCTCGATCGGATTCTCAGTGGCCAGCACCAGAAACGGCTCGGGGAGCTTGAAAGTAGTCGCCCCGATAGTCACCTGGCGCTCCTGCATCGCCTCCAGCAGCGCGCTCTGCACCTTCGCCGGGGCACGGTTGATTTCATCGGCCAGCACGATATTGGTGAATATCGGCCCCTTGTGGGGAGTGAACTCGCCGGTCTTCTGGCTGTAAACCATCGTGCCGATCAGGTCCGCGGGCAGAAGGTCTGGGGTGAACTGGATCCGGCCGAAGCCGGCGTCGATCACCCTGGCCAGGGTCCTCACGCTCAGGGTCTTGGCAAGACCCGGAACTCCCTCGATCAGCACATGGCCGTCACAGATAATCCCCAGTAGAAGACGCTCTATCATGTAGCGCTGGCCCACTATTACCCGGCCGACCTCTTCGACAACCCGTTCAACGAATTGGCTTTCCTTTTTCACATGCTCGTTGAGAACTTGAATCTGTTCGTCCATTTAAAGCTCCATCAAGATTATTTGCAGCCCTCAAAACAATGTCTCACGGTATGTCTCTGCTGTTAAAGCAATCAGCATACCAGATTCAGCAGGCAGCCCCGCAAGCGCAAAAAACCGCTTTTAACTGTCGTAATATTATAATTTATAGCAAGTTAAAAATTTTTCCTCTAAAATTTTTTAAAGAACCGGGTGTATCATCTAAAGCAAAACAACCCCATATGGGGCAATAAAAAACTGAGATAGAAATCTCAGTTTGAAAACGACTGGCAAATCCTTCCAACTGCAATCGGCTTTGCCTCTCTCAACTGGACGAAGGCTCGTATTTCTCGAGCTCCTGGATCGTAAGCTCCAGGTTCGTCCAGATACCGTCCTCGCCCGCCTCTTCTTTTCTCTTTTCCGCCATCCGGCGCATAACAGGCAGATACTCCCTGAAAAGCTGGGCATTACGCGGTTGAAGAATCTCCAGAATCCCCACTGCAACGTAAGAGCAAAGCTCGATATCATCGCCCTGTTCGGTAAAAATTTCGGCAAAGGTCTGTTCAACCCGGGCGCCGTAGGCGGTTTTGACAAACGCAGCCAGAGTTATCGGTATGCTCAGGCGAAGGTCCCGGTTGACTGACTTGTCTTTCAAAAGGCCGACCAGGAGCGGCACACTGGAGGTGTCGCCGAGCTCGCCAATAGCGAAGATTATGGTTTCCCGCAGAAGGTAATCGTCAACCTGGCCCAACAGGCTGTTGAGCGCGCCCACGGCAGAGCTGTCCTTGTGATAGCCGATAGCGCTCACCATACCGATCTGTACATTCGGGTCCGTGTCGTTCAGAAAGTCCTGCAGGAATTTCGGGTGCTTGAGACTATAAAAGGTGCGAATCACGGAATCCCGCTGAACGGGCGTTCCGGAGCGCAGAATTTCAACACCGTTGTTCACCATCTGCCTCTCCCGAACGATCTCGGGGTCCTCTTTGGGACTGCACGCCGTGCAGATGATTAAGCCGATAACGCACAACAGGCCGGCCGATTCCGTGAAATTGAACATCAGCGACCTTCTGGCTGTACCAATCAGATTCATGGCCAATCCCCTTATTTGTTTACACGGCTCTGTTGTTCGAGCACGGTTTTTAACCACTGCTGAGCGTGAAGCTCCCCTGGGAAACCCTGATATACCAACCGTCGATTTATTTGAAAATCGGATGGTCGAACCAACCCAGGTCGAACAACTCGTTTATCGCGGCCAGAGCGAGAACTGCAACATAAAGGACAAAAATAATCAGGCCTACACCGGCAGCGCGGCTGCGGGAGACATTTTCACCGGTTTCACTCATTCGAGAAACCCTTCACCCGTTGCAGGGAAAAACACCGGGAGGCAAAATTGCTAAAGCTGCCAGACTATCTTGCCTCCAACTACTGTGGCCACAGCGCGCCCGCTCACCTTGCGGCCGTGAAACGGGGTGTTCCGGCTTTTGGAGCAGAACTTGTTCTTATCGATCACCCATTGCGTATCGATATCCAGCACGGTAACATCCGCCGGGTCGCCCTTGCCCAGCGAGCCGCCGGGCAGCTTGAGGATTTCAGCCGGAGCAGTGCTCATCCTGCGGATCAGCGTGCTGAAATCCAGCGCACCGCCTTTGACAAGCTCGGTATAAGAGAGCGCAAAAGATGTTTCCAGCCCGATCACGCCGTTGGGCGCATCGGCGAAAGCAGCCTCTTTCTCGTCATAGTGATGAGGCGCATGGTCACTGGCGATACAGTCGATCGTGCCGTCTGCAAGACCCTTGCGCAGCGCTTTCACGTCCGCTCCCGTGCGCAGCGGCGGAGCCATCCTGGCATTGGTATTGTAACCGTCGACAGCCTTTTCGGTGAGGCTGAAATGATGGGGAGTTGCCTCTGCGGTAACTCTCACTCCTTCAGCCTTGAACTTTCTCACTACCTCCACCGAGCGGGCGCACGAGATATGGGCCACGTGGAATCTGGCGCCGGTCAGACGAGCCAGGGTACAGTCGCGATAGACAATAATCTCTTCACTCTCGGTGGGAATCCCCGCCAGGCCCAGGCGGGTGGCCACTATTCCCTCGTTCATAACTCCAGCTCCGACCAGGGTCGGGTCTTCGCAGTGCTGGATTACCGGTACATCGAAAATCAGCGAATAGGTCATCGCCTTGCGCATGACTTCCGCACTGGCCACACAGTGCCCGTCATCGCTGAACGCTACGGCCCCGGCATCGATCATTCCGCCCATCTCGGCCAGGCTCTCGCCTTTAATCTCCTTGGTGATAGCGCCGACCGGATAGACCCTGCTGTGGCCGGCACGGATCGCCTCGCGGATGATATAGCCGATAGCGGCCTGGTTGTCGGTTACCGGATCCGTATTGGGCATGGCGGCAACCGCAGTGAACCCTCCCGCAGCGGCTGCGAGACACCCGCTCTCCACGGTTTCCTCGTCCTCCCGGCCCGGCTCCCGCAGATGAACGTGCATATCTATCAATCCGGGTACGACCATTCTGCCCTCAGCCTCCAGCACCTTCGTACCGCGGCCGACAGAGAGCCCCTTGCCGATTTCGGCCACTTTGCCCTCGGCAAGCAGAATATCCAGCTTCTCATCAATCTCGTTCCTGGGGTCTACTAACTGCCCCCCGCGTATCAAAAGACGGTTCAAGACACACCTGCCTCGTTAACTTTTTATTTTCACTCGAGCATGGATGGAACTTCTGCAGCACTGGCAGGCTTGCCGCCTGCCAGCAGAAACAGTACGGCCATGCGTACAGCCACGCCGTTGGTTACCTGTCTGAGAATCACCTGATGTTCACCGTCCGCCACATCCGAGTCTATCTCTACTCCCCGGTTCATCGGTCCGGGGTGAAGAATCAGCACGTCCCGCCCGGCCCTTTCAAGTTTTTCGGTGGATATGCCGTAGAGCCTGTTGTACTCCCCGAGGGAGGGAAACAGGTTGGATTGCATTCGTTCCAGCTGTATGCGGAGTACGTTGATCGCATCGGCTTCAGCCAGCACGTCTTCGATCCGATGGTAAACCTCAACTCCCAGAGCCTCGAGGCTGCGCGGGACAAGGGTTGGCGGGCCGCAAACACCGACTCTGGCGCCCATTTTTTTCAAGCCCCAGATATCCGAGCGCGCCACCCGGCTGTGCACCACATCTCCCACGATCACTACTTTCAGACCCTCCAGCTTGCCGAACCTGTCGCGCAAGGTGAGCATGTCCAGCAGTCCCTGGGTCGGGTGCTCGTGCCAGCCGTCCCCGGCATTGATCACATTTGAATCTATCCGCTCAGACAGGAAAGCCGGCGCCCCGGATGCCGAATGGCGGATTACCACCATATCGATACGCATCGCCTCCAGGTTCCTGGCCATATCGACAAGGGTCTCTCCCTTGACCACGCTGCTCTGGGAAGCACTAATGTTGATAGTATCCGCGCTCAGCCTTTTCTCGGCGAACTCGAAAGAGGTACGGGTACGGGTACTCGGCTCGAAAAATAGATTGATAATAGTTTTACCGCGAAGGACGGGGACTTTTTTGATCTGTCTTTCACTTATTTCCTTGAAAGGAACGGCGGTGTCGAGGATCATCCGGATTTCTTCAGCAGTGAGCTCCTCGAGGCCCAGCAAATGCTTGCGTTTGAATTGCATTTCAGGCTTTATCGTGAAGGGTTGGAGAAAAATTGAATCAACGGACGCTGTTTTTTGCACTTACTATCTCAACCGGCTGTTATCCATACTCCATCAGTATCGTCAACTTCCTTGATCCTGACCACGACTTTCTCGTCTTTTTTCGTAGTGATCGTCTTGCCTGCAAAATCAGCCCGGATCGGGAACTCCCTGTGGCCCCGATCGACCAGCACGGCGAGCATGATCCGGTCCGGGCGGCCGAAATCGATCAGTGCATCCAGTGCGGCGCGGATCGTCCGGCCGGTAAAAAGAACGTCATCCACCAGAATTACCCGCTTGCCGGTCACGTCCGGCGGCAGGTCCGTGCTGCGCACTGTCGGCTGAACCGGCGTATGCCGAAGGTCGTCACGGTAAAGTGTGATATCCAGCTTGCCGGTGGGCACCCTGACTCCCTCGATCTGCTCGATATAACCGACCAGCCTCTGGGCCAGGTTCACGCCCCTGGTCTGGATTCCCACTACCAGAAGAAACTCGGTGCCCTGATTCTGCTCGAGAATCTCGTGCGCTATGCGCCGCATCGAGCGGCCCATCATCTGGGCATCGAGTACGCGTCTTTCCTTGTTTTGTAAGCTTGAATTCATCAAGGGGCATTTCCAGAAAAAACCTTTCACAAGCCGTTGGCCCGGCAAATGAAAGGTTTTTTCTCTAGGTTATTCGATTTTTCTGGTAACTGTCCATCGTTTTTAAGCCAACGGTCAATTCTGGCCTTCTTCCTTGGGCCTCTTTTCCTGAGCTTCCTTGTAAATCTCGACAGCTTTTTTCTGATCGCCGATTTTGCTATAGGCAATGCCCAGGTTCGATAAAACCGCATGGTCGCGTTCGCATCCGTTATCGAACATCGCCTGGATGGTCTCTATTACTTCATTCCACGCTTCCTGGTAAATATAGATGTAGTAAAGCTGCTCGCCGGCTTCACAGTCGGTCGGGTCTTCTTCCACGACTGCCTGGAAACACTCACCGGCCTTTTCCAGCATTTCCCCGGCCCTGGTTTTCGATTCCTCGTCTTCCAGCTTTTCCAATTTATAGTACATCTGGAAGTAGGAGCTCCCGGCGTTGAAATTATCCGCCAGGCTTATCTCTGCTCCGGCATCGTCGAACAGCAAGTCGAATCCTTCTACTGCGTTCTCATAATCCTGGCGGCTCATGTAAATCGTCACCAGCTTTTTCAGAGCAGCCACGTCATCCGGATTTTCATCCAGGTA
>Ga0272442_10003917_pt1 | contig 20613 bp, 19 predicted proteins | sample SSMForm2O_FD_200262 | JGI IMG/M metagenome (GOLD analysis project Ga0272442, IMG submission 200262) | Marine sediment archaeal communities from Little Sippewissett salt marsh, Falmouth, MA, United States - SSM-Form-2O | ecosystem: Environmental > Aquatic > Marine > Wetlands > Sediment ... | reverse complement strand
AAAGAAAAAGGGTTGCAGGTCTTGTAAAACCTGGTGAGATAGTTGTTGATATGTTTGCTGGCATTGCACCATTTTCAATTATGATTGCAAAATATGCAAAACCAAAAATTGTATATTCTTTTGATAAGAACAAATATGCAGTAGAATTTGCTAAAGAAAATTTAAAACTAAACAATGTTGTAGATAAAATAGAGGTTTTCAAAGCAGATTCCAAAAATATAAAAGACTTTCTTAATAAAAAAACATCAAAAGTTGATAGGATAATTATGAATCTACCATTTTCATCTAGTAAATATTTTCCCTCTGCATTACAACTTGTTTCAGATACTTGTATAATTCATTATTATGATATGATAAAAGAAAGCAGTATAAAAGATAGAATAAAACACCTAGAAAATATAGGTAATAAACATGAAATAACATTTGTTGACCACAAAGTTAGAAAATTAAAAACATATTCACCTAGAGAATTTTATATAGGAATTGATATTACGGCTAAGAAAAAACATGCCGATGTAGCTTAGCCCGGTTGAGCGGCTGACTTGTAATCAGCAGGTCGAGGGTTCGAATCCCTCCATCGGCTTCAGAAAAACATTTCACCTGTAAAAACACATTTTTAACAATTTTTGAAGGAAGGCTCTAAACTAATGGTACAAATCCCTTTACATACATTTTTCTAAATTTTTAAATTATATGGATAAGTTAAACATCAAATCTACATTTCTGCTTTTTTACAATAAAATTTGATATATGTTTTATATTAACAACTATATTACTGACAAATGGAGAGATTAAATGCTTACAACTGAAACTTTTTGGAATCAAATTGGATTATACAATGATTCTACACTAATAATTCAGGTTATAATGGCTATTGTAGCAATTATATTACTGCTTTATATATTTATAAAGCCAAGTAATAGAGCAAATATATTGATGAAATCATTTCTTTCTTTTGCATTTGCTTGGAATGCCATAGTATTTTTCTTGATTTATGCAGAACCATCACCCTTTTCCTATTTAGGTGCTGTTCTATTTGTTATTATATCAATTCTATTTGCATTGGATATCTTTACTAAAAAAATTGAATTTAGATTTCCTCAATTAGATTATCTTAAATATCTAACAATAATATTTATTTTTTTAGTTTTTTTATATCCCTTAATCGGATATGCTTTAGGCCATATATATCCAGAAACATGTACTCCAATGATGCCTTGTCCTTTGACTGTTTTTACTATTACTCTTGTTGTTGCAGCGATACCAAGAGTAGATAAGAAGGTTTTTGCAGCATTACTTCCATGGGCTTTACTAGGCTTACCAAAATGCCTTGGGGTGAGTGATTGCTATGAAGATTGTATTTTATTTATAAGTGGAGTCTATGGCGTTGTTATGTTAGTAAAGGTATGGAAGAAATAGTAATTTATTAACCTAAAAAAACCATTATTAAATTAAAACTTTTGTTGGTAGCCCTCCATCAGCTTAATTTTTGGTTTTAAATTTTATTTTTCGTAAGATTATAATACAGAGCGTAATTAATATAATAAATGTAATACTAAATCCCGGAGATTCATCCTTTGAACTTCGTTTATTAATTTCTATTGTTATTGTATCTTCGTCTTCTAAATCATCAGTATCAACTACAGTTAGTTTTACAAGATAAGTTCCAGCCGCACTATAAGTGCGTTCTACAACTTGACCATATTCTATTTCACCATCATGAAACTCCCAGATATAATCCTTTATTCCTAAATCATCATAGCTATTTGACCCGTCAAATATTATTAATTGACCAGTTTTTTTATTATCATACGGACCACCAAGATCAGCAACAGGTCTCTCGGAAGGTAATTCTCCTACACTAACAGATACAACATCAGAATCACTTGTACCATTATTATCAATAACAGTTAATGTTGCTTCAAATTCACCATTATTCTCATATTTATGAGCAGGATTAGCTATAAGAATTTCAGATGACCCATCACCAAAGTTCCATCTATAAAATTCAATTGTTCCATCAGGATCATAACACTTAGATGAATCAAACAATACATTATCTCCCTCCATTGCTGAATATGGTCCATTTGCATCAGCTATTGGAGGTTCATTATCAGGCGGAGTCTTACGAGTAACAAATACAAATGTAGAAGATCGATTCTGTAAAAGTCCGTCATCTACAATAACATACCATGAATATATTGTATCAAATCCCAAATTAAATTTGATTCTTACCCTACTGTCATTTTTAGCGTTTTTAATAGGGTTCTGCGTATAACTTTTTATTAAGGAATCATCATCAGCTTTATAAAAATAAACAGTCAATTCTTCACTATCAGGATCTGTTACAAGGACCTCAAGAGTTATACTCAAGCCCACACCTGTTTCAAAATCCTCAGGGCTAGGGTCTGATGGTTTATTTGGGGGTTTTAAAAAATATCCAAGAGGATAACTATCCAATACACCATTTTTAAAATAATTTTCATCACCTATCCCATCTAAATCCCTATCAGCATCATCATAATCATCCCAATAGTTACCAGTTTCTTCATAAAACCATTGATTAGTTCCTGAGTCTTTAGCTGAAATAGGATTACCAATAAAATCATTCAAAAATAAAATGTTATCATGATAACCTGAATTAATGTTAATACCTGATGCTGTTTGATAATAAAAAGAGTTATTTTTTATTGTATTATCATTGCCAGCAATAATTATGCCTCTTCTATTATTTCTAAATATATTATTTAACACTTCAGTTTCAGAGGAAAATAAATAGATTCCGTCACCAATGCTATCATAAAATGAGTTATTTTTAATAAGTATATCATTACTTGTTATTAAGTAAATTGAATAATATTCAGAACAATTAATAACGTTTTTTGTAATGTTTATATTATTACACTTGTCAATACATATGCCAAATATACAATCATTAATTATATTTCCATAGATACGATTATTTTCTTTGCAAGATTCTTGATATATACCATAATCAGAGCAATTGGAGACTTGATTATTTAGAATGTCATTAGTACTTGATGAAAAAACATTAATCCCAATTTTTGTATCATTTATAATATTTCCACTAACAATATTATCTTTGGATTGTGAACTTATATAAATACCATAACTTGAAGTATCTCCGATATTATTGCTAATAATTCTATTATTATCAGAATTTAAACATATTAGCGCTCCAATAGGTGATGTCATAGAATCATCGTTATCACTAACTGTTATATCCTCAATAGTCACTTCATCTGCCACAACCTCTATAAGATATCTATCGTCATATCTATTATCAATCACCGTTACTTTTTCATTTACACCTCCGATTAATTTGATTTTTTTATTTATTACTAGATTTTCTTGATATAAACCACCAAAAATATAGATAGTATCTCCATTCTCAGCAACATTTAAAGCTTCTTCAATTTCTTGGTAAGGTCTTTCTGCGGTTCCATCACTATAACCAAAATAGGAGCCATTAACATAGATTTCTCTGCCCTCTTCACCAATTATTGTATCTGAAATAAATAAAACGCTTGAATACATAATAAAAGCTGCCAAAATAACTTTAACAACCTTAGATGTCATCATCCCATCATCTCCTATCATTGTAATAAAAACTATAATTTATAGTTTTCTGATAAGTTTATTCGGAAATATAAAAAAACAATTTTTTAAAAAAGAGTTATAAAATTTTAAGTAATGTAATAACTAAAAAGTTTAGTATAATATTTAATTTGCATTTCTATTACAAATACTTATTTGATTAAAAAAAGGTAAGAAAATACTGATAATATGAAAATCTGTATTGGTGGAACTTTTAATTATCTTCATAAGGGTCATAAATCATTATTAAGAAAAGCCTTTGAATCTGCAGGAAAAGATGGCAAGGTATTTATCGGAATTTCTACAGGCAATTTAGTAAAAAATAAAAAAAATACTAAAGCATTTGAAACAAGAAAGAAGAAATTAGAAGAGTACCTAATTGATAACGGATATAATAATAAAGCAATAATAGTACCAATTAATAGTAAATTTGGTTTAACGTTAGATGAGGATTTTGACGCAATTGTAGTTTCTCCAGAAACAGAAAGGATTGCTTCTCAAATAAACAAAGAGCGCGTTTTAAGAGATAAAAAGCAATTAAAAATAATAACAGTACCTTTTGTCTTAGCCGAAGACGGAAAACCTATTAGTTCATCAAGAATAATTAACAAAAAAATTGACAAAAATGGTAAACAACTTTAAAGAGATTAATTTTATAAAGGGAATTTTATTACATCGTGAAAAAAAGGTGATTATAGTTGGCATATTTAATCTTTGAAGTAAAATCAGATGAAATTGGAAAAATAAACAAATTAATCAAAGATGACCTCATTAGCAGGCAAAGTATACTAACAAGAGATTCAAGCTCTCTTAATTTAAAAGGAGAATCCTCTTATCTTAAAATCGAGGGTAGCGATGAGGGATTAAAAAGAGCAAAAGAGCTTGCAAAAGAGCTTGAACTTAAGAAGTTAGATGATAAGAAGGCAAAGGAAATCAATACAAAAATGCAAGAACAAGAGGACTCAGCTGCTTCTGGCATGGGTATGATTTTTGATTAAACCTTCCAATATTTATTTATCTCATTTTTAATTTCTTTTATTACTTGACTTACATTTTCAACTTCTGTAGCTGTATCTTTAAAGTCGACATCTTTTCCAACCATTTGTCCTAATTGAGATACAAAGCATTTTCCTATCCATTCTAAATTATATCCTCCTTCAAGTGTACATACTATCTTTGGTTGGATTTTCTGAAATTTTTCAATTATCTCACTATAAAAATGAGATGTTAATTTCAATCCTCCTAGAGGGTCTAAATGATGAGAGTCATAACCTGTTGAAAAAAATATTATATCAGGTTTGAATTGTTTTGCAATTGGTAGAAATACTTCATCCAAGGTCTTTGAAATAGCATTATTTCCATTACCATGAGATACTGGAATATTTACATTGAATCCTTCACCTTCTCCAATTCCAGTTTCACTTGTATGTCCAGTTCCAGGATAATGGGGCGATAGATGAAAAGATTGATACATTACGTCATTTCTATCATAAAAAATATCCTGTGTACCATTTCCATGATGAACGTCAAAATCAAAAATTAGTACTTTTTTATCTTGTTTTGAAATTTCATTTGCAGCTATTGCAATATTGTTGAAAAGACAGAATCCCATTGATCTATCTCTTGTTGCATGATGGCCTGGTGGCCTTATCAATGCAAAGGCATTATCCGCTTTTTCTTTGATTACATTGTTGCTTGCTTTCAATAATCCTCCTGCTGCAAGTCTAGCAGTCTCATAATCTGATTTGCAAACGTATGTGTCCAAATCTATCCATGCTTCATATTGATTGCTCATTTCCTTGACTTGTTCAATCATATTTTTAGAATGTACATCATATAAAATGTTTTCAGATAGCATTTCAGGTTCAATAAACATTAAGTCATTGTAAAAAGGTGATTTTTTTGTTTCATCCATCATAACATTCAATCTTTCTGCATTTTCAGGATGAGATCTATTGTTATGTTTACTAAATTCTTCTGAAAATATTATTTGTGTTGACATAAAATCAATAACAGAAAATAATACTGTTACTTATAAATCATAACATTATGTTTAAACTTACTAAAACTTATTAAAAATCCTAGTTTTTAGACCAAGTTACAGAAAAAAATTTTAGTTCTAAATCAGTAGTCAACGCCAAACTTCTGATACGTCTTTATGCAATCATTGCACATAAAAATCTTCTTATCCTCAGTAACATCAAAGACCCATTTACCTTCTTTCATAATGTTACAACTTGTGCATTTGTCTATCATTTAATCTCCTTGAATCGTTTCATCAGTTAAGTATCTTATGTGTGTCATGTCTCAAAACCACCCAATCCATCCAAACCAATTAATCAACACTGACATTATTACCAGTACGGTTCCAATTAGAAACAGCACCAATATGATTTGCTGTAAGGTGCTTAATGTCCTAAAATGCCTAAGGTCCTTTGACAATTGATTCCAACCTTGGTCTGCTCTATCAAAAAGTGACTTTGGCGGTCTCTTCAACGCATCATCAATTTGTCTTGGAATTGACCTACGTGTTTCTGTCATGTTTCAATACCTCAGTGCTCATTATTCCAAAATCATCAACTGTGATAACAATGAACTGCATGAAATCACTCAGTGTGTATTGACGATGTGCTGAATCATTTGCTCTTTTGATTCTGCTATGTGATTACAATCTTCGTAACTGCATCTAAAAATAGGTTTCAAAGATTTTGTTATTAGCTCGGATTGCTCTACCATCTTTGTGAATTTTTCAACTTCCGCATCAAATTCTTTCTTGCTAGAGACGCGATGTGATTTCCATCCAGACTTAGCAAGGTCACTTCGGTAAGCAATACTAAAACCGTATTTTGTGTTTTTTGTATAGCACAAGACTCGCTTACCTGATTTGAAGGTACGGTAACCGTCTTTATCATCCTCATATTCAACGTCAAGCTCTTTTACCTGTTCGGTAAAGCTTTCAACGGTCACTAGCTCCTTTTTTACTTCCTTTTCTTTTGGCATTTTTCTTTCACCAATATCAAATAATATTTGTCCACTAGATTATGGCTCACAAAAAGGTAGATATAGGATTAGACAAAGTCCCTTTGACATACTTTTTTATTATAAATAACATTTAAATATCACAATAGAGTTGTTATTATTGAGGGAGGCAAGAGAACATGTCAAAATCCTCAAATATAGTTTATAAAACACTGGTAGTTGGAGTTATAGTTCTATTTGTTGGAGTTGCTGTTCAACCTGTATTTGCAGATTATATAGATAAAGTGGATGATGAATTAAAAGATAATTCTGAAGAGATTGGAACATCTGATGATTATAAGGAAATTATCACATTTATTTATGGTGATGGTGAAGTAAAATGGTTTGAGCAAAGAGGGCTTTTCCGTGGTGCATTATCAATAAATAAACTGCCTTGGGGAGAGCTCTATTTATTTGGAATTCGGCGTTCTAATATATTGTTGAGATTATTCTCAGAATCTATACGATATGTTTATGCTCCCCGTTTCATAGGTTTGGCAATTAATCTCGCTTTTGGCCATTGTATTATATATGGATTTGCATTTGGAGACATTGAATGGAGATAAAATATGCATAAGAAAATCCTCGTATTAGGAATAATAATCATATTTCTTGGAACATGTATTACTTTATCAGTTGCCATAGATACTGTTAAGGAGCCTCATAAACCACTCTCATTTTGGAAAACATATTATGTCGGTGGAACAGGACCAGGGAATTATTCCATGATTCAGGATGCAATTGATGATGCAAATGATGATGATACTGTTTTTGTATTTGATTATTCATCCCCATATTATGAAAATTTAATTGTAAATAAATCATTATCATTAATTGGTGAAAATAAGTTTACCACAATAATTGATGGTAAAGAACAAGGAGACATCATCAATATTTCCAAATCAAATGTTACATTAACAGATTTTACAATTAAAAACACCAGTAAAGAAGGTATAGCAATCACAACATGTTCAGATAATACAATAATCACAAATAATATCATTAATAATTTTGACCAAGGTATTAAAATTGAATATTGCAATAATCATATAATTGAAAATAATACTCTTCACTCCACAGATTTATCTACAAGCATATTTCTTAAAAAATCATCAAATAACCTGATTGCAAACAATACAATATTGAACATGGGTGGGGGAATAATCCTTTATTTATCATCAAATTACAACAATATCAGTGGAAATTATATAGACCAAGGTACTTGTTATATAACTCATACATCAAATTATAATATATGGATAAATAATAGCATTATCAATCACGGGGGAATGTGTATCTATCAGGGTTCTTGTTATAACACATTAAAAAACAATATATTTAGTAATGAATCATGGGAATGTGTTAAAATAACTGGTCAATCAAATTATAATATTCTTACTAATAATACATTCTGTGATTCTCTAAAAGGTGTAAGAATCGGAAATTCTAATCAAAATAAACTATACCATAATAGATTCCTTAATAATTGGCAGGGAAATGCTCAAGATAATGGAAAAAATATATGGGATAATGATTACCCATCTGGGGGTAATTACTGGGATGACTATACCGATAATGATTATAATAATGATAGCATTGGAGATTCTCCATATAATATCTCTCATGGGAGTAACCAGGATAAATATCCTCTTGGTTATTATGACTATGAACCACCTATTATAGATATTATTGGATTTGAAGAAAATTATCTATATTTTTTCAATTTCAGATTGTTACCTCTACCAAATGCTACTGTATTTATCGGACCCGCTGTTTTTTCAGTTAATGTAACTGATGATTATTTGTTTGATGTCTATTTTATTGATGTTTATGTTGATGGTGTATATAAAGGTGGAATAGGAGGGTTAAATAAACCATATAACTTTACTTTCCATAAGATAAATATGATAGATACTTTTTTTGATATATTCAAACATAAATATACAATTACTTTTGAATCAAAAGATTGTCATGGAAACATAGCTCGTAAAGATGTTATAGTATGGTTATTTTTGTGATAGAATTCCCAAATTTATAACTAAAAAAATTCATTATATTATTCAATTTTTTTGATATATGGGTTCATTGCAACCTTTATAAATTTCTTTTTGAAGAACTCATGAGTTAATACTTCATGTGGATTGGCATCCAGCAAAAGAACCATATGATATCTAAGATTCAGTAAATCCTTCTATCTATCTTTTACTTTTACAGTAGAAATTTATTTGTCGGTTTCTCTCTCAAGGGTACAAAATGTTTTGTCGTTGTTAGATAAATAATGCTTAATATGACTCTTAACAATACCTATTACCCATTGCTGGAAAGACTGCTATCTTTACTGTGTTAACCTTTATATATCCACTATCTGATTAAATATTGAGGGAGGTATAGACTTCTGAATAAGAACATCCTTGCATTTGGAATTACAATTCTGTTTCTTATTACAACTGTTACCCCTATGACTCTTGGGTATTATTTTAAACTTGATAGGGTTGAAACTGAAGAAGGGCAATCTACCATAAGCGATAGCGGTTTGATGAACTCCTCATGGCCAATGGAAAGCCATGATGTTCGTCATACAGGAAGAAGTCCTTATAGTACTGTAGATAACCATGGTGATGAGATTTGGCGATTTAGAACAGGTACTTGGGCTGAAAGCTCACCTGTTATAAGCAATGATGGTACAATTTATTTCGGCTCAGATGACTTCTATGCTGTTAATCCAAATGGTACATTGAAATGGTATTATGAAACAGGAATCTTTATTGAATCTTGTGCGGCTATTGATGAAGATGGAGTGATATACATAGGAGATTTGGACGCTTCTCCTTGCTATTTCAGGGCTTTGTATCCCAATGGAACATTGAAATGGAAACAGAAGCTGGGTGCAATTCATGGTTCCGCTACCATTGGAGCTGATGGAACAATCTATATTGGTAGTACGGGTGGAAAAATCTTTGCATTATATCCGAATGGTACAATTAAGTGGGAATTTAAAACAAATCATGATGTTCATTCTTCACCAGCAATAGGTTTAGATGGCACAATATATTGTGGCTCTCATGATGGCAAACTCTATGCACTTTACCCAAATAATGGAACTTTGAAATGGAAATATGGAACAGGGGACTGGGTACGTGGGAATCCATCTGTTGGTGATGATGGAATTATTTATGTTCCTTCATTTAGTGATAAATTATTTGCCCTGTATCCAAATGGCACATTGAAATGGAAGTTTAATACTGGTTTTGGAGCCTCAGGTAGTCCAGCTATTGGAACTGATGGTACAATTTATGTTGGAACAGACAAACTCTATGCTTTAAATCCAGATGGAACCTTAAAATGGAGTTATAATTTAGGTAATGAACTGCATGTGGCTGATTCATCACCTGCCATATCTGCTGATGGTACGATATATATCGGAGTGAGACATGATGATGGCAAAGGTGGTGAGCTAATTGCTGTTAACCCTGATGGAACTGAAAAATGGAGAAGCGGATATATCGCTAATGAAGCTGTAAGTTCAGCACCTGCAATCGGTGAAGATGGAACCGTATACATCTGCTCAGCTTCACACGAGAATGATAAATCAGTTGGTTACCTTCATGCATTTCACACTTTTGACCCAAATGCTCCAGATGCACCAGAAATTAATGGACCAACAAATGGAAAAACAGATACAAAATATGAATACACATTCATCGCAACAGACCCCAACGGTGACGATGTATACTACTACATTGAATGGGGAGACCATAAAGTAAAAGACTGGTTTGGACCATATCATTCCGATGAAGAAGTAAAAGTTAATCATACGTGGAAATGGGAAGGGTCGTATACCATTAAAGCTCGTGCTAAGGATGTTAATGATTTATGGGGACCTTACGGAACACTAAAGGTGACAATACCAAGAACCAGAACATCATCATATTTTGAGCGTTTCCCTTTGCTGGAAAGACTGCTTGGTTTGTTGTAGTTAACATTTAAATAACCATCAATAGATTAATATCTTGGAGGGAGGTATAGTTTATGAAAAGAAGAATCCCAATATTTGGAATACTGATTATTCTAATAGGAATATCTTTTACACCATTGAATCAAGGTATGAACATAAGAGAGTCATATCACCCAATAGTATCAAGGAATATTTTGTATGTGGGTGGTAGTGGTCCTAATAATTACACTAGGATACAGTATGCTATTGATGATGCATCTGATGGTGATACTGTTTTTGTTTATGAAGGATTATATGATGAACAAATCTATATCAACAAAACAATTAATCTTATTGGGGAAAATAAGGATTTTACTATTATAAATGGTTCTGAAATTGGTATAGTAGTAACCGTCAATGCTGATAATGTTACTATCAATGGATTTACAATTCAGAATAGCGAATTCCATGTTTATGGTATTGAGGTAAATTCAGATTATAACAATATATCTGATAATAAAATTGTTGATAATGGATATGGAATATACCTAACAGGAGGAGATAATAATACAATTTCTGGGAATGAATTCTCAGGTCATTATTATGATTGTATAAAAGTTGAATATTCAAGAAATATTCTGATTTCAAGGAATCAATTTATTAGAAACAATCCAGGTCTTGGAATATTATTCATCTATAGCAATTTTAGCATAATTTCAAATAACCATTTTAAAGATACTCGCTCTGGGATATACACCATTTATTGTAATAGTCTTGTAATTAGTAACAACACCTTAGTAAAAAACACCTTTGATGACGCTTTTATTTTATCTAAAACGCACTATAGTACTATAACTAACAATAAAATCATTAGTTGGTCATATGGGTTAATGGTTCGAGATAGTAATTATAATATCATTTCTGGTAATTATATAACGGATTGTTACTATGATGGTATTCGCTTTGGTTTCTATTCTGAGGATTTACTTTGCAAGTATAATGTTATTAAAGATAATATAATCACGGAGAATGGTATTGGTATAAATATAAATGACCAGTCCAATAATAACTCAATATATTGTAATAATATTAGTTTAAATGACTATGGAATAAATATTAAATATCCATCATCCAGCATTGATAATAATTTTTATCATAACAATCTCTACAATGGTGTAAATGCATTTGATGGTGGTTTTAATTTTTGGAACATTAGTTATCCTTCTGGAGGCAATTACTGGGATAATTACAAAGACGAAGACGTTGATGGTGATGGTATAGGTGATACTCCAATAAATATCTCAGGTGGTACAGGTAACAAAGATTATTTTCCTTTGATGTATCCTTGGGGTGAGCAAAGACCAGTGGCAAACTACACATATTTTAAAGAGTTTGGTGGTTATGTATTCAATGCTTCAGATTCTTATGATAGAGATGGTGAAGTAATATCTTATATGTGGGTCTTTGGAGATGGTACAACAGATAGTGGGATGGAAGTTGCACATAGTTACAACTCATCTGGAACCTATGAAGTAAAATTGTCTGTTACTGATGATGAAGGATACAAAGGAAACCATACAAAGACTATAGATGCAGTTCAGAATAATCCACCAGATACACCTATAATAGATGGACCTGATAGTGGTAAATGGGGTAAACCATACTATTTTACCTTCCAATCATCAGATAATGAGGATAGTGATATCTGGTATTTTGTGGATTGGGGTGATGAACATAATTCTGGCTGGATGGGTCCATATACTTCTGGTGATGAGATATCTGATGCTCATACTTGGACAGAACAGGAAACCTTTACTATAAGATGTAAAGCAAAGGATATGTATAATATTCATAGCGACTGGGGTGAGTTTGATATTACTATACCAAGAACTAGAACCTCATCATATCATTGGCTTTGGGAGCGTTTCCCAATGCTGGAAAGACTACTATCTTTATTGTTGTAACATTTAAATATCTAACAGTGGATGTATAATAAGAGGGAGAAGAGAATATGAGCAAAAAACTTGTATTGTATAGGTTTCTTGTAGTTGGAGTTATAGTTCTATTTATTGGAGTTGGTGTTCAACCAGCATTTGCAGACGTATCTTTTAAAAATATTGGCTCTGCAGGTTTTATTCAAAGTTTGATAAATAATGCTTCTAATGGTGATACGATTTATATTCCAAGTGGAACTTATTATGAGCATATAGATATTGATAAATCTATTTATCTTATTGGTGAAGATAAGTATTCAACGATTATTGATGGTGATGGTGATGGTGATATTATTCAGGTTTTTGCTGATTTTGTAGAAATTAGCAATTTTACAATTCAAAATGGTGATTGTGGTATTTTATCCACAGCTAATTTTTGTAAATATTTTAAAAATAGAGTGATATATAATTATGAAGGAATTCAATTGTATAATAGTAACGTTTATGAAATTGGTGCTAACAATAATGAGGTTTTTAGTAATTATATAGTAAATAATTGGAATTATGGAATTGGTATATTCAATTTTGATTGGACCGGAACTAGAAAGGGTTCTGATAATCTAATTTATAATAATTATCTCCATGATAATCGTTTAGGAATTGATATAGAGTTTGGTAAAAATAATATCGTTGAAGGAAATATAATTTCTGATAGTACAACAAATGGTATGTCTATATGGGCTGATAATTCAGAAATAATAAGTAATTGTTTTATAAATAATAAATGTGGTATTAGAGTAGGTGAGGATTCTCATGATGTTATAGTAAAGTGTAATAATTTCATTGGTAATGAAAAAAATGCAGATTTTCAAAGTTTTTTTTTGGGGACATTTAGCAAACGATGGATTCGCAATTATTGGGATGATTGGAAGGGATTTGGTCCAAAATGCATATATGGATCACTTGTTATCCTTGTGAAAATTATCCCACCAGAAGTAAAATTATTTCCATGGATTGAAAGAGATTGGTTTCCAAAATATAAGGCCTATGATATTGAGGTAAACCTATGAAAAGAAAACAACGAGTTTTGTATAAGTTTCTTATAGTTGGAGTTATAGTATTATTTATTGGAATAGGTGTTCAACCTGCATTTGCTGTTACTTATAATGAAAATAACAGTCCACCTGAACCACCAATAATTGATGGTCCTGATGTTGATACCTATGATGTAGAAATTGAATTTAGTTTTAAATCTATTGACCCTGAAAATGATGATATTGCTAAATACATAATTGATTGGGGTGATGGAATTCAAGAAAATCTTACTGGTCCTTTTGGTTCTGGAGTTAAAGTTGTTGCAATTCATGTTTGGTATAATGTAGGAAAATATATCATAAAGGCTAAGGCAGTTGATATACATGGTGCTGAAAGCAACTGGTCTGTGACTGATATAGATATACCAATAACTAATGATAATGATGATTGTAACCTATGTGCAAAAAAAGTTAGTAAACCTTATCTTAGTTTAATAATTGGTTTATTTAATATATTGGATAAGTATGAGTATCAAATATCAGAACTATTTAAATATCATCCTGAATTAGAAGGTAAATATCAAGAATTATCGGAAAACATTTCAGAACTTCGTATTTTAGATAAAGAAACTCCTTTTTGTACTCTTATAATGATATTATCAATAATAACTCAAATAATAATGGAAATTTTATTTCTCTTACCATCTATATTTTTAGTGGCGATTTTTGGTATTACTACCGAAATACTTTGGGTTATTTATGGAGTGTTTTGCTATGAACCCTGAATTAAATATAAATAAGAAAATTAAAATATGAAACAAAGAATAATTGGTAAAACTCTGGCAGTTGCTGTCATACTATTGTTTATTGGACTTGCTATACAACCAAGTGTAGCAGTTACACCTGAAACAGAGATAGATATTGAACCTAAAGATTACTTGTTTCAAACTATCCTTGATATAGCAAATAACCCAGAAGTAAAGGAGTTGTTAGAGCAATATGATAATGACTTGTTTAAGGTTGATATAGATAGAAGTTTTTATCGTAAAATCTTCTTAAGGAATCCAAGATTATTCATTAGTATTCTATTTACTAAACCAACTCTGACAATTGAGTATCTTAATAAATGCTACAATAAGGGTATCGAGATTACTAATATTATTGGTGAAGACAAAGTAGTTGAGACGATTGATAATATTGGAATTAATAACAGAGAGTTGTTTGATGAACTTAATGTTATTATCTCTAAAGATGGAGAATTATCAGGTAGAATTGAAGTTTTAAAAAAGATGAATAAAGAATTGATTACTGATTGGGATTTCCGATTTTTATGTGGTATTATATTAATGTTAGATATTACTTTGGGTTTAATACTATTTTTTGTGGCCGAGCTATCATATCAAAATAATCTACCAGAGCCATTAGTTATTTTATTTAGCTTTATATGCAATATCCTTTATATTCCAATATTCATTTGTTATTTTATTTTAGTAATCTTTGATTGTTATTATCCTGGTCCTTAATTTTTTATAATGACAAAGGACTAACCAATTTGATGGTTACCCTTGCCTACAAGAATTGATAGTGCAGGTTTATATCACAAAGGTACAGTATCAAAAACATTTATATGCTCTGTATCAGATGATAATATTGAGGGAGGTATCAGAGAATGATAAATCAGAGTAAAATCCTTAGTAAAACTCTGACTATATCAGTTATCCTTTTATTCATCGGAGTAGGCATACAACCAGCAATTGCTATTAATTCCATTGAACCAGATAACTCTGAACATGAGGAAATAACAATACAATTCTTTGAGACAGATAGAACCTATAACCATACAGTAATGCTTTCAAGGGAACAGATAGAGGAATTGGAGGACCTGATAGATGATTTTGAAATCAGGATGGATAATGCTGATAATAGACTTGAGACTGAAGCTATCTATAAAGATATAGTTGTATCATTGAATGATATTGGTATCCTTCCAGAGAGTATGAGTATTGAAAAAGCTCAAAGACTTGTAACAGGTAAGGAACATAACCCTGTGGCTGTAAGACTTTTTGAAAGATTGTATGAGAGAAATCAAGGAAAAATGGGTGATAATGAAAATATCCTATGTTCAATAGGAGGATGGTGTATTTCTGGGATTGGTAGTACACGTGGAATTATGACAATTACGGCACCAATATGGAATTATTTGTATAAAACCATCTTCATTTTAGGTGAAAAATTTCCATTATTGGAAGAATTGTTTCACGATGTACTTCTGGATGTATTGTTGATACCATCAATGGTATGGGTATACCGACCTTTTGGAGTAGGATTTGAATTATTCTTTGGAGGGAAATATGAGTATCCCGATGAAATAATATATTTTCCTAACTCTGTAGAAATTAGTACCTTAGGATTAAATGGAAAAAAGACATTTAAAGGTAAATGGTATGGTCATCTTCCACTATCACCATTTATATTTATGATTCATAAAGGCGAGAAAAAAATATCATATGGTTACCCAGGTGCTGTTGGTTTTACAGGTATAAAAATTCCTTCATTGGGTGGATATGGACCTGCTCAATTTCTTTTTGGTTCTGCTCTTTGGGTAAAACTTGGAGAAGAACCACCTTTGGATTAATATTATGAAACAAAGAACTATCTGTAAAACATTGACAGTTGCTGTCATACTATTGTTTCTGGGTGTTAGTGTTCAACCAGCAATAGCACAACCTGAAAAAATAGATTTTAAATATAAAAATATTGATATAGAAGAATTAACTGCAAAGATAAATGAGAAATTTACAACAGATAATAATTGGACATATCCATTACTAAAAATATTTTTATATATTATATCCATAATAGCAGTATATTTAGTTTGTGTACCTCTAGAAATACTTTTTGTGATTTATTTAGTAATTGTGAAAATTTTATCTGGTTATTGAATACAAAGACAAGTTTAAATCAACATCACCTGTGTGTAGGTTTATATCACAAAGACATAAAACCTTTATATATCCACTATCTGATTAAATAATATTGAGGGAGGTATAGACTTCTGAATAAGAACATCATAGCACTGGGAACATTACTCCTACTATTGTTTTCTATTGTTACACCTATGACACTAGGAACTATTGTAAAAGAAAAGGATGTAGTTGATAGTCCACCAATGGACAGTGCTTGGTCTATGCAGAGTCACGATACTAAGCATACAGGTCGTAGCACATATGGAACAAGTGAAAACCCTTATGATGAGAAATGGAGATTCTGGACAGATGGATGGATAGATGACACACCTATCATAGATAGTGAAGGTGTTATCTATTTTGGAGGTTCATATGGTGGTCTTGGTCGTTATCTCTATGCGATTTATCCAGATGGTTCATTGAAATGGAAATATAAGACAGGTGGTTTGATATCTGGTTCATCTCCTGCTATTAATGATGATGGTACGATATATGTAGGTGCTTGGGATGATTACCTATATGCCATTAATCCAAATGGTACCTTGAAATGGAAGTTCTTGGTCCATGACACGATTGCATCATCCCCAGCTATTGCAGATGATGGGACTATCTATTTTGGAACTATGGGTACAGGTTATAGAATTTATGCAGTAAATCCAAATGGAACCGAAAAGTGGTATTATACTACTGGATTTAAGGTAACCTCTGACCCAGCTATTGCAGATGATGGGACAATATATTGTGGGTCTGGAGATGGTTATTTATATGCTTTGTATCCCAATGGCACTATAAGATGGCGTTTCAAGACTGGAGATGAAATACATGGAGACCCATCTATCGCAGAGGATGGTACAGTATATATCGGCTCTTGGGACAATTATCTCTATGCGATTTATCCAGATGGTTCATTGAAATGGAAAATTAGTACTAGTTGGGGAACAAGTAATTGTCAAACCATAGGTGAAGATGGTACTATCTATGTTGGTACTAACAAACTACGTGCATTTTATCCTAATGGTACCTTGAAATGGAGTTTAAATCTTGGTTCTGAAAATTATGTTGGTAAATCTTCTCCTGCAATTTGTAATGATGGAATCATATATATTGGATTTCAGCACAGTGAAGGAGCAGGTGGATATATTATTGCTGTTAATCCAGATGGAACCGAAAGATGGAGAAAGAAGATTGGTTATGAATGGGTAGATTCATCTCCATCAATTGGTAATGATGGTACTGTATATGTTGGGTCAGCATCACTTGTTTCTGGTGAAAGTTGGGGTTATCTACACGCTTTTGGACAAGTCGAGTCAAATGAACTACCTAATGCTCCAGATATAACAGGTAAAACTAATGGTAAACCTGATACAGAATACACATATACATTTGAGCCAATAGACCCAGACAATAACCCTGTAAGATTGTATATAGACTGGGGAGATGGAAGTATCATTAATTGGACAAGAGAATATGCATCTGGAGAACAAATACAATATAAACATTCTTGGTCTGAAGATGGTAGCTATACAATTAAAGCAAAGGTAAAAGATTCTTTAGATGTGGAAGGTCCTTGGGGTTACCTGGAGGTTACCATTCCAAGAACCAGAGCATCATCATATCTGTGGTTTGAATGGCTTATTGGTAGGTATCCATTGTTAGAGGTGATAATATCCAAAATAATGGGTATCTAAAGATATATCTGGCAATTGGATTAGTATTACTTTTTATCATATCAGCTTTTACACCAATGAGTCTTGGAACGATTGTAGATACAACCACTATAGAGGATGAGTATCTTGAGAATCTTGCTTTCTATTGTTATGATGGTTATGGTTCTGGTAAACTTGAATATTACAAAGAATATCAAGAGAGACAAAATACATTTGAGGATAATGTAAAACCTGAAAGAGTAATAATACCAATAGGGTCACCATCTGATACATCATCTGGTGGTCCTGCTGATACACCTTGGCCAATGAAATGCCATGACAACAGACATACAAGTCAGAGTCCATATAGTACTGCCAATATTACGGGTCTTGAAAAATGGAGATTCAAAACAGATTACGGTATAGATAGTAGTCCAATTATTGGTAATGATGGGATAGTATACATTGGAAGTAATGATTATCATATTTATTCTCTAAATTCCAATGGTACATTGAAATGGAAATACCATACTGATAATAGAATTACATCTGCACCTGCTCTTTCAGAAGAGGGAACGCTTTATGTTGGAGCTTGGGATTCTAAATTATATGCAATAAATTCAACTACTGGTGACTTAAATTGGAAAGTTGTTGCAAATGGGGGTACAATTGATTCTTCTCCAGCCATAGGTGTTGATGGAACAATCTATTTTGGGACAATGAAAGGAACTGATGAAGGTGAAATAATAGCTATAAATCCAAATGGAACTATAAAATGGATTTATCCTACAGGTTATTATATCACTTCTGATCCGGCTTTTGGAGATGATGGTACAATCTATATTGGTTCTGGAGATAATTATTTTTATGCAATGAATCCTAATGGAACTCTCAAATGGAGATATAAAACAGGGCACTATGTAATGGGTTCGCCTTCAATCGCAGAGGATGGTACAGTATATACTGCCTCATGGGATGATTATCTTTATGCCTTCCATCCTGAAAATGGAACAGTTAAATGGAAATGTAAAATAGGAGTAGGAGCTAAAATAAATCCTTCAATTGCAAGCGATGGTACAATTTATGTTGGTGCTAATAAATTATTTGCAATCTACCCTAATGGTACAAGGAGATGGAGTTTTGACCTTGGAAATGAGAGACATATCGCATGGTCATCTCCAGCAATATCTGCTGAAGGTACAATATATGTCGGTACAAACATTGGTGAAGTATCAGGAGGAGATATTATTGCTATTAACCCAGATGGAACTGAACGTTGGAGAAAGAAAATTTGTAATGAATGGTGTGATTCTTCTCCTTGTATTGCCAAAGATGGAACAGTTTATATTGGTTCACAGGACAATGGTGGTTATCTTCATGCTTTTGGACCAGTAGAGTCAAATGAACCTCCAAAACTTATATCAATTTCTGGTAAAACAAATGGGGAAGTTGGTGAAAGTTATTGGTATACTTTTAAAACAATTGACCCTGACAAAAATCCTATCAAATTATACATTGATTGGGGTGATGGAACTAGTACTGGATGGACAACAAGAGAATGGGCATCTGGAGAAAATGCCAACCAAGAACACACATGGTCTGAAAAAGGCAACTATACAATTAAAGCACAAGCTAAAGACGTACTTAATGTAGAATCTGATTGGGCTTATCTTGAGATAAATATACCTAGAACCAGAACAACAACATATCATTGGCTATGGGAGCGTTTCCCAATACTGGAAAGACTGCTGGGATTGATAAGATACTAATATAAAGACATAAGATGTTATCGTTATTACAGGAAAAGTTTGTGGAGAGAGATTTTATTTTAGATAACCCTCAAGTTATTTTTTTTCCACAGGCTAATACCTGCCTACAATCTTTACAAATCTTATAATAAGGTTTTCCATCATCAGATTCAGTTCTTATGAAGTAATTGATTCCCTTGTTTTGACCGCAACGAGGGCATATTTTGGTAAGCATAAAAGATACAATGATTTCGTTTATTTTAAATTTAAAATGAGGTTGGTTAAAAGTATCATTTTTTTGAAAAAAATATGCTCTCTCGGCAATTAAAAAATAGTAAAAAATACACAAAATGAAAAATCGGCTCTCTTTTAAACTATTAAATTTCGGATTAGGTTTAAATATGATGATTTAACAGGAGAAAATGGCAAAATTGAAAAAGTATGAATGCATATTAAAAACAGGAATTTGGCTTCTAATTCAGAATTTACTATTTAGCGGAGCCTATGGTGGTAAAAATATGACAAGAATTATGCCGTTTGGATTGCAAGTATATAGTATCGAAAGAATGATGCGATTGCGTGGTCAAGACCCGCAGGAACTGGACCCACAACAAATTGATTCTGAATTAACGCTACAGGAAAACATTCAGATATTAAAAGACCAAGGTATCATCAAAGAGTCCCAAGAAGAAATTGAAAAAAAGATGAGAGATAT
>Ga0272442_10003915_pt1 | contig 20621 bp, 15 predicted proteins | sample SSMForm2O_FD_200262 | JGI IMG/M metagenome (GOLD analysis project Ga0272442, IMG submission 200262) | Marine sediment archaeal communities from Little Sippewissett salt marsh, Falmouth, MA, United States - SSM-Form-2O | ecosystem: Environmental > Aquatic > Marine > Wetlands > Sediment ... | reverse complement strand
TTTCACGCCGAATACCGGCTCGAAGGCGAAAGGCCCCTCGATACGCCGGAGCAACTCTCCGCTGGATGAGAACACCTCCAGGAAACCCGCATGCCGGTTCGCGAACACGAGCCGCGTACCGGCAGGATCGGCCTTCAGGTTGCCACGATACGCGTGTTGCAGCAGCTCGGGTGGCGCCTCGATCTCTGAAGTCGGGATCGCACCAGAAGCACCTTCGTATTTCCCTTCGGCCGTGAAATGTCCCAGGCGCCCCTCGCCGAAGAACCCGGCCGCGAGGAACCCGTCGTCGCCGCGGCGTACGAGGTTTGTTACGAAAGCCGGCCCGCGGACAGACAGGGTCACCCGCGCGGACGCCGGCATCGACTCCCACCGATCCGGTTCGACCAGGGTCAGACGCGACAGCGCGGCATCAAACACCCAGAATCCTCCGCCATCCGCAGTCGGCTCGAGGGATCGCGGGCCTTGGAACTCACCCGGCCCCTCACCGGTCCTGCCCAACCCGGCCAGGTAGCGGCCCCCCGCGTCCAGGACGTGGATCGGATTCTCGGCGAAACCGTCGACGAGGGCGATGCGATCGTTCGCGACCGCGATCTGAGTGGGCATCGCCAGGACACCACTATCGTACACCAGGCTCCCCGCCGGCGAGACGCTGCTCACCGACGCCGGCCCCAGGTCGTCGTCGGGCGGCGCAGGTGGCGCAGGCGTGTGCGACCCGAACGCCAACCCCATCCAGGCGATGAAGGCCGCTCCACCGAGCGGAACCCTCAGCAGCGGACTCAACTGCCCTCCCTCTTCGTGTAGTAGTTCAGGACCGGCTGTGTACCGGCGGTGCACACCGAGTCGATCTCACGCACGCAGTCGGGGTCCTTCTCCCTCGAGCACGCCTGGTTGTCCTGGATGCCCCCGTCGGCACTGAACGTGACCGGCGTGAGAACGAGCAGGCCGAATACCACGGCCGATCGGGTGACCAGCTTGCTGGGACGCATACATACCTCCGTCACGGAATGGCGAGGCCGGAAATAGGAACGGCCAGGGAACAACGGCCGGTCGTGGGGCCACGACCGGTTCAGCTGGTCCAGGCGCGCCGGGACGGCGCGCCGACTCAGGCCGTGTTGCGAGATCCCAGGCGAAGGACCTCGAGATGCCTGACGGCCTCCATCAGGCTATGAGTACGGGCCCGGATCCGTCCGGCCCCATCGATTACGATATAACCCCGCATGCCCCAGTCGCCGAGCTGGATTGCCAGTTCGGAGCCCTGATCGTGGTACAGAGGCAGGTCCAGCCCGGACTCGCGCACGAAGGACTGAAGCGACTCGGAATCCGGTTCGGGGGTGACCCACAGGACCTGGCCGGGACCGCCCTCGAGGAGATCGCTGGCCCTGATCACTTCGGCAACCACGTCCGGGGAGCCGAACACCCGGCGATCCCAGATCAGGAGCACCGTCGGCCTGCCGTACAGCAGGCTCTCGAGAGCGTGGGACTGACCCGTCGAGGTGAACAACTGGACGGGGGGAAGGCCTCGCCCCGGGTCCTGGTCCAGGAACACCCGTCGGATCATCTCGCTCTCCGCCTGCCTTCGACCTTCCGCCCGGTCAAGGCGCGTCATCGAAGGAAGAAGGCGACGAAGCGAATCCACCGATTCCCGCGGATACACCGGATCCGCGTCGAGTCTATGGAAGTCGAGTCGCGCCGCGCGTTCATCCCCAATGCTGAGCAGGGCTTCGAGCCGCATGCGATACAGATCAGGAAGCCATAGATCGAGGTCATCGGCCGCGTCGAGCTCGAAAACCGCGCTGACGGGCTCTCCGGATACCAGCAGCTGTCGACCCAGGGCGATTCGCAGGGTTGCCTTCAGAACCCGGGATTCCCAACGCGCTTCGTCCAGCGCAAAGTGCAGCGGCCGCTCATCGGCTGGCCGCTCACTCACATGATCCACAAGGGTGCGGATCTCCCGGATACCACGTTCGCGGGTTTCGTCGTGGGCAACGAGGGCCAGAGCCAGGTCGAGCGCGAACCAATGGTCGTCCGCCAGGGGCAGACATCTCGTGGCCCACTCCCGGGTCAGGAAGGCATCGCCAGTCGCCACGGCTGCACCGTACCCGGCGCGACAGACGGGCACCGTGTGGTACTCCTCCACCGACCACAGCGACTCAAGGTACCGCGCAGCGTCATTCGGGTCCGGGCCCACGCCCGCCACGCGATAGCTCAGGACCACTCGGTGGGCGGGTGCAATGGACTCCAGTCGCCCCAACCAGTGGTCCAACGCTTCCTGGTCTGGAAGGGCCGCGGCGTAACGTACCATTGCCGCGACCTCGTCGGCCGACGGCTCCGCATCTTCCAGCTCCCGCTCGAGCCGCCGGAAGTGCTCTCTATGACCCGCCAGGTTGACAGCAGCCTCGGCCGGCAGCCGGGTGTCCTCCCCGTACGTCAGCTGCATGGACCAGCCTTCAGCCATATCCGGATACAGAAGGGTCATCTCATGAAGAACGTCTCTGGCTTCCGGCCAACTTCTGTTCTGTTGGACGAGGAACTCCTGCCGAAGAGCGCTCGGCAGTGGGACATCGTCGTCACCGTGCGCGCGCAGGTCCCACAGGCGACCGCCCCGGTCGTCCAGGTGGGCACCCGAAAGATCCTCGACCGCCATGACGGCATAGGCGAAATCCGCCGGCAACTGAAAGCTGCCGACGTAAAGCCCGTTGCCGTCCGGCTGCAGGATCACCTCGTCGTAGGCTCCCAGCGTCTCGCGCGGGGGTTCGGAATCGGGCGCGCGAAGACGAAGACGCAGACGCAGCGCCGCCTCGCCGGCCAGTTCCACTCCCGGACGATACGCAAGCCGGATCTCTTGCCCCGGCAGGGGAAGCGCCGGGTCCACCGTGAGTTCGCTGGCCCCGGCTCCGGCCTCGGAGGTGAGGGTGAGGGTCGCGAGGCCGGCCAGGCTGGCCATGACCGCTACTGCCGCCGCAGCCGGCAGCAATCGGCGCGGCGGGCGCTGCGACGGTGGGACGGCGGGAAGGATGGTCCTGAGACCCTGGGCTCGATCACGGAGGATGTCGTCCAGAAGGTCCTTCGGCGGGCTCGGGTGCCGCATGTCGCGGCCGGCCTCATGCAAATCATTCAATAGAGACACGTGCCCCGAGCACCTGGTACAGGAAGCGAGATGCTCCAGCGCCGCGCCACGCGCCTCCGCATCGAGTTCGCCGTCCGCCAACCGATTCAGGTCGCGCCACGAGGGGTGTCTCTTTATGGCGATCATCGGTTGCCTCGCAGTATCTCTTTCAGTCGTCGCCGCGCCCTGTGCAAGCGAACGGCGGCCGCGCTCTTCGTGATCCCGAGCAGGTCGGCGATCTCCTGGTACGACAGACCCTCCAACTCCCGCAGCACCACGACCGACCTCAGGTCCGGACTCAGTTCATCCAGAGCCTTCTCCAGCGTGAGCCGGTCGACCACCGCTTCCTGGCGTGACCGTACCGCCAGACCGGTAACGTTCGGCAATGCCACTTCGCGGCGTCGTCGCGCGGAACGGAGTCTCATCTGCGCCGTGCGAACGGCGACGCCACGGAGCCAGGGCCCGAAAGGTCGATCCGGATCGTACCGCTGCACGGCCTCCGGCAGACCGACGAAGACGTCGTGTGTCACGTCGTAGGCATCGGCGGACGAGCCGGTAAGGCGAAGCGCGATCCGGTACACATCGTCCGCGTACCGCTCGTACACCTCTCGCAGGGCATCCGCATCGCCGCGCCCCAGGCGCGACAGCAGCGTCGGGTTCGGGTTGTTCTCGCTCACGTTCACCTGTCGGTTGCCGACCCGATGGTGCATGATGGGGCTCAACAAGATCTCAACCGACTCTATTGAGTATTTGCCGCTCGGCACCTGAATATTACAGCAGTGTGCGGAATTCGCTTGGTTGAGAGGCCACTCGTAGGGGCTATCGGGTTTTTCGGGAACCGGCGGATGTAATAAAGTGAGCCCTTGCGGCATAATAGATATGTAGGGCCGAGTATCGATTCACCGCCGAGTGAGGATCCGAGGATGAGCGAGGCACGGGTTCCGACCTGGTACGCAGCGACGGGTCTGCACGGGGAGAACGCGAGCGTCTACGAAGCGTTCCAGCGGTTTCTCCACAATCTACCTATCTCGTACACCGATCTTGCTGGCGAGGTGGGGGTATCCCAGCCGGCGGTCAGTCGGTGGGCCAGCGATGTCACGCACCCGTCCCTGGATGAGATGTCCGCAGCGGTGGACGTGGTGCGATCCAAGCTGGACGAAATCACGGAGCAGACGGAGCGCTTTGCCGAGATTCTGCGCCTCGTAGAAGAAGCGATGCGGCTGTACGACCTGGAGATCCAGGGACGCGGCGACATAGACCCGCACCAGCAGCGCGTGACGGCTCGCCTGCGTGCGAAGCTCGGCCTCGCGTCCTGAGGATTAGCGCAAACCGCTAGAGCCCGACCCGATCGACGCGGCTGCGAAAGAGTCCATTCTCGCGTCTTGCATGTTTCCATGCTTTCGGGGTTATGCACTCCCGACATGTGCCGGACGTCCCCTGGATTCCCCCCGCTTACCTTCCGCTGCCAGCGCTGCTTCCTACACCATAACCACATTCACAGCAAATACTTAAGCCACCCACGGTCCCAAGACGCCCCCTGATCTTCCCACTCGGGAATGCCCCTTGCCCTTTCCGTCGGCCAATACGCCCCGCATGCCCGGTGGCCGGAATCAGCCCTGAGGCGAGCGACGTTCTGCGGCGGCTCTCATCACGAGGCCGCAACTCAACCGAGAGGTATAAGAGAGATGAAGCGCATTCTTTTCACGGGCCTGGTACTGGCCCTGATGATTCCGGGCATGGCGAAGGCCCAGACGACGGACGGTGGGACGATCGCCGTGGATATCGGTGAACTCCTGTACGTCAATATCGTTACGGGCGATAACCAGACGGTGTCCCCGACGTTGACCGACTTTGACAACGCTTACGTCGACGCCACCACGGCTCTGAGCATCGAGAGTGGCGCCAACGCTCCGTACGACCTGTTCATCAGAGGTGACGCGGGAACGTGGACCTTTGATCCGAACGGAAGCGGGAATAGTGATCCGTCCAAGCCCGTCGGCGACCTCGGATTCAAGCTAGCCAGCGCCGGTTCGTACACGTCCATGACGACTTCGAACCAGACAGTTGACAACTTCGCCAACCCGGGCACCAACACGTCATCCGTCGATCTCAGGGTGGCCCTTGATTACGGCGACGATGTCGAGGGTATCTACACCATGAACTATACGGTCGAAGTCATAGCTCCGTAAGGAACTCGACATGACTGAAGGCCGCATGAACCGATACGTCAGATACCTGGCAGCGCTGGTGGCGCTGCCGGGTTTCTGCGCGCTTGGGACTCCCGTCCCGGCGATGGCTCAGTACTCTGTCAGCCCTGTGATCTTCCCCGTTCCAGCGTCCGGGGAAGACCAGGAACTCACCACGATCGTTCACAACAGTGGCGATGTCCCGCTCGATCTGAGGGTGTTCGCGGAGGACTACGACCAGAATCCGGACGGAAGCTACCTCAACGCTCGGTACGGAGATCACCCGCGAAGTTGCGCGGGCAGGCTCGAGGTCCTTCCGGCTGCGTTCAGCGTGCCGCCGGGTGGGTCTCAACCGATTACTCTTCGCATGAAGGGCTCGGCGGACCCAGAGGCATGCTGGTCGCTCGTCTACGTCGAGAATCCGGCTCCCCCGGAGGGCACACTGAGGGTCTCGTCGCGCATCGGGATCAAGGTGTACGGTTTGACGCGTGACGGTTCCTACCAGGCCGACATCGCGGCCGCCGACGTCGAGTTGGCGGGAGAAGATCGGGTGCTACGTTTCACGGTCGCCAGTTCTGAGGATTGGCCCGTCATCGCCCGCGGCAGCGTACAGGTGCGAAACCTGGAGGGCACCTCGTTCGGCGAAGTCCCGGTAAGCACGTTCAGCGTCCTGCCGGGACACGAGCGGCAACTTGGCGTGACGCTGCCACCGGATCTCGAGCCGGGTCGATACCTGGCCATCCCCGTGCTCGAGTACGCGGAAGACGGTTTCGTGGGCGCCCAGGTCGGCTTCCGGGTCGCGGAGTAGTGAAGTGCGTCACCGCCTCGCCCTGGGAAGGGTCTTCCCTGCCGTCCTGATGTTGCTGGCCCTGGCCTCCATCGCCGAGGCCCAGGACTGCACCGGCAACGGAAACTACCGCGTGCGCATCCGGCCCGGCCTGATCACGTTTCCTTCCCCGACGGTTTCGGACTATCAGGCAGGCTGGCTGCTGGCTCCCTCTGCCGAGATCCGGGTGCAACCGCGGCGGAATGCCGACCGGGGCTGGGAACTATGCCTGGCCGCTGACGGCCCGACGATGGGCGTTTACGGCAAACCGGTGTCGGACATCGAGTTCCAACAGGACGGCACGGGTACCTGGATACCACTGACCACGACAGATCAACTTCTCGCCGTGGGCGACAGGAATCGCACCGTCACGCTGCAATTCCGCCTGGCCCTCGACTGGACGCTCGATGTTCCCGGCCAGTACGAGACGGACTTCACCGCAAAAGCGGCGAGGGACTGACGCGTGCGAAACGTCCGCCTTCTCGCCGCCGCTCTGGGACTGGTCCTCCGCCTTCTCGCCCCAACGAGCGGACTCTCACAGGGGGTTGAAGCGGAACCCGGAGACATCGTCACGGCTCCGGTGCCGGTTCCCGAGGATATGCTGGAGACGACCGGAAGTTCGGTTTCTTTCGCCATCGATGTACCCGCGGGCGTAGCGCTTGTCAGTCCGAGGGCGGGGACCTTCACGTGGGAAGACGGAGATCCGTTGCTCCTTCCGGTCACGGTTCGGGTGCCCGAGTCGGTCAGGGCCGGACCCCTTCACGGGCTCAACGTGACCTTCGCCGCGGCCGGTCTGGAAAGCAGGACCGTCCCGGTGCCGGTGGTCGTTCGGTCGGCCCACCAGCTCTCCGTGGACCTGGTGCCCGTGTACGACATGGTCGAGCGCGGAGGCACGGCCACTTTTCGCTATGTCGTGTCCAACCTTGGCAACTCCGCGGACTCGGTAGGCCTGCATGTAATGGCCGGGGGCATGGGGACAGCATCCGGCCTGCCTGCCTCGGTGTGGCTGGAGCCCTTCGAGGTGCGCGAGGGCCAGTTCAGTGTGGCGGTTCCGGAGAACGCGGTCATTGGCAAGACGGAGTACGTCCGTCTCACCGCGGCGGGAACCCGCTCGCAGGGCGCGGATCACGCCACATACGCCGTGGCGGCCGAGCAAGGCCTGTTCCCGGATCTCGTGCAGATCCCGACCACGATCTTCCTCGGCTCGACGGTCTCCACCAACGGTACGCTCACCGAGACTCAGCCGGTCCTTTCGATCAATGGCGGCGGTCAGGTAGGACACAACACGGCCGTTCTGTTTTCCTATCGGCTGCACCCGGAGGGAAGCATCGGATACGCGTTCCGCGGCCTGTTCGCGGCGCCAGGGCTATACGTGGCGGTACGGCGCCCCTCGTGGGAGGCCGCGGCCGGGGACCTGAACCCGAGGCTCAGCCCGGTTCTCGGGTACAGCCACCAGTCCCGCGGAATCACGGGGACGTGGAGAGCGGGCCGCGCGTCCCTCAACGTGATCGGCGGACGTCCGCAGGCCCCCGATGGTGGCGTGTCACCCGGTCACGTAGCAGCCGTCGAACTCGGATACCGGGTGGGCTTCACTCGCACCGCTGTTCTCCTCAGCTCTACCGAGCGGGAGAGTCCCGGAGTCGCGGAGAGCTCTGTCCGCTCTGCGCTGGTACGGGTGGATGGCAGCGTTGCCGATCATACGTTTGGCCTGGATGCAGGGCCGATGCGCATCGAAGACCGGCGAACGGGAGAAGTGGAGCAGGGACCGTCGCTGGGCGCTCGATACGCCTATCGCAACCGCGCACGCACGCTCGACCTCCGGGCCCTGGTGCTGCCGAAGCTCGCCGCGGATCCAAGGCTGCCTGCCAGCCAGCTCCGGGCGTCAGGCACTCTGCCCTTGAGCAACACCCTCCTGGCCCGCGCGAGCGCCTTCAACGAGGAGGCGGCGAGGACCTCGTACCTGGAAGGCAGTCGGGTTGTCGGCGGCGAGGCCGGTCTTCGGCTGGGTCTCTCAGGCTGGTCGGCGGGTCTCGCCGTGGTGGGGCGAGAGGTCACCGGCAGGACCGAAGGGGGACGGCGCAATCTCAGACTGGACGGCTCGACGCGGATCGGAGAACTGGGCCTTGACGGAACGATCGCGTTCGGAGAATCGAGGCTGGAGGGCGTGTCCGAGTTCTTCCAGCGCTACCGGGTCGGAGCTTCCTGGCGGGGGTCGCGCGCCTCGTTCAACCTGAACTTCACCTATTCCGACGACCTGCTGCAGCCGGCGTCCTTCCTGGTCGACGCGTCCGGTACGTACCAGGCGACCAGTCGGATCGAGATCTTCGGCGTCGTGACCAGTTTCTACGACCGGATCCTCGACGGAGTGCCCCTCCGCACGGTGACCGATGACCTGACGGCCAGGCTGGGCACCGCGGTCCAGGTCGGAGGCTCACTCAAGGTGTATGCCGGCGTCGAGAGGCTGCAGAATGGCAGGGGACTCGACGGCGAGTGGCGGTTCTCGGCCGGAATTCAGCAGGGAGTCGCGCTTCCGCTTCCGGTCCGTCGGCCCGCCGTGGTCAGCGGCCTCATCTACGAAGACGTCGATGGCAATGGCCAGCGCGGCCCGGAGGATGTTCTGCTCGACGGGGCCACTCTGCGGATGGGCTTCGAGAGAGCGGTCAGTCGGCCCGGAGGCCGATTCGACTTCCGCAGCGCCGATCCGGGCACCGTGACCGTGGACACTCGCGGCCTCGGCAGTGACTACCTGCCGATGCCCGACATGCCGGTTCCGGATGACCGCTACATGGAGATCGCGGTCACGCGCTCGGCGGACCTTCGCGTATCGGCCTTCCTCGACAGCAACGTGAACGGGGTCTGGGACGCGGGCGAGTTGGCGGCGGACGGACTGCAGATCGTGGTGAGCCGTGAACAGGACGAGGCATGGGAACTCGAGACGGGCGCCGATGGTTCGGTCTCTCTCGGGGCTGTCCGGCCAGGGTCCTTCGTGATCTCGGTGGTGGGCGAATCGCTGCCGCGCCGCGCCCTGATGCCTGAATTCAAGACTGTCGCGATCAGGGGCGGAGAGGACGCGGACGTCCGAATCGCGATCCCGATGCGCCAGATCAGCTTTAGCCAGTTCGGCGACGCGACCGCCTGCCCCACCGGTACCGTATCCTGCGACGACGACTGACCAGGCTTCGGTCTCCGAACCTCCTGCCGACGCACGGCGCGCAGATGGAGATCCGCGGAGGGGGGTAAGCCGGGTTCTGTAACGGACCGTGAGGCCCGCTGAGGTCATCTCTCTGGGACGCCGGTTACCCGACGCCTCGTGCAGCCTACCCGGAGCTCGAACGGGACGGGCCGCCCCTCGCTCCTGTTTGGCCTTGCTCCCGGTGGGGTTTGTCGTGCCGCGGCCGTTTCCGGCGCGCGCGGTGGGCTCTTACCCCACCGTTTCACCCTTGCCTGTGCGTGCGGCCGAAGCCGTCCGCCATCGGCGGTCTGTTCTCTGTGACACTTTCCATCGCCTTGCGACGCCCGGGCGTTACCCGGCACCGTGCCCTGCGGAGCCCGGACTTTCCTCGAGCCGAGCCTCGCGGCCGGCCCGCGACCTCATCCCCCTCCGCGGCTCCAGCCCCAGTATACACTCTCCGAGCGAGGTTTGTTTTGCATGGTGGCGGGATCTCCCCTCGTGAAACTAGACTATGCGGCTCGCCACTCACGTGGCGAGGGCCCAAACGCGCCGGGGGCGGAGCGTGTTCTTTGTGAGGGACACCGGAGCCCGCATGCCCGCGGCTGCCGGCAGAGAGACCCTGGAGCCTCGATGATTCGGACTGGATGCAGGATGCTGCTGGTCGTGACAGTTCTCTCGGCTGTGATTGCGGGCCCGTCGCTGGCCCAGGAACCGCCGCATGCGGACTACTACGTCTACGTGGCCGCGGAATCGCAGGACGAAGTGGCGCTTGTCCGGTTCGGACCCGGTGGAGCCGAGGTGAGCCGGACGATCGAGGCCTCCCTGAACCCGACGGACATCGACGGCCCGCACGGAATCGCTGTCTCACCGGATGGGTCCAATTGGTACGTGTCGATCGCGCACGGTCTTCCGTTCGGGCAGATTCAGAAGTTCGCGACCGGGTCCGATCGGAAGCTGGGCGCAGCGGAGGTCGGACTGTTCCCTGCGACCATGGCGGTGACGCCGGGAGGGTTGCTGTTTGCGGTCAACTTCAACCTGCACGGCGATCCGGTGCCGAGTTCGGTGTCGGTAGTGGAGACCGGCTCCATGACCGAGATCCGGAAGGTCACGACCTGCGCGATGCCACACGGGTCGAGGTTGTCGCCTGACGCGAGGCGGCACTATTCGGTCTGCATGATGGACGACCAGTTGGTGGAGATCGACGTGCGGACGCTCGCCGTAAGCCGGCGGCTGTACCTTGCGCCCGGTGCGGAGCGCGATCTTCCACCGGAGACGCCGGAATCGGCGAGCGTCATCGGGAGCCGGCCGGGAGCCAATGGTGCGGCGCGCTGTGGGCCGACCTGGGTGCAGCCCTCGCCGGACGGCCGCAAGGCATGGGTCGCGTGCAACAAGAACCGGGAGGTCGTGGAAATCGACCTCGAGCGCTGGCTGGTCACCCGTCGGTTTGGCACAGGAGCGGGGCCGTACAACCTGGATGTCACCCCGGACGGGGCTACGCTGGTGGTCACCTACAAGGGCGATCACGCGGTAGGCGTGTTCGACCTCGACGATGGATCGGAGAGGGCGGCAGTTCCGAGCTCCAGGCGAATCCCGCACGGCGTTGCGGTGAGCCCGGACTCCCGGTTCGCGTTCATTTCCGTCGAGGGCGTGGGCAACGACCCCGGCACGGTGGACGTGATCGACCTCGAGCTGGGACAACGCGTGGCCTCCGCCGACGTCGGAAGGCAGGCGGGCGGAATCGGATTCTGGAAGATGGAGCCGAAGCAGGAACGGTAGTCAGATCTGAAGTATGGCGGAGAGCGGCTGGGGCCGGTGTGAAACCTCGGCGTCGTGCCACTCGTCGAAACATGCAGGGTCGGGCGGGCAAATGGGTGCCCCGACCCACATAGAAACGCAAGCATACCAGGAGATGGAGATGTCCAACTGCACGCAGGGATGGCCGGCACGAATCAGGCTGGTCGCAATCGCCGCGGCACTGATGGCTTTCGCGATACCCGGCACCGCGGCGGCGCAGTCGACCGACGAGGAGCGGTCCGCCACCGGCTTCGAACTCACGGGCTATGTCGGCGCCTTTCTTCCGCTGGCCAAACTGGCGGAGTCGGGGGACTCGCTCACGGCCGAGTTTTCGACCAAGGTCGCTTTCGGCCTCGGGCTCGAATACTGGTTTGGCAATTTCGGGATCCAGGTTCAGGGAAACTACTCGAACCCCAGCCTGACGCTTCAGGTCATCGAAGAGGCGGGCAGTTTTCCGATTTCCGTCAAGCTCGGCTCCACCGATGTCTGGATGGCGGCGGCCAACATCCTGTGGCGTCCGCAGCTCTCGGGACCCGCTGCGGTGGTCAGACCTTACTTTGGAGCGGGCCCGGCCGTGGTGAAGATCATGTATCCCACGGATGAGTTGTTCACCATCCAGGACGAAACGCGCTTCGCGATCTCGCTCGTGGGCGGGGCGCAGGTCGAGCTCAGCAAGGGGTGGTTCGTGCGACTCGACGTCCGCGACTACATTTCGAAGCTTGACACGGAGCCGTTCGAGACGACCAAGACTCAGAACGACCTCGTCACATCATTCGGCGTCGGCTACGCTTTCCACTGAGGTAGGGTCACCCGGCCCACCGGGCAGGTGGGCCGGCGGCCAACGGAAGGCGAAATGGGAAATCTGCAGCCACGCGTCCTCGTGTCCGAGGAGGACATCAGGGAACGGGTCGTCGAGTTGGCGGCGGCCATCGAGCGAGATTACGCCGGGGCGGATGAGATACTCCTCCTCGGCGTCCTTCGCGGGGCCTTCATCTTTCTGGCGGACCTGGCCCGCGAACTGAAGGTGCCTCGACGCATCGACTTCATCGCCCTGTCCAGCTACGAGAACGGCTCGAACTTCGCGGGCGGCGTGCGGTTGATCATGGACTCCAGGATCAACGTCACGGGCAAGCACGTGCTCATCGTAGAGGACATTCTCGATTCCGGCCGCACACTCTCCTACTTGATGGAGACCTTCGAGGCCCGCCACCCGGCTTCGCTGAGGAGCTGCGTCCTGGTCCGGAAGCCGGGCCAGGAGGTTGCTGTCGAGGTGGACTACGTCGGCTTCGACATCCCCGACGAGTGGGTCGTGGGGTACGGCCTCGACTACGGTGACCATTACCGCGCTCTTGCCTACATTGGTGTTGTTGAGCCGGAACCACAGGCCGCCGACTGAAACGAACCGCTCGGGAAAGGCCTTTGTTTCAAGGCTTTCGGCTGCTTAAGCGTCACAAAGTCCCATGCCGGGACCTTGTGACAGGATGTCCCACGGTACGACCCGCCGCACATTCCGGGCGCGCCGGTGACAGCCCGGTTTTCCGCCACATACGGGGGCGCCGCAAGGGGATGCTGACAGGCATGGATGATGCACCACCGGGTGCGGCTTCATGCGGCTCGGCGTTTGGACCGCACCGGGCTTCCGGGAGTCGGGTCGGGGTCGGTGGCTGCCGGGGGGAGAAGCGGGATAACCCGAACAATGACGAGAGATTCCGTGGGTGACGATACAGCTGTGAAGACGCGTGTTGACACGAGCCGGGTGAAGACGATCCGGCAACCGCAGTGCACGGTCGAAGTGGTCTCCGATTCCGGCGAAGGCGCCCAGAAGTGCGGGCAGACGTTCGGCGCTGTCGGCGCGAAGATGGGCAACGGCGTGTGGACCGTGGAGATCATCCCGGCAGAGATACAGCCGCCGCCACGCAGCCCGGCCGGGGCCAGCGGGAACCGGATCCGGATCGGCGAGGGAGTGGTGACCAACTGGGGTGACCGCACCAACGTCGCCATCGCCTTCAACGAGCAGGTCCTGCTCGCCCGACATCGCCTGAACGCCATCGAGGACGACGCGATCCTTCTCGTCGAGAACATGTGGGCGACCCACAAGGACGAGGACATCCAGGCCGAGTGGCGCGCGGCGATGGAAGAACTCGGGCAGGCCAATTACCGGATTGTCGAAGTCCCGATGGAAGAGGAGTGCCTCACCATCGTGGACAACGCCCGGAAGGGCAAGAACATGTTCGCGCTCGGCATCCTGTGCTGGATGTTCGACCGGGACATGGACATCACGCGCGACGAGATCGCCCACGCCTTCCGGAAGAAATCCGCGGAGATCACCGAGCGGAACCACGAGCTTCTCGAACTCGGGTATGCGTGGGCGGAAGAGCATCTCGATGTGCGCATCCAGGTCGAGCCGCGCCTGTCGGCCGAAAACACGCTCGTGATGAACGGCAACCAGGCGATCGCTTATGGCGCCGTGGCGGCGGGGATGGACCTGGCCGCCATGTACCCGATCACCCCGGCCACGTCGGTGTCGCACCAGCTCGGCGAGATGTTCTACAAGTTCGGCGGCGTGGTTCACCAGGCAGAGGACGAGATCGCCGCGGTGGGCGTCGCGATCGGGGCTTCGTACTCCGGCAAGGTGGCGTTCACGATCACCTCGGGCCCGGGGCTCGCCCTGAAGACGGAGTTCCTCGGCCTGGCGGTGATGACCGAAATCCCCCTCGTGCTGGTCAACGTCCAGCGCGGCGGCCCGAGTACAGGCCTTCCCACGAAGGTGGAGCAATCGGACCTGCTGGCGGCCATCTTCGGCCAGCCCGGCGACGCGCCTCACGTGGTGATGGCCCCGGCCACCATCGAGGAGTGCTTCCACGCCATGATCACCGCGCGGCGGATCGCGGAGACCTTCCGCACGCTCGTGATGGTGCTGACCGACGCCAACCTTGCTACCGGCGTGCAGCCGTTTCCCCGCCCCACGCTCGATGCGGCCTGGCAGGGATCGCCGCCCGACATGTCACCCGTGCCGGAGGGCAAGGCCCCCTACGACTGGGACGAGGAGACGGGGCTTTCCCGCCGCTTCATCCCGGGCACGCCGGGAGGCATGCACACGCTGACCGGCCTCGCGCACGATGAGAACAGCAAGGTGGCCTACGCATCGGCCATCAACCAGAAGAGCTCCGCCATGCGGAGCCGCAAGATGGCCGTGCTGCACAGCACTCTCCGGCCGCCCGAGGTGTACGGTGCCGAATCCGGTGACCTTCTGGTCGTCGGCTGGGGCAGCACCAGGGGAGCGATCGAGGAGGCGGTGGACCGGGCGAGGGAGGAAGGCCTCTCGGCCTCGTCGGTTCACCTGCGATTCCTGTCTCCCCTGGAGCCGGGCCTCAAGACGATATTCGGACGATTCAAGAAAGTCATGACGGTCGAGATCAACTACAGCGACGATCCCGACATGCCATACATCACCGACGAAAACCGGCGCCGAGGCCAGCTGGCATGGTTGCTTCGGGCTCAGACGCTGGTGGACGTGGACTGCTGGACGCGCGTGCTGGGCGAACCCCTGCAGCCGGGGGCCATCCTCGACGTGATCCGGGCCAACGTTTTGAAAGGAGGCGCGGCATGAGCCTGTCCTGCAGCTCACTGCTCACGCCGGTCGAGGACGATCGCGAATTCAGCCTCGACGACTACGAAGGGGCGCGCGCCCGCTGGTGCCCTGGTTGCGGTGACCATTCCGTCCTCACTGCCGCACAGCGGCTACTCGTGGACGAGCAGCTGAAGCCCGAAGAGACCGTGTTCGTCTCCGGGATCGGCTGCTCCAGCCGCTTCCCGCATTACATGAAGACCTACGGGTTCCACGGGCTGCACGGACGGGCCCTGCCGGTCGCGACGGGCATCAAGATGAACCGGCCCGACCTCAACGTGTTCGTGGTGATGGGAGATGGGGACTGCGTGTCCATCGGCGCCGGACACTGGGTGCACGCCACCCGGTACAACGTGGACATGGTCGCGATGATGCTGGACAACAACATCTACGGCCTGACCAAGATGCAGACGTCTCCCACGACGCCCCAGGGCTACAAGAGCAACACGCAGCCTCAGGGTAGCTGGCTTCCCGCTCTGAATCCGCTCGAGGCAACCCTCGGGATCACGAACGCATCGTTCGTGGCGCAGACGGCGGAGTGGATTCCCGCGCACCTGTTCGCCACCCTCCAGGCTGCCTACAAGCACCGCGGATTCGCGTTCGTGCGTGTGCTTCAGCGCTGCCCCGTGTTCACGGAGGACATCTACCTCGACGCGGTCCGGAATCCGGAGACGATCGACTTGCTCACGCATCCCGATGGAGTCGAGGTACCCGAGTCGCTGAAGCAGATCTATCCGAACCAGGTGCGGCACGACCCGGCGAACCTGGCCGCGGCGAGAGAGATCGCCGCAGACACCTCGCGACTCCGACTCGGCGTTCTGTTCCGTGACGAGTCCAATCCCCGGTACAACGAGACCCGGCACCTTCCGCTGCACACGGCGGAGGACAAGATCCGAATCCTGAACGAAGAGCTGGACAAATATGCCGTCTGACAAGACGACCGACGAGCGCGCCTCGCGCGCGCTGGAAGTCCTCGCGAAGGCACGTGAAGAATACCACTCGGCCCTGGTAGCGACGTCGGAAGAACTCCGTGGTCTGCTGGACGCGGGAAGCGCCTCCGAGGAAGCCAGGGCGGAACGCACGGCGGCCGAACTCGGCGCGTTCGCGGTCGGCCGCATCGATATCGAGAGGTTCTCGTCCTTCGAGGAGACCGGTGAGCCCGTGGCGGTAGCGGAGGCGCCGAGACTCGAAGCGGCCTCGCGCACCCTGCTTTCGCTGCTGGAACGCGGCAATGACCTCTACTACGTGGACGTGGAGCCGGGCTCCGACCTGCGCGACGCGGTCTCGAACGGACTGGGCCGGGCCGGACGGGCATTCGGCGCCGCGCGGACGGTCGAGCTCTCGCGCTCCGGCAAGTACGACGAGGCCACACACGGTGGATGGATGGACAGTTTCCCGCCCGCGCTGTGGAGCCGGCGGGAGAGACAACTCGCTCCGCCTCTCGTGGTCGAGATCGACGGGTCCGACCTGCGACCCGCGGGATTGGCCGATTTCATGGACGGCGAGCAGAAGATCGTGCTCGTGGTTCGGGGATCCGCGCCGCCCGCCGCCCTGGCGCGCCTCATCACGCCCGGAGTGGTGGTGGTGCAGACCGAGGATCCGGCGGACCTGGCCGTGGTGGCGGAGACGGAAGGGCCGGCGATCGCCGCGCTCGTGCCGCCCGACGCGTGCCGGTTCGCTCACCTTCCTGCTGTCGATGGTGGCCGTGGACACCTCACGGTGCAGCACATGCCAGGCGAGGAGCCCAGGCGTCCGCTCGGTGGCATCAGCGTCTTTCAGCAAGTCGAGGGATTGCGGCACCTGGAAGCGCTCGCGGCAGGCTGGGGGCTGAGCGCCCCGATGGCGGCGGCGTCCGGTGACGGAGCCAGCGCTCCCGCATCCCCGGCGTCGGCAGCGGACACGCTGGCAGCGTGGATCCTGCGCCAGGCTGACATCTCGGGAACGGGCTAGAAGCCTGTTGAAGAACTGGAGCGGGCCGCGCGAGTGTTGCTTGCGCGTCTCAGAGCAGGAACGACGACGAGTCGTAGCAGGGCTACGGCGAGGAGGAGAGACGAACTATCAGGCGCGCAACCACCACTCGCCCGGAGGGTTACGGCGGCACAGGGCCATCTCCTGCGTACGTACGCCTCGACGTAGCTTGGGCTATGCCTTCGGCGCACCGCCTCGGGTCTGCCCCTGTGGCGCTCGTAACGCGGTCCGCTCCAGTTCTTCAGCAGGCTTCTAGGGAGGGTTCTTGGATCCTCAGGCCATCCTGGCTTCCGTCGCCGTCCTGGGCGGGGTGGGACTCACGTTCGGCACCCTGATCGCTGTCGCGAACAGGAAGCTCTACGTGTGGGAAGACCCTCGCATCGACGAGATCACGGACATCCTGCCCGGAGCCAACTGCGGGGCGTGTGGCTTCGCGGGCTGCCGGGCGTTCGCCGAGGCGGCGATCGACGGCGAGGTGGCGCCGGCAGGCTGCACGGTGATGGGAGAAGCCGAACTCGAGGACGTCGCCCTGATGCTGGGAGTGGCCGCAGGAGAGGCGGACAAGGTCGTTGCCCGCCTGCTATGTGCCGGCGGTACCGACGTCGCCCCTCGGAAGGCCCTGTACGATGGGATCGAGAGCTGCGGCGCGGCCGTCGCGGTGAGCGGGGGCGGAAAGGCCTGTGCCTGGGGGTGTGTCGGGCTGGCGGACTGCGCCGTCTCGTGCACTTTCGATGCGATCCGCATGAACGACGTGGACCTTCCGATCGTGGACACCGAGAAGTGCACGGCCTGCAACGACTGCGTCGAGGCGTGTCCGCTCGACCTGTTCGTGCTCATGCCGATGGACCACCGGCTCATCGTGCAGTGCAAGAACCTGCTGGATGGCGACGCGGCGACCGACGTATGCGCGGTGGCCTGCAACGCCTGCGGACGGTGCGCACAGGACGCGCCCGAGGTAGTGACCATGAGCGACGGCCTGGCCGTCGTGAACTATGATAGAATCGACTTGGCCGACCCGAGTGCGGCGGCTCGCTGCCCGACCGGAGCTATCCGGTGGGTGGAGGGCGCTCAGCGTTTCGAGGTCGAACTGACAGCGGCGGGGAGCTTAACAGGATGATCAGGCGAAATAGAGGCGACGAGCAGGCGACCGAGGCGAAGTACCCGGGCGTGCCGATGGCGATGGACGGCAGCGCGGCGGTCGTGGAAATGGAGACCGCGGCCAGCGAGGGTGCGGGGGCGTACCCGATCACTCCGTCCACACAGATGGGCGAGGGCTGGGCCGCGGCGAAGGCAGCCGGAAAGACGAACGTCAACGGCCGGCGCCTTCTGTTCTTCGAGCCCGAGGGCGAGCATGCCGCTGCCGGTGTTACGGCGGGGATGAGCATGACCGGGCTGCGAGCCACCAACTTCTCGAGCGGCCAGGGCATCGCGTACATGCACGAGTCGCTGTACGCGGCCGTCGGCAAGCGCCTCACGTACGTGCTCAACGTCGCGGCTCGAGCCATGACCAAGCACGCCCTGAACGTGCATGCCGGTCATGACGACTATCACGCCGTCGACGACACCGGCTTCTTCCAGGTGTTCGCGAAGGACGTGCAGGGGATCGCCGACCTGACGGTGATCGCGCACCGCATCGCGGAGCTCAGCCTGAATCCGGGTCTCGTGGCACAGGACGGCTTCCTCACCAGCCACGTCATCGAGTCGATGCGGCTGCCCGAGCGCGAGTTGATCAAGGAGTACCTGGGCGATCCGGCGGACATGATCGAGTCGCCCACTCCAGCGCAGATGCTGACCTTCGGGCCCAAACGTCGCCGCATTCCCGAGATGTTCGACCTGGACTACCCGGCCCTCCTGGGTTCCGTGCAGAACCAGGACGCCTACATGCAGGGCGTGGCCGCGCAGCGCCCGTTCTACTTCGACCATGTCCGGGAGCTGACGGACAGGGCGATGGCGGAATACGGCGAACTCACGGGCCGGCTGTACGAGCGGACCATGGGGTACCGTCTGGACGACGCGGAATACGTTCTCGTCGGCCAGGGCTCCGTCGTCTCCAACGCCGAGGCCGTGGCGGACTACCTGCGGGCGGAGCGCGGACTCAAGGTCGGCGTGATGGACGTGGTGATGTTCCGTCCGTTCCCCAGCGACCTGATCAGCGCCATGCTGAGCGGTAAGAAGGGCGTGACGGTCCTCGAGCGCTGCGATCAGCCATTGGCCGTAGACCAGCCGCTTCTCCGGGAAATCCGCGCCGCCATGTCCCAGGGGCAGGAGAACTACCGGGCGAGCCGCACGTCGAAGAACGGTTCCCGGCCCTTCCCCGGTGTGGCCGACGTCGCGCCGGATCAGGTGCCCGACTTCTACTCGGCCGGATTCGGATTCGGCAGCCGCGATCTGCAGCCGATGGACCTCGTCATCGCCGTCGAGAACATGCTGCCCACCGGTAACCGGCGCCGGCAGTACTACCTGGGCATCGACTTCGTGCGTGAAGGCACGAATCTGCCGAAGCTCGAGATCTGGCAGGAAAAGCTGCTGGAGCACTACCCGGACCTCGCCGAGCGGGCGCTCGTTCCGGACACCAACATCAACCTGTTGCCCGAGGACGCGATCTCGCTCCGCATCCACTCGGTCGGTGGCTGGGGCGCCATCACGATGGGCAAGAACGTGGTCATGACCGCGAACGAGCTCGCGGGCCTCAACGTGAAGGCAAACCCGAAGTACGGATCCGAGAAGAAGGGTCAGCCCACCACGTTCTACGGGGTGATGTCGCGCCAACCGCTCAAGCTGAACGGCGAACTCAAGTTCGTGAACGTGGTGCTGTCACCCGATCCGAACGTGTTTCTCAATTCCAATCCGCTCGCCGGCATGCAGCGGGGCGGCGTGTTCGTCATCCAGAGCGACCACGAGCCGGAGGCGCTGTGGGCTTCCCTGCCGCCGCAGGCCAAGCAGTTGATCCAGGAGAATGACGTAAAGGTCTACGCCGTGGACGCGTTCAAGATCGCCACGGAGGAAGCTACCGATCCTGACCTGAGGTACCGGATGCAGGGCACGGCCTTCATGGGCGCCTTCTTCCGCACCTCGCCTTTCATGACGGCGGAGGGCCTGGACGAGGAGACCCTGTTCGAGGGTATGCGCAAGCAGCTCGCGAAGAAGTTCGGGCACCTGGGCGAACGTGTCGTGGACGCCAATTTGAAGGTGATCCGACGCGGTTTCGACGAGGTTCGGGCGGTGAACGTCGAGGGGGAGCTGGTGGCGGCCGGCCAGGTCATGGCCGAAGCGGCCGTGGGACAGATTCCCACCCTTCTCGACCACCCCGACCAGGAATGGGGCATCGGGAACCAGGGGCGGTTCTGGGAGCAGGTGTGCTCGCTGTGCGGCATCGACCAGGACGTGATCGCCGATCCGTTCTCCGCCATCAGCGCCATACCCGCGGCCACGAGCACCGTACGCGACATGTCGGACATCCGATTCGAGATCCCCGAGTTCATCGCCTCGAAGTGCACCGGTTGCGCCCAGTGCTGGACCCAGTGCCCGGACGCCGCGATTCCAGGCCTGGTGAATTCGGTCGAGGACGTGATCCAGACGGCCATCAAGACCGCCCAGAACGGAAAGCCGCTGGACCGGATTCAGTCCGTGTCGGCCAATCTGGCCCGCGAGACGCACAAGGTCCTGAAGGCTGTGCCGTTCCAGACCTTCGGCAACACGGTCTCCGCGGCCTACGCCAACCTGGCCGAGAAGCTGCCGTGGGACGCCGAGCGCAAACAGGCTCTGAACGAGGAGTTTGCGGCAGTCTATTCGGTCCTCTCGGACTTCCCGCTCGCTAAGACCGTCCCGTTCTTCGACCAGCACGAGAGCAAGGAGAAGGGCGCGGGCGGCCTGCTGTCGATCACGGTGAACCCGGAGGCCTGCAAGGGCTGCAACATCTGCGTCGATGTCTGCGCAGACGG
>Ga0272442_10003914_pt1 | contig 20622 bp, 23 predicted proteins | sample SSMForm2O_FD_200262 | JGI IMG/M metagenome (GOLD analysis project Ga0272442, IMG submission 200262) | Marine sediment archaeal communities from Little Sippewissett salt marsh, Falmouth, MA, United States - SSM-Form-2O | ecosystem: Environmental > Aquatic > Marine > Wetlands > Sediment ... | reverse complement strand
AACGATGGGTCTGCCCCTTCAAACAGCTCTACATGGGGGTTAGGATTCAACTTAGGAGCGATAGGGGAAACCTATGTAAGTACAGGAGCAAGAACATTTAATATATCCACAGCTTCGTATCCGCAAAGCCTGATAGCTGACTTAGTGGCTATGAACATTACAGGTGTAAAGGGTTATGTTTATGAACCGAAAGTAGGGGCGGTTGCTTATCCAAATATATTATTTCCACGCTATATCGATGGATATTCGCTTGGAGATAGTTTTTATATGGCGAGCAGGTATATAAATTGGATGGATGTTATTGTAGGAGACCCTAAGATAGTCATAAACCCAGCATTAGTAGAATCAGGAGAATATAGTGGAGGCGGGACTTCCGATGATCCACTCGACACATCAACAAAAGCAGAATTCATAGAACCAACACCTATGCATGATGTAAAGTTTTCAAATACATCATTTGAGGTTAATGCTTCGATTAATGTCTCAAATATGGAGAAGCTAACTTATAGCTGGAATGGGAATGAATTAGACTTGTTCTCAGATAGAGTAATACTGTATTATAATCTGGATAACAATGAAGATATAGGAGAGAACAGGAACCTAGTCGTGGATTTATCAAATGGAGGAAACAACGGAACGACAGTAGGATATGATTATCATGATGGAGCGATTACAGGAGCAGAGAGAGTCGATGGTAAATATGGGTATGGATATTATTTTAGTTCTGAATCAACATCTCATTTGATAATAGATAAAAGTAGTGATTTGAATTTTACAGCAAATTTTACAGCAATGGCATGGTTTAAATTTAATAAACTACCTAGCGAGTTATACCAATCTTTGATGGGATATGGAAACAGTTTCTCAGGTGACGGTTGTTATGGGTGGGCTTTAGGTGTATATACAAATGATAGGATTTATTTTGACCTTTATAATTCATCTTTTAGGGAGCCATATTCTTCAAGTGTAATAAGTTGGCATAAAGATGAATGGTATCACATTGCAGTAAATTATAATAGTTCACACAAACGGATATGGTTAAATGGTACTTTAATCTATGAAACTGATGGTGGGGGAGTGCTTGGTAAGGATTTTATTTTATGTTATCCATCTACTTATGATTTTTATATAGGAGATGACTCTACTCCTAATGGACATGGAGCAAACGCAACAATGGATGAAGTAAGATTCTATAATAAAAATCTTAATACTGTAGATATAGTTAGAGAGATGAACTCACCATATCCTGTAAGAGCAGATGGATTAGTCATGGCACATTCATTCGAGCAGAGTACTGGCGATTGGGTTAATGATACTAAGAGTTTTACGAAAGGAAGATATGAGAAAGGATTCTATTTTCATGGGAATGATTCTACAGGCAATGATGAGAATAAGATAGATAAAATTACAGTATCTAATTTCAATTTACCTTCTAATAATAAAACAACATTCGCAACATGGATAAAGGTAGACGACCCTAAGCAAAGAGCCACACTTTTCTCAGATAGGTCACAAAGCATGACAAATGGGTTCTTTTGGATTCATTGTTGTCAGACTTGGAATGATGATATTTTGGGATTTAATTTCGCAAATGGAACCGCAACATATGGGCATACATTATACTGGGATGATGCAGTAGAGCTTGGAGATTGGACACATATAATACTATCTATAGACGCAGACGCAGAAACAGCAGAACTTTACAAGAATGGAGTATCACAAGGAAGCAAGGATGTAAAAAATATCTCAAAGTTTCAATCAGATGGAAAGACATTATACATAGGCGAATACGACCAAGAACATGTTACATATAACCTTACAGGAGCAATGGACAACATAATGATAATGAATGATACTGTAACAGCTAACGAAGCAGAACTAATGTATCTATCGTCATTAAGAAAGTATGATGAAAATCTATGGGAGTTATATGTTAATCAATCTAATGTTTCCAATTCAGGAGTTATAGTAAACGGAAGCTACACTTATTCAATCAATCTAACATCCGAGACAGATACCGACTATGAAGAAAGAGATATAACCATCGGAACGATAGGATATACATGCGGAAATTATGACGAAGGATGGAATTGGGAGATTGACTTGAGAGATTATTGTGTCATAAACGATGATGCAGATATAGTAGGTGGGAGATGGTACTTTACTCACTTTGGAAAGGCATGGTTAAATTCCAAGATTAAAGTTGGCTATGAAGATTTATCTGAAGCGTATAATGCAACTATATATTATTCTAACAATACAAATATAGATTACCAAGGAGATAATTTGATACTTGATTGTGAAAGAAGCGTAAACTTTGGAGGAAAACCATTATCTACAATAAGAAAACAAGGGGAATACTCAATCAATGCATCTACAGGAACCAATGTTTACAATATTCTAGCAACATGGCAGGGAATAAGTCCGGGAAGAACAAATCATTTTAACGCTACTCCATATGTCGGTGAGGATAATAAACTTGGCGACCATTACTTGGAGTTCTGGATATATATAGACAATGCTTCGGTCTTAAAGGATTCACCGGGAGGATACAAAAGACTTGCTCAGGTTGAGTTTGGAAATCAGAACAACTGGGGGAATCAATCACAATGGGGAAACGATGATTATAAATGGGATAATCAAAATTGCACAGATGGATGGAACCAATTACATCTTTACTTTAATCGCTCTCAATATGGAGCAGGAATAGATTGGGGCAATATTACTTACATTGAAATATATGCTCAAAACCAATCGGCAGAAAATAACACATGGATATTACTGGATGATTTTAGGATACATTAGGATAACATTTAAAAAGGAGTAAGTATTATTTATAAATAAGATGGGGTTTAAACCAAGAATTCAAAGAATTGAACAGAAGTATGCAGGTAATGGAATCTTTTTAGCATGGGATAATCCTGATTCAGATATAGGTTCAGTTTTATTATATCGTGCAGATGACGGTAAATATGGAACATATAGTATTGTTTCAACTGTTGGTACTGGTAGTAATATTTACACTGATACGGCAGGTTCAGAAGATTCATGGTATAAGTTACAGTTCTGGGATGGAACTGGAAGTAGTCCTTATTCAGATGTAATATCCCTAACGAAAGGGGGTTACTTATGTACTGATTCAGATGTTCGTGGAGTCTTGAAACTATCTGCTAATCAAGATGAAATTGGTTCTGATGAAATTGAAACAGCAATATTAGATTCACAGAATGATTTATATACAGAGTTTGGCAAACCATTAAGAAAAACACATACTGTTGTTAGTGATTTAGGTTCAAAATATTGGTTGAAAGAGAATAGAGAACCAATATACAGATTAGATAGGTTAGAGGTTGCTGGTAGTGAGATTAATGTAGGTTCATATGAAGTTAATGTTAATGATGGCACTGTTATATTAAACTCAACATTTAATGATGCAGAGTATGGGGAAATTATGGAGTTTGAATTTGTCCCAATTATATATAACCTGTTATGTAAGAATATGGCTGCAAAACAATTACTTGATGATTTCACAATAATAGATGGTGAAGAAACAAAGAATCCAAAGATAAAAGAACTTGATACTAGAATTAAAAATTATCGTAATAAAATAACTAATGTTAAAATTCCATTTGGATCTACTCAATACGAAGGTTGTGATGAAAGAGATTCAAATTATGTAAATCAGGAATGGTTAAATGAGTATTCGTAGTATTGGAAATACTACCTAAAGCCTGTGGTACAGGTGTCTTAAATCCATTGGTAATGGTGTCGGATAATGGCAGATATGAATAAAATAATAGGTTCAGTATTAGATATATTGAATAATAGTGCCTATTTGACAGACCCATATAATGGAAGTAGGGTTGGTAGTTTCTTTTTCGGACCAGACCAAGAACTAAATTTAAAGAAATATATGCCGAAGGGGCAGGTAACAGATAGTGAACTTAGTACAAATCGGTATTCATTTGGTAGTGCATCTAAAAGGAAATCAGAACCTACAATAAATATTTATTTTTATACATTAAGGGGAGATAAAGACCCAAATACAGATAATAAAAACAAATCATTAGTTTATGATTATTTAGAAAAAATTGAAGATGCTTTATGCAACCACATGGACGAAGTTGGTGGTTTCAGAAACGCAAAATTTGGAGATACTGGTGAAGTAAAATATGATCCTGATCGTAAAATATTTAGGGGTGTTAAACCAGTTACTTTTAGTAAAGTAAAAGAGAACTGATATGATATGCGAGAAGAGGATAAGTGCGAAGTATGGAACTGCAATTTACGGTTACTCTAAGTACGGGAATTTGTACACAACATCTGAAATAGATGATGCATACAATAATTTATTAGATTTTTTAAATGGAAATACAACAACATCAAGATACGGTGAAGATTTATACGGTTCAGCAATATACGGTCAAAAGTATATAGAAGACCCAGTTACTGGTCGTGTTGGAAACTTTTTTATTGATTCCGATAGTAAATTAGAAAGAAACGAACAATTGCCGATGGGACAATTAGTTTTGGCAAATGTTTTAACTGATAGAAATTCATATGGTAGGTTTCCACATAGGAATAAACAACTTACATTTCATATTTATTTTTATACATACGATGGAGTTAAAGGTAGGGGGAATTCATCAGATTTAGATAATAAAAAATTAGTTAACTATTATATTGAAGAGATTGGCAGTGCTATAAGTTCAAATAACGGCGAGATAAAATACCTACATAATCCATCTTTTGGTATAAATGATGGTGTTAAATACATCCCAGAAAAAAAGATTCATTGGAGCGTTTTACCAGTAACTTTTAGTATGAAGAAGTGTTAAAATGGTATATATAATAACATATAAGATTGGTGGTAAACATAGGATTATGGCACATCATAAAAGAATAATTACTAATGGCCCCAACCATTTCCAAAAGTCTTCTGAAGACTTAATTAGGACAGTAGGAATACCTACTGCAAAGAGGTTGATTGATGATAGCGAAGTGAGTTACACTGGTTTACTAAGAGAAAGTTTTGTTGTTGATAGGGTAAATACTCCCAGTGGAAATGCTTTTGCTTTAAGGAATATACAACCATATGCTATTGAAATAGAAACTGGGAATAATAAAAGTGGTGTATGGGTAGATTCAACCGAAAAATTAGATAATTGGAGGGAAAAGAAAGGAATTTATGGTGGTGACAATTTTTTTGTGACTGTTGGGGATTCTGGCGGTGGAAACAGAGTTAAAGGGAAACCTTTTCCTTTAGGGGTTCATTTTATGGAAGGAGCATATGGTGTCATGCTTAATAAGTTTTCAGATAATATGCATTTAGCTTTAGATGAGGCAATGAGGTAAGAATATGGTTAAAAAGTACAAAATTACAAATTTATGGAGTAGGAATATTATAATTGATGGGAAATCTTTAGGGAAAGGAGAATCTATAATAACAGATAAAGGTTCAAATTGCAAGAGAGTTCTTGTAGAAGAGATTAAAGTACTAGAAAAGGAAACTAATAAAAACAAAATAAAGGATAAAAAGGAGGTAGAAAAAAATGACTGATTTTACACCCGCAGCGTATTTTCCAGATGACTGCGTGATAACAATAGAAGAAAAGAATGGGTCTACGACTACAATTACTACTGATGTAACTAATTTTACAGATGGTGGTGGTGGTAAAGAGACTGAATCTGTAGCACATTTTGGTGGTGCTAAACTAACAATAAAGAAACCTCAAGAGGATTTTGAAGTATCTTTTGATGTCGATGTTAATGATACTTTTTGGGCACAAGTTATGAGTGGTTCTGTTACAACTGCTGGTAGTGCTACTATGGTTACATCAGATGGTACACAGGATGATTACAAAATTAAACTTGAGTGGAATGATCCAGACACTGGTTCTGCTGGCTATAAGTTAATCTATTATAACGCTCACGGTGTTAGCTATGAAAAAGATAACGCTGCTGATGAATATATGAAAGCCACAATCGGTTTTAGATTATCACCACAGGATGATGTTGGTAGTGGACAGAAGTTTGAGATTGAGTGTAGTAACTTTAGTGATAGCGGTGGTAGTGGTTCCTACGTTGGTTGGGAGACAACTGCAGATACATTATTTGGGTTTTAAACCCATTTTTATTTTTTTTATCAAATTAGGAGGCGAATAACATGACAGAACAACTAAAAAAGGCTTATGGTGATGATTATAGATTAGATGAATACGGTGAATTTAATCTTGATAAGACTAATGAGTCAAAATCTAATAAAGAAGCTGGTCCAATAACTAAAAGGATTAAGGGATGAGTTGATTAAAAATGAAAGAAAAGGAAGAAAAGGAATATAATTATCAAACGAGGGAATTTAGTGATAAGGTTAAAAATAAAATAAACTATCAGAAAGTAGTGAATATAAAATTTCCTTTTAAAGTCTACGAAAAGTTTAAGAATTTTTCAGTTGAACATTCATCTGATTGCTATTGGCTTGCTTTTGAGAAACTTTTGGATAATTATGAAAGGGATAAATTTCTTGAACCAAAGATAATAATGCTTATGCAGAGGGATGAGGATTTAAAAAAGGTTATTCAGATTTTAGAAAGTCGTATTATTAAATTAGAGAATTTAGAAAAAGAAAGTAAAAGCAATAAAAGTGTTAGAAAACATTTTGGAAATGGTGAAAAGAATGACAAATAAATTAGATAAACTTAGGGCTAAGAGTGAAGTTAGGAATTTTAATGGTTTAGAGTTAAAATTATATGGTTTAACTTTCAAAGAACTTTGTGATTTCGCTAGTTTTGTAGATAAGAAAGATGTTAATGGAGCTTTTGATTTCCTTCTTTTTTCTGCGATTAGGAAGGCTTTTCCAACTAAAGATGAAGATAGTGAGAATGGAATGAGTGATGAAGAAATAAAGAAAGAAATGGAAGATATAGATGGAAAAACAGGCATGGATATAGTAAAAGTAATTCAGGAGATTAGTGGAATTGGAGAAGAAGGCTTAAAAAAAGAGGGGGCAACCGAAAGTCTTCCAAACAAGAAGTAGTAAAGTCGTTTGCCCAAAGGGTTAAGGAAAGGATAACACGGAAGACTTCCCCAAGAAATTTAGATTTCAGAACAGTATTAGTTGATGGTATTTATATAATATTGAGAAAGTGTAGTGGTTATAGGTTAGAGCATATTTTTTCAGATTCATTTTATGCTAGTCAGTTTTTAGTGTTATCTGAATGTTTTAGACAAGAGTTTAAACCATTAAACAAAGAAAAAACAGGTACAGTCAGTAAAGGTAAGAAAAATAGACTACCAAAACATCCAAGAAGGAGAGCGTGATTTTGAAAGATGAGTTATAGTGAAGAATTAGAAATATTGGTTAAGTCAGTTTTTGATGGAACTGGTTTAAGAAGTGCAAAGCATTTTATTGAACAGTTTTCTGAAGAGACATCTAGCCTAAAACCAAAATTAATGTTTCACGGTATGCATGATAATTTAAGAAGAGCATTGAAACTGGGCGGAAAACTAATCGGACAAGGTGAGATATTACAAACAGGACTAGATATTCCCGGATTGAGGGAGATTCCTATAGACTTCGATAACGCTGGTAGGACTGCGGCTAAATTAAACAGTATAATAGCTCCGATGACTGAAAATATGGAAAAGATTAAATCTAAAGAACTTGCCGAATTAGATGCTACATTTAATAAAGTAATGGGTCCATCTAAGAAATTTAATAATGTTCTTGGTGATATTACGTCTAGAGGTAAGAAACACGCACAAATGCTTAATGATTTGGGTATTGATTATACTACTACATCTGGAAGGACAATACGTGGTATGAAAGATATGAAAGTTGAAGCTAAAAAAATGAAGAAAGCGTTTAGTATGGAATTCCTTGGAGTAATGTTCGGCGGTATGATGATTCAGAAAACTTTTATGCGTATGGCTACAGTAGCTCAAGAATCTTTTATGCGAATTACTGAGGGACAAGGAGTTGCTGCACAATCTTTTCATGCATTGGGGGCTTCGATTGAATTAGTAAAGTTCTCTTTGGGTAACACAATAGCACAAGTTATTCAACCATTTATCCCAACTATCATAGAAATAGCAGAGAAGGTATCCGATTGGATTGGTAATAATAAGAAATTGGTTGCTGGTATTGTTATTGGTGGATTGGCTTTAGGAACTTTTTCGTTAATATTGGGACAAACAGTTCTATACGGTGAAGCTTTAATGAATGTTTTTGGTGCTAAAGGGTTATTAGGTACTTTAATTAAATTTGGTTCAGCTAATCCAATAATCGCAACTATTTTAATTATAATCGCAACAATTCTTGCTATTACTATGGCTATTCCACAATATCGGGAGGAATTAAAAGAAATGTGGGTGGCTGTTAAGGATTCAATCGGACCAGTGTTAACTAATTTAATGGAAATTATTTTTGGTACAGATGATTGGAAGGAAGCTTTGAAAAAAGTCGGTAGTGTTGGAGTATGGTTAACTGCTGGTTTTGGTAGGCTTTTGATAGTAATAGGTCAAGCTGTTGATTTACTCTCTTCTTTTGTTAGGTTATTCTTAACATTATTAACAAGACCTAAAGAAATCACGTCTGTTTTTAGAGAGGAGAAGAAAAGACTTCAAGAGAATTTTGCTATTGCTAAAAAGAATTATGCTAAATTAGGTGAGTATATTGAAGGTGGTCCGATGGGGGCTTATTTTGGTAAAAAGATGGAAAAAAGCCCAATGTTACAAAATACACTTAGTGACGGGTCTAGTACTTCTTTTGTTGATTTATATGGTAAAAAGATGGAAAAAAGCCCAATGTTACAAAATGCACTTAGTGACTGGTCTAGTACTTCTTTTGTTGATTTATTTGGTAAAACTGATATCGAAGATGTGAACTATAGTTTATCTAATGTTAAAGATACGGTAAATGATTTATCTAATGATATGTCAAGTAATTTAGCACCAATAGTCGGAGAATCATTGCCTTCAAGCTTAGAAAAAACTAAAAAAGCTTTGGAGGAAACTGACTTGATTGGACAAAATTTAGATTTAACTAATTTATACTTGCTTGAAGATTCACAATTATTAATAGACCAGACAGATGACGAAGTTAATTCATGGGAAAGCAAGGCTGAAGCTGTTGGTAAGATGGATGAAAAAGTAAAAGATTTAATAGAATCATTAAGAGAATTAAATAGGACACAAAATGAAACTGGTTTAAGTGTTTCGGATGTAGCTAATGGTTACTCTGTTCCGATGTGAGGTTAAGAAAAAATGGCAAGTGATAGTGGTAGTTGGTTCATAATTAAGGATAATAATAGTTCACCACTATTTGGTGGTGATGATATTTATTGTTTTGTTACTTCGATGGATATTGCTGGGGCACAGAATATAGGTAACTCGCCTGTTATTGGTGTAAACACTGAAATAGATTCTAGTTTAGATAGTTCGGATTCTGATTCAATAGGTAGTATGTATGACAGGAGGATGGGTTACAATTCGTATTCTGGTTTTGAGAATCCAATAATAACATTAGATGGAACGTGGGTTGTTGAATCTGGCTCAGAATCCGGTGTTGGTTCTTTACTAAATCCTTTTAAATTATTAAGAATGACACATAGTGATCACCAATTTATAATAAAAGGAGGAAACATAATCAATAACTTAGTTGATGGTGAATGTGGTAGTAGTTATTATAATGGTGAACAGGGAATACCTGTTATTTTTAAGTCCCCTTGGAAGATGAATGAAAACTATAAAAATGGGACTAATCTTGTTAAATGGAGTATAACTTTAGTTATAGATAGGAGGGAATAAATTGCCATTTTGTAATGAGGGTCATTTAAGGGTTGGAAGTTTCCTTATGGGATTGAACCCAATACATACTGGTTCAGTATGTTTTGGGACAGATGATACTGCTTTTGATGATGGAGACACATATTTGGGGGTTGAAGTATTACGAAAAATCGCCACATGGTATTGGGATGGTGATATCCCTAAAATGAGTGTAACAATAACGCAGAGTGAGGCAAATGGCTCTGGGTTACAGGAAATTGCATTATGTACTGGTTCAGAGGCTGGAAGTGATATATCATCTAGAGATATTAGTTCTATCGGTTCTAAAGAAAGTTCTTTTTCAGTAGATATAACTATGGAACTTAGGCTTGATAGAGGTTAACTGAAATGATTAGACCAAGATTTGAAGTACACATATATAAAAAAGATGATACTGATGATTATAGTTGGAGTAACTCTTATACCGATATAACAGATATTGTTGAAATCAGTGAATCTAATGGGATAGAAGCGAGGAAAGATTCTTTTTCTTTTCGAGTTATGAATAAGAAGGATAGTACTGGTAGTTATGATTCTATGATGGGGTTAAAAGAAAATAGTAGTAATCGTTTTTCTATACGAGATAATGTAAAAATATATATGTGGAACGGTTCTAAACCATCAGATTTTACTGACGCTTTGATAATAGATGGTTTAATTAATGATATATCCCAAGATAGTGATGAACAGAAAAAACTTGTTAGTGTAAAGGGTGCTAATCGTACTGAAGTATTACTTAATAATATGGTTCCTACTGTTGTTGGTAGCCCGGGTGAAACACCACCAACAATAGTAAAGGATATAATCAATAGAGTTAATTCTTTTGATAAAAATAAAAAACTAGTTGCTGCATTGGATGATGAGACGATGTATGGTGAAATTAACGGGAAAAGATATATTTTATCTACTGCAGGAAGCATACAAACAAAGCATGCAGATGGTAGTGATTTTGAAATTATCCAATACAGTCAAAACTGGAAGAATGCTTACGAACAAATTGAAGAACTAAGTAGTGTTGAGAAAATTGACCCAACTGGCAGTTTCCGTAATGAAGGAGCATATATCTTTGATATTGTTAACACTAAATTTACAACACCAGAAGGTGATGTCCTGACTTTTAACACAGCTAGATGGAGGAATAAATCAATAACTGTTGTTGGTTCTATTGTTGAAAATTCATCAAGTGGGAGCGGGTTCTCATCGTCTAAGATACAACTTGGTACATTTGATGTAATCAACGCAGCAATAGTTGCTGGGGGGGATAATCTAATGGGTGGTGGTGTACTTAGGGTTGTTTATAATTCAAGTTCTATGGGTAGGCTTGGTGCAAGATGGAAGTTTATACCTTTAGTTAAAACATTCGATGATATTTACAACAAAGAATCAACACATATTACTGATTCAGATGGTGATAGGTTTCCAGATAGTTATGATTATACATTTAAAACAGTTGAAAGTGGAAGTGTTGTTAGTAGTGATAAAGAATTTAATGATGCTTTGGTTGGTGAGACTAGCTTACAGATAAAAGAACTTGGACAACAGATAGTTGATATGCTTGGTGATGCTAGGTTTAAAGCTAATTTTGAATTGTATTATGGTAACACTTCCTTTAATAATGGTGATTTATTCTATTTAAATGTTCCATCTTATGGATGGTATGGTTCTAACGCTAATCCGGGGAAAATACTTAGATTAGTAAACCAATCTCATTTATTTAACAAAAGTGGGTGGAAAACAACATTATTTTTAGAAGAAGATGAAAAAGTTGTTTCAGATTTGGTGAACAAATAGATGGCAAACGAATTAGGAAAAGAAATAGGACAACAATGGAGGGAACATCAGAATACTAGGTCTCAATTAGGTAGGGGTGGGACTATTGTTTGGGTTGAGAATTATATAGAAAATATAACTGTAGATACTATGAATGTAGAAGCGTGGAAATCCTATGGTGGGTCTCACTGGGTAGTTGAAGTTTCTAGTTGTGCTGGAAGCATACACGAATATAGTACTATGGATAGATTAAATAGTGGTAGTTTTTATGGTGGTTGCGGTTCTACATCTGGCAGTTTATATTTAGTAACTGGTAGTATTAGTGGTAGCTGGATATCTCCAATATTATATTATAATAGTTCAGAAGGTAGATTAACTAACGGAAGTTCTTCTGATTCTGGTTCTAATACTTGGAGACATTTGACTATGGATTATGGTGGTTCAGTTTTAGTAAGTGTTATGGAAGATGATACTACTATTATTGGTTCTTTTGATTCTACTGGTTCTGATGATATGGAAAACTTAAGTTATCTACCTTCTGGTAGTGACATAAGGTTACAAATTGAATTAGGTTCGCCAACTTCTTGGGCAGGCAGTATTGTTCTTGCTTTTAAACCTTCTGAAGTAGGTAGTGAAGGAATTACAGGAGACAAATTAGTTGAAACTAGAATTTATAAAGAATACCATGAAGATTTTTTTTCACTTGGTTCTATTGATTCTCTTAATAGTAATGGTAGTCTTGATTCATTTAATTTAGAAACTGCTACTGATGATTTTAGTTCAACTACTAAAATGGGAGATACAACTGCTTATTGGGATACTGCAAACAGTAAGTTAAAGATGGCGGATAGTTCTTCCCATTCAAAATTTTATTCTGTTTATAGTAATATAGGTAGTCTAACTGGATTGGGTTCTGTTATTAGTGCAATTGAAGTTACTGCTGATGAAAATAAATGGGGTGGCGATACTATTAATTATTTTGTATCAACTTCTGGAGAAACAGGACCATGGGAAGAAGTCCAACTTGACACCTCACATAATTTGAGTAACACAGGTTCAATTGTTTATTGTAAAGTTTTATTTAGTGGTAACGGGGCAGAAGATACATATATAGAAAACTTTAGTGCAGACTTAAAAATTTGTGGTGGATATATATTGTACCCAAATACACAAGTACAATCTAAATCACTTGGAAATTGGAGTTTAACTAAATTTAATAGAGTTTTATTGGAATCGACTGGTTCTGATATCGCTGATAGTGTGGATTTCTATGCATCTGTTGAGAATTCAGATTCTTTCAAACTAATTAATCGTGGTATTGAAAAAACTTTTACAACAACTGGTTCAGTAGTTAAATGGAAGGCAGTTTATAATCAAGATAGTGGTTCCGCAGTGATTGATACGGTTGATATTACCTACAAAGGAGATGATTATTAAAATGGTTAAACCTAAAATAATTATAACTACGAGCTTAATATTAGCTATTATTATTATCGCTGGAGTAGAGATAAATTCAATAATTAATAAAGATTATACAACTATTAAGAGAGATGGTAGTGTTTTAGCTAGATATAGATGGTACATCGGTGCTGAAAGGACTTCATTTTTACTTGATTCTTGGTATGATTCTAATATCAAATGTCCAAAAATTGAGAAAATTGGTGGGTATAGGACTGAAAAAACATGTAGATACCCTTCTGATTATTATGAGTCTTTAAGTCGTAGCTTATTGAATACATTGATATATAATGAATCGGATACTATTAAAAGAATAACACCTTATTATAAATATGGTTCTGCTGGAAGTTATGCTGGTGTGCTTACAGAAACCAGTAAGTATGGTGTAGCTAAAGACGAAGAAGATTTCCCAACTTCTTATGTGACTGATTGGGTTCCAAAAGATAATCGTAATTATAGGCTAATATTGAGATTATGGGATTTGAAAGAACAACCACTACCAAATGGTAATTATACTGATTGTGTTTATAAATCAAAAAATATGAAAATTGATTTAAAAGAAGAATGTATTAATTTAGATTATGTTAATGTTTACGAAGATACTATAACAATATTTTTTAAGAATTTTAGAGGTAATCAAAAACTTGATGTAGATGTTGTTGATCCATCTATTGAATTAGTAGTTACTACGATTGGGGGTATTGTTTTTTGCTATCAGGAGACTGCTAATGAAAGCTCTATTTTGGATGATTCTTGTAATTTAGATTATAGTGGTGTATATAGTATTGTTAATGAAAGTGCTTGGTTTGAACCATATAATATATTTGATGGTAATTGGTCTACTCCGGGTTATACTACAAAAGAGGATCAATATATATTCATTAATTATACAAAACCAGAAAATTCAACCAATCTTAGTAAATGGCAAGTTGAAGCTGCTGCAACAGGTTTTGAAGTAAACCTTTCCATAAATGGAAGTTGTTGGGATTCATATGCAGATATCCTATCACTAAGGTTAAGTGGTACGATGGGGCTAACTACATACTGGGACTGTTATAATTTAGAAGGAGATAATTGGATAAATTTATATTATACTGTTGGTGGTAGTAGGTCTTTCGTAGAAGAAGCGATGTTTTGGTTTGTTAATTCAACTTCAACTTTTAATTATAAAATTAATTATGATTTGAATCCATCTTTAGTATCATTAGCTTATTCTCCGAATTGGAGTTTATTTGATGGTGATATTAATGTGAGTGGTAACTTTACTCGGACATTAACAGAATATAACATAACTCAAAATATTACACTGCCATATTTATATAATGTTTCAAATACTGGTAATAACAGTGTAAATGTATGGTTAGCTGTTAATAATACAGAATCATGGTTTAAAACACATTGTTATAATTCAACAGATTGGTTAGATATAACAACTACCAATACATCATTTATAGCATTAGCAGTAGGTGAATCCTTTTTGTTTAATTGTACACTCGACTTAATAAATGCAACCATTATAGTTACAGATTGGAATGAGACAACAAATAATGTTAGTTGGGACTTTGATTACTTATTTGGGATAACTAGTGGTTAGTTCATAAATTAATTAGGATAACATTTATAAATCATTAAATATTTATAATTAAGGAGACAATCAAAAATGGCATATAGATCAAGTTTTGTTGAGATTAATAGTGGGGATAAATTAGGAGAAGGGTACTTTAATGGAATATACAATAATTTATTGAGTTGGTCACCACCAGTTGGTGCTATTTTACCGTGGTTAAAGAGTTTTACTGGTGTACCTCAAACATTACCAAGTGGGTGGATGGAATTAGATGGTTCAACGATTAGTGATGCTGATTCCCCGATGAATGGTGAAACTTTGCCAGATCTGAACGGCAATAATAGATTTCTTAGAGGAAATTCAACTTCCGGCGGTACCGGCGGATCATCGACTCATACACTAACTATTGATGAAATACCTGCACATACACATACATATCCAGAAGGAGTAGGTGGCGGTACCGCCGCAGTTGATTGGACAGTAAATGCAGATTATAATAGAGAGGTAAGTTCAACTGGAGGAGGAAACGCTCACGAGAACAAACCTCCTTATTATGATGTGGTTTGGATAATTAGGTTTAAGTAAAATGATTAAGAACATAATAAAATTTAGTGATAGGTTTGTTAAAAAAAACCCACAAATCTATGAATTTGTTAATAATAATTATTTAGATTCTTTTATCCAATATATAATCAATTCTAAATATAGAAAAATTGTCGGACTTGAGAGTTGGATTTCTTCACAAGTTAGTAATAAATCAGAAATATTGGATAATGTTCTTAAAAAAATAAAGAATTATCAAGATTGTGATGTTCAGATGATAGCAATTCTTAGATATGTTGTTAAAAATGTTAAGTATAAACGAGATTCTGTTGTATGGGATATGATGGAATATTGGCAAACTGCAGAAGAAACAATTAACAAGCGTAGTGGAGATTGTGAAGATATGAGCATACTGATGTATGTTTTAGCTAGGCTTAAGGGAGTACCATCTAGTAGGTTATTTCTTTTTTGTGGAGATGTAAAAAACCATAATACAAAGAGTACAAGTGGACATTGCTGGCTAGGGTATAAAGCAAATAATTACCCATTGAATTTTGTATTCTTAGATGGTTGTTATTATTATAACGATAAACAATGTAATGTTAGAAATAAATTTAATATAGATGGTAAAAAAATATTTGAGTTTAAATTTGATAAGTTTAAACATAATCTTTTAAATGAATCTAATTATTCTAGGTTATGGTTCGCATTTAATGAGGATAAATCTATAACAAAATTTGATAGGATTGATACAAATCGTAAGTAGCAGAAGATTAGCATACCATAATGTTAGTAATGTATCTTGGAGGGACGAAGCCCCTTCGATAGATAAAGTTGTTGAAGATTTAATCGTTAAACTTAGTCAAGGAAAATTAACCCTCGATGGTTACATCGGGCTTATGGGCGGACTTAGTGAAGAAATGGATGTTTTAAGACAACAAGGCAAATTAAGTTATCTAGCAAGAAAAAACTATAGATTAATATATAATCTTGTAGTACAACAGTATATGGATTATAATATGGAAGAGTAAAATGAGCAAGCATATAAAAGAGGAAGTCACTGAGTTTAATAAGAGAAACGGCAATCTTAGACTAAACCAAGGTGAACTATTAACTTATCTAGTAAGTAGGTGGGATAAGATGGAAGATAGATTAAATAAGATTGATGAAAAGTTAAATAATCAGTTAAATAAACAATTTCAAATATGTTCTAACAGATTTATGCCACAATCGATGTTTAAACTAGGTTTTGGTTTATTATTTACTTTACTTGGCGGGTTAGCATATTATATATTTATAGGGTGATATAAAATGGTAATTGAATGGATATTAGAAAACTGGACAAATGTAATAGAAATATATCTTTCGGCTGTTGGTTTGGCTTCTTTGATAGTTAAGATTACACCAACTTTGAAAGATGATACATTTATGAAGAATTTAGTTAAATTTACTGGGAAGTTTATTGCTTTGAATAGGAAATAATAATTTTCTAATTTTTTATAAAACTATGTAAGGCATGACTTCTGCTTTTAGGATAGTCGGTGGGATTATTTTACTTTTCTTATTCTTTTTTCTATTTTATCAACTGTATTTTTCCAAGTCCATTTCTTCCTTATTTTCTCACTCTCTAATAGTGACTTCTTTTTACAGTTTTCATAATTATCCTTAACATATTTCATCTGTTCTATTAAACTTGCGATGCTTGGTTCAGTCCACTTTGTTTCATAATATGGGTAACACCAATCAGCCCACTTTTCCCCATCTGTTTCTATAAACAATGTATTATCTTCATTACAAAAGTCTAAATTACCTGTTGCCCTTGTTGCTATAACTGGGGTACCACAGGCTAACGCTTGAGCTATTATAATTCCAAAACCTTCTGACCTATGACTCGAAACAAAACAGTTAGCTTTTTGCATTAATTCAACAAATTCTTTCTCATCTATTTCATCATCAGAGTATGAGATATTATTTGTATGTCCTTCCGAGTATTTATATATTAGTTTATCTATATCTTGATTCGGATTATATATTTTATTACATTTGATTAATAATTCTACATCATCAGAATCACCAAACGCCTGTTTAAATGCTTTTATTGTTATATCTAATCCTTTCCTCTTATTATGCGGGGTTAAAGCACATAAAAACCTAAATTTCTTATTCTTTTTTACTTTATCTAAAGGTTTCCACATATCTGGATTAATTCCGTGAGGGATTACAAATATTGGCTTTTTAACTCCTGATTCTATGAATTTTTCCTTACAATATTTAGAACAAGTCCATAACTCAATAATTGGACTTTTATTTATTATATCTACCCATTCATTAAATAGATTGCCTTCAAAGGCTAAAAAAGCCACTAAATTTTTAAGGTTATAGCTTCTTTTCCATCTCAATGGTGGTTGGTTTATTACGGTAATATAATCGTTTTTATCTATTTCAAAATTATCATTAATATCGAGAAGGAATCTATTTTCATTATTAATATTTCTTGGCAAATCATTTATATATTTAATTTTATACCCTCTATTTGAAAGTTCTTTAATTTCTTCTCTTGCGTGTTTAGTTATCCCTTCAGTTGTAAATAAAACAGAATCATATATTATTTTATTTATTTTTCCATTATCTCTGTTTATATTATCGTACTTAATATTTTGACTAATTTGCCTATTAAGTGTTTTCATATGTTCTATTACATATTGATCTACAATAACTGCATTCCTATCTTTGACGGGTTCTGGGATCTCATGTACTTTATTTATCCAATTAATACCGCTTTTATGTAATCTAAACTGATAATCTTTGTTGACAACCATTTTCTTTACCTAAATCGTTACATATGTTTTTATAACTACAATAATCACATAATTTACTGCTTTTTTTGTAAAACTCTTCACCGTTTTTTATATTATCTTTCAAAAAGTTTCTAACGTTCTTTATTTCATTAATCGCATATTTTATTAAATCCATATTAGTAATTATATAAAAACTTTCATTATATCTTAAATAATTTAAACATAACATAGAAGGTATTTTTCCCTCTTGTTTATAATATAAATATGCATATATCGCTAGTTGCAATTTATAATCATGTGGTAAAGTATTTTTATACTTACTTGATGTTTTATAGTCTACTATTATTATATTGTTGTCGAAGTCTCTTTGTATTGCATCAATACGACCCCTTATTTTAAGATTATCATCTTTAAAGTCTATCTCACTTAGTTGTGGTTTAAGTAGATGAAAAGCATGTGTTGGGTTACCAGCTTTATCTAGGTTGATGTAACATGATATTGTATCACATAAATTATTGATAAACCTATTAATTATAAAAACTGCATCTTTATGATGTTTTTCTAATTCTTGTTTTGTTAATTTTAACCTTTCTGTTTTTTTCCATTCGGTTTCTAATAAAGCACTTGCTTTTTTTGATAGTTGAATCTTATATGCTTCGCTTAATTTTTTAACTTGTTTAAATAAATTTTCTATTACATTATGGATTGCTAATCCCTTGATTAGATGTATTGTTGGTTTTTCTTCAACTCTTTCAACGTACTTTAACCACCATCTCTTAGGACATTGGTTAAAAGTTATTATAGACGATGGAGATAAGTAAAGTTTATCTGGGTCTATTTCTTTGTTTCTCCCTTTCATGTTTAATCACCTTGTTTAAGTAATCTCTGTTCCATAAATGTCGTGGTATATCATTTACAAGTATTCCATCTAAATAATTTGCTCTTGGAAAACCGATTACATTCGTATTATTTTTTAACTTATCTATAACAAATCTCAAGTTAGTTAACATATCCATAGAATAATTCTCATCTGTGTCTGCATGAAGTACCCAATCACTCGTTACTTGTTTATTCATAAAGTTTCTAAGTTCGCTATAATCACCGTTTAACTTCTTTTTGAATATTTTTATTTTATTTGGATTGAATAATTTACTTATTTTCGTCTCTTTCTCTTTATAAGCTTCAATAACATTTAATGTATTATCTTCAGATTCATCTGCTATTACTATCTCATCAAAGAAAGGTTCCATTTTTTCTAAAAAACCACCAATCCTATTTTCATCATTGAAAGTTGCAACACATAAAGTTAAAGATATATTTGGTGCTAATTGTGGATTATGCCATTTATTATGTCTTGGTATTGTTTTATGTTTTCTTATAAAATTACGAGTATTTTTATAGTTACTTTTTTTCCATTCTTCTGTATCATTAAGAGAATTATCTTTATGCCTGCTTCCCTTACCAGAGAAGTGATAAACGAAAGAACTCCAAGATTGTATGAAATTATATCCTTTCTTCTTCATTGTGTAGAATATATCATCATCTTCCCTACTCTGTGGTAAGAACTCTAAGTCATAACCAAACCAATCTTTCTTATATAACATCGTTGGAGCGAATACTCCGACAGTTACTTTATTTGTTTTTAATCTTTCAACCTCAACATTGAAATTGTTTTTCATAAATTCATCTGCAGTCATACCATAATCTCTTTGATACCTACACCACTCATCACTATAGATTGGTGGTTCTATTCTAGTTGAACATACAACTGTTTTTGGTTTCAAGTATTTAATTAGATTTTTGATACAGTCTTTACCATAGTACATATCACTATGTCCCAAAAATATTATATCATTTTTAGCTAAGGATATTCCTTTCTCATTAAGAATCATTAAACCCATTCTATCTTTTTCTTCATTTAACCAGTAATTAAAACCATATTTTTCAGCATTCTTCTTTATCCATTCTTTTGAACCATCTTTTGAATTGTCATCTAATACAATTATTTCATGCACTGGTTCATTATTTAGCCTAAGGCTCTCTATTGCTATCTTTAAGTACTGTAATGTGTCCCGATTTGTTAAAATTACACTTACTTTTTTCATTTTTCGATTATCAAAAAATAACAATTTGAATATTTTTCTAGTTTTTTACTGATAAATGTTGAATAAAACAAAGGTAATTTCATTTCAATTGTTGAACCAAAAATAACTTTTTCATTGAATAATTCCCTAAAAAATTTAGTTATTCCTTCTGGTGTGAATAAGGTATGATGTCCCTCATTATTTTCTTCTGAATACCTATTTATTATTGGAGTTGTAACCATCATAACTCCTCCCGGTTTCATTAAGCCATGCAGTTTTTTTAATGTTTCTTTTAATTTATTTGGTTCTATATGTTCTATTACTTCAAAACAAGATATAAAATTGAAAAAATCTTTTGGTAATTTATCGAAATTATTTGTAAATTTTAAATTGTTTATCTTGTCTTTATAGTTAAAATTTGCTTCAGCTATAGCTTGGGTATTTTTATCGTAACCGTATACATAATCAGCACCATAAGCAACCATTAAAGCGGAACCATGACCACACCCACAACCGTAATCTAATACATTCCTAGAATAGACGGTACCTATTGTTAAACAATATCTATCTACTATTG
>Ga0272442_10003913_pt1 | contig 20623 bp, 21 predicted proteins | sample SSMForm2O_FD_200262 | JGI IMG/M metagenome (GOLD analysis project Ga0272442, IMG submission 200262) | Marine sediment archaeal communities from Little Sippewissett salt marsh, Falmouth, MA, United States - SSM-Form-2O | ecosystem: Environmental > Aquatic > Marine > Wetlands > Sediment ... | reverse complement strand
CCGACTGGGTCTGGAGGGGGCGTTCAATCCCTCTTGACTCAGCAGCGTTACACTAGGTTGACGAAAGGCCAGCAGCTCGCGCACGGGATTCGGCATTTGGATGCCACTGCCTTCGTATCGTTCCTCATCTTCCTTGGCCTGTTCTCGCAGTTCCTGCCCCGATCGATCGCGGACCCACGTTTCCTTCTGTCCTCTTACGACGCTGCTGCCTGCGGCAAAACGCCCTTCGGGCATCGCATGCATCGCCCACAATCCCAGAAGAACTCATCTCCGCTTGGACGGAATCCAAGAGGCTTCCGGCCAATCGCTTGTGTCAAGCAGATGACACAAAAAGACATACCAAACCCCTTTTCCCTCGCGGGGTTTCGCTTTGGTCTGTCTCTTCTCCTCTACCTGCGAGCCTCTCGCTCACACATCACATCCTGCTGGCGCACGAGTATAGCCGCCGCGCACGCGAATTCAACCAAGATGCACGGCTTGCATGTCAAGCGGAATCATCTCAACACGTCCAAGCCTTGAGATCTCGCCCGCATCCAAGAACGGACTCGCATTGACAAGCATCGTTTCGTCTTCGTTCTCGATCCGGTAGTAGATTGGAACCGTCTCCGTCTGTTTCGGTTCCGCGTACGTTGCGGTAATCCTTGCCGCCAACTCGATGATCTCCTGCTTCTCCTCGCGCCGCTTGCTTTGCCAGCCTGTGCGCACCAGCGTCATCGGGCCATGCGGTGTCGCTGGGTAGACACGAAGATCTTGCGGCAGAAACAGGTTCTGCAGGTCGCGCTTCTCCTGCTCGTTGCGCGCCAAGACGATCTTGACATCCGAATCCACCTTGAAGTAGAGCTCGAAATCCAGCAGATGAAGCGCGTTCAGGGTGAACCCGACCTCCCCGAACAGACTCGCTACGCGTTCGCCGAACCCCGGCGTCCTCAACTTGCACCGATGACACGAAGCCATGGGATCTGTAGGATCGAGGCCGATCTGCTCCGCAAGCTTCACAAGATCGACCCTCGCATCGTGTGGCTTTGCCCCGTTGGAGCCACAATCGAGCCATCGTTCCAGCCCTTGGTTCTTCTTGTGTGACAGACTGACGCAAAGCGGACGCAGCATACGGTCGGCAATCCCAACATCCACAGCAATCCCCTGCCGTTGCTCCGCAGTCAGCTGCGTTCCTCCCGGAAGCTCCCCGGACACCACGTAGTCCGCGCCAATCCGCTCCATGTACCGAGCAGCCTTGGCAAGCAATAGAGATCGGCAGTTGTAGCAGCTCAGCGAAAGCGAGAACTGATCATCCTCGGCAACCTCCACCAGCATGCGATAGTCTTTCTTTACAGACTGTGTCCGGAACACGGCATGCGGCCATTCCGCTTTCACAAACTGTCGAAGATCTTCAGACTCTCTGGAGAAGGGCGATCGGAAGTACAACAGATAGACAGAGTCGACATCCGAATGCCGCTCTACAAGCCGAGTAGCCACCCGACTTGCCAGGCTCCCTGAAAACAGCGATAGGACCTTCGCCACGCCCTTACCCCGCCCCTACTGCCCTTTATTTTTGAGGTTCGATCAACCCATAGTTGCCATCACGACGATGGTAGATAATCGCTACTTGATCGGTGTCCGAGTCAACGAAGACCAGGAACTCCTTCTCGATCGCATCCAGCTGCAAGGAAGCCTCTTCGGGAGACATCGGTTTTTGAAAGTACGTCTCTGTACGGATGATCGATCGTCCATCCGTGGATCCGTCTGTACCCTCCGCCTCGAGGCTGACGCTACTCCGCGTTCGTACTTCGAGAAGTTGATCCTTGAACTTCACCAACTGGCGCTTGAGTCGATCAATCGCCTTGTCGATGGACGCATACATGTCCCCCGACTCTTCACGCGCGCTGATGACCTTACGATTCGTGAGGTGCGCATGGAAGTCGGCGATCTGCCGCTCCTTCTCTACCGACAGCACTACATCGACGCTGATAATTCGATCGAAGAACCGCTCGAGCGCCTCTGTCTTGTCGACAACGTAGCTTCGAAGCGATTCGCTCGCGCCGGTGTGCCGCACCGCAATTTTGATCTTCACCGTTAACTCCCTCCAACGAGATTATAGCAGAAACGGAGCAAACGGTCAATCCGTCGGAATGCGAAAACGCTGAACTTATCTAGAATTCACGCTGCATCGCTCGACAAGACGCAGCCGCAACAGCTGCGTCACGGCATGCAACCCCCCCGCACCGATATCGGGCTGGTACACCCCGAACTCGGCGTTGACAAACGCTCGAAGCGTTCCACGATAGTGCACGCCATCGGTTCGCCTCTCCCGGCAGATCAATCCCGCCTCCAACAGCTCGCGCGGCGGAGCTTCCTCGATCATTTCGGAGGCACAGTTCGTCCACGCAGAGATCTGCTCCACAGAGTAGCTCCCCGGTGCATGCCCAATCAGAAATCCAAGAAGCCTGCGATGTGCAAGGTTTTTTCGGCCGATCCGTGAGGCCACTCGCTCGACATGCCGGAGGACTGCTGGAGGAAGCGCTTCCTCCAGATTGCCGCACGGCTCAGAATCGACTTCGATGATCGCTTGATGGGAGGCCGATGGAGCATCGAACCTGTGAGACTGTTGATCGATCGCCTCCGATTCAGGAGCTTCCCGAACAACCACCGGACGATACGACCCGTACTCAAGCGGGGCCGACCGCCCATGCCCGCTCGCCGGGATCACAGGGATAGCCGACGATGGAAGCTCCAGCTTGATATATCCGAGTGTCCTGGCGACCTCCTCCAACTCGGCAATCCTCGTGTCCTTCGTGGCAAGTGTGTCCTCGAGTCGGGCGATCCGTTCACGCAGATCATCCTCCGGGCTCTTCCGCTGCTTCCCTTTGCGCGCCGCCTCGATCGCCTCAATGATCGACGCGCTCACCTTCCTGAGTTCCGGCGAGTCAACCGATTCGAGAGACGGGGTAAATCCAGCATGGAACGTCTCGCGCTCACGGACGTAGATCGGCAGGATTCTGTCCCCATTGAGGTAGATGCAGTCTCCCGTATCGAGCGATCCGACGATTTCCTTCACTTCGCTCTTCCTCCACGGGAGAAGCTCGCTGTAAACGCGCATGTCCACCTCATGCACGACCCTATGGAGGAACAGCATTCCAGCCTGACTGAGCACATCCTTGTCGACCTTGGCACTGCGCTGAGAGACGATGATCCCTCCCAGTCCACGCTTTCGTCCTCGAAGCGCAATCCTGGCAATCATTTCCTTCAACTCGTTCTTCACACCCTGAGGGATGAACTCATGCGCCTCTTCGATGCCGATGATGTACGGGCGGCGTAGCGTGCCAGCAAGCTCCCACAAACTCGACAGATACGCCTTGAGGAGATCGGTTCGCTCATCCGACAGGAACCCACTCAGATCGAGGACTACCGGGACGTTCTTCTCCATGCTGACCTGGGCGATCTCGCCTGCACAATCCGCGTCAATCTCGATTTCGACGCCGTCTCCCGTCCCGACGACAAGCACTTCGTACTTCTCCTTCAAGCCGAAGTACTCACCCTCGATATCGACGATCGACATCGGGTAGTGATTGCGAAGGAGCTCTTCGAAAATCACCCCAGCCGTGTTCGACTTGCCGGAACCACGGATCCCGAGGATTGCAACGCACTGTCCAATAATCTCCTCGAGGTCGAGATCAAGATCTTTACTGATTTCCAGCGCTGTCCCCATCGAAGTCCCTCTCCACCAGGCTTGATAGATTGACCGTATTCCGATAGCGCACCCAACACCAGGGCGAGTGTCCCGTCACGACCTCTCGTACGTCTCACCCGTCTGCGAAGCGATCATTGCCTGCGCCTCGGCAATCGCCTCATCACGCGTCGCGATCTGTCCGGCCAGGATGCGATCGTGCAAGGCATTCAAGACCGCGCCAAGTCCCGGCCCGGGGACGAGACCAAGCGCCATCAGCGCATGGCCGTCGATAATCTCATGGGCACGCTGCAGCCCGCAAACCCGCTCGATATGCTCGATCACATCCAGCGTCTCACGGAGGATCGGCGCCCATCCCGAAGACCGATGCGCACTGGCCTCGCAGTCCGCCACAAGCACTTGAAGCAACTCAAAGAAGCGTGGAAACCGTTGTGCCGGACTTCCTTGCGAGCTTTCTTCGCCTTCACTGACGAACCGTACTTGTTTCCCACGACCCATTCTCGGGAAGTCCGCAATCCTCATGTGGTGTCGAACAAGATAGTGCAATCGGAGAACCTCTTGACGGCTCAGGCGCAGCCTCCGCCCGATTTTCTTCACCATCCGGGCTCCGATCGCGCAATGCCCCCCCATGTTCTGCCCTTCGTTTCGCAGGAGAGCCTCCGGCTTGCCGATGTCGTGGAGGGTAATCGCTAGCTTGACGAGTGGATCGGTCACGAATTGATCGGCTACGCGAACGGCAGCGAGCGTGTGCACAAACACATCGCCCTCCGGATGGTACTCCTCAGGTTGAGGAACCTCCTTGCATGCCACCAGTTCAGGCAGAATTTGCGCAAGGAGTCCGGCCTCATCCATCAAGACCAAGCCTTTCGCTGCGCGAGGTGAGCCGAGGATCCGCATGACCTCCTCTCCGATCCGCTCCTTCGAGATGCTGGCGATGTCCTTTGCTCGTGCCGCGATCGCAACGGCCGTCCTGTCCTCAATCTTCCCGTCGATCTGGCAGGCAAAACGTACGGCGCGCAGCATGCGGAGATAGTCCTCGGAGAACCGTGCCAATGGATTCCCAATCGCCCGAATCTTCAGCGCAGCAAGATCGTCCACACCGCCAACCAAGTCAATGACATGACCATCTGATCTGGCGGCAAGCCCGTTGATCGTCAGATCACGCCGCTGGACATCCCCCTCCAGATCTCGGACCAACTCAACTTTGCCCGGCCAGCGGCCGTCGTATTCACCTTCGACGCGAAACGTGGCCACTTCGTACGTACGCCCCTGCGGTCCGACGATCACCAGCACACCGAACTCCTCTCCGAGTCCGACAATCTGCCGGTCGGCGAAAACCGAGCGGATCTCATCTGGCAGCGCCGATGTCGCGATGTCGATGTCCGATGGCGGATAGCGAACGGGGTGTCCCATGCGGCTTAGCAGACCGTCTCTCACAACGCCGCCAATCAGCACCGCGTCATGTCCCGCACGCTGGAGCCGCCTCAGGATGACCTCCACATAGGGATGCGCGGAAATGACGGCTCCAACGTCGATACGATCAAGATTGCCCATGACGGGAACGACTATACTGACTCGCTTGTACCTGCCGCAACTGGCATTTGTCCTTGATTGTCGCCACGTCCAGCAGACGATGGTGGAGTGCGGACAACGCACGAGACATGGACCACTGCCCACAAGGGGGAAGCATGAAGAAACGGATCGTGGGGAGCCTGAGCGCAAGCCTTGGGTTGGCCCTTCTTATCACCGGTTGCATGTTCCTTGGAAACCTGAACCCCATCGCAAGCTTCACCGTCACGCCAGGCAACGGGACAAGCCCGCTGTCCGTGGACCTCGACGCTGCGGAATCGGCGGATCCCGATGGAACAATCGATCAGTATCTCTGGGACTTCGGAGACGGGCAGACAGCTTCTGCCATCATCCCAACAATCACTCACATCTTCACAAACGTGCAAAGCTTCTCGCAGGTCTTCACGACCATCCTGACCGTGACCGACAACGAGGGAGCAACAGGAACTGCCGTACGGAACATCACCGTCAACCCGTAGCGCAAGCGGCCATGCGGCCGCCGAAGGAATCATCCTATAGGACGCTCTCCGGCAGGCGCCTGGTTCTCGCCATCGCCTGCCAAGGGAGCATACGATGCTGTGACCAGCGTGTTGATCCACGCCAACAGCAGGCCTGTTCCAATCACGGCACCGACATGAATGACGGCGTTCGAAGCAACGGACGCGAGCAGCAGGTCCAGTCCAATTGCACATCCGTGCAGAACCGATAGACCGACAAACAGCCGGCCCATCGCCCCCCGGCGTTGTGTCAGCTGGAGGCTTCGTCGAAGTGCATCGCTCAGTACCCGTTGCTCAAGAATGATCGCCTGCTTGTAGAACACAAGACGCATTCCGATGTAGATCCCTGGAAGCACGAGCAGAAGACTTCCTGTCGCCACAGCAGCAGCCACAGCGATTTCTCCAAGTAGAAGCCACGGGAAAGCCCCATAGGCATGTTCGATCACAATGCGCCACTTGACCGGCTCGCTCGAGCGATCGCCGGAGACAGCATCGATCATCGGCACGACGACTGTATGATAGATCGGCGATGACAGCAGCAATGCGCCGACGCTCAGCACCCAGTAGGGGTTGCGGATATCCAGGAAGCTCGCATGCAAACTGGTTGCATAGAGCAATCCAGAGTACGCCATCGACACAGCCAGAATCCCTGGAAACCGGAACGGAACGAGCAGAAGGCGCCTAACTGTCTCCCATGTCCTCATCATCTTCGCGGAGAAGCTCTCCCAATCGGATCGATCGTTCGACCGCCTCATCAACGACAAACTGAAGCTCCGGGGTGTGTCGCAACGAAAGACGATCTGCCAGTTCGCTACGGTAGAACCCTCGATCGCGCATCAGTGCAGCCTGGAACGCCTTACGCTCGGTGTCGGCCCCTGCAGCCACATACACCTTGGCATGCCTCGCATCCGGCGAGAGGCGCACCTCCATGACCGTAGGGAACGCTTCGCGAACCACGGGATCCCGACTCTCAAACTCGACGATCGCAGCCAGCTCGCGCTGGATCTCTTCTCCAAGTTTCGCCAAACGCCGCTTGCTGCTCATAAGATCTCGATCTCCGATTCGGCGATCTCGTAGCCGTCCCCCCGCTCGAAATCGGCTTGAAGTCGAGCGAGCACCGATTCAGTGTATCGAGGGTCGTTTGATAAGTGGGCAATGCCGATCGTCATCCGCCGAAGGTCGTCGTGATCGCCCATCTCACAAACAGCGAACGCAGGTCCCCGCCGGTGCACCTCAGCAAGGAGGCGCTTCACGATCGATCGCTTCTCCTTGATCGAGGCCACAGCATAGAGATGGAATCGCAATGTGGCCAGGCCGACGTTCATCGTCCGCTACCGGACGACCTCTTCCATCTCGAAGATCTCGAGCCGATCGCCAATCTCCACCGCATCGAAGTCCTTGATGCGCACACCGCACTCCCTGCCTGACTGAACCTCGCGTACATCATCCTCGAACCGGCGCAATGAGGCGATCTCTCCAACGTGGAGCTCCTCGCCACCGCGCACCACACGAACATGCGCTCTCCGGGTTGCCCGCCCATCGGCGATGTAGCAGCCTGCGACGACGCCGTTCGGCACCTTGAACACATCCCGGACTTCCGCAATGCCAACTTGCTTTTCGATGAACTCCGGTGCGAGCTGCCGCTTCAGCGCCTTCTCGACCTCTTCCACGAGATCATAGATGATGTCATAGGTAAACACCGAAACGTTGTCCCGATCCGCGACACGTGCCGCCTTTGGATCCGCCTTCACTCCAAAGCCCACAACGAGACACTCATTGGCCAACGGTGCCGCAAGCAGGATGTCGCTTTCGGAGATCACCCCAACGCCGGCGTGAAGGACTTCGAGCTGAACATCCCCGACATCGAGCGCCTCGATCTCTCGCCGCGCGGCCTCCAATGCACCTGTAGAACTCGCCTTGAGCACCAGGCGAAGCTCGGCCTTCTCTTCCGCTTGTGCGAAGAAGTCATCGAAACTTGTCGGCCGATCGACCACACGCTGGCTCTTCTCTTCGCGTAGACGCTCCTGCACCAGTTTGCGAGCCTCGCTCTGGTTCTTCGCGCGCTCGATGGTGCTCCCCACCTCTGGCACGTCGTTGAACCCGAGAATCTCCGCTGCCGTTCCCGGCGCGATTTCCTTGATTCGATTCCCGCCCTCATCAAGCAGCGCCTTGATGCGTCCATACGTGGTGCCTGCAACGACCCAATCCTTCTCTCGCAGCGCACCGTCTCGCACCAATGCCGAGGCCACCGGGCCACGCCCGCTGGTGAGATGACTCTCGATCACCACCGCCTCGACAGGACCGTTGGAATCGGCACGAAGATCTTCCATCTCCGCTACCAGAAGGATCATCTCAAGCAGTTCTTCGATGTTCTGACCCTGAAGCGCAGAGATCTCGACCGTGATCGTGTCGCCCCCCCAAGCTTCGGGAGTCATGCCACGCTGCGCCAGATCGGTGATGACCTTGTTGATGTCAGCATTGGGTCGATCGATCTTGTTGATCGCCACAATCATCGGAACGCCTGCGGCGCGAATGTGATCGATCGCCTCAACGGTCTGCGCCATGATGCTGTCATCGGCTGCTACGACGAGGATCGCAATATCGGTAACCTGGGCACCGCGCGCCCGCATCCCGGTGAACGCCTTGTGTCCCGGCGTATCGATGAACGTGATCCGCTGGCCGTGAAGCTCCGCCTGATAGGCTGCAATTCCCTGGGTGATTCCTCCGGCTTCCTTGCCGGCAAGATGGGACTTGCGGATGGCATCGAGCAGCGTGGTCTTCCCGTGATCGATATGTCCAAGAACCGAGACAATTGGAGGACGCGATGCTCCTGTCTTCACTTGCGCCCGCTTCGTCGGGGTCTCCGTCAGGTCCTCCGCTTCGGGAGCAGGGGCGCTCTCTGACGGCACCTCTGTCTGCTCTGGAGCCTGCGCGCCGGAACCGCCCTTCTCCTCTTCGTAGAGGTTGACGATCAGCGACGACTCCTCTTCCGTCACGGAGTTCGCTGCCTTCAGCCCCGGCATCCCCATCTCATCGAGCTTGGCAATCAAGTCCTTGCTCGATACGCCAAGCTCCTTGGCAATCTCATATACTCTCTTCTTGACCAAGCGCCGTTCTCACCTCTGATTTCGATACGCCACGAACGCGGCTCAGACTATACGGGATCCCTACGATGCCGTCAAACGCCTGTCTGGATCAAGTCTTTCCGCACTACCGGCCGAACCACCAGATCAGCAAGACCACCACGCCGATTCCACCGAGAATCCAGCACAGGACCTTCATACTGAAAAGACGGATCTTCCTTTTCTCCCCAGAGGAGAACTCCTTGCGCCTCGGATACCGAATCGCCATCCGCTGCGCTTTCTTGTAGGTCTTGACGTACTGAGAGATCTTCTTCTGACGCTTGTAGATCACCGAAAGGTTGTGCATGGCGTTGACATGCTTCGGATCCTCTTCGAGGGCGCGGTTGTACGCATACTCCGCACGGCCAAGATCCTCGGCATCGAAATACACGTTACCAAGGCGGTAGTAGAGCATCGCCTTGTCGATCCCGTACCGCAGCGCTTCCACAAGCAGAGCGATCGCTTCCTTGTACTGCTTCGCCTTGCGGAGTTCCTCCGATCGCACAATCGCTTCCTGGGCGAAAGCAGCCTGCTCCTCGCGAGATTCAAGAGCCGGTATACTCATCGAGCCATCTCCTCACTTTCTTCATGTCCTCCCACGTCTGATACTTCGGGCTCCCCTTCGCCTTCGAAGGATTGCGCAGAAGATAGCTCGGGTGGTAGATCGGATAGAGGAGGATCCTCCCACGCCATGTATAGAACGTCCCGTGTGATTTCGTGATGCCCGGCACTTCGGGCAGCAGCCACTGTGTCGACGTGTTGCCAAGCGTCACAATCAATGCCGGTTGGATCATCGCAATCTGTGCCTCAAGGTACGGAAAGCAGATCTCCATCTCCGGCTTGGCCGGCACGCGGTTCCCAGGAGGCCGGCACTTCACCACATTCGTGATGTAGATGCTCTCCCGAGCGATCTCCACGGACGCAAGGACCTCATCCAGTTTCTGCCCTGCCGGACCGACAAACGGCCTTCCCGACTGGTCCTCCATCTCGCCGGGCCCCTCGCCGATCAGCATCACCGCGGCATTCGGATCGCCTTCACCGAAGACCACGTTCGTCCGCGTCTCGTGAAGCGGACATTTCGTGCACGACAGGACACGCTCGCCAAGAGAATCGAGCGTCAACGGTTGTCCAGAGGCTGTATTCATCCGATTCCCCTGTTCAAGTACGTCAGGAACAACACGAGAGCGGGCAACGGGATTCGAACCCGCGACCCTCAGCTTGGGAAGCTGATGCTCTACCACTGAGCTATGCCCGCGTAGGTCGGAACGATTATAGCGACACCGGAAACCCTCAGCAAGTCTAGCTTCTCTGCATCCGCTAACTCACGGTCTTCCAAGCGATCGAGCATGTCAAAACGGGAGGAGTTCGATGGTCTTTTCTGAAGCAACGTTCGATGAAGCCGTCCGGCTGTATACGAGCTACTGCAAAGCGCGCGGTCTCTCGGAGCGAACCCTTGGAACCTATGCCAGCGCTCTAGAGCAGCTCAGAGCTTCGCTAGCAGGCTCGAAAGCGCCGTGCCCTCTACCAGGGCGCGAAGACCTCCGTTCATTCACTGCATCGCTTCTGGACAAGGGATATGCCCGGACTACGATTAGCATTCGGATGCGCGCAATCCGTGCGTTCGGAGGGTTTCTCCAAAGAGAGGGCATCCTGGACCAGAACCCAATGGATGGTGTAGCGATCCCCAAGGTTCCGCTCTCGTATCCCGAAGTGCTCTCCACCGAAGAGATGGCCCGACTTCTCAAAGCAGCTCGCACACGGACCTGGCATGGCACACGAAATCATGCCCTCATCGCGATGTTCTGCGATACCGGTCTGAGACTGAGCGAGCTGATCAGCTTGAGCGTAGATGATATCGATCTGAATGCGTTGGCCGTCCGGGTCCGTCACGGGAAAGGCGGGAAAGAGCGCCGCGCTTACATCGGCTGCACGTTGGCCCGATCTCTCCGCCGCTGGATCGAGATTCGCCCTTTCGCACCAGGTTCCTCCGCACTCTATTGCACCACGAATGGACGCAGACTCGACAAGCGAAACGTGGCGCGAATCATCGATCGCGTGGCAGTCAGAGCTGGCCTTGGAGATCGGCGCGTCCATCCGCACATGCTGCGGCATTCCTTTGCAACGCACTACATCCAGAACGGAGGCGATCCGTTCAGCCTGCAGGGGATTCTCGGTCACTCCGACATCAAGACGACCATGATCTACGTCAACCTCGCCGGAGTGGGGCTGCAGGAGGCACACGCACGGGCGAGTCCGGTGGACCGCCTCTCGCGCTAAGTTCATGTTTTCATGTGTTCTCCTAGGCTCATTCCTCCCCACCTTGGTATGCACAGTGAGGCACCATCTTGTTCTACAGCGCCAGAAAGGGTCTGCAGAACAAGCACTTAGTGGAAGATCGCGGGAAACAGCTCATCACTGCACAAGGAGTCCAGATTACAGAAAAGAAGAGTAGTGGCTATACTAGCCACAAACATGTCACGCACAACACAGATCATACTCATGGCTCTTGCTGTCCTTCTCCTTGTGGCGATGGGGGGTTGGCGACTACACATTTCGAGGGTAGGCGTGCTTGAGCACCGGCTTTTGGATGCCGAATGGCAACTCGAGCAATCCCGGAAGAACCTGAGAGCATCTGTACTCGAAGCATATGAGCTGTGCCAGAGCACGATGCGTAGGTATGGGGAACTGCCTCTCTACTCCTACACCCTGTACAAGACAAAGATCTCGTCAAGTGGCAGCGATGTAGAGATCGCATTCATTGAAGTCGTCCTAGGGGACTCTGGTCACCTCACCGATGATCAGCTGCTCGCGATGGCAGAGAAGATAGCTGCCAACTTCGTCCTGGTAGAGGGTCAACCAAAGGCTATCCTTTTCAGCTTCTGGAACGACGAGACATCACGCGAGCGTCACTACACGAGTTCGGCAACAGTTGCATGGGCGCCCTTCGGCGACGTAACGAAGGCTTCGATCGCTTCAGCAGAGGACTACTCTGCCCACGAGTACAGAGTGCTACTAAATAGCACCGATAGACCTTCGGTCTTCATCCCTCCCTCACGGACTACGCTGGCATCCGATCAAGACATCTACTTCGAACTGGTCGAAATGCAGGACAGAATCCCTGAATGGGACTCCCAATACCAAGAGAAGAACCAGACAGCGAAGGAGGAGATTGCCCGGAAGTATGGTCTCACGATGGGGCAACTCAATGACATCATCCACAAAGGAGTGATTGAGTTCTGGCCGACCCCCACACCTCCGTAATACAGCCCGAACAGCTGGCAAGAACGTCATGGTTAGAACGGGGATGCATGCAAGTCACCTTCTCTCCCTCGCCCCCCCAACTGCACAGTCAAGCCCTTCCAGCGATCGGTCCTCCATCAACCAGCCACCAGGCACAGTCATGTCCAGTCCAATGCTTTTTCGCTGTTGAGACCCTCGGCTCTCATATCCCTGGTAGCTCCGGCAAGATGTGTGTCTTGTGAGAAGCTTATCCATCTTTCGAGTGCAGGCTGCATCGCTGTTGACAACGATTGGTTGGTGAGCCATTCGACGTTTGGTAATTGAGCCACCTTTCGCCTCCGCAGTGTACGATGGTGTATACCTGCAAGTTCTTCCGCTGACAGGTCGCGCGCTCCCCCACCGTGATGTAGCTGTTCTCGAAAGCCACCAACTGCCTCCTTGCATTCACTTGAACCTCCCGTGGAACTTTGACTGCTGGACGCACTCCAGCTTGGCATGGCCGCAGCCAGGCGAGCCTGCCAAGTGTCTTGCAACCGACGTTACGCAGGAGACACAGAGCCACAGGATTCTCAGGATTCACAAGGAGAAACAGGGAGTGCACCTCTTGAGCACGTGCACTCTCTTTCTCCGAGATCATTGACCAGGCAATTACCGCCTACTGGCAAGACAAGCGCCGCGAGAGCACCGATCCTCGCAACTCGTATCGTAGCCCCGTGTGGTTACTCGCTCGTGTTGTCCGATCGTCTCTACCCGAAGGCGCTGACCCGGATGAGGTGTTCCGATCGATTGTAGAGCCGGAGATTCGCGCTAGGGGAGGCTGGTAAGCGATCCTCTACACGGATTTGGACAAGGAGGAGCTGCAGTGTGATTCCGTCTACAGCTGGACAAAGATACGCTTCCGGATCGGCGAAGGGCCTCTAGCCGTTGCCTATCGACAAGGAGTCGAGCAACCGCCCGGTCTTCCTGACTCGGACTCGTGGAAGAACTTGGCTGGCTATCGAACGTTCGTGAGCTTGGCTTAGTACCTTCAGATTGCCCTCTCTAGTGAGCCAATCTACTTGCCACGTCGGAGGATCGGTGCGCTACTTGGCCGGAGTCACACACAGATCATGCAGTATTGTGCGAGGACTGTGGAACACGTTTGCCTCGAACTCGTCAACAGTCATTCCCTTGTTGGAAGGCGAGCTACGGAATACAGGTTTGATCTCTCCAGTATGCGTGCCCCGCAGTTCAATGCTCACCTGGGAATCAGTGGCAGCAGTCACCGAGTGAAGCTCCTCCCTCCAGCCGAGTCATATGGCAAGGCGCAAGGTATGAGGATGGCACACTGAGTTCTCCCCATCCCGAGTTCTAGGGCGCAGAGGGTAAGGAGCGCAGCGTCTTTTCGATCCATTCCAATCTTGTATCGATGCTTGAGAAGCGGGAATCCATCAGTTCAGCGTCAGTTTCCCGAAGGGCTACGGTGAAGTCACGCAGAATCGACGCGTGGAATTGCCATGCGTCAATAACAAGTGTCACGAATGCAAGGAAGCAGATCAACAGAGCGCCAACCAGGAAGTAGAGGATCCATCGGTTAGTCTTCTCAAGCCTTCTAGTCACCCTCTCCAGTTCTTCCTGCCGAGCCAGCAAGTTTAAACCCCTACTGCCATCGAACATCTCAGAGACAAGAACATCGGGAGGACGTGTTTCATGCTCTGCTACTATCGGATCGCGTTGGAGCTCTTCGTCCATGGCTATTGATCCTTCTTGTAGAAGCCCTTGATCACAACGATGCCGCTTTCCTCCTCAACAGCTATGTCGAAGTCCCTGAAATTGGTGAAATCAACCCCACCGAAACTCACGCCGTGCCCAAACGAGACGCCAGGTCCGATGGTGATGCTATTGACACGGATGACCATCTTGGGGACCAATGTGCCGTCAGGATTCGTTTGAAATACCTCGTCGAATGGATATCGCTTCACAGCGCACCTCTCAACCACTTCACTCTCCTACGAAGAGTACTATACCGCCGCGTAGCTTGAGGCCGCAATCGCCGCGAAGCTTACAAAACCGCTGGAGGATGGGTTGGCCCTTGGATGCTCTGAATTGCGATCTACTGGTCAACGAACTGCGAGACCCGCACAGCGGTAGATACCGACCGAAGGTACCCCTTCCGCATTGGTCTCCTACGCAAGACCAACTCCTCAACTGAAACCAGGACAGCTCCAAGCAGCACTTCAACTGACAGCAGAACCCTACCTGCTGCGGACTCCGTAGGCTCCGGGTCTCCCAGTTCAACAGCTGCCGAAGTGCGATCTCTCAGACTGATGGCTTGTCCGCCTTGGAAACAGATGCTGCTTCGGCTAGAGCCGCAGAAGCTGAAACTGCCCTTCCTATCAAGTGAAGGCTTCGGACTACCTCCGCAGCGCCAATCATGAGAGCACCCGATGTGATCCCCGCAAGAAGCCAGGCAAAGGCGGCGACAAGGTTGACGCATCCATATGGATTCTTCTGCCCAAGTGAAACCACGAACAGCAGAACTCCTCCGATGACATCCAAGACACCAAGGCCCCGAAGGACAGATGAGACTCCTGGAGTCTGCTCGACATCACGGCGAAGTGAAGCTTCCAGCCTTTTCACCGCTTCCGCGTCGTCAAGTGAGGCGCAATCTGGGCAGCCTCGCCCCTCGCCGAACCTCGCCACCATCGCTGAATCCCAATGCTCAGGAGCCCAATCCTCCCATTTAGTTCCGCATCTCTCGCACTTGATCATATTCTTCCTCCCACAGACTACTTTGCGCGGGACACCATCTAGGCCCAAAGAAGCAGCCCATCTGATCCTGTCGATGAGAGGGAGCGAATTCCCAGCGGGATAACCTAGAGACATCACACTTGACGCGCTCCATGCACTGGATCGGGAGGTCAGTGGTCAACGTAAGGCGCGAAGACCAGAACGCTCTTCTGGATAGCCCTCCCTTCACCTCCAAGAGAACCAAAGCCTCTGACCCACAGTCTTTGGAGACTACCACCACGCAAAGGAAGTCTTTCTTCGCGGATGGCACCAGAAGAGGCAGCTTGCTTGACGTGCATCTGCAACGTCGGCTACGATGCGGAATCCAGGCAGTTCGATGGTCTTTGAAAGGCGCGAATTGGCGGAATGCTAGACCCCAACCGGGCAACGAGATTCGAACCCGCGACCCTCAGCTTGGGAAGCTGATGCTCTACCACTGAGCTATGCCCGCGTAGGTCGGAACGATTATAGCGGAGGGGAACTGGGCCAACAACGCCTAGACTCGGAGCGCCTCCAGTGCAGGAAGCTGCTTGCGACGCAAGAAAGCGAGACAGGCGCCGCCGCCCGTGGAGACGTAGGAAACCCGACCTGAGAGGCCGAATCTTGCGACAGCCTCACCGGTCTCTCCCCCGCCGATCACGCTGTATGCACTCGACGCCGCGACTGCGTTCGCAATGCTTCGCGTCCCGGAAGCGAACGGTTCCAGTTCGAACGCGCCGAGCGGGCCTGTCCAAACAATGGTACTCGCCGCCTGGATTCGCGCGGCGAACGTGCTGACAGTCTGCGGCCCGATGTCCAACCCCTTCCACCCTGCAGGAATCGCCCGGGCATCGCAGTTTCGGACCTCGGCATCTGCAGAGATCTCTTCACTGATTACGACATCCTCCGGCAGATGGATCACTGTCTTCTCGCGATTTGCGGCAGCCTGGATCTCGCGCACCTCATCCAGAAGATCCTCATCGACGATCGAATCCCCAACATCCGCGCCCAGTGCTCGAAGGAACGTGAACGCCACGCCGCCGCCAAGCAGAATCTCATCGACCTGTGGCACAAGATCGCGAAGCGGACCCAGCTTGCTGCGCGCTTTCTTCCCCCCGACGATCGCCGTGTACGGACGTCGGGGGCTCTCCAACCTGGACAGCGCGGCAATCTCTTTCTCCATGAGCAGGCCAGCGTACGCTGGAAGATGGTCGGCGACCCCTACAGTCGATGCATGTGCGCGATGCACGGTGGCGAACGCATCGTTAACGTACAGATCGCCCAGCCGTGCCAACTCACGGGCAAATCTTGATTCATTCGTCGTTTCCTCGTGGTGGAACCGAACGTTCTCAAGCAGGAAGACGTCGCCGGCACCGCCGGCGGCAATCGCACCCTCAACCGTTGGGCCGACACACGCTTCAAGCTGCTGGACCGGTTGCCCCAGCAGCTCAGACAGACGCGCGGCAACCGGCGCAAGTCGTAGTTGCTCCACGACCTGTCCTTCCGGACGACCCAGATGCGACATCAGGACCACCTTGGCCCCTCTGTCGATCAGATGGCGCAATGTGGGCAGCGACGCTCGAAGTCTCGTGTCATCAGCAACCTGCCCTTCACTCAGCGGGACGTTGTAATCCACCCGAACCAGGACCGTCTTTCCCTCAACCTCCGCACACCCGATGCCGCGCAGCTCCATTGGCGCTCCCTTCACTCTTGCTTCCCTATGACTGCTTCCCTATGACGAGGAAATCGCGATTGAATGCCCTTCAGATGCGAATTATAATGCGTTACGATGAACAGTCAAAGCCTCATCCTCTTCTCCATCGGTGCGTTCGTAGCATTGATCGTTACCGTTGCCGCGATCGATCAGTACCTCTTGGATGAACATCCGCCGGACGAGGTGGACGGTCTGATCTGGCGCGTAGAGAACGCATTCTCGCGGATCAAGGATCTCGAAGCGGTGCTCGAGGTCACCCGATCCGAATCGCCCAACGATCCGCTGCGGATGGTCGTTCGATACCTCAATGCACCCGTCTCGGCGCTGTCTGTGCGATACCTGCGACCCGATGCCGTCAAGGATGAGTGGTTCGTCGTTCAGAACGATCAACTCTCACATTACCTTCCGCAACAGGACCTCGTGGTCATCAAGCGCTGGGTCGGTGTTCCTCTCGCGACCATCGGGTTGGGACTCCTCGATCTTGGAACGCTGAGACAGGATTGGTCGTCCGGAAGAGTCCAAGTCGAGATCGTGCAGGATGTGCCGGGGTTCACCCATGACCTGTTCCACGCACCGCCCACCTTGGACGCGTCGTTCTCCCGCATCGCTTCGGGACCGGGCCCGTTCTCCTCTTCGTTCACAGAGTACGACTGTCCAGTCACTTTCTCCTTCTGCCCCAGCAGTACGGAGAAGGAACTCGACCTGCCGTTCCGAGTCAGTTGGGAGGAGGTCGAGACGTTCGCGCAGAACACATCGATCGGCGGCAGTTACATCCTTGAAGTTCGGGATGGCGTATCGAGCGAACTCATGCGGATGATCTGGATCGAGCGCGAGTCGTTTCTCATCCGCAAAATCGTCCAGTTTGAAGACGGCCAGCGGTCCACCACGCTCCACGTTGAGCGGATCGATCTGGATCAAGGACTCACCGAGGAAGAGATCCTCACCATCCCATCGCGTGGGGTAGAGACGATCCGAGGCTAGGTGAGGCGGCTACTCCTCAGGCTTTCGCTGGATCTGGTTCCGCTTGCGGAACTCCTTCAGATCGAGGCTTTCCTCGATGAACTCCTGGAATTCGTCTTCATCGGCGAACGGCGACTCGATCGCCGCTGTCTTGAACACCTCATCGGAGATGAAGATCGGGCAGCCGGCTCGTAGCGAAAGCGCCAGCGAGTCAGATGCACGCGCGTCGAATTCGAGGACTTCTTCGTGAACATCCCGCAGGAAGATCGATGCGAAATACGTGCCATCTTGCACGGCCTTGATCACGACCCGCTCGACCTTCGCATCCAGTTCCTCGATCACCTGCTTCATCAGCACATGCGTTAGCGGACGAGGAAACTCCTCGCTCTGGAGACCGAATGCAATCGAGATGGCTTCCGCGTCGCCGATCCAGATCGGCAATGCTTTGCGAGACAGGCGATCCTTCAACAGCACCACGGGTGTGTTGTTTGAAGGGTCCACCAAGAGCGCCTTGATCACGACCTCACGCATTCTCGGACCTCCTTATGAATTAACCGCACCGGCGCACGATTATACCGCGGGTGGCCAGACCAGCCAACACCATTCCCCTTGGTCGTTCACGGATTGTACGATACACTCCCATACGAAAGCGGGAAGGGAGGCAGTGTGTGCGGGATCATTGGCTACATCGGGGAGGATAGCGTTGTCCCTCTCCTGCTGGAGGGATTGAAGCGGCTGGAATACCGCGGCTACGATTCGGCCGGGATCGCCGTTCTCGATCAGGGAACGATCAACCGGTTCCGCCGCGTCGGCAAGGTGCGCGAACTCGATGCAGATCTTCGCCCTCAGGCCATTGCAGCAACCACGGGAATCGGGCATACCCGATGGGCAACGCACGGGAAGCCGACCGAGGAGAACGCTCATCCTCACTTCGATTGCCACGGGAAGATCGCGGTCATTCACAACGGGATCATCGAGAACCATCTCCCGATCCGCGAACGGCTGATCTCTGACGGCCATCGCTTCGACTCGGAAACCGACAGCGAGGTGCTTGCGCACCTTGTTGAGGCCTATTTCGATGGAGATCTCCGCGCGGCCGTTTCCGCTGCACTCCAAGAGGTCGAAGGCGCCTTCGCGCTTGCCGTTCTTTGTTCCGATACCCCCGATCGACTGGTCGTCGCGAGACGCGGCAGCCCGCTCGTTCTCGCAAGTGACGACACCGGTTCGTTCGTTTCCTCAGACATCCCGGCGCTGCTTGGACGCGCCGCATCGGTCCAATTCCTCGATGACGACGAGGTTGCTGAGCTGACACGCGACGGATTCCAGATCTTCGATCTCGATGGCCGAGAGATCCAGCGTCCACCACACCATGTCACCACCGACCTCGTGGCAATCCAGAAAGCCGGATACAAGCACTTCATGCTCAAGGAGATCCACGAGCAAGCTCGCTCGGTCGGAGAGACGATCCGGGAGAAGACCCAGGTGGACGGACAGCCGATCGATCTGCCCACAATCGAGATGCAGATCGGCGATTTCGACCATGTGTACCTCGTCTCCTGTGGGACGGCGTACCATGCCAGCCTGGTCAGTGAATACCTATGGGAGGGACTGGTTCCCGTTCCGATTCAGGCGATGATCGCCTCGGAGTTCCGCGTCCGTTCGCCGCATCTTTCCGCCAGGACGCTCGTCGTCGCCGTGTCGCAGTCCGGAGAGACGATCGATACGCTGATGGCTGTTCGGCACGCGAAACAGCATGGCGCGCAGATCGTTGCGGTGGTGAACAACGAGCAGTCGGCCATCGATCGCGAGGCAGACGCCAGCGTGTACACACGAGCCGGCATCGAGATCGGCGTCGCCGCGACCAAAACGTTCACCGCACAGATCGCCGCGCTCGGGCTACTCGGCAACCATCTTGCCCTCACCCGTTTCGGACAATCGCGCGAGCAGGTACAGGTCGAATTGGATCGGCTCGCCCTGTTGCCAGGCCGGATCACCGATGCGCTTCAGGCAAGCGACAAGATCGATGCAGTCGCCGAGCAGATTCATCACGTCAGCGACGTCCTGTATCTGGCACGCGGTTCGCTGTTTCCGATCGCCCTCGAAGGCGCGCTGAAGCTCAAGGAGATCTCCTATATCCACGCCGAGGGGTATCCGGCCGGCGAGATGAAACATGGACCGATCGCGCTGATCGACGAGCACACACCGGTTGTTGTCTTGCTGTCGCAGGGAACCGCGTACCAGAAGGTTCTCGCCAACCTCGAGGAGGTCAAAGCACGCAACGGTCTCACAATCGTCGTGACGGATGCGCCCGAGGAGCCGGCGCTCGAACGGCTGGCCGATTTCGTCCTTCCGGTGCCTTTCGTCGACGGGATCTCACGCCCGATTCTATTCGCGCTCCCGCTTCAGCTGCTGGCCTACGACATCGCCGTATGGAGAGGGACAGACGTCGATCAGCCACGCAACCTTGCCAAGACCGTCACCGTGGAGTAGCCCGTGCGCCACATCCATCTGCGCGGGTTGGATCGGCGGATCGGTTCGATGTCCCGCCGGATGACGCCGTAGGACACATGACTCGGACCGCTTCGGTCACGAACACGACGGCTTGATCGGACCGCAGCTTCGCCTTTGCGTAGGAAGCCCCATCATGCGCCGTTTTCCCGTCGTGCAGCGCCAACAGCCGTGTGAACAACCTGGCGTGATTGAATCCCTCAGAATGGGGAATCCGGCGCGAGGTACACTTGCTCCCCGCCGACAAACGTCATCTCGATCGTGCGGTCGCGGATCGCCTCGGGATGAAGCGATAGATCCTCATCGAGGACCACCAGATCGGCCAGCATCCCCGGTTCAATCGCGCCCTTGGATTGTTCTTCGAACCCGAACCACGCGCCGCCGGCGGTATACCGGGCCACCGCTTCCTCGGCGGTGAGCCGCTGATTCGGATACGGCCCGTTGACGGCCCAATGCATCCCGTACAACGGGGACACCGGCATCCCATCGGAGCCGAAAGCGAGCCGCGGCCCAACATCCACAATCTGGCGAAGCGGATTGCTAGCACGATCCCGTCTCACGCCCAGGCGGTCAACGTAGAGAC
>Ga0272442_10003912_pt1 | contig 20624 bp, 10 predicted proteins | sample SSMForm2O_FD_200262 | JGI IMG/M metagenome (GOLD analysis project Ga0272442, IMG submission 200262) | Marine sediment archaeal communities from Little Sippewissett salt marsh, Falmouth, MA, United States - SSM-Form-2O | ecosystem: Environmental > Aquatic > Marine > Wetlands > Sediment ... | reverse complement strand
CTGGATCGAGGCCGTCGCCAAAGCGTGGGCCTGACGTCGCGGTTTGCCCTTGCCCTTACGGGATCGCCGGGCGGGCGGGCTTGAGGACGGCCGGCGGGAGGAGGCCCGGCTTGAGAAACAGGTAATACAGGCGTCCCTTGTTGTAGGTACGTCCGGCGATTTCGCCGGCCTGGTCGCCGACGCCGGCGTAGATATCGCACCGCCCCGGCGCCCGGATGGCCCCGCCGGCATCCTGATCGAGCGCGAAGCCCTGATACGGGAGGATGTTGATTCCGGCGCTGTGTCGCAGGGGCAAGGTCGCGTCGATCATGGCCAGGCACGCCCGGGGGTAGACGGCCTTGTCCGTCGCGATCGACCGCATGGGCAGGATCGGCTCGTTCAGGCAGCCTCGCGGCGGGCCATCGGACAGCGCGAAGAACACGAACCGCGGGTTGCGGTGGACGTACTCGTTCACCTCGGCGGGGTTGGCCTTGAAGTACGCGATCATCCGCGCGAGGCTCAAGTCCTCCTTGCGCATCTTGCCGTCGGCGATCATCTCCTTGGCGATGGAGTTGTACTCGTGGCCGTTGGTGGCGGTGTAGCCAACGGTGACGATCTTCCCGTCGGGCATGCGGAGCTTGGCCGAGCCCTGCACGTGGGCGATGTAGACCTCGAACGCGTCGGCCATCCAGACCAGCTCGGTGCCCTTGAGCTGCCCGGACGTCTCGAGCGTGCGGCGGTCGCCCATGCGGGTGACGCGCCCGTCGGAACCCCGCAGGCCCAGGACGTTGCCGTCGGCGTCCTTGAGCAGCCCGGCCGGCGCCTTATACAGCGGGTAGCGGAACCGCTCCGTCGGCGTCGGCGAGGCCGGGAAGATCGGCGTGTAGTAGCTCGTGAACAACACCGTGCCGCTGCCGTCCCAGCCGACGGACGTGTAGACGTCGAACCGTCGGAGGATCTCGTCGCGCCGCTGGGCGGGGGTCATCTTCCTGGTCAGAAGGGCGTCGAAGGCCTTGAGACTCTCGACGGCATGATGGTGCGTGATCTGCCCGTAGGGAAAGTGCCGCTCGCTGGAGGGCTTGGACAGGTAGTTCAGGCTGTGGGCGATGCCGGCCCGCAGGTCGTAGATGAACTCGCACGCGCGGGTGATGTCCGGCAGGTCGGCCGGGTCGGTGATCTTCCGCAAGGCCAACTCGCCGGGCGGCAGGGGCCGACTGAAGTCCTCAACGGGCGACATGGGCTGCGGGGGCTTCTTGGGGCAGCCGGCCAACAGGACACAGAGCGGGATGAGCAGCAGCGCGATCGCGTAGCTTCGCATGACGGTCTCCTTCCGTGGATGTCTCGACGAGCTTCGCCACGAACCGACACTGTACCCTCGCGACAGGGCCAAGGGCAAGACCCAGTGCTGAGTAGGAGCCGGGAGCCGGGAGCCAGTAGCCAGGGAAGAGCCAGTGGCTTGTCTGAGCGCCTACTGGCTACCGGCTACCGGCTCCTGACTCCTGGCTCCTGACTCCTGACTCCTGACTCCTAACTACTGCGTGCCGTCTACATCGGGCGGACTTGGCGTTGGCGATCGACTCCGCCGACGACAATCGCCTTGCCCTTGCGTTGGGCGGGGCAGTTGCTGAAGCACGCGCCGCAGCCGCGGCAGATATCCTCATCGACAATCGGCAGGGCCCGGCCATCCGGCTCGATCTTCAGCGTGATCGCCTGGTACGGGCAGACCTCCTGGCAGACGCTGCAATCCTCGCCGTCCTCCCAGGCCAGGCAGGCCTCGCGGATGACCTTCGCCACGCCGATCTGGCGGCACTGCTTGTCGGCGAGCGACAGCGGCGTGATCGCCCCGGCCGGGCAGACCTGGCTGCACGCGTTGCACCACTCGGGGCAGTAGCCGCAGTCCGGGGCCAGCTCGCTGTCGAGGTAGTGCACCTCGGGCTCAAAGAGCTGCCAGGCGGCGCGGTCGGTGTCGAAGCGAACGCGGATGAGCCCGTAGGGGCAGGCGTCGACGCAGGCGTAGCAGCGCGTGCAGGCGGCGGAGAACGCCTCGATGCCCGTCGCTCCCGGCGGCAGGACGGGGGGCCGTTCGTGGCGGCCCTTGCCCAGGGCGAAGGCCCTCGTCAGCGCGCCGAGCGGCAGGCCCACGAGCAGCCCGGTGACGATCTGGCGCCGCGAGCGGACGAACGCCTCCTTCGGGCGGCTGCGGAACGACCGCGAGATCTCGAAGAAGTACCCCAGCGGGCACAGGTGGCTGCACCAGACCATCGGCTGGATCACCCCGAGCACGAGCATCGCCGGCACGAGCAGCCCGGGGATGAGGCTCGCGACGGTGTACGTGCCCGTCACGATCGTCGTGAGGCGGTTGAACGTCGAGAGCGGATCGAGCGCCGCCAGCAGGGGCACGCCCACCAGCGAGGCCGAAACGATCGTCCAGAACAAGTACCCGTTGAGGCGGACCTTCAGCACACGGCGGCGGAGGGTAGCCTTCGAGCCGAGCGTGTAGACGGTTCCCGCCGGGCAGATCCAGCGGCAGAAGAGCCGCCCCTTCCACACCGCCAGCAGCAGCGCCGCAAGCGGCGGGGCGAACCAGAACGCCCCGAGATACCACCGCCGCTGGGCGATGGAGCTGGTGACGGCCACCAACGGGCTCAACTGCGGGAACAGGCGCCCCAGCGCGACGGGCACGGGTCCGCCGGCCGCCAGGAATAGCGCCGCGGCCAGCAACAGCAAACGCACCGCCCACTGGAGGACCTTCACGATGGTCTTGCTCGTGCCGGTCAACTCACTTCCATCTTGTGGATCGCCAGCTTCGAGACATCCGTCTCCCCGAGTTTCATATCGGCGGCCATCTGAATGTACTTGGCGCGGTCGGCGGTGGCCTTGGGGAACAGGGTGGCCGCGTAGGCGTCGGCGGAAACCTGGCTCTTCGAGACGATCAGCAGGTCGGGTTTCTTCATGTTCTTGGTCGGGCCCTTGGGGCCGCGGTCGAGCATGATGCGCGTGGCGTCGACGATCGTCCACGTCGGCTTGAGGAACGACGCCAGGTCCGCGATGCACTGGTGCAGATCGTTGCGGTGCAGGAAGCGGCGGTCCTTGACCGACCCGAGCCAGTTCTTCATGGCGATGGTCACGCCGGCGGAACCGTGGTGCTTCGCCACCGGCATGTTGATCAGCGCGCCCGTCTCCAAAACGTGGGCGGGCATCTGGGCGGCCTTGAGGTTCTTGGCGGCGGGCAGCTTGACGTCCTTCCAGAGCTTCGCGTCGCTGCGCATGTCGATCATGGCCGCGCTGTTGCTCTTGGCCACCGCGAGCAGCCCGCTACGGGGGAACGTCTTGTTGGCGGGCTGGACGGGGTGCTCCGGCAGGACCACGTCCTTGACGCCCTGGTCCTTGCAGCCCTTGAGAAACGCGTCGACCAGTTCCGGATGCGTGTTGCCCCCCTCATCCGGCGTGCTGTACCAGGCGGCGTTGACCTTCAGCGTGAGCTTCTTGACGTCCTTGCCGAGGCCGCCGTGATCGGCAATGACCTTGACGGCAGCGTCCATCAGCTTCTTCTTGTCCGTGCCGTGGAGGACCCAGACGTCCGTCTTTCCCTCGGCCGCCAGGGCAACTCGCCCGCCGAGCAGCAGCGCTCCGCCGCCGACAACCCCCGCGCCCAGAAAGCCCCGCCGCGTCAGTCCCGTTGCACAAGCGTGCTCGTATGACATGATCGGTCTCCGTTCGATAGGTTAGGTCCTTGCCCGCCACGGCGCGGCGAAGCGCCGACCACGGGAACGAAGTCATCCTTCTATATACCCTCCGTCCGGCGGTGGATCAAGCGCCACCCCAGGCGATTAGTCCAGCAGCCGGGCGATGGCAGCAGCGACCCTGGCGCGGTCGGCCTCGTACTCGTCGAGCCGGCCGGCCTTGCGACGGCGGTCGCCCGCCGGGCGGTCCTTGCCCGCCTCCAGGGCCATCATGGCGTCGAAGACCTTCCGCCCCGCCGTGGCGGCCGAGTGGTTGGGCTTGTCCTTCAGCAGGCGCTGGAGCGTCGTCAGGTAGCGGTAGTCGTTGAGCCCGGGCTGGATCTCCGTCAGGAACCGCAGCGACGGGACCATCGTGCCGGCTTCGTCGGTGTTGAACCAGCAGTAGTCGTCCTCGCGACAGTCGAGACCGTAGTACGGATCGCCCACGCACACGTGGAAGTGCCACACCAGCCGCAGCGCCAACCCGTGGCGGACGACGAGCATCTTCATGTACCGGCCAAAGGTCCAGCGGTCGGAGCCGTTGTAGAAGCTGAAGGTGTTCCCGGCGTCGCGGATGACGCCGATCGACGCGACGTCGTGGGCGTTGAGCGACGGCATGGGCAGCGCGCGGACAAGCGGGTAGTGCGGGTCCTTGGGATCGCTGCCCCGCATGGACGTATCGCCCATGAAGACCGTCCGCCGAAGCCCCTTGCCCGCCGTCCGATGGGCCAGGGCGTTCTTGACCGCCGCCGCCACGGCCGGGCCGATCGGCTCGTCGCACAGGCACCACGCCACCGGCAGCCAGTTCGCCTCGACAGCGTGGCGGTCGATCGCGCCATACAACGCCGCCAGGAACGAGCCCATGTCCGCGAAGCCCGCGCGCTTCGCGGCCGCGAGGTCCGCCCCGGCCGAGTCGCCGTACAGACGGTACCCCAACCGGGCCGGCGAGCCGTAGCTGCTGATCGTGTGCCGGAACCCCAGCCGCCGGGCCAGGGCCATCTCGCGGTCGGCGGCGTCCGTCACCAACGTGATCTTCCCATCCCGGGCCTGCACGTCCAGCGATGGCTTGCCGGAGAAGCTCGTGCAACCGGCGTCGCGAAGGGCGCGGAGCGACGTTTCGAACATTCGCTCGTTCCAGGCCTTCGTCTGGGGGTCGTCGCCCAGCCAGGGCAGGCGGATGCGGCAACCCCACGGGCCGACGGCGAGGTCGTCGATCTCGTCCAGGGCAAAGGGCAGGACGCGAATCGTCAGGGGCACGGTCCGGGGCCGTCCTCGTTTCGGGCGGACGACAAGACGTCCGGCGTAGCGCCCCGGGCGCGTCCCGGCAGGGACCTTCACGCGGAGCCAGAACGTTCGCGTCATGCCCGGCGCGTCCGGCGCGGGCGTGGGGTGCCAGTACCGAGGCCGAACCGAGTACACGCTGCCGTCCATCGTCGTTCGCGTGATGCGGTAATCGAGCCAGCCCGGCCGGACGGCCCCCGCAGCGAGCTTCGCGCCGCCGGGGCCGGTCAACGGGCCGACCTCGACGTCGATCGTTCCGAGCCCGGAGCCCGGCTGGAGGCTGAAGCAGATCGGCGCGTTCTCTCCGATCGCGGCGGACAACGACAGGGCGGCGCCCGGGTCGATCGCCTCGCCATCGCGTGGCCCGTCGGCGGCGTTCGGCGGGTCCATGAAATGTCTGCGGAACAGGGTGAAGCCGCCGGCGGGCGGTTTGGTCCCGCGACGGGGCGGGACGACCTGCTTAAAGTGGTTGTTGAACTGGAACCGCCGCCGCCGGGCAAGCCAGCCCACGAACCGCTTGCCCTGCTCGGCACGGGCCTGCGGGTAAACGATCATCGCCGAAAGGCAAAACGCCCAGTTGGCGCCGCGGAAACCGATCTCGAGCTTCCCGTCGGTCGCCTGAACGTCGTAGCTCTGCCACCGGCTCATCCGCGGGACATAGCTGCCCAGCGGGTCGTCGCCGGGGCGATCCTCCCGGGCGGCGCTGCGGAAATAGCGCTTCTTGAAGGCCGCGGCATCCATGCGACCGTCGTGGACGACCTTGCCGTTGATCCGCACCTCGCGCCGGCGGTAGTTCTGCTGCTCGCCCCAGAAAGCGCCCGGGCTCTCGATGTTCATCAGCACGCGGTAGCGCCCGTTCGCCACGTCGATCCGCCAGCAGCCGCTCTCCGGGCAGACGAAGTCCTGCGTGAGGGCCTCGGGCTGGCGAGCGTCGAAGCTCCGCCACAGCTTCGCCCCCTGCCACCCGTAGCCGCGCCCCGGTGTGTAGAGCGTGCCGCTGTCGGCCGGGTCGAGACCTTCCATGACGGGCGAACCCGCCGGGCCGAAGTCCCACGCGTGGAGCTCTTCGAACCGGACGGCCGCCGTGTCCAACCGCTCCAGCCGGAAGTGATCGAAGAACAGCGGCCCCCGCTCGCCGACGCTGACGACGAACCGGGTGATGCGATCCCTCAGCAGAAGCCGGCCCGGCCGAGACTTCTCGCCGACGAACAACTGCGTCGGAAAGCTGACCGTGCTGCGACCCGGGGGGACGACGGTGTGAAGGTTCACTCGCGTCCAGTAGCCCTTCGTCTCGGCGTCGCGCAGCTCGACGTAGAGCCTCACGGCCTCGTCCTGCGGGTTGTAGACGTCGAAGTGGAAGTAGTCGTGCTGGGAGAAGTCCAGCCGCTTGCCGATATCGGCCCACTTGCGGTCGACGCGCAGGGCGAACTTCCCGTGCGACGCGTGCTCCGCAACGGCCTGGCCTGCCTCAAACGGCGCCCGCTTGCCGTTTTCGAAATCCGCGAAGACGACCGTCGCCGGCGTGGTGAAGCGCCGAGCCGCACCCGTCAGCTCGTGCCCGCAAGCGTAGCAGCGCTTCCAGGACGCATCGTTGCGGTAGCCGCACTCCTTGCACCGCGTCGGCGTGGCGATCCGGCCCGGCGGGGCGATCTTGCCGGCGGGCTTGCCCCAGACGCACTTGGCCGTCAGCGCCACCGAGGCGTCGACCTTCTCCAGGCAGGCGTCGTCCACCCACAGCCGCCCGGTCTCCCAAAGGCCCACGGACAGGCGGAACGGCTTGGTCGCCCCCGCGGGTACGTCGAAAACGTACGTCACCGGCGTCCAATCGAACGTGCCGTGCTTGTCCAGGGTGGGCCACTTGTCGTCGAAGCCGACGCTGAAATCGAGCGACCGGCCCCAGCGGCCCTTGGAGAGATCCAGCCCGCGAAGATACAGGCTCACGCGGTACCGCCCGGCGGGCAGCTTGAGCTCCTTCGACTGGAGGCGGATCTTCCCCCCGCGGGTCCCGATGAGCTCGCAGGAGTGCTTGCCCGTTCGGGCGACCTGGCCGATCTCGAATACCGGCGAGCCCTCGTAGATCCACCCGCCCCAGTCGCGGAAGACCAGCCCCCAGCGATCGCGGGGTTTGACGGCCTCGAACGACGGGTCGGGCAGAAGGTTCTCGCCCCCAGAGGCCGCCGGGGCACCCAGGGCCAGCCACGCGATGCAACTCCATCGGAAACCACATCTTCCAGGTGAGCCCGATCGGCCAACCATCGGTTCGTCCTTTCCGCGAGGCCGTCGTGTCGGCCATCATTCCTCGATGCGAACCAGGTGCGTCTTCGTGCGAACGAACAGGGCCTTGCCCGCCACCGCCGGTGAGGCCATGCAGCCCGAGGCGAGCTGATTGACGGCCAACGCCTTGTACCGCGGACCGGCCTCGACCACCCAAGCCTTGCCCCGCTCGCCGAACAGGTAGATCCGCCCCTCGGCAACGATGGGCGAGGCGGAGAACCGCTCGCGAAGCCGCTCGGTCCAGACCTTCTGGCCGGTTCGGCCGTCCAGGCACGACAGCAGGCCCGTGTCCGATGTCATGTAGACCCGCCCGTCCACGACGACCGGGGAGGGCTTGATCGGCACCGAGCGTTCGTACCGCCACGCGACGTGCGTGTCGGTCACGTCGCCTCGCCCGTCGAATCGGACGGCCAACAGCTTGGCTCGCCCGAAGCCGGTGTTCAGCAAAACAAGCCCGCCGACCACCACCGGCCGGGATATGTTCGAGTACCCGCCCCGGTAGCGGACCTTCCAGACCTCCCGCCCGCTGGCCAGGTCGTAGGCCATCGCCGCGCCGGCTCCGTTGCTCACCAGCAGGTTCCGCCCGCCGACGGGCAGGACAATCGGCGTGCCGTAGGCCTTGCGCAGGTCCCCGTTGATCGTGCCGAAATCGGTCGATCGCTTCGCCTTCCAAACGGTCTTGCCCGTGGCCTTGTCCAACGCGACAAGGTACTGCACGTCCATGCCGTCGAGCGTGAGAACGACAAGCTCCCCGACGAGCAGGACGCTGCTGCCGGCCCCCTGCCCGTGATCGCAGGTCAGGTCGCGACGGACCCAGACCGTCTTGCCCGTCGCGCGGTCGAGGCACGCGGTTCCGCAGGAGCCGAAGTGAACGTAAACCCTTTTGGCGTCGATGGCTGACGTCGAGGAGGCGTAGCTGTTCGTGCTGTTAATCTCCTCGGGCCGGGCCAACTCGAAGAGCTTCACGTTGTGGCCGATTGTCCCCGTCCGGCGGTCCACGCAGAGGGCGGACCTCACCGTGCCGTCTGCCGTGGCCGTCGTCAACCACACCTGCTCGCCCCAGACCACCGGCGAGGACCACCCGCGCCCGGGAATCGGCGTCTTCCAGACAACGTGGTCGGTCTCGCTCCAGGTTCGCGGCAGACCGCGCGCGTCGCTGTGTCCGTCGCACGTGGGCCCGCGAAACTGAGGCCAGTTCTCCCCGGCCTCGGCCAGGGTTGCCATAAGGGCAACGGCCATCACGAATACGCCTCGATTCATTTTCCACTCCACTCGGAAAGAATGTCTCCGGGGCCCGAAGTGGCCCACAAAGTCCACTTGTCATAACCCGCCGCATCGCCGAACGTGCCGCACCCGAGAGGATAACCCTCTCGCCCCCGCGACGGCCGAAAAATCGCCGATTGCCGGGGACATCGCACCCCTCGCGGGGTTGTAGCTATAGTAGCCGCCGGGAAGGTGCTTCCGCTGTCGGCCAAGGTTGTGGTGTGTAGATGGCCATCGGGGCACGGAGGTGTGCTGCGCAGCGTGTATTTTCAAAGGGAGACCGTCACATGGCGAAAGGCGCCAGTAAGAACTCGGCCAAAGACACCCCGGCCAACGAAAAGGTCGAGCAGGAGGCCGGCGAGGCCCAGGCCAACGACCAGGTGGAGGCCCGGATCGGCGCCTCGGCCGACGATATCGAGGCCGTCAAGGCCCTCAACGAAGCGTACCGGTCCATGACCGAGCAAGTCGCCACGGTGATCGTCGGCCAGAGCGAGGTCATCGAGCAGTTGCTGGTGGCCATGTTCTGCAAGGGCCACGCGCTGCTCGTGGGCGTGCCGGGACTCGCCAAGACCCTGCTGATCCGCACGGTCTCCGAGGTCCTGCACCTGAGCTTCAAGCGGATCCAATTCACGCCCGACCTGATGCCCTCGGACATCACCGGCACCGACGTGCTGGAGGAGGACCACACGACGGGCAAGCGGGTGTTTCGGTTCATCCACGGGCCGGTCTTCGCGAACATGATCCTGGCCGATGAGATCAACCGCACGCCGCCCAAGACGCAGGCGGCCCTGCTGGAGGCCATGCAGGAGCATATGGTCACCGTCGGCGAGGAGACCTACGTCCTCCCCGAGCCGTTCTTCGTGCTGGCCACCCAGAACCCCATCGAGCAGGAAGGGACCTACCCGCTGCCGGAGGCCCAGCTCGACCGCTTCATGTTCAACATCCACGTGGACTACCCGTCCGCCAAAGAGGAGTTGGACATCATGAAGCGGGTAACCGGCACGTATGAGGCGGACCTGAAGGTGGCCCTGACGGGCAAGGACATCCTGCGGCTTCAGGACATTGTCCGTCGCGTGCCCGTCGCGGACCACGTGTTCCAGTACGCGCGGGACCTGGCGCGGGCGTCTCGACCGGCCAGCAACGAAGCGCCGGACTTCATCAACGAATTGGTCAACTGGGGCGCCGGGCCTCGTGCGGGGATCTACCTCACGCTGGCCGCCAAGGCCCGCGCGATCCTCCATGGGCGATACCACGCCACCACCGAGGACGTTCGCGAGATGGCCCTGCCCGTCCTGCGCCACCGCGTGCTGACCACCTTCAACGCCGAGGCGGCGGGGATTACTTCCGACGAGGTTGTCCTGCGCCTGTTGGCGGAAATCCGCCCGGCGGTTGAGGAAGCCGTAACCTGACGGCTCCCCGCCCGGGAAGTCCGTCACGCCGCGAGGCAGATGGGACGCATCGTGAGAATCGGCTTGTGCACTTCGACAGACGGTTTGCCCGCCCCGGTGGAGGGTTTGGCGTTCATCGAGCCGACCGTCGCAAGCCTGCTGTGCCCGGGCAAGGATGAGGCGGCCTTCGAGGCGGCCCTGGCCGGCGCCCGCGCGGCGCCCGTGCCGCCGGCGGCCGTCAACTGCTTCTTCCCCGGTACGTTGAAGAACGTCGGGCCCGACGTGGACGCCGCGGCGCTGGATGCGTGGGTCGAGACCACCTGCCGACGCGCCCGGGCCGCCGGCGTGAAGACTGTCGTCTTCGGCTCCGGCGGCAGCCGATCCGTGCCCGACGGCTTCGATCGCGACCGCGCGGCCGAGCAACTGACCGAAAACCTCCGGCGATACGGACCGATCGCTGCCGAACACGGCGTGACGATCGTCCTCGAACCGTTGAACTCCCACGACTGCAACTTCGTTAATTCCGTGGACGCCGCGGCCGAATTTGTCCGGGCGGCGGGGCATCCGAACATCCGCCTTCTGGTGGACACGTACCACATGGCCACCGACGGCGACCCGCCCGACGCCATCCGCCGGGCCGCGGGGCTGATGGCCCACGCCCACTGTGCAGAGGGCGACGGGCGCGGCCCGCTCGGGGCCGTCGGCGAGGACCAACGCCCGTACTTTCGGGCAATGAAGGACGCCGGCTACGACGGTCCGGTGAGCCTCGAGTGTACGTGGCGCGACGTGGCCTCGCAGATTGCCCCGGCCGTGACGGAGCTGCGACGGCAATGGGAAGCGGCCTGAGAAGCCCAATGGATGAGAAGCGATGAGCCTTGGCGGCAACGGAAGACCGGCGTACATGCGTCTGCTGGATCCGCAGGCGTTGGCGAAGATTCACCGGCTGGAGCTGCTGGCCCGCGGCGTGGTCGAGGGCTTCGTCGCCGGCCGGCACCGCAGCCCCTACAAGGGCTTCAGCGTCGAGTTCGCCGAGCACCGCCAGTACGTCGCCGGCGACGACATTCGCGACCTGGACTGGCGCGTCTACGGAAAGTCCGACCGGTACTACATCAAGCAGTACATCGAGGAGACGAACCTCCGCGCGACGATTCTCCTGGACGCGTCCGGATCCATGAAGTTTCGCGGCAAGCAGGCCGCCCGGTACGAGGGCAAGGTGCTCAGCAAGTTCGAGTACGCCCAGTACCTCGCCGCCTCGCTGGCGCACCTGATGATCCACCAGCAGGACGCCGTCGGGCTGGTGACGTTCGATACGGACTTCCGGCGGTACATCCCCTCGCGCAGCCGGCCCAACCACCTGCGGATCCTGCTCAGGGAGCTGCACGAGACGGCCCCCGGCGGCGAGACGGCCCTGGCGCCGATTCTGCACGATATCGCCGAACGCGCCCATCGCCGAGGGCTCATCGTCCTCATCTCCGACCTGTTCGACGACCCCGACGATATCCTGCGGGCCCTGTACCACTTCCGCTACCGCAAGCACGAGATCCTCGTGCTGCACGTGATGGCGGAGGAGGAATTGACGTTCCCTTACGAGCAGTCCAGTGAGTTTCGCGACCTGGAGATCGCCGATCGGCGAGTCCAGATCGACCCCCGGGCCATCCGGGCGGAGTACCTCGACCAGGTCCGCCGCCACATCGCGCGGATCGAGATGGGCTGCGGGCAGATGAGTATCGACTACGTGCCCATGAGCACGCAGAACGGCTTCGACATGGCGCTGTCCCATTACCTCGCGCAGCGAAAGAGCCGGGCGAGATGACCCCACGAGGCCCCGCCGGCGACTCGCGGCCCGTCATGGCGGACCGGGCACCGGCCGGCAGGCATTGAGACGATGACGTTCCTGAACTGGATTATGTTGAGCGGCCTGGCGGCGGTGGCCGTGCCCATCCTCATCCACCTGCTGAACCGCAGCAAGGCACGGGTCGTGGACTGGGGAGCCATGCGGTTCCTGGAGGCGTCGCTCGCCTCGCGGAGCCGGCGGATCCTCATCGAGGAGATCATCCTCCTGGTGCTCCGATGCCTGGTGATCGCCCTGGCGGTTTTTGCGGTGGCCCGACCGTTCCTGCCCAGCCGCCCGACCCTGCTGGTGGTCCTGTTCATTCCCGCGCTGCTGGCCGGGGCGGTCTTCGCGGCCCTGGCCGCCGCCATGTGGGCCGACCGCCGCCTGAGACGCATCTTCCTGATCGCCACGGTCCTCTGCCTGCTGCTGCCCGTCGCCTCCGGCGCGATCGAGCAGGCCTTCCAGAGCTCGCGGTGGTCCTTCGGCGGCGGAGAGAAAGACGTCGCCATCGTGGTGGATGGCTCGATGTCGATGACGCTCGCAACGGAGGGCAAGACGAATTTCTCCCGGGCGATGGACGAGGCAAGGGCGGCCGTGTCCAGTTGCGGACCGGCCGACGGGGTGAGCCTGATCGTCGCCGGGCCCGCACCGCGGGCGATCCTCGGCTCGCCCACGTCGAACCGCAAGGACATCGAGACGGCCCTGAAGAACCTCGAGGCCGTCGGGGGGTCGATGCGCGCCGTGGCGGCTCTTCAGATGGCCTCGCAGTCCCTGACCAGCGGGGCCAATCCCGCCAAGAAAATCGTCCTGATCACCGACGCCCAGAACGTCGGATGGGATGTCCGGACCGAGGCGCGGTGGAAGCTGCTGGCCTCGTCGCTGACGCGCCACCCGACGCCCCCACAGATCATCGTCCGCACACTGGGCCTGCCAACGCGGTTCGCCAACGCCGCGGTCTCGGCCATCACGTTCGACCGGAAGGTCGTCGGGACCGACCGCGACGTGAGCGTCCAGGTCAAGGTCGAGGGCACCGGCACCGAGCCCATTCGCGCCCGGACGATCAAGCTGTTCATCGACGGGCAGGAAACCGCCTCCGAGGAGATCGGCGAGATCCTCCCAAACGCCGCCGAGACCGTGCACTTCAAGCACCGTTTCGACTCGCCCGGGAGACACATCGTCTCGGCGAGGCTGGCCGGCTCCGATGACCTGGCCGGCGACGACACGGCCAACCGCGTCGTGAACGTGCTCAGCGTGCTGAAGGTGCTGATCCTGGACGGCCAGCCGTCGACCCGTCCGTTGGCCGGGGCGGCCGACTTCATCGACATCGCCCTGTCGCCTCCCGCCGAGGGCGGGCTCTCCGACCCCCTGGCACCGAAGAACGCCCCGCGCGACGAGTACGCCGGCGGGCTTCTCGCCACGAAGATCGTCCCCGCCCCGGACATCGCCTCGGTCGCCAGCCTCGACGGCTATGCCGTGGTCGTGCTGGCCGACGTGCCCCTGCTGCCGAAGGCCTTCGCCCAGAAGCTCGCCCAGTTTGTCCGCGACGGCGGCGGGCTCCTGATCGCCCCGGGCCCCGCCGCCCAACCGAAATTCTATAACGCGTGGGCCGACCGCACCGGCCAGGGGGTCTGCCCGGCCAAGTTCGTCCGACAGCGCGGCAACTCCGATAAGCCCACCCGTCTGTCGGTCAACACGTTCAGCCACCAGGCCCTCGGAAAAACCGCCGACGAGGACGAATCCGACGCCCGCCAGGCAACGTTCGACGCCTACTGGCTCCTCGAGCCGCCCGAGAGCGATCCGGGCGTAGCCGTCGGCGGCAGCTTCGACACCGCCGAGCCCTTCCTCGTCGAACGGAAGCTGGGCAAGGGCTACGTGCTCCTGACGGCCGGCGCGATGCACCCCCGCCAGACCAACCTGCCCGCCCTGAAGTGCTTCGTGCCCCTGATCCACGAGTTGACGTATTACCTCGCCAGCCCGACGGTCGTGGACTGCAACGTGGAGTCCGGCTCGGACCTGACAATGGAGCTCCGCCCCGTCGAGGGCCCCGTCGTCAAGGGAGGCACGGGCCTCAAGGGCGAGTACTTCCGCGACGTGAACTTCAACTCGCCGGCCCTGGTCCGCGTGGACCGCCGGGTCGACTTTCATTGGGGCGACAAGGCCCCCCACCCGACCCTCAAGGCCGACGGGTTCTCCGTGCGATGGACGGGCAAGCTCGATCCGCCAAAGTCCGGCGACTACACGTTCCACGTGCTCAGCGACGACGGGGCCAAGTTGTGGATCGACGGCAAGCGGATCGTCAGCAACTCCGGCACGGGCAAGAAGGAGCGACAGGGCAAGGTCAAGCTCACCGCCGGGCGAAAGGTGGATCTCCGCCTGGAGTACTTCGACAGCGCCGGCGAGGCGACGATGAAACTGAGCTGGTCCGGGGCCGTGGGCAAGAAGAAGACGGTCCCGACGCGACGGCTGTATAACGACGCCGTCGTGCCGACCCGCAAGCTCGCGACGGGCGACAAGCTGGAGGTCCTCTCCCCGAGCGGCGACCGGCTGACGGCCACCGTCACGCGAGCCAGGAACCCCCTGCGGGTCAGCTTCAGCCAGACCCATCAGCCGGGCCTGTATCGCCTGGTTTTGCCGCAGGGCACGGCCGGGGAGTATGCGGCCCTGTCCCCCGACGCGCAGGGCGTGCCGTTCGTCGTGCTCAGCTCGGGCAACGAGAGCACGCTGGCGACCGTGACGGACGCGGACCTTCAGACGGCCCGGGAGTACCTGTTGGCGTCCTTGCCGGACGCCGAGCCGGACAAGACTCTCGTCCGCGTCGAGGCGACGAACGAGTTGGCGGCTGCGGTGGCCGGCGGAATCCCCGGCAAGGAGCTCTGGCAATTGCTGGCCATTGTCCTGCTGGGCGCGCTGGTGGCGGAGATCGCCCTGACGCGATGGATCGCCCAGCAGCGCAGAGCCCACGCCATTCGCCCGGTGGCCTTCGGGGGCGAGGAGAGCAACCTGGAGTCGTTCCGGGACCGCGCCAAGGCCATGCTCGTCGACAACGTACGGGAAACCCAGGAAGCCGGAAGGTAAGACGCGCACGATGATCGCGACCGCGCAACAGCATTACGTCCTGCCGAACACCATGCCCACGGCGGGCATCGCCGCGATGTTCCTGGCAACCGTCGCCGTCTGGGTCGCGCTGCACCTGTTCGCCCGGCGAGCCGTCGGGGTCAAGCTCCGGCTGTTCCTGAGCGCCCTCCGCCTGATGGTGGGGTTCGGGGCCCTGCTGGCTGCCGCCCAGTTGATCCTCCGCGGGGTGCTGCTGACGACGAGTTGGCGGCTCTGGCCGATTGCCCTCGCCGGGGCGCTGGCTATCGAAATCCTCCTGGGCCTCTACGGGCTCGAACGCCGGACCGTCTCCCGCCGCGCCGGGCTGGCCCTGGCGTCTCTCCGCGTGGTCCTCGTCCTGCTCGTGATCGCCATGCTCGCCCAGCCGGTCTTCAGTTGGGAGCTCGTCCACAAGATCCAGCGCCACGTGGCCATCCTGATCGACGGATCGGCATCGATGCGGGTTACCGACCGCCAACGAACGCCCTCGGAGAAGCTCCGCCTGGCCGAAATGCTCAACGTCGACGAGGCCCGAAGGCCCGCGCGGTTCGAGCAGACCGATCGCACGCTCCAGGCCCTGCGGACCAACCTGGTCGCCGTGGCCGAGGACCTCGCCCTGCTGGCCGGCGCCGACGCCCCGACACGCCAGAAACAGCTCCAAAGACGCCGGGACAACCTGCACAAGACCTTCACGGCCGCCGGGCAAGACGTCGCCGAACAGGGCAAGGCCTTCGAGACGGCCTTGGACGGGCGAACCAAGCTCGACAAGCCCACGACCGCCGCCCTGCGCGACGCCAAGGCCCAGTTGGCTGTCGGCGTTCGCGACCGCCTGGTCAAGGCGACGGCGCTGGTGGACGCCGACCAGGAGTCGCGCCTCGGCCAGAACTACGAGATGCTGGTCAAGACGGTCCAGGGCATCACGGCGGCCCTGGCGAAGCTTTCGGCCGGCCTGGATGTCCTCGGGCGCAGCTACGACACCCTGTACTACGCTTCGCTGTCGGCCGAGCAACGCCGCGCCATCGACGCCGCGGCCGAGAGAACCCGGCTCCAACTGGCCCGCGACGTACTCCTGACGAAGCGCCCCTTGCCCGGGACCGACGACGAGTCGGCCGGCCTGCTCGACCGCCTGTCCGACGGTTACCAGGTCAAGCTGTACAAGTTCGCCGCGGACTGCGTCGAGGGCGACGTGGAGCGATTCCGGGCCGCGGGGCGAGGCGCGACCACGGCGCCGGCCAGCGGACCCGCCTCGCGCGCCGTCGAGGTCACCACCCGCCCGGTCGACGAGCAGCGGACGGACCTGGCCCGCGCGATCGAAAAAGTCGCCGCCGAGATGTCCGGCAAGCAGTTGGCGGGCGTCATCCTGCTGGGCGACGGGCGCCATAACACCCCGTCGCGCGTCGAGCCGCTGGCCGATCAGCTCGGGCTCCAGGGCGTGCCGATCTGCTCGGTGGTCATGGCGCCGGCCCAGCCACCGCGGGACGCCGCCGTCATCAGCGTCCGCGCGCCCCAGACCGTCACGGAGAAGGACAAGTTCCTCGTCAACGTCGAGTTGAAGCTGGACGGTCTGGCCGGCCAGAACGTCCGGGTCGCCCTCTACGACGCCAAGCGACAGGTAGGCACCCAGACGGTCCGCGTACCCAAGGACCTGCACAGTACCCGCCCTCGGGTGCAGTTCAGCGACGAGCCGAAGGGCTCGGGCCTGCACTCCTACTGTGTCCGCATCGACAAGCAGGATGGCGAGGTCTTCTCGGCCAACAACGAATACCCGCTGACGATCAGCGTGACGAAGGAGCGTATCCGCCTGCTGGTGCTGGAGGACCGCCCGCGGTGGGAGTTCCGCTACATCAAGAACATCTTCGCCGACCGCGACCGCAACGTGAAGCTCCAGTACGTCATTCGCCACCCCGACCAGATCGAGGGGCAGACGGCTCGGCTGAAGGCAAGCGCGTCCGCCTCGCGCCCCCTCGGGCAGATCGAGGCCACTCTCCTGCCGGCCAGCCCGCAGGAATGGATGAAGTTCGACGTGATCGTTCTGGGCGACATGCCGGTCGAGGCCTTCAGCGAAGAGCAACTCCAGACCCTCCGGAAGTTCGTCGTTGAGCGAGGCGGAACGCTGATCGTGATCGCCGGGCCGAACCACATGCCTCACGCCTTCTCCGATACGCCGATCGAGGAGGTCTTGCCGGTGACGTTCGAGGCGTCCAACAAGCCGATCGACGGGGCCGTAACCGCGGGGTTCCGCACCGCCCTGACCACCGCCGGGCGAGACAGCACCGTCCTGTTCCAGGACGTGGATCCCGACCGCAACCTCGCCGTGTGGAACGCCGTGCCGGCCATCTACTGGCGCCACCCCACCACGGTCGCCAAGGAGGCCGCCCGCGTGCTGGCCTTCGCCATGCCACCGTCCCCGCCGGAGTTCCTCCGCCCCGCATCGCCGGAGACAGCCGGCGACGACGAAGCCCTGCGCCGCATGGAGGAACAGCGCCGCCAGTTCGAACGGAGCCATCCGCTGATCACCGTGCACCAGGCCGCCGCCGGCCGGGTTATGATGCTGAGCTTCGACCGAACTTGGCGCCTGAGATACCGCGTGGGCGATACCTACCACCACCGGTTCTGGGGTCAGATCATGCGGTGGGCTACCGCCGATAAGCTCCGCGCGGGCACCGATTTCGTCAAGCTCGGCACGGACCGCACCCGCTACGGACCCGGCAAGCAGGTCCGCGTCCGCGCGAAGATCGTCCAGCCGGACCTGTCGCCCGTCGTCAGCCAGAACGTCTACGTGAAGATCTCCATGGACGGCAAGCCCCGGCTGCGGAAGAAACTGGAGTACCTCCCCCACTCACCCGGAATGTACGAAGCCCGAATCGACAAGCTGGACAGCGGGACGTACCGGCTCGATCTCGAGGCGCCCGAGGCCCAGCCGATCCTCGCGGCGGACAAGGTCAAGAAGGTCACGACAGAGTTTTCCGTGGATCCCGTCGGCAGCGCCGAGGAGGTGGAGCTTTCGGCCGATCGGGGCCTGCTGGGCCAGTTGGCCAGTCGGAGCCACGGGGTGGTCTTGGAGCCCCACCAGGCCGACGAGGTCCTCCAGGCCCTCGGGCCCCGCAGCCTTCTTCGCCGTCAGCGCCAGGAACTGAGACTGTGGGATTCCTGGCCGCTGCTGGTGTTGATCGTCCTCGTGGCCACGGTCGAGTGGGTCCTGAGGAAACGCGTCGGCCTGGCGTAGGCACCGGCCCAAAGGCGCCCGCGCCGAGCCCGGACGCGATAGGCAAAGCACGACAGCACGCGTGCGATCGCCCCGCCAAGGGCGTTGGCCGCCGCGGCGCTGGACAGGAGAAAACCATGACGACCGCAATCCAAAGCAGCACGGTGCCGGAAGCCATCGTCAGCAAGCTTCATCGCCTGATCTGGCGGGCCCGCTTGGTGGTGGCATTCCGCGGGGCGATGGCGGCCCTGGCCACCGCGGTGATCGCCATCCTCTCCATCATGGCAATCGACTTCTGGGTGGTGATCTTCTCCGACACGCTGCGCTGGGCGCTGTCGATGACCGGCCTGGGCCTGACCGCCGTGGTCGCCCTGTGGTTCATCGTTCGCCCGCTGGCGAGGTCCTTCACCCTCACGGGGGTGGCCCGCCTGATCGAGTCGCGCCACCCCGAGCTGCACGAGCGGATCAGCTCGACGGTGGAGCTTCTGACCACGCAGGACGGCCCCGAGCTTCGCGGCTCGGACGAGCTGGTCGCCGCCCTGGCGGCCGAGGCCGTCGTCGACGCCGGCACCGTTCGCCCGTCCCGCGAGATCAAGCTCAAGGCGGCCCTGCCCTATCTCGGCGCCGCCGCGGGCGTCGTCGTCGTGCTCATCAGTGTCATCTCGATCTGGCCCACCCAGGCCCAACGGCTCTTCCAACGGGCCTTGCTGGCCAACGTCAACCGCGTCTCCCACACGGCCCTGAAGGTCTCGATGGTCTCCGCGCCGGACCTGCGGACCTGGGACGGCAGCGGGTTCGAGTACGTCCTGCTGGCGGACCGGCGCCTGCACGTGGAGTTGCTGGTGAGCGATTCGGCCGTGACGAGCGCCGAGTTGCGGACCAGCCCACTGGCCGGCGGCGACGAGAGTGTCCTGGCGATGACTCGCCTGGGCGACACGACCGACGGGAGCCGGCGTTTCTCCGTGACCTGCCCGGCCTCGCTGGCGAGCTTCCGCTTCCGCCTGCACGCCGGCGACGCGCTGACGCGCTACTACGGCGTGAAGGTCGTTCCCCAACCGGCGATCAGCCGGATCGACCTGCGATACGAGTACCCCTCCTACACGCGCCGCAGTGTCGAGTCGCGTCTCTCGGCCGGCGGGGATATCGCCGCCATCCACGGAACCACCGTCACCGTCACCGCGCGGACCAACAAGCCCGTCACGTCGGCCGAGTTCCTCCTCGACGGCACGGGCCACCCGGGAAAGGTCGCCACCGCCGGCGACGGCACGACCGTCTGCACCTTCCCCGTGCACATCACCCGGCACATGAAGGCCCACTGGTCGGCCCGGCTGGGAGACGAGTACGGCTTCGTGAACGAGCCCAGCGAGTATGCCATCAAGGCCGTCCGCGACAAGAGGCCCTCCGTCAACGTCGCCGTGCCGAATACGACGCGCCTGAAACTCAAGCCGACCGACAGCGTGCCGATTGCCTACCACCTGAGCGACGATTTCGGCCTGGCCGACGCGTGCCTGCTGGTCGAGGTCGACGGCCAGGCCCGGGTGCCCGCCATGCTGCCCGTCCCCCAGGGCGAGGAGCCCGCGCGGAAGGTGTCCGGCCAGACCGTCCTCGACCTGGCCGACCTGCCGCTGGACGGCGCGAAACAGGTCACGTTCCGCCTCCAGACCCGCGACATCCTGCCGGCTGAACTGTCCGGGCCCCAGAAGGGCTTCTCCGAGCTGTTCACCATTCAACTCGACGTTGCAGCCCCCAGCTTCACCGAGCAGATCGTCCTCGCCGAGGAGCTCCGCCTCCGGGAGGTCCTCAAGCAAGTGCTCGAAGAGCTCACCGAGGCCAAGAAGGACTCCGCCCCGCTACGGCACCTCGTGCCCAAGGCCAAGACCGTCACGCCCGCCGTCACCGAGCGCGTCGATCGCCTTCGCAAACGCCTCGGCTCGGCCGACGCCCTGCTCCGAGACGTCATCACCGAGACGGCCGAGGGAATCTACGCCACCTTCACCGAGAAGCTCTCGACGCTGGCCGACGACCACGTCGCCAAGGCGCTGGACCTGGCCGGCCAGGTCAAGCTGACCGACAAGCTCAAGCAGCGTGCGGCCCTGGCCGACGAGACCGACTTCCAGGTCGACCGGGCCATCGCCCTGGTGAACGAGCTGCTCAAGGAGCTGGGCGTGCTCACCGCGGAACTGACCCGGGCATTGGAGCTCCAGGACATGGCCGTGCGCCAGGAGGAGTTGGCCGACGCGCTCGAGGAGATGCTCCAGGACGCCAACCAGCAGCCCGCTCAACCCGATCTGCCCACGGTCGAGCAGATGAGCCCCGAGGACTGGAAGAAGGCCCAGGAGCAACTCGCCGGCGAGCTCGCCGAGATGGCCAAGAACACCCCCGGTGCCGTCGAGGCCCAACTCCGCAAGGACCAGCAGACGAGCAAGGACCTCCTCGCCGAGGCGCAGAAACTCGCCAAGGAGCAGAAGAAGCTCCAGGCCGAAACCGCCCGCGCCGCCCAGATCGAAAAGGTCGATCAGGCCCTCAAGGACCTTGCCACCAAGCAGCAAAAGCTCGCCACCGAAGCCACCGCCACCAAGGCCGCC
>Ga0272442_10003911_pt1 | contig 20625 bp, 13 predicted proteins | sample SSMForm2O_FD_200262 | JGI IMG/M metagenome (GOLD analysis project Ga0272442, IMG submission 200262) | Marine sediment archaeal communities from Little Sippewissett salt marsh, Falmouth, MA, United States - SSM-Form-2O | ecosystem: Environmental > Aquatic > Marine > Wetlands > Sediment ... | reverse complement strand
CTTCTAAGCGCCTTGACGGAGGCCAGTCGGCTCCGATCGCGCAGGTGCATGTCCCTACCTCGGGCGGTATCGACAACCGTGACATTCCGCCGGGTGCTTCCGGCCACCGGGGTCATTTTGATCCTGATATGTCTATTCAACGGACCCATGGCCCTTAACATCTGCTCGTAATCATCCCTTCCCCACAGACCGGCGGCAATGCTCTTGTATCCCATCCACGCCAGCGCTCCGGAGACATTGAGGGCCTTTCCCGCCGGGCGAATCGTTTGCTCGTCGATAACCTCGTGTCGCCCCCAATCCAGGTTCTTTCCTTTACACGTAATATCCCACGTAGGAGATAGACCGACTGTTATGATGGATCGTGTTCGTGCCATATGGATTTAAATTCTAATATCTAAACCCTAAATCCGAAACAAATTCAAAATTCAAATTGTCAAATGGTTAAAACTGATTGTACTAAATATTTGTGCTTTTGTCATTTCGACCGGAGTCCGTCGAAGGCGGACGAAGCGGAGAAATCTGGTTCCGATTGTAAAGTATGTTTCGATAGAAACCAGATTTCTCGACTCCGCTTTGCTACGCTCGAAATGACACAAACAAGCGGGTTCAACATGCACTATTGGGTATAGAAACTACATATGTACATGAGAGTAACTGCGACGTTTCTGTTTTGGGTTTTGAATTTCGATCATTTGAATTTGTTTAGGATTTAGAAATTAGAGTTTAAAATTTTTCAGCCGATTCGTCCAGCCAGTCGGCGCCGAGCTGGCCGCAGGCGGCTTTGATGCCCCGGCCCATTCTGAAACGCACCGTCGTCTCGACGCCGGCAGATTCCAGGACCGATGCGAACTTGGTCATGCGTTCTCGACTGCTGCCCGCGAATTCACATCCGGGATAAGGATTGTGCTCGATCAGATTCACATTGCACAGGAAACCGCTCAATAGTTTCACTAACATTTTGGCGTGACTGGTCGAATCGTTCAATCCCTTTATCATCACGTACTCGAAAGTCACCCTCTGGCGGATTCGCTCCTGATAGAAGCGCAACGCCTTCATCAACTCCGCGATGGGATACCTGGCATTGATCGGCATGAAGCGCGTTCGCAGCGCGTCGGTCGGTGCGTTCAGCGAGACGGCCAGTCTCGGGCGGATGTCTTCGCGGGCCAGTTTCCGAATCGCCGGCACCAGCCCGCACGTGCTGACGGTGATATGCCGGATGCCGATATTCTTACCCGCCGGGTGGTTCAATATACCGAGCGATTTGATCGTCGCATTGTAATTCGCCAGCGGCTCGCCCATGCCCATGTAAACGATGTTGGTCACTCGTCGTGCGTCGTGCGTATTGCGTATTGCGTTTTTTCGCTCGATGCTCGACGCGTCACGCTCGGCGACATTGACCTGGTCAACGATCTGCCCGGCCGTCAGGTTCGCTTTGAATCCGATCCTCGCCGTGGCGCAGAACGCACAATCCATCGCACAACCCGCCTGAGTGGAAACGCACAATGTCCTCCGCTTGCCATCGAGCAATAGTACCGTTTCGATCCGATGCCCGTCGCCCAGTGTAAAAACATACTTGGACGTTCCATCGCTATCGGTTTGTTTATCTGCTAAGGAAAGACGAGAGATGGTGTAGCCCTGCTCAACTAATCTCTCACGAAAGACTTTGCTTAGAGGCGTGATCTGGGAAATCGCCGCGGCGTTCTCGACGTGGATGAACTGAAAGATATACTTCGCCAGATACTTCTTCTGACCTAAATCCACAACGATCCGCTCAAGCTCGTCGAGCGTTTTATCCTTCAGATCTTTACTCATCCTCCTATTCTATCACATCCAATCCGTGGCGTCGAGTTTAGCGGCGCCTCCGAAAAATGGTTTATTGGTAGCTAAAACGTCTTTGAATCCGGCTTTTTGACGCTGGAGGACCGAACAAACGGCTGAAGCTGACCGGGACTGCCATCCTGGTTTTCCGAGCTTCAAGGTCTTTGCAGGCGGCCCCGGCAACTCATCCTCGCCGTTGCTGCGCTCTTGACCGTCGTGCGAATTTGCTGAAACGCACGAAAGAAAAACCCATATCGCGCAGAGACGCGGAGGCGCAGAGGGCTATTCTTCGAGGCCGTTTACGGCGCGGGTAATCCCGTCCTTCATCAGGGCCTCGCCAAAATTGAGCAGGTAGCCTAACTCATAGACGGTTTCCAATAGTCCGGGCCCGAGTTCCCGGTGAACAGCAATGGCGGCGTCAACGATGATTGTCCCCAACTCATTTTCTGTCATTCTCTGCGCCTCCGCGTCTCTGCGCGAGAAGATAGTTTCAGTCATCATCGCTGTCTGTGGCGAGATATTCGCGTTGGCCCTCGCTGGCGTAGGCCGGCTCTGACTCCGCCTCGTGGTGTTCCGATTCAGGCTCGGCAAGGTCTTCATACCCCGCCTCGGCGTCGGCGTTCATTTGCTCGCGGATACGCTCGTATTCCTCCAGCGTGACCATCACTTCCCTCGCCTGAGAGCCTTTGTACTCGCCGAGAATCCCCGACGCGGCCATCAGCTCGATGATCCTCGAGGCCCGGGCGTAGCCGATGCTCAGCCTTCGCTGGAGCAAAGAGACGCTGCCCCGCTTGGTCTCCAGAACGATCCGAACCGCATCATCGAACAGCTCGTCCCTGGTCATCTCAGAGGTATCGACCGTTTTAAGCCGCGTCAGCTCCGGATGGAATTGCGGCTGGGCGATTTCCTTGAGATGCTTGACAATGCGTTTGATCTCGGCATCGTCGATGAACGTGCCCTGGGCGCGAATCAGATCGCTCGTACCGGGCTTGAGGAACAGCATGTCGCCTTCTCCGAGCAGGGTTTCGGCGCCGTTCTGGTCGAGGATAATCCGGCTGTCCATCCTCGCGGCCACGCGAAAGCCGACCCGCGTCGGCATGTTCGACTTGATCAGCCCGGTCACGACCGTCGCCTGCGGCCGCTGCGTCGCCAGGACAATATGAATCCCCACCGCCCGGCTCTTTTGCGCCAAACGGACGATATAGCCCTCGATTTCCTTCGCCGCCGTCATCATCAGGTCGGCCAGCTCGTCGATCACGATCACGATATACGGCAGTTTCTTGGGAATCTTTGCTTCTTCTTCCTCGTTGCTCGGATTGAATCGCCTGGCAATCTCCTCCTCGCCGAGCTTGTTGAACTCCGCAATGTTCTTGACCCTCGCTTCGGCCAGCAGGGCATAACGCTCATCCATCTTCACCGTCGCCCATTCGAGGATCTGAACGGCCATGTTCGTCTCGGTCACAATCGGGCACATCAGGTGCGGAATCGTATTAAAGGCCGTCATCTCGACCATCTTCGGGTCGATCAGAATCATCTTGACCTCGTCCGGCCGCTTCGTCAGCAGCACGCCCACGATGATACTGTTGATGCACACACTCTTGCCCGAGCCGGTCGTGCCGGCGATCAGCATGTGCGGCATCTTGGTCAGGTCCGAAACGAGCGCCTCGCCCGACGAATCCTTGCCTAAGTAAAGCGGGATATGCATCTTCTGCGGCTTGCTGCCGGCCAGCTCGATCATATTCTTGATGCGGACCTTTTCCTTCTCGCTGTTCGGCACCTCGATGCCGATCGTGTGCTTGCCCGGCAACGGCGCCACGACGCGAACCGCCCCGACGCCCAGCGCCCGGGCCATGTCATTGGCCAGCGACGAGATATGACTGACCTTGACCCCCGCCGCCAGCTCAAGCTCGAACATCGTCACCACCGGACCGGTCTCCGCGGCCACGACCTTCGCGTTCACATTGAATTCCGAGAGCAACTGCTCCAGGGCGCTGGCCTTGGCCTTGACCACCTTCTCCTGCACCGCGGCATACCCATATTCCGCCTCGGCCAGTAAATCCAACGGCGGCAACTGGTAATCTTCGTAAGAAGGTTGAACGAACACCCCCTGGGCCCCGGAGGCTTTCGACCGCTTTTTCTTTTTTTCTTCGACCCGTCTTACCGGAATGGCGCTCGGTTCTTTCGACTTGGGCGAAGGATCCTGTTCCTCGATGGCAAAACTTGGGGACGCCGCCTTTTGCTTTTTTCGTTTCGTCTTCTCCGCCTTCATCGCAATGGATTTTTGCCGGGCGCTGAGTTCCCGCCATATCTCATTGAGGACTTTCGAGTGCTCTTTCGCCGCCGACCAGGCCGGAACCGCCACGCCCATCGTCTTACCGGCCGCAAAACCGAAACCGCGCGCGACCATAACAACGAAGCTGTCGGCCAACAAAACCCCTCCGACGATCCAGACCGCCAGCGTCAAAATAAAAGTACCCACCGAGGCAAAGTGGTTGTGTAACAACTTGGCGATGCCCATGCCCAAGACGCCGCCGGCCGGGAAGTCGAACCGCCACTCGGGCCAGAGGCACTGGATGCTGATCGAGGCCGCTATTGTCAGCAGACCCAGGCCAACTGATCGGAGCACCGGCTGATCGATCGGCCGTTGAGCAATTTTGATCCCAAGAAAGCAGATCGTCACGGCCAGGGTAATAAACACCCCCGGCCCGATGTAATAGAGCAGATAATACCCGCAAAAAGCACCAATCGAGCCGCACCAGTTTTGGACTTGCGCGTTGTGCGGATAAACGAACTTGCTGGGCCAATCCCCGTTATCGAAACTCAGGCAACTGCATATGAGAAACAGGCAGACACCGATCCCGAGGCAGCTTAACGCCGTCCGGATGATGGAATCCCGATGCGGCGAGGGTTTTCGTTTAGACGTTCTTTTTTTATATGTTTTCTTCTTTTTCACCCTGTAGATCCGGCTTTAACGGTTTCATTTTCATTCCACGGTTCTTAATCCCCGTCCACATCCTTCCGCCGGGAATCCACCTCCGATTATTTGCAATGTCCTATAACATACACGCTATCAAGGCGTTCGCAAACTTCGACGTTTTTCAACACCTCCAACACAACAACACCAAAGCGCCATGCTTGAGATCATCGTCAGTAGCCCGTTGCAGACGGAGACATACCTATACACTTAACATATCGGCATGTTTTCGCGTTTTTCTACAGAATTCGTCAGGTCCGCCACTATATGGTGGAATGTTGGAATATTGAAAACCAACCCATTATTCCATCATTAAATATTTCCTGCGTGGAATCCAAAGTCTCGCTACCTTTCCCAAAATATTACCGGACACTTTTCTATCGAAATTCTAAACAAGATTGAAGTCTTCGACAATAATCTGCTGGTGATTGAGTCCCAGAGCCTTAAATTGATTAATCAGCGAAACGACCATGGGCGAAGGTCCACAAAGAAAAACATATTTGTCTCTCACGCCCGTCGCGATCTGACGGTCTATATACTGAGCCGTGATCCGACCCTGCTGAGAACTGAGGTATAACTCGTAATGATGCCCCCGATGCTCAAAAGCCTTGAAACCGTGGAAATGGCTCATAATCACTTCCTGCCGGATGTCCCGGTCGAAACTGGCTTCCTCTTTTGTCCGGCACACATAGAAGAGATTCACCCGCGGGCTCTGCCATGTCTTGATAATCTCGGGATGCAGATGCGTTAGTTTCTCCGGTACCGCCTGCGTATCGTAGCGTTCTTCTGAATGGAGGGCCACGTGCCACATACCGATAAACGGGGTAATGCCAATGCCTGCTCCAATAAATACGCAATCCCGCTCGGCGAATAAGAACTTCTCACTGAAGTGGCCGTACGGTCCATAAACCGTAACACGATCGTCGTTTTCCAGGATATCGAGCGTCCGTGTATGGTCTCCTATTTGCCTGATACCCAGTTTGAATTCGGCGCCGAGATTGTAGCCACAGGCGATGGAGTAGGGATGGGGTTCAGGCGTGATCCCTTTTTTATGAATCACGAGATAGACGAACTGGCTCGGTTTGAAATCCATCTTTGTACGAAGAGGAGAAAAGGTCACATGTATAATTTGATCCATTTTTTCGACGCCGGACACGATGTATTGAAAATGACGCCCCAGGAAACGATATAGAAAACGGATATACACAAAGCCGGCTAATGCCAATGCCAGCAGGCTATACAACCATATTCGCAGAAGCGGATAGTGTGCTACGTCCGCATCGACGAATACGATATGAAGAATCACGATAGGCATGACCAGCCCAAACCATTCATGCGTTCTTTTCCATAGGTGGTAAGGCAATTTTCTCAAAAGAGTTAATACGATTAAGACGGCGAAAAGTAATAGTGCTACCACCCCGATGTTTTGTCCCCATACGTAGGAATCTCCCTTGGGCGTCTGAAACCACATCGCTTTTAGAAAGTCGCGCACATGGGGAAGTTTGTCCATCGCGAGAAACAGCGGATGGAATAGTATGATGAAGAAGGCCCATTTACCGATCCGTTTGTGCATCTGATAGACCTTGTCCAGACCCCCAAGCCAGTTTTCTAAGAGGCGCGCCCGCGTTGAGAGGAGGATGCTCGCGCACATTAAAACAGTGGCCGTAAGGGAAGCGGACTTTGCGACGTATTTGTATGGATTGGTGAACCAATCGTGATAATACCATTTGCTGGTGAGCCATAAGGCTAACGTAATACAGATCATCAGTATGATGGGTTTGTTATTCAGATGTGTTTTTGACGTTGTTAACATTTAAAGATGATATGCCTAAAATGGCAATATTGTCCAGGCTAAAATCAAGTGGGTGATTGACTGTTATTATCGGCCTCCAGACAATGGACCGCCTATCAGCCGGCCATAATAACCTGTAATCTATACAGACACAAAGCAGCTCATTCGTTTCCTAGGAATTTGGCCTTGACAACCGGGAGTACCTTATTGAAAATCGCATATTAGTTAATCCGGAGTTCACATCATTTGTAAAAATGAATTGATTACAGTATGAGAGAAAAGAAGGCTAAAGCATTTTGGATTGGAATCCTTGTGTTTTATGCCATTGCGGTTTGCACTGCTATTATCCTCGACATTGCGTTACATTGGGGATTGATTGTAGGTCTGAAGATTCTTGCTACTATCCATATCCTGCTTGTTTTTTGTGTTGTGACCTCCTTAGCTACGAAGCGAAAACAAGACTAAAGCAATCGTATGATCCGTGGGCGGGATAATAGGGACGGAACCTATGATTATGGTTATGAAGATCACGGAAGATAGGGTGCGTCCGTCAATAATACTATGATCCAATAATACTATGTGATCTCACGCGCACAATGCTGTACGCTTATCCGCTGTCATTCCTTGCTTTTGGGATAATTCATGAGTATTGTAAAAACACAAATAAGGTTTTTTGAATAACGAGAGGTATTTATGAAAACAAGACATCAGTCGCTCGTATTCATGTTGTGTTTCCTGGCTGTACTGCCCGATGTGGCGATGTCAGCGGACAACACCGTGCGGTTTCCCGCCGTTTCCGAATGCAGGGCCATGACGTCCGGCCCCAAAGAGCACCTGTTTGCCAGCTATTACGGGATCAACTCCTGGGATGCCACCCAGCGATATGCCACGGTGCTTCAAACGGATATCCAGGATCGTTTATCCACAGAGGATGAGCCGGCTACCCTGGGCCTGGTTGACATGGAAACCCTGGCGTTCATTCCCCTGACACAAACCCGGGCCTGGAACTTTCAGCAGGGGTGTATGGCCCATTGGCTGGGCACGGCGCCGGATCGCCTGATCATCTTCAACGATTTCCGGGATAACACGTTCATATCGGTCATTATGGACGTACACACAAAACGAGAGATCAAGACGATCCCGCACCCCGTCAGCGCGGTTTCTCCCAACGGAAAAGAGGCGATCAGTATCAACTTTGCACGTTTACGTAAGACCCGGCAAGACTATGGATATGGTGGAGAAGGCCAGGATCCACGTCTCAGCGATCCTTTCCCCGACGACGACGGTCTTTTCCGGGTCGATCTGGAAACGGGAAAGGCCGATTTAATCGTTCCGATCCGGCACGTGAAGGATCTCGTCCCGAAGGTCCCGGCATCGGGCATTGAGTATTTCAACCATACCCTCTTCAGCCGGGATGGTAGTAAGATCTTCTGGCTGGCCCGAGCGACGCCGCAACGAAATACGACGTCTCTTACCGTTAATCGTGACGGCACGGATCTGCGGCGTTGTTTCCCGGACGGTTGGGGCGGCTCACACTTCGATTGGCGGGACGGCGATAACCTCATGATCACATCCGCCTTCGAGGCCAAGGTTTACGGCCACACGCTGTTCACCGTCGGACGGCAAAACTACCAACGGTTGGGCAAGGGTCTGCTGGATTATGACGGCCACGGAACCTTTTCCCCGGACGGCCGCTGGATGGTCACCGATACCTACCCGAACGGCAAGCTTCGGGAACAGAAACTCTACCTCATGGACATGCGCACCGAGGCCGTCCTGCCCCTGGGTCGTTTCGTCGAACCGCCGAAATTTACGGGGCATTGGCGCTGCGATCTGCATCCCCGCTGGAGTCCCAGGGGTGACTTGATCGGCTTTAACTCCACCTATACGGGGAGCCGGCAAGTTTACTTCTTTCGATTAACATCTCCAAAATGAGAGGGTGGGTGAGGCTTGCCCCACCTTCAAGAATGTGACTGACTCATACTGACCGATGCTTGTTGTCATCCCTGCGAAAGCAGGGATCCAGGAACGTGACGTATGAAGGGGATTCCCGCTTTCGGGCTTGTTGAAAAAGTCTTATCGTAGCAATTGAGATTGCCGCGCGATTCTTCGAATCGCTCGCAATGACACAAGAATGCACTTCTCGTCATTGCGAGGAGCGAAGCGACGAAGCAATCTCAACTTCAGCAACAGGCCCTTTCGCGGGAATGACAAATCGTTCATTGAAGTATATGAGGAGAACCGCCAATGAAATTACTTTTTATTGCCATTGTCGTTTTGCTCGCCGCGCTCCCGGATTCGGTCATGGCGTCGCAGACCAGGGACCGGGATTGGCCGGGGAGGAGTGTCGTATTCGTGGCCCATCGAGGCGGGATCGTTCCCGGCACGCCCGAAAACACCCTGAGAGCGTTTCGTGAGGCGATCAGGCAGGGCGTCCACGCGATTGAAGTCGATCTGCGCGGTACGAAGGACGGCGCTGTCGTGATTATGCACGACGAGACAGTAGATCGAACCACAAATGGTCGTGGAAACGTCACGGACCTGACGTTGGCCGAACTCACGCGACTCGATGCCGGTCAGGGCGAGCGTATCCCAACCTGCGAGGAGGTTCTGAAAATCGTGGCCGGGACCGGTGTAACGGTGCTTCTCGACATCAAGACGAGTCCGGTCCTTAACAAATCCAAGGTGGTGCGGCTCACCGAAAAACACAATGCGGTTCTGAACGTGATCGTTGGCGCCCGCAATCTTGAGGACCTTCGAGCGTTCAAGACGCTCAATCCCAACTTTCGCACTCTCGGATTTATTCGAGGAATCGAAGATATCGAGCCGTTTGTACAGGCGGGCGTCGATATCATTCGGCTGTGGCCCGAGTGGATTCATAAGGATCCCGGCGTAATCAAGAAAGTCCACCGGCTCGGCAAACCTGTATGGACGACAGCCGGTTCCGCATCATGTGAAGAGCTTGAAGCGCTCATTCAACTCGGCGTCAACGGGATACTCTCGGATACCCCATCCCTGGTCAATTCGCTGAAGTGAAATAAAGATTAATCGACAGACGAGATGGCCAGAAAGTTGAAAAAAGGAGAAACGGAAGATTAAGGTACGTCCCTTTTGTCCCCTCAGTCACCACGAACGGAGTCCGGCCGAATCATCCCGCCAATCATTCGGAGAAAGCTTCCCGCATCCTTTTCAACCACAATGGGACCTGGATCCATGGATCCGGCTTGGCCTCGTATTCCAGAGCCACATAACCCTGGTAATTGGCATTTCGAAGCAATTGGACGATGCGCGACAAATCCGTCGGTTCCGCCTTTGTTTGCCCTTTACGATGTATTTCGACTTTGACCTGCACATTCACGGCAAAGGGGGCGCAAGCCGCCAGATCCGCATACGGATCTTCGGAATGAAAATTACCGGTATCCAGATTGATACCCACCCAGGGGCTGTTCACAGAGCGTACAATATCCAGAATGTCCCCGGCCTCGGCCACAATACCTCCATGATTCTCGATCCCCAGGAAAATCCCTTTCTTTCCCGCGTAATCCGCACATTCCTCAATCGCTTCGATACAGAGCTTTTTGGCTTCGGCCAGGGACATGCCCTGCTCAACTCTTCCTGCAAAGATGCGGATATGCGGCGCTCCCATGACCGCAGCGCGATCGATCCACAGCTTAACCATGTCGATCTGCTCCGTACGTTCGGGACCGGGGCGATGCGTAAAGGTATTGCCTACGGCTGTACCACTGATCGAGATGCCGCGTAAAAAAGCATGCTTGCGAATGTTAAGCAAATACTCATCGGTCAGGTCTTTGGGAAAATAATAGCTCGTCAGTTCCGTGCCGACGCATCCGTGCTGCGCGCAGAAATCGATAAACTGGAACATAGTCAAGGGCTTCGTACTCGATTTCGCGAAGTATTGCCGAAATGAATAGGCCGCCAGGCTCAGTTGCAGCCGTGCCGGACCTGTGCGCTCAATAGGTTCTACCGCAAGGGACTGGGGACAAACCGTTCCCAGTCCGGCTAAGGAGAGCGTACCGATTTTCAAAAAAACGCGACGATTGACGAATTCACCGTAATCCATAGAAAGGTCCCTTTCAAAACAGGTAGTTGCTCATCTTCTGAACTCGCTGGCGATACCAAGCATATTAGAGCATACTAGGGGAACGTACCCTATGATAGATAGACGACACGACCAAGAAGTCTATGGCGAGAAACGGGAAAATAGGTTACGTCCCAATTCATTAATCACCATTATTTTGTTCCGGAGGGCAGTTCGCGAATGCGAAGCTTTCGGAATCGGGCTTTGCTCTGATCGTATCCTTCACCGCCGGGGTGGACTTGAAGGCACAGCGTACCCTCCGGAGGAATGCCCTGGGTCGAAGCGGCCGTGTGCTGAAAATCCGTTACCTGGGTGTTGTTGATCCATACCTTGATCCGGGCCGGTTCTCCCCGGCAGGAGATCTTGAAGTGGTTCCAGGCCCCTTTCTTGAAGTGCTCGATCCCTTCAGGACAGCGATGGACGAAATTCTGGGTCCAGGGGCAATAGATGCCTCCAATATCGCCGCCGTCCCGGTAGTCGATTGTCACCTGGTGGCTCTTTCCATGAGGTCCGACACGCAGAAAAATCCCGCTGTCGAAGGGCCAATCGACCTGGGTTTCGCACTCGAACTCGAAGTCCTTGAACGTGCGGAACGTCGTCAGGAAGCCCCCTTTGCCGGGCGGGTCCTGGATGCCGACAATCGCCCCATCTTCCACGTACCATTTCCCGGCAACGCCGCCATGGCCCGGCAGGCCATCGTGCCGTTTCCACCCGGTGAGCGTGTGGCCGTCAAAGAGGGACTCGCCCCCCTCCGGCGCAAATCGCTTCAGGCGAATGGAACGAAACCGAACGGTCATGGGAGGCCCCGCGTGAAGCTGGAGCGCCAAAACCCCACAGTCCGCGGCCTTGGCTTTCTCATTGTCGCTGAGCATCATGGTGGGTACGCCATTCAGCGTCTGAGTCAGCGTGTTTCCCCTGGCGGTGATGACGTAGTCGTTCCAGCCATCCCGATTGACCGCTTCCGCAACCGCCGCATCACTGCTGATCTTGCCGACAACAACGCTTTTTCCGGGATTTCGTTCGACCTTCTCGCCCCGTTTCACCATGATCCCCCGACCCCGCTCCTCGTAGAGAATCCCCGTGTACCGATTATTAGCGTCAATGTCGGCCTGGTAACCGCCGACGACCCACTTGCCTTCATCCCGGCTGCGATACTGAACGCCGGAGTTACCCCCTTCGATCTTCCAGGACAGCCTGAGCTCAAAATCGCAAAGCAGGCCCTGACGCCAGATCAGAAACGTGTTCCCCTTCGTCGGGTTATCCGGCGTTGTCCGTCCCACGATGGCGCCGTCCACAACGGACCAGAACTTGGGATTCCCGTCCCACCCGGTGAGTGTCTTACCGTCAAAGAGCTGCACGAATCCCGCCTCACGCTCCTCAGCGGTGAGTGTGTTGATTTGCACAGCCGATGCGGCTGAAGCAAGAACGAGAATGACTGTAAGCATGCTGATAAGTTGTACATTACGCATTGTTTGGACTCCTTTGTCTATAGAGTTTCATTGTCCGCACCATGTTAAACGAAAAAGGACTCGTTCGTCAAGAGAGACAGCAAGAGATAGGCTTTTGTGGGGAAATGAGGGACGGGGGGATTAAGGGATCAGAGCATCATTAGTGGTTAGCTACCGCAAAGAAACTTCATTTACATTTCTAATATGAGTAACGTAGTTTGGGGCTTGCCCCGCCTTCGAGAATGTTCTCGTCGAACCGCACCGGCTTCGGGCGGCCAATCCCATGCCAGTCGCTCCGCTTGGTGTCATGGGCCGGGCGAACCCGGCGCTCGGTGCTGACCCCTTCGGCGCGTGGAACCTATTCCTTTCCATTGGCCATGGGTGACGAAGGCCAATGGAAAGGAATGTCTTTGACAAAAGACCCGGGCCTCATGAGAGATAACAGGCCCCCTGGACGGACGCCGGGTCCAGGTCATGAAGGAAGGGTAAATAGGGATTAGAGGACAGTGGAAGGCAAGACGAATGCGTGACGATTGACGGGATGATTCGGCCGGACTGAAGTTCGTGGGGACTCCAGGCGTAACGACCTCGTTATGGTGACTGCAGCCGGCTCGAACGGTATCGACTGGCACCCCGGAATCGGGGACGCCGAATAGATGTTTGGAAATCCCGTGAAAAAATCCCAAAAATCGTCCCTTCGACAAGCTCAGAGCTTGCCCTGAGCGAAGCCGAACGGGACAAGCTTGACAAAGGCTTGCTCATAGATATCCCCAGATATCTTAGGACGGCATCTGGATCCTAACGATCCTGTAAACCAGCTTGCCACAATCGGGCTCCATGGACAGGTTTCGCCACCGGCTACTCCGCACCTCAATTTTGTTCGTATCAGCGAAACATGCGTCACAGGCAGAATCAAAAAGCTCGCTCAACAGCGAGAGCAGGGACTCCCTTGCCTCAAAATATTTTTTATTTTTCTATTGATTTTATCCTGGTACTCTGACCCCGTGACTTCCCCCGCTTCGTTTCTATTATCTATTTTGTTTTAGTTTCCTTGCTGTCCTCGGTTTTCTTTTCCTTCTCTTTTTCTTCCTCTTTTGTCTGAAGGTATTGTGCCAGTTCGTTGCGCCCCGCCTTCAACGCTATCTCTTTTGCAGTTTTGTTCATTTGCCCTCTTGAAGGACGAACGTACTGCCCTTCAGCCATTGGCTTGCTGTAATCATGATAGTTTTTTGCAAAAATGTCCGCTCCATGCTCAACGAGTTCCTTTGCCGCCTCTATATTGTTGAGCATTCCCGCCTGATGTAACGGGGTACTTTGATTTTTATTTCTTGCATTAACATCGGCGCCGTATGAGATGAGCAAGTTTATTACTTCCTTACCGCTGTACATTGCAGCATCATGCAATGCTGTTCGGCCATTCTTATCTTTATGATTCACCTTTGCCCCGTGCTCAAGCAATGTCTTTATGGTTTCATACTGCCCATGTCTTGCATATCTTGCAGCAACCAGCAACGGCGTATCTCCTATAAAAATTTCTAATTCAATATCAGCACCATGGTTGAGCAGAAACTCCACTATGTCGGTATGCCCCTTACCGGCGGCAAGGTGTAATGGTGTGAAACCTCGTGAAGCTCGAACGTTTATTTCGTTGGGGTCGCTGTTAATTATTTCTTTTACTTTCTTCAAATTCCCTTTATACGCAGCTTTATGGATTGGCTTTTTATCACAACCAACGAAGAAAGACAAGGAACATACCATCAAACACAAACTAACCTTTTCCAAGATATTTTTAGACATAATCTTAGGTCCTTATAATTTCATAAGTTACTATATAAGCAGTCCGGAGCTATCGTCTTTTTCCCCTTTCATAACCTTCCATTCCACGCCTCATGTCATCCTAATTCCTTCCGGGTACGACGCGGGGTCAGCCCTTAGCAAATAAGTTTTGTGTGGCTTACTAGGGCCAGCCCTTAGAATAGTCATTAGCCACGTAGTGACAGTCACCTATAACAATCACAAAACCCACGTATCGCCTTAAAGTCTCTCATCATGTTCCTGTTTCCAGACAAACAACTTAAATTCTTCCCACAGATGTTCTCTCAAAGATGATATTTTGTATTATAGCTTTTATCCTGGTTGGGAACAAAGAAAGATTAAAAATAGAATACAGAATTCAGGAGACAGAATTCAGAAGACAGTGGCGGAGAACGACACGGGGTCAGCCCTTAGCAAATAAGTTTTGGGTTTTCCGGGGACAGCATATAATGGCACTAAGTTAAGCCGTTGCTCTTAAAAAATCAAGGCCTACCTTGACGATGAGAAAAGGTACAGGAATCAAGTATTAAATCTTCCGGTTATCTTGACAGGGAAATTGGGGACATGTCAGGGTCAGCCCGGGACATGCAAGGGGTTAGGGAAAGACGCAGGGGCACGTCTCGAGTTAGGAATGATTTTTCGCCAATATCCGGGGGCAGGGCCATCAAAGGTGCCAGCCCGCAAAATGATAAGTAACAGAAAGCTATCCTGTGCATTTTTCGGTCGTACGGGGAAATGTGTATCAAATATTTACAAACTTTTACACTTTTTTACATAAATTGACAATTTCGCTATAAATCTTCACCCTTTTTTACAAATACTCCCCACAGCACCGCAGGGTGTGGATAATTCCGTTTTTGCACACACAGATCAAGCTATTGTGCGCCAAAATCCTCCCCATACCGCGTGTGCAACACAGTTGCACACCCTACCGTTACGCCCGCAAGTCGAGGGCTATTTTTTGATATTTTATTATGTTAATACTTGATATTATATCTGATATTTATTAAACTAAATCTAATGTACGATTTATGCTCAATAATCATTAATCAATCATCAATAATCATTTTCATTTCCGGAGGACATTGTTATGGCGACTCAAGCACAAATTTTGGCCAATCGGCGCAATGCATCCAAATCGACCGGGCCCAAGACGGCGGAAGGAAAATCGACGTCGGCGAAAAACGCGACGAAACATGGCCTTTTTGCACGCTATGACGTGGTTATCAGCGAAGATCAGGCGGATTATGACGCACTTCGAGAGTCATTGCTCAATGAGCTGGCGCCCGAAGGGACGATGGAACACCTGCTCGCCGAGCGGATCGTCAGTCTGGTCTGGCGGATCAGACGGGCTGCGCGGATGCAGAATGAGCTGATCGACGTGAAAATCAGGCGGGAGATCAACGACACGTGGCCGGAGCTGTCGGAATCGCTCATTACGGGCAAGCCCTGTGACATGTCGAAGTACACGGATAAGTGTTACGACGACCAGGTCCTGGGCTATATTGCGATGAGGGATTTTGCGGGCTCGAGGGCGCTGGAGCGGCTGTCGATGTACGAGCGGCGGTTCGAGGCGAGCCTGTTCAGGACGATGGGCGAGCTTAAGAAACTCCAGCAGGCGCGAAAAAAAGAGCGGACCGAGACGGTCGAGACGGAGACGGCTTCTTCTCGCGGGCAAGATGCCCGCGTGACGCGCGGGCGGGACGCCCGCGACACGGAATGCGCAGAACAAAGCCAATCCGCGGCAGGCGAAGAAGAGCTAAGTGCTTTTGAAAAAAGGGAATACGAACTTCTTCTCGGTGCGGCGCCGATGTCAAACGAAGCCAATGATTCGCAGCGAAGGACGGAAGACAAAGATCAGAAGACAGACGATGGAGGGCGGAAGACGGAAATCGGGCTGCGGAGGAAGACGTTCGTCAGCCGGTATTGATAAACGGACATGGGCCTATTTGCCGCTCTTGACCGTCGCTTTTTCCTTCTTCCTGGCCTTTTTCCTTCCGAGCAGTTGATCGGCCTGTTCGAGTGTTTCGGGCGGCCATTGGCCCTCCGATTGCAGTTTTTTGAGATTGTCCAGTTGTTTGATGCTGACGATGGTTCTGCACCTCGGGAACCGGTTGCAACCCATGAAGGGGCCTTTCTTGCCCTGCCGGATGACCAATTCGCCTTTTTTGCACTTATGGCATGTAACGCCGGTGGGTTCGGCGGGCGGCTTCGGCGGCAGAACGTTGCCCTCCTTGTCCAGCTTGAGCGTGGTTTTGCATTCGGGATAATCGCTGCACCCGAGGAAAGGCCCGAATCGTCCGTTTTTATGCACCATCGGCTTGCCGCAGTTCGGGCACTTATGCTCGCTGACCTTCTCTTCGACCCTCTTGCCGTCCTTGTCGCAGGGGCAGGCGAAGGTGCATTCCGGATAGGTCGAGCAACTGAGAAATTTCCCGTTTTTACCGAACCGGTAAACGAGTTGCTTGCCGCACTGCGGGCAATCATAGTCGCTGGGTGTGGTTTCCGCCTTGGCGTGTTTCATCTCCGCCTGTGCGGTTTCGAGGCTTTCTTTGAACGGCCCGTAGAATTCTTTCAGCACGCCGAGCCAGTCGAGGTGTTGCTCTTCGATTTTGTCGAGCTGCTCTTCCATAAACCGGGTAAAGGCAATATCCATGATCTTCGGGAAGTACTCGCACAGCTTCTCCGTAACGATCTCGCCGAGGTCGGTGGCGTAAAACTTCTTTTCCCGCTGATCGACGTAGCCCCGGTCCTGAACGGTGCTGATGATCGTCGCATAGGTGCTGGGCCGGCCGATTCCTTCTTTTTCGAGCGCCTTGACCAGAGAGGCTTCCGTATATCGGGCGGGCGGCTTGGTGAAATGCTGTTCGGCTTGAATATCCACCGGCGCCAGTTTCTGACCGACGGTCATCGCGGGCAATTCCTGCTCGTTCGACGTGATCGGCCAGACCTTTGTGAAGCCGTCAAAGACCAGGATCCGGCCGTTCGTTCGATACCGGCAGCGACCGATTGAGGTCTGGGCCGCGATTTCCAGGTGAGTGACGCTCCATTTGGCCCCGGCCATCTGAGAGGCGACGAAACGACGCCAGATAAGATCATAAAGCTTGTATTGTTCGTCGGTTAGAAAACTCTTAATATCGGACGGTGTCAGGTCCACGTCCGTCGGGCGGATCGCTTCATGCGCCTGTTGAGCCGATTTGCTGGACGCGTAAATCTTGGCTTCCCCGGGCAGATAGGCGGATCCAAACTGCGCGTCGATATACTTACGGACCTCGGTAATCGCCTCCTTGGAAAGGTGCGTACTGTCCGTTCTCATATACGTAATCAATCCGAGAGAGCCCATCGAGCCCAAGTCGATGCCTTCGTACAACTGCTGGGCGACGCGCATCGTCCTTTTCGCGGTGAAACCCCTCCGATTGGCGGCGGCTTGCTGCAATGTAGAGGTAATGAACGGCGCCGACGGCCGGGATACGGATTCTTTCGTCTTTAGGTCGGCCAGCTCGAATTCCGTCTGCTGGAGCGCGTTGAAGATGGAGTCGGCCTGGTCCTGGTTCGACGCCTGAAAATCCTCATCCCCGATTCTATAGAGTTCAGCCTTAAAGGCATGATGTTCCGTCAGCCACCGGCTTTGCTCGACGAGGGTCGGCGGTTTGTCGTTCTCGCTTGGCGTCCGCACAAAATCGAGCCACTGCCGGGTATAGTCGCTTTTCAGATCGGTGGTAAAGACGGCGGGAATCAGCCAGTACTCCTTCGGATCGAAGGCTCGAATCTCCTTTTCCTTCTCGACGATGATCCTGACGGCGATGGACTGAACGCGTCCGGCCGACAGCCCCCGGGTGACTTTCTTCCACAACAGCGGACTGATCTGATAGCCTACGATCCGGTCGAGAATCCGGCGGGCCTGCTGGGCCATGACTTTGTCGATATCGAGCCGGGCCGGCTCGGCAAAGGCGTTCTTGATCGCGGATTGGGTAATCGCGTTAAAAATGACGCGATAGGTTTTATCTTCCGGAACCTTCAGTAATTGCGCCAAATGCCAGGCGATGGCCTCTCCTTCGCGGTCGAGGTCGGTGGCCAGAAACAGCTTATCACATTGCTTCGCCGCGGCTTTTAACGATGTGACCGTGCGTTTCTTACCGGGCATGATGTCATACGTCGGCTCGAAATCATTGTCGATATCGACGTTCAGACCCTTCGACGGCAGGTCGCGCACGTGTCCCATCGAGGCTTTGACTTCGAAGCCCGGGCCGAGATATTTATTGATCGTCTTCGCTTTTGCGGGCGATTCGACGATGACTAAGGATTTTTTGGATGAACTCGATTTTGCCATAGATATTCGTCAGTCCTTCATATGTCAATCAGGGTCTTACCCTGGGGTTATATGCGTATAGACCCACTCATCGGTCATTTCTACGCTGAAATTTAAAAAAGGACAAATACAAACGCCTCGCAAAGATGTCAAGAGAAAACAATTATTGGGCCTAACGTTAGCGACGAATACATTGACTCAATAAAGACCTTTTGATAACATTATTTTGCCATAGAGGTAAAAAGTTAAGGAAGATCCATATGCCTGAGATATGCCGTTTTCTTGGAATAGTGATTACGATGTACTATAAGGAGCATCAACCATCGCATTTCCATGCCAAATATGCAGGTCAAAGAGCTTCTTTTACGATATCAGATCTACGTCTTCTTGAAGGAAAGTTGCCCAAACGAGTGATTTCGCTTGTGTTGGAGTGGGCCTTCGAGCATCGAGATGAGTTGCAGGAAAATTGGGAATATGCTCAACGTCACGAAGATCTCAAGAAGATCGATCCTCTTGTTTAGGGATTTAGATATGCACTATATAATCAACGCAGAATATGTCGGGGGATATCGGTTACGGCTTACCTTTGAAGATCATCAAATAAAGCTCGTGGACCTGGAGCAATATCTTGATGGTGGCGTTTTTGAACCTCTAAAGAACCTTGAGTACTTCAAACTTGTCACATTGAATCCCGATATTGATACAGTTGTTTGGCCGAATAATGCAGATTTCTCTCCGGATTTCCTCTATGAAATCGGACAGGCATGCAACGAACACGCCGCCTGATCGACAGGCGATACAGACAGATCAACCCACTTGTAAAAGCTTATAAAGCAATGGTTCGAGTTTTCGAATGGCGTTGCCGCGGTGGGAGATGGCGTTTTTTTCCTCACGTGTGATTTGAGCGATGGTTTTATTCAGGTGCGGCACGAAGAAGATCGGATCGTAGCCGAAGCCTTGATCGCCGATTTCTTCCTCGGTTATCAGACCCTCAAGCGTTCCTTCCGTTTCAAGGAGGACGTCTTCGGGGCTCGCCAGGCACAGCCGGCAGACAAATCGCGCCGTTCGTTTTTCCTTTGGGAGGCCTTCGAGAAGCTTTAAGACCTTTGCGCTGTTTCGGTGGTCGATGCGTATTCTATCGACATTATCTTCTTTTTCACAGGAGAATCGTGCTGATTTCACACCGGGAGCGCCGTCGAGGGCATCCACGACCAGACCCGAATCGTCGGCAATGGTCCAGACGCCGGTGGCTTTGGCGTAACCGAGAGCCTTTTTACGGGCATTTTCGGCGAACGTTGCGCCGTCCTCGACGATTTCCGGCATTTCGCCGAAGTCAGCAAGACTCAACCATTGCAAACCCGTACCGAGCAGCGTCCGCAATTCGGCGATCTTGCCGGGATTGGTCGTGGCTACGAGAATTTTTCTTTTTTCGTCTGACATACCCGTTATCCTGTCCAAAACTTTAATCTTGTCAATAACTTTTGCATTTTTCATTTTTTTCGTTACAATTCGGTATTTTATAGACCGTCAAGATAGCGATTGGAATATCTGGAGCAAACAATGGATGCAAGCAAAATCATTGCCGAAGGTATAACCTTTGATGACGTGCTTTTGGTGCCGGCTCAAAGCGATTTCGTCCCGAGCCAGGCGGACACGCGCACGCAATTAACCGATAATATCACGATCAACATTCCTATCGTCTCGGCCGCGATGGATACCGTGACCGAGGCGGCCCTGGCCATCGCGCTGGCCCAGGAGGGCGGAATCGGCATCATCCACAAGAATCTCTCCATCGAGGCGCAAAAGCGGGAGGTCGCCAAGGTCAAACGCTCCGAGCATGGCGTGATTCTCGATCCCGTCACCTTATCGCCGAACGAGCCGGTCCGCAGGGCGCAAGAGCTCATGGTCGAGCAAAACGTTTCAGGCGTCCCCATCGTCGAAGGTAAAAAGCTCGTCGGCATTCTAACACGCCGGGATTTGAAGTTTCTCAAAGACTATGATGCCGAGGTTCGCTCGGTGATGGTCAAGGACAAACTCGTGACGGGGCCCGCGGGAACGACCCTGGAAGAAGCAAAGGAGATTCTCCAGAAGCATAAGGTCGAAAAACTGCTTTTGGTCAACGGAAAAGGCGAGTTGGCCGGTTTGATCACGATGAGGGATATCGACCGCGTCAAGCAATATCCGATCTCTGCACGCGACCAACGAGGCCGGCTTCGCGTCGGCGCCGCCGTCAGTGTGCACGATTACGAGCGGATTGAAGCCCTCATCGCCGCGGACGTCGATATTATCGTCGTCGATACCGCTCACGGCCATTCCCAAAACGTCATCGAGACGGTCAAGAAGATCAAATCGGACTATCACATCGACGTG